>ERZ773004.79-NODE-79-length-61905-cov-30.552854_pt1 | contig 61905 bp, 113 predicted proteins | sample MGYA00580667_ERZ773004 | MGnify/ENA primary metagenome ERZ773004 (study PRJEB29015, sample SAMEA2737963) | human oral metagenome | biome: human oral; feature: human-associated habitat; material: dental | place: China | collected 2123 ... | reverse complement strand
GAGAACCTCACGGCCGCGCACCAGCGCAGCCCGCTCGGGGCGTCGTCCACCGTCAGGGCGTTCCACGCCTCGCGGCCGATTGCCTGAGAGGCGACCTCCGGGTCCCAGATTCCCAGGCCCTCGCGACGGAACGACTCTGGCCCCAGTTGGCGCTTCATCCGCAGGATCGCCGACTCCGGCGTCCGATGCGGGAAACTCGGGTTCGCCTTCCGCCACTGCTTCCTGTCGTCCGGGTCCGCATCGTCATCCGCGCCGACCTCGACATACAGGCCATCACTCATCTCACCCGCGAGCGCTTGCTTCCTGAACGTCGTGAACGCCTCAGACGGGTCCGTCGGGCGCGGCGGCGTACCCAACCTCAGGATCAGTGGGTTCGGGGCGGTATTGACCGCGGGCACCATGTCATCCAGCGCCCGCTGGCCGAGGATCTGCGCCTCGTCAAAGACGATGATGTCGACGCCGGCGAAGCCACGGCCGAAGCCGCCCTCGCGGGCGCCGAACAGGATGCGGCTCCCGTTGGTGAACCGGATCTGCTGCTGGCCGTTCGCCTGCCTTGGTCGGCCGTCGATGTACGGGGCGATCTCCGGCTTCAGGGCGAGCCCCTGCATCGACGCGAACGTCTCATCCGCCGTCCTCGTGCGGTGTGCCGTCCAGAGGACGAAGAGCCCTTCGTTCAGGGTGCACAGGGCGAAGATCATCGCCCCGAAGGTAAAAGTTTTGCCCGCTTGACGGCAGATCGAGACCTGCACGCCGTCGATGCTGGCCGCGTAGAGCCCACTCTTCCGCTTCGCCAGGATCGCGCGCCCCAGCCCGTCCTGCCAGCGGTCGAAGGTCAGGCCGAAGCGCTTCGCCCGGTCGCGGACGGCCGGCCAGCCCGTGGACGTGATGCCCTCGGGCAGGATGAGGTGCTTGGCGATGTCGGACAGGCGCGGCTCAGATGTCCCCGAGCCCATCTTCGTCTTCCGTTGCCTCGGTCGCCGTCTGCCGCTCATGCTCCTCGCGAGCCAGGTCGATCTCCCGGATGGTCTTGTCCACCTCCAGGAGGCGACGGGATAGGGCGGCCAGGTCGCGGGCAGGGGTGCTCGGGTCATCAATAGACGCAGCGAGGCGACGGCGAAGCGTCACCATCACGTCCCTGCTGTCCCCGTGCTCCGTCGCATCCAAGACGCTCCCAGGGGCCTGAGGAGCCGTCTCGTCGTCCCTCACGGCACGGAGTCTCGCGGCACTCATAAGCACCCCCTTGGGAAAAAACAGTGGGGAGAGATGCCGCTATACCCACGGGGGGGCGAGAATGGGGGGTTGGGGGGTATTGCCCCCCTGTCCCTCTTTTCTGGTGGCTACTCTACCATGTTTCGGTGTCGGTTGTCTGTTGGATTCGGGCTGGTTGATAGCGTTTCCGTTTTGGTGGCCTCGGTTTTCTGCCGTTTCCTTTGCGTTGGTTGCATTTTCGGCAGATGATTTGGATATTGTCTAGTGAGTCGTTTCCGCCTCGACTGTGAGGCATGATGTGGTCGGCCTCAGGGCTGCTGGGCAGTAGGCCGATGTCCCAGGTGAGGCGGACGTGGCAGATGGGACAGTGCTCTAGTCCTGCTGCTCGTGCTTGGCGCTTGGCTGTGGCTGCGTTGTGGAGCCAGCGTGTGGTGCCGGTGCGTGAGGTGGTCACGTGTCCTCCTCGCGCGCGTGTGCGCAGGCCAGCGCCTCACGCTGCTGTGCGTGGGCGCTGGCCTCGCTTCTCCCCATTCCCTTCTCCCCAGAAGGGTGGTGAACTGGGGAAGCCCAGCCGACCGCATGGTCTGGCTGGGCTTGCAGTTCACCTATGTTCGTATTATGTGTGTTTCAGTAGCAGTACGCAAGTGGGTGTCATGCCTGGCGTGTTGCGGTTTGGTCACGGGGTTGGGGTGGTTTGTTGTGGGGCGCCCCCTGTCCTTTGCCCCCTGCCCCTGTGTTGTTACCCCTGCCCCCTTATTTAGTGGGGGGTGCCCTCTGCTTTGTGGGGGCGGGGTGTTTGTGATGGGGGCCCCACATTGTAGCCCACCCCTTCCTTGTTGTGGCCCACCCCACTATCTGAGCATACCCCCCGGGCTTGCATCCATTCGGTATGCAGGCATACACTTGAGCCATCGGAACAACCAGAAAGGAACTCCCCGATGAACACCATCCCCGCTAAGAACATCCTCTGGGAGATCAGCCAGGCCCTCGGCCACGAGTGCCAGGCCCTCACCTCCCCGATCGACGGACACACCGAGGGTATCCGCCTCGGCAAGATCACCTACTACCTCGGCGACGACGCCGGAGAGGACGGCCTCGGGCCTCTCGACGGCTACACCTGGGCGGCCTACGAGACAGCTGAGGACGGCGTCACCGAGCTGGTGCAGGACGGGTGGGACGACCGGATCGACGTCCAGGCCGTCGCCAAGATGATCCGCCTCGCCAACACCAACTGACCACCCACCTGCCCGGCCCTCACCTCGGGGGCCGGGCCTGACCTGGAAGGAGTAGCGATGAGCGCTGAGACTGAGCGCGCGTTGGAGGAGGCTGTGATGGCGCACGTGGCCGCCGAAGGAGACGGTGACATGGTTGGCGCGTGGCTGTTGCTCGCGCAGACGGAGCGGATCACGGATGCGGAGGAGGGGCGTAGCGCCTACCACTCCCACCTGCGGGGGAACTCATTCACGATGGTGGGCATCTGTGACGCCTGGAAGCACTCGGTCATGGTGAGCACGGTGAGTGACTCGTGAGCGCCGAGGATGTCCCGAGCTTGATGGAACTGGATCGCCTGCGTTGTGAGGTGGAGGCGGTGCGTGAGGCGCTGGAGGAGGTCGAGGATCGGCGTCGGGCTGCGGCGGTTGCTGCGGTGCGGGGTGGTGTATCGAAGGCGTCGGTGGCGTTTTCGGCGGGGGTGACTCGGCAGACGCTGGACCGCTGGCTGGGAGACTGGACGCGCAAGCGCTAGGAGAACACGGGAGACGCCCCACCGGTTTGGTGGGGCGCCTTCGTCATGCTCGGATGCTGATCACTTCATGTCTCCGATTGTGTCTCGCGCTTCGGTGAGCATGCCGATCACCTGGCCTATGGCCTCGGTAGCGTCGGCGGTTGGTAGGCCGGCTGCGAGGCCGCCGATGGCGGCGGCGTGCCCCAGCATGGCGGCGGTGAGGCTTCTCTTCACGGCCGCCTTGGCGGCTTCCTCGGCGACAATGGCGAACGCCTGATTAAGCATCTCGACTGTCATGCTGCCTTGTCCTTTCGTCTTGCTGCGGCGGCGAGTAGATCGCCGACGTGGTATCTGCCTTCGTGGTCGGTGAGGTGGCCGCGGTGTTTCCAGAGTCGGATGGTGGCCGCCCGTGTGGGGTAGCCCGCCTGTGTGAGGAGCCGGGCGCCTTCGTCGGGGGTGACTAGCCAGTCGGCGGCCGCCTCCAGGTGGGACTGGAGGAGGGGCTGCAACTCCCACTGGGTGTCGCAGGCCGGGCATCTGGCCCACGAGGACCCCGCCGCGGCGTAGATGGGCTGGTCGCACACGCCTCGGTCCCCCAGGCCGGTGAGGCACCGCCCGTAGAAGCGCGCGTCCTCGGGGACGTCCACGAGCGCGCTGATGGCCCGGATGGCGGCCAGGACCTCGGGGATGAGGGTGGCTAGCTCGGGGCGTCCGGGGTGTAGTGACGCCTCATAGAGTTGGACGCCGACGGCACGCCAGGTCTGCGGGGTGCTGCAACTGGTGAGGTCCGCGATCCACTTCGCCCACTTCAGCAGGGTCCTCTCGTGTGCGCTCGCGGCCTGGATGACGCCCAAGCGGACCGGGGGGCGGCTGCATGGGGTGGTGGCGGTCCCGCCGCCTTGGCCGCGCCTCAGCCCGGCCTTGGCGGCGTCCAGGGCGTCCATGAGCGCCACGATGCCCTGGGCGGCCTCGTCGAGCCGCTGGCAGGCCGTGACGCTCACGAACCGGTCACCCCGCAGCGGCTCCCCCGTCACGGGGCAGGAACGGGCGTCGGTGCTCACGCGAGGAACCCCGCGGCGACGGGGACGCGGATCTCCCCACGCCACTCATCCAAGGGGGCGACCATGCCGTCATCCTGCCCGTCGGCGACCTCACGGCGAATGAGGTCCGGGTTGAGGGCGTCAGCGAGGTCCGCAAGCTTCTCCCCGCCGATGGTGACCTGCCCGTCACGGATCGCAAGGATGATCGCCGCCGGGTGCTGGTCAGTCATGGGTGTCCTCCTTCGAGTTGGCGGCCCGCTTGGCGGCGTAACGGATGGCGTCGGCGATCTGCTGGACGGCCCGCTCCGCCGTCTCGACGCGCTCTCGGAGGCCCCTGATCTGGATGAGCGCGAGCCACAGGGCGACACTCAGGCACAGGGGCAGGAGGACAGTCGCCGCCCACTGGAGTAGTCCGAGCCAGTTCACTTGTCCTCCTCCTCGATGATCTGTGCCGCCCACGCGAGGGCGTAGGCACCCAGTTCCATGATCTCCTGCCCGCCGTGGCCCCCCTCGCCGATCAGGGTTGCTGCCTGGGCGAAGCGATAGGTTAGCGACATGTATCGATTCTCCTCATCATCAGGGATTCTGTCGATCTCTTTGGCGGAGGTCTCAATGTCATCCAGGCCAACGTGGTTCGGGTTCATGATGTACAGCCAGTCCGCGCAGGTGCGGGCTATCTCAGTGAGCTCATCCACCTTGCTGGGGGAAGCGTGAGTGAAGGAGATTGCTTCGAGGAGGATGGCGAGGCGACGCGATGTTGTGTCATCTGGCGTGACCCTCGGGCCCTTTAACTTTCTGGCGAGGGCTGCGGCCCGGTCGAGGGCGTTGGGCTTGTCGGCGGGCAGGTGGGAGAGGACTTCCAGGAGGGGCGGCTCCAGGGACTCGATCACGTAGATTCCCCGGAACGCGTCCTGTAGGCGTTTGAGCGTGGCGGTGGGGACGGCCGTGACCTCCTCCCACTCGTCGATGCTATCCCTCGGGTAGCCTCGAACGATGTGGCAATTGTCGCCTCGGTATGAGTTCCCGCCCTTGCATTTGAAGGCGATAATGTCCTCCCGCAGCTTGCCAGAGTCGTAGCCCTTAATGATGCGGATGAGGGATTTGTCGGGCCAGTTGGCCATGATTACTCCTGGGTGTCGATGTCGAGGGCGGCGGCGATTCTGGAGTCGCTGATGATGATGGTCTTTGGGGCGGCGGCAATGGCGAGTCGGTTTGTGATTCGGAGTTGTTCGCCGACTTCGAGGACGGCCTGGGTGAGGGCCATGAGCGCGGCTGTCGGGTATCGCGCATGGTCGGTTGCTCTCCACATGTTCTCGTTGACTGCATCGAGTAGTGCGGCTGCTTCGTCACGCCTGAGTACATGGTCGGTCATTTCAATTCTCCTGGGGTTATTGGGTTCGGATTGTGACGTTTTCTGTGTCGGCTTCATGGCCGCATTTCTTGCAGCGGATGATGGCTACCTGCCTCCAGTAGACTCGGGTGACGTAGTGTGGTCGTTCGTCGTTCCCGATCGAGTGTAATTCGACTGTCACTTCCGGTTGGAGGTAGTGGTCACCGCACCGGATTCGGTGCTGGTCTGGGTTGTATACGGCCATGTCAGCCTCCGATGATTGCGCGCCATGCGGTGGTGATGATCCAGATGATGACGCTGATGACGGCGAAGCATGCGGTGAGTGCGAGGGTGAGGCCGACGGCGTATCCGATCCGCTGGCTGAAGGTGGGGTTGGGTTTCATTAGTTCTCCTTGGGGTGTTTGGGTTGGGGTGGTGGCTGGCCCCGACTGCCGGGCCGGGGCCAGCCACCGTGTCATCGTGGTGTCAGACCCACGACCTGATCCAGTGCCATGCGGCGATGTACCATCCCTTGATGGTTCCCATTTTGTCCTCCTCTCGATTAGAAGGGGGGCTCGCCGGTGGGGGTGCCCCCGGTTCCCCACGGGTCCTGAGCGGACGTGGGGACGTTCCCCGAACCGAACGCGGTCGGCTGGGAGGGCTGCTGGCCGCCGAAGCCTCCCTGGCTTGCGGGGGCCTGTTTCGTCACCTGGGCGCGCTGCCTGCGCAGGTCCGGGCCGATGTGGTCGATTTCGAGCTGAAGGACGCTGCGGTTCTCGCCCTCACGGGTGGTGTAGTCCCGCTGGCCTAGGCGCCCCTGGGCGATAACCCACATGCCCTTGCGCAGGGACTCGGAGACGTTCTCAGCCAGGTCGCCCCATGCACTGGCTCGCATCCACATGGTGGTGCCGTCCGTCCACTGGGAGGTGCTGCGGTCGTAGCGGGAGGGCGTGGATGCGATGGAGAGGTTCGCGACGGGTTTCCCGGCCGGGGTGAATCTGAGCTCCGGATCCTGCCCGAGAACCCCACAAACTGTGATTACGGTTTCGTTAGCCAATGGCTTTTCCTTTCTGGGGAGTGGTCATATTCTCGCGTTTTCGCCCGGTTTACGCGAATCGCGACACGCCGGGGCGATTCGAGTGCGACCGGTCATCGCTTCTACGTATTTGACGGGACCGTGACCCGTTCGGCGAGAATCAAAACCTGGAGCGCGACCGCCCCGTCATCAAACGGGACTACCTGCGGATTCTCCTGAACGAACCAAGGAAAACGGTTCCCGTCAATGATGATGCTGTTACCGGAAACGGTGATCTCCTTAGCGAACCGCACGTCGTCAACCTGGGCGGGAATGTCTCCCGGCTTGGGGGCTGTAGTAGTCATGATTCCCCCTCAGGGATGTAGACGAGCATGTAGGGGCCATTCTCCTCGGGGAGCTCGGTCATCTCGGCGTCGGTATCGAGTCTGAGGGGAAACCAGCATCCTGGGTAGCAGGTGCGCCACGCTTTCCCGTCAGCGTCGATAGCGATCACGCCATCCGCCGCTCCGCGGGAACCCTCCCCGCCGTCGATCTCGGGCGGCCGGCTGGCTTCGCACTCTTCGAGGAGTGCGTTATAGCGGCCCTCCCACGCATTCTTCTCGCGAGCCTCAACCCGGAGGTCGTCGATTTCCTCTTCGAGGGCGGCGATGTGGTGGATGAGCGCGTAGATGTCGCCAGCTACATCCCCGCAGCCGCGCTTCTCGTATTCATAGTTCCTCAGCTTATCGACAATCCTGGCTGGAACGTTCATCTCTCCTCCAGCATTCTGATCGTGGAGTTGAGGTTGTGATTCTCTTCGCGGAGAGTGGAAATCGTGCCCTTGAGTTCGGCGATCCTGGCTCGGCACTCGTCGGCGTGATCCAGGAGGTCCTCGATGTCATCGGCCATGGCTTCGGGGTCTCCGGTGCTTACTCCTCCGTAGCCGTTTCCGTCTCGGTAGGCGTTCAGCGCCTCACGGATGTTCTTGGTGTTCCAAAGCCAGGGGTGCCGGGTGGCTGGGGTAGTCATTTCAGTTCTCCTCTCCGTCCTGGTAGCGGGTGAGCCAGGCGAGGGCGAGTGCGCCTACCTGGGTGACTTCGGCGATGGTGTCGGCGTTGTGGCCCGTGCTGTTGGTGTTGTCGTAGGTGAGGGAGGCGGCGACCTCCCCGACCTCCTCAGCGAGGGCGTAGAACCGCAGTTCATCCGTCGGCCCGTCGCAATCCAACGTCATGCCCGGGTGCTTGACGGCGGCCCGCTCGTACTCGGCGGCGAACGCGGTCACTGGGGTCTCGACGCCGAGGTGGATCAGCAGCAGGATCGACTCGGCGACGACGCGGGTAAGGGCGTTCTTGGCGTTGCCGTCGATGATCTTGCGGAGGTGCAGTGTTTCGGGGCGGTCATCACCGGGGCGGAAGTCGGCGCTCCTGCTGATCGCGCGCCCCAGCGCGCCAAGCGACTCGTGCCAAACGGTGACGCTCACCAGCGGGGTCGTAGTGATTCCCCATTCCCGGACGTCATATGTCAATCGGGCCGCCTTAGCAGTGAATGGGCATGTGCTCATTGGTGTTCCTTCCGGTGGGTGTGGGTGATGAGGAGGATGGTGATGAGGAGGACGGTCATGCCGTCTCCTGTGGGTGGTTGGGGCAGGTGACCTCACCGTCCATGTCGTCGGCGATCTCCCAGCCGAGGCGGCGGGCGAGGGCGTAGGCGGCGTTGAGGAGAGTGATGCTCCGATCTGTGTCGTCGGGGCCTTCCGGGAAGTCGATCCGCGATGGGCAGCCAGCCCAGTCGCAGGACATCGACACGTAGGCCCGCCGAACCGGGATGACCTGGATCATCGTGACCTCGCTTCCGCGGAGATGTACCCCAAGCCGAGGATGGAGACAGTGCAGAGGTAGGAGAGCCCGAGGCCAGCTAGCCACTTCGCCCACATCGCGACCGCGAGGGTGCGCACCAGCATGGCGAGGGCAATGAACGCGGCGACCACGCACACTGCGACGAAGGCAAACAGGCAGAGCCACAGGAAGTCGCGGGCGCCCATCTCACTGCCCCCCATCCTGGAAGAGGTCGCTGGGGTCGGGGTACTGCTGGGGCTGCTCGACGGCCGGGGTCAGGCGGCGGGCGCCACCGTCCACGCCCAGGTCACGCATGAGCCCATCCACCGTGAACCCCTGAATCGGCAGGTGCTGGCCCTGGGCGGCCTTCACCTTCAAGGACCGCAGCCCCGTCAAGTAGGTCTCCCCCGGTGCCCGCATCTCCACGGTCCCCGTCACCTCAAACGGGAGGGACTTCTCCGCACGAACCTTCCACGTCTTGTCCGTCGTCGGCCGGCCGTTCGCCATCACCGTCACCTGCTCCAGGCGGGCGGTCACGAGCACGGGTCCGGGGTGCGAGTTGAGGGCGGTCACGAGCTTGCGCCACTGCCGCTTCGCCGTGTTCCACTGGTCGATGGTCATGGAGGTCTTGCCGCGGCGGATGGTGACGGCTTCCTGCTCGCCGATGAGCATGTCCCAGATGTTGGTGATGGAGTCGACGACGATGCAGTTCGGTTTCCCGGCCCGGGTGGGTTCGGTGCTGGCGTCTTGGACGGCCTGGAGGATGCTTGCCATGGTGCCGTCGTGCTCGACGATCTCGTACCGTGCGCCCGGCAGGGATCCGTACATGTCGGCGTCGGATTCGCCGACCTCGATCCAGAACGTGCGGCCGATGAGGTCACTCGCACTGAACGCGGCGGCCGCGTAGGACTTGCCGGACTTCTCAGCCCCGGCGAGGAGGAGGAACGGCCAGGACACCTGCCCGGTCGGCTTGCGTGTCTTGAGGGCCATGGTCAGTCCTTGTCTGAGTCGAGGTAGTAGGCGGGGGCAGAGATTTGGTGAACTTCGGCGGGAATACCAGGCCAGTCACCCGAATCGAGGCAGTCCCGGTACAGGCGCAGCGCCTTCTCCACCTTCACCTTCCCGAGGTCGTCGAAGCTCCAATCCATCTCACAGACGCTCACGAGGTAGGGGGCCCGTTTGGAGACGACGACGTGGAGGAAGCGGGCCTCCTCGCCGGTGAGGTCACGCCAGATGCGCCGGTACCATGCCCGCTGCACGTCGTACCCGTAGCGTGCGGCTGCCCTCGTGAAGGCGTCGGGCTGGGCGTCGTCCGTGGTTTTCAGGTCCACCAGGACGTGCGCGCCGTCCCCGCCGGCGGAAGGCATGATCCAGTCCAGGCGGCCACGCATCCACACCCCGGTGCCGGCGTCCTCACTGAACACGCTCACCTCCGGGTCTCCGTCGGCGAAGATGCGACGGCACAGGGGGTGCTCGGTGACGGCGGCGGCGCAGTCGTGGATGGCGTCGTAGACGTCCGCCTTCAACGGGATCCCGCCCTCGTCACGGACGGCCTCAGCCCACTCGCGGGCCGCCTTCGTCCCCGTCGAACCGGACGCGGACAGCACGTCCTCCGGGTAGCACTCCAGGTGCGCGCCCACGCCAAGCACGAGCGAGTGGACAGCGCTCCCGAAGTCAAACTCAGGGCGGGTGGCTCGCGGACTGTTCCTGTAGTGGTGGAGGGCTGCAGGGGCGTCCAGGATCATCTTGGCTTCGGTGGATGACAGGGAGCGGTGGAGGGTAGGGTCGGAGTGGTACCACTGCTCGTCGAGGCCGTGATAGATGCCTGGCTTGTCGATGATGAGGCTCATAGCGGGTAGGTCCTTACTCGGCTGGGCTTGGGGGCTGGGGATACGCAGGGGTGACCCTGGGCGGCGAGTTCAGCGACGGTGGGGTTCCCGCGCCGCCTGGGCTTGTGCTGGGCTTGATCGTCCCTCCGGATGCCGGCGCGACGGCGAGCCTCGCTGCACGGGCGGCAGAGCCGGTTCCCGTGGTGGAGGCGCGTGCCGGGCCAGTCCGTCACGAGGGACATGGATGGGCGGAGTCGTCGCCCGCAGTCACGGCAGCGCTGCGGCTGCGACCAGTCCAGGACGTTCTTCACTGCTCGCCCCTCTCAGTGATGCGGATGAGGCAGTGCTCGCGGCGGATGAGGCCGGTGGCGAGGGAGCCGACGTAGCTCCACCCGTCGCGCTGGAGGCGGCGGACCTTGCGGTGACCGATCGGCCCCCAGGTGGGTACCCATCGGGCGTCGTAGACGCGGAGGCGGGCCACCGTCTGGTCGCCCTCGCTGCTGGAGGCGGTTATGTCGATCTCGGGGTACATGGGTTTTCCTTTCCGGGGGAGGTTGAGGGGGTTAGAAAAGTGGTTCGGCGTCGAGCCAGGATGTGGATTCGCGGGATAGCAGGTGGTCTCTGCGGATGAGTCCAGCCCGCAGGCAGGCCACGTGCGTCCATCCGTCATCGATGAGGCGCGCCAGCCGTCGCGCACCGATGGGTCCCCAGGTGGACACCCAGGTAGTCCGGATGCTGGTGCCGTAGGTAGTGGAGAGAGTCATGGAGGTGTCCTCAAAGGCCGTTGGTGAGTGTGTCGGCGTCGACGCGGAGGAGGGTGGCGAGGGCTTCGAGGAGCCTGGCCCGATGCTGGGCGTGCTGGCCGAGCGTGCCCCAGGGGAGGTTGGTGTCGATGCGGCCTGCCCCGCGGCGCTGCCGGTCCCGCTCATCCAGGGCCGAGGACTCCGAGTCCTGGTAGTCGGCGCAGGCGCACAGGAACTCCGCGGCGGCGGTGACGTCGACGCCGTCGCCACCGACATGGTCGAGGCGGCTCACAGGGCAGCCACCCATGCGAGGAAGACGCATGACTTGTCTGTGAGGTAGGAGGACGACATGGTGGTGTCCTCGCTTGGCGTGGCCCAGACTCCGCCGTCTTCGTCGTCGACGCGGGTCCAGGCTCGACCGTGCGTGTCGCGGACGACGGTGCCGCTTGGGAGGGCTCGCAGGTCATCGGCGTACATGAGCGCCTGTCCAGGGATGGCGCTGGTGACGGCGCGGAGGATGGACTGGAGGCGGGTGATCTGGTCAGCGTCGACCTCCTTCTGGCAGAGGTCGGCTTGGATGCTGGCGGCATTGTCGGCGGCGGTCTGCCATCGGTCGCGGTAGAGGTTCACCTGGGTCTTGAGTGCGTCGATGGTGTCGCGCTGTTCGCGGACGGTAGCGGCGAGGGCCTGCTCGCTCAGGCTGGGCTCCGTGGTCTGCTGGGCTTTGCGCTGGTCGGCGGCGAGCATGAGGAGGCTGATCGCGCCGATGGGGTCGTGGCCGCTGCGGTCGAGGAGGTCGCGTGCGCGGTCGCCGTAGGTGGAGACAGCGCCGTCGTAGACCTCCTTGACGGTGGTTAGGCCGTCGGCGGGCCACTGGATGCCTTCGACGTTGAAGCGCTTGGGGTGAAGGTTGACCTTCATTTTTCACGGTCCTTTGTTCTGGGGGTTGGATGGGCTGGGTTGGGGTTCCCGTGTTGCCCACGTGGACAACAGTAGGTGCCCAATTGGGCACCGTCAAGGCGGGATGATGGCTGTTACGTGTTCGTGACAGGAGTGGACGGCGAGGCTGACCACACAACGCGTTAACGCGCGTGAATTCGGCCTGAAAATGCGCGACCCCCACGGGGGTGCAGTCGCGGCACGCTAGGCCGCCCTAGGGACCTTAGAACGCTTCCTAGGGGCACTTCCGCCCCCGCCGTCACCCCCAGGGTGCGACGAACGCGCCAGGCGGGCGATCACCTCACGAGCCCGAGCCGCCCCATCACCCGACGGCTCAGTTGACGGCGGAGCCGTCAACTCAGCCACCGGGCGGGCCGGCGGAAGCGCATCAGCCCACGGCACACGCCCCGAACCCAGCGCGTGATCCATCCGAGCCAGCACCTCCGGCAACGGCGTCGACGGCTCCAACTCGGCCACCTGCACCGCCTGCGCCAACGACGCCCGCCCATGCCGGTCCGCGTCCACGTCAGCAGCCCCGTTGCCGATCGCCCGCAGAAAGCCCCGCAGGTACGCCGACTGCTCGAAACCGCTACGGCCCTCCGTCGGCAGACTGTGGCGCTCACGCCAGGCCCGGATCCGCTCACCCCGGACCGCCTTCGCGGCCCGGTTCACGTGCTGCGGTTTCGCCGCCCCATAGGTCTCCACGTCACCGGACGCCACACGCCGCACCGCCTCGGCAAGCACCTCGTCGGTCATGTCCTGGTCGAGGAGCGTCATCCAGGCGCGGATCCGTCGCTTGCCTCCCTCGGCGTCGACGATGCCGGGAAGCATGCCGGCGTCCACGAGGATGCCGATCGCCAGACTCACGCCAGTCGCTGTAGCCATCACAGGCCCTCCTTCGCGAACTGCTCGGCCAGGTCGTAGAACACCTGCCCGCCCTGTGGTCGCCCCTGGGGGCGTTGGGCTTGGAGGCGGAGGGTGTCGAACTTTTGGCGGAGCTTGGGCAGGCTGAGGACGTTGGCGCGCCAGAAATCATCGGCTTCGACCCAGTCGATGATGCGAGTGACCTCATCGACGGTGCGGCCGTCTCGGTCGATCATGAGGCGTGCCTGCGTGCGCCAGGCGGCAGTGACGCGTGGGGCTCGGCCGGTGCGACGCTGGACGCTCGCGGCCATGGCGTCGCAGACGGCATCGACGTCGGGGCGGGGGTCTTCGGCGGCGTGCAGATCGGCGTCGCCGATCGCTTCACTGTTCCCCTGTTCCCCTGTTCCCCTGTTCCCCTGTTCCCCTGTTCCAGGCGCGAAGGTGTCGCGAGGTGTCGCGACAGTGTCGCGAATTGTCGCGACGGTTTCGCGAATGGCGTCGTTCTGCGGGAAAGCGGTGGCGTCCCCCTCTTCGGGTTCGGGGATGCGTGACGCCTTCGGTTTATCTACCCGCTGGTGCTTTCCCCACCCCGTTACTAGGAAATAGGTCCTAGATGCGACGGTGTAACGAAGGATCAAATTCGCTTCGGAAAGCCTCGCGAGACCGTCGCGAACCTTCGCGACAGTGTCGCGAGGATTCGCGACCATGTCGTGCGGGAATAGGGCAGCCACAATCAACGCGACGTCATCCCGCCCCCGACCATGGTCATCCGCATAGGACCAGAGCCCAATGAACAGCAGCCGATCGGCGTCCGACAGGGCCGCGACGTCCGGGCTCGACCAGAACTCCGGCTTGATACTCCGAATCCTCACCATTTCCTCCTAGCATTAAATGCGGGGCTGGTTTGCATGCGCCAGGTGAAGGCCGCCCACGCCTCGTCGCCCCACGCCCGCGCGGGGTCTGCGTCTCTGGCTGCGCACTCGGCAGCGGACTCGGCAAGGTCTTCCAGGTAGCGTCCCCACATGCCCGCGGTGTCGAACAGGAACAGGTAGCCGTCGGCGGGCGAATGCCCCATAGCCTCCTGAGCCCACTCGAGGAAATCGTCGGCGTAGTAGTCGGCGTCGCAGGGGCCTCTCCACCTCCTGACGTAGCCGGCTGCGGCCTCGCAGGGCTGGCACCTCCGCCACTCCCGGACCGTCCCGTCATCGAAGGCCATCAACTGGGTGCACTGCTCCCCCTTGGGGATACGGCGGCCACAGTCATCGCACCGGACACGCCCCCGCGACCGAGGAGACCTCTCGTGAATCACCTCGGTCATGATTCGTCCTCCTGGATCTTCCGCTCCTCGGCCTTCAGCCGCTCGGCATAGGCATAGGTGAAGGACACGTATCTTTCGTCGATCGGGGCGACAATGATGAACGCGCCAGGCTTGTAGTCGTCGGCATACTCCTTGGCTGTGCGCCACACCGTGATACGAGAGTCATCCTTGAGGACGCCGTCCTGCTTGTAGGGGGCAAGAGCGTCGCCGATGGCTCGGATGAGCTTGTCCAGGTCGGGCTTGACGTACGGCAGGAGCCTGCCCTTGGCGGACCTGGGGCGGGGTAGGAGGAAGACGGCGGTGACGGCGACTGGACCGTCGTAGCGGGGCTCCCAGCCGGCTTCTCGGGCGGCCTCCTGGGCGGCGCGCTTGACGCGGGTACGCCAGGCGGCGAGTTCGGGGCCGCGGTCGTGGGTGACGACCACCCGCTGACCCGAGGTGAACGCCTTAGTGGAGCCCTCGGTGATCGGCTCACCGGGGACGAAGAAAGAGAATGAATCCATGGTTTTTCCTTAGGGTGGGGTGGGGTTAGCGGCCTTGCTGTTTGCGGCACCAGGCGTGGAGGCCGCCGTGGGGTTCGGCTGCCTGTTTGCAGGCGTCGCAGGTGACCTGCTCGTAGCGCATGGCGTAGACGCGGCCACGCTCGTGCGGGCGACGCAGGAGGGCGAGGAGGTCGGCCCCGCAGGCCAGGCCCATGCTCGGCATGAGCGCGTGGACCACGGCCGGCGGGGCGGGCTCCAGGAGGTCGAGGAGACTGTCCTGCGTCATGGCAGGTCGAAGAGGGGGATGGTCCCCATGGTGGGGTCCTCGACGTCGGCGGGCTGGTGGGCGGCGAGGCAGGCCGGGCAGACGAGCGGGCCAGTGAGGTCCGCGCTCTCGACGTCCTCGCAGTGCTCCGTGAGAAACCCGGCGTTCTCGAGTTTGCCGAGCCCGTTGCAGATTCGCCAGGTCGGGTAGTAAACGCCATCAGGGTGCTGGTGAGGCTTCTCCCACTCGACGTCGGCGATGTGACGCACCAGGCGCCCCGGCAGGAGGACGCGAGTCATGACTCCTCCTCAGCAGACATCACGGGGATGCTCATATCAGCCTCCCAGCGACCACTCTGGAGACCGCCCCGGAGCCCGGGAAAAGGTCGCTCACGGTATCCTGCGCGGGGTCGAATCCCAGAAGATCTAGCACCCATGTGGTCCATCGGTCAGGTTTAGCTCCGACGAAGCCGGTTACGGGGTGGGGTGCGCTGAGCACGTCAGGGACACTCATCCCGGTACCGGCGGCGCGCCGCGATTCGGGCACTTTGTAGATGAGTGCCTCCCAAACGGAGCGGACGCGGGCACCGTCAGGAATGGCGTTGGTGACCTGCCAGACGGCGAGCCGCCCCCCTAAGTTTGCTGCGTGCGGCAGTATCTCGGCGATAGTCTTCGCTGAGGCCGCCATAGCCCACCCATCCCATTGGAGATCGAGGTCGGTCATGAGTGCCTTGTGCTGGTCAGGGTTGTCCCACGCGCTGGCGTCATGGTGGAACTCGGCGCTCAGGCGGGAGCGTCCTTTGGCTCGTCCGGGCGTGCCATAGTGGGGGTGTTGCTTGCCGCCGTACCACAGTGCGGCGCGTCCCAGGTACGGTGGATCAGCGATCGCCAGTCTCACGACTCCTCCTCCTGCCAGAGGCCGAGCTCGGCAGCCAGCGCCGCACAGATGGCCTCGAAGAGGAGGTCGTGGAGACGGTAGACGATGATCTCCCCGCTAGGGTCGTAGCCCTGGTGGTAGCAGGATGCGAGGTCTCCTAGGCCGCTGAGGAGCCAGCCGATCCGCTCGGCGGGGTCCATGCCCAGGTCTCGGCCGCGGAGCTTGTATCCGATCATTTCCAGGATGGGCTCTAGATAGCCGTCGGGGTCCCGCTCACTGAGGGCCTGGAGGCAGCGTGCGGCGACGATTCGTGCGCGCGCCTGCGCCTGGTCGCTGGGCTTGTGGGTACGTGCCCGGTGCGCGGACTCGGCCCAGGCGGTGCACAGTTCTGAGACGTCCCGTGCGATGAGGGCGAGTGGACCACCAGTCTCGGCGAGTGCCGTCCGACATGGGGGGATCGTGGCTCGGGCCAGGTCGGCCCGCTTGAGCATGGCCTCGAAGTCGGCGCGGCGCTGTTCCATCGTCAGGGCGGTCATGCTGCGGCCCTCCCCTGCTTGGTGAGGGTGAGGAGGCGGGCACGCCGGCCGGAGGACGTGATCGCGTACTTGCCGGTCTCCTCAATGAGGTTCTTGTCCTGAAGCTCCCGCACAGCGGTGCGCGCACGGGACGGGGACAGGACACCACGCGTGAACCGCTCGACGTCGGCGAGCGTGAAGGTGCCGCGGCCGGAGCGGCGGATAGCACTCAGCACCTCGGCCTGACTGGGGAAGGTGCTGGTGACGGAGTCGGCCGCCCACTGGCTGGTGACCGGGTCGTTGGCGCGCACGGAACCGCGCTCGCGGGGATGGATGGTGCTGGCGGTGGTCATGCTGCGGTCTCCTGGTCGTTGTGGTGGGGGTGTTGGGGCTGCTGCAACTGGCGGGCTTCGGTGTCGTCGGCGTAGCGGGCGCGGAACTCCAGGGCGAGGACGGGCATGATGCCGTGCTTGACGGTGGCGCGTGGCTCGCTGGCGAGGACCATGCCGAGGGTGCGGAGGAGGTCCATGAGGTCGGCGACGGCCTCGCATTTCTGGTGGACGACGGGGACGGCGGCGAGCATCTGCCAGCGGAAGACGTACTCGCCGCGCCCTAGGGGCGTGAGCATGGTGAGAGGGGTTTTCACGAGGGGTCCTTTCTGGGGAGTCGGGGGGGGGTTATGCCTCGGGGAGGCGGTCGATCCAGGCTTCGAGGTCGTCCTTGCGGATGAGGTACTTGGTGCCTGCCATACGGGCGGGGAGGTGGAAGTCCGGGTCGGTGGAGCGGACTGCCTTGCGGATGTAGTCGACGGACAGGCCGGTGACTGCGGCGGCTCCGGCGAGGGTGTAGGTGAGGACGACGGTCATGGCTGGGGCTCCTCTGTGGCGGCGATTGCGCTGAGCGCGCCGACGGCGGCGTCGATCTGCTCCTGGTTCAGGTCGGGGTGCTCCTCCCAGAGGATGCCGATGTCGTCGGAGGTGGTGGAGACGACGCGGGCTGCGACCTGCATCGCGATGGTGTTGATGTGCTGGTCCATCAGTGACCCTCTTTCTCGGTGCGGATGGTGTGGGTGACGGTGGCGGCGGTGAGGGCGATGGCGAGGAGGAGGACTCCGGTGTGGTGGCCGAGCGTGGCGCTGAGGGCAAGCTCGGTGAGGATGGCTGCCGCGGCGACGGCGGAGAGGGCGTAGGTGGTCATGCCGCGGCCGCCTCAGCACCGAAGAACGACTCATCGCCGTAGTAGGAGGAGTGGATGTACCAGCGGCCCACGCTGCGGCTGGCGTACCAAGAGGTTGGCTCGTAGGCATCGGAGCGCTGCTCGCGGACGAAGAGGCCGAGGAGGTCGCAGAGGGCGTCGAAGCCGCCGTCGTAGGGGTAGATGGCGATGTCGAAGCGCCCTTCAGGGAGGGCGTGGATGTAGGTGTGGGAGATGTCGATGCAGTTGCGTTCGGCCTCTTCGATGAGGGCGTTCACGAGGGGCATGGCCTCGGAGATGGGGCGCTGGGTGGTGGGGTTGCACATGGGGTTTTCCTTGGGTGTTAGGCGGCTTCTGCCTGGGTGATGAGGTGGGTTGGGGTGGTTCCGAGGGCGGTGGCGATGCGGTTGATCTCGTCGAGTTGGAGGCCGCGTCCGGTTCGGAGTCTGCGTTGGAGGGTGGAGCGGGGGATGTCTGCGTCCTTGCTGAGTTGGAGGAGGCTGGTGCCTGTGGTCTCCATCTGGTGGGTGATCGCCCGGATGATGGGCGGCGGGTTGGTGTCCATGTGGACAACCCTAGGTGCCCAAATGGGCACCTGGCAAGTCGCTGGGAAACTCGTCAGAAAACCGTTACCATTCCGTCATCTTGGTGCCCAATGTGGCACAGTGGAGACATGAGCACGCGAGCAACGAATCCTGGAACCGGCCTCAACGCCGCTGCGGCCGCCGAACTCCGCACGCTCCGCGAGGAGCGGCACATGACCGTGAGCGGCCTCTCTGACGCCTCAGGCATCCCCAAGCGCTCCCTCATCCGCCTACTACAGGCCGAGCGCCCCATCACCTTCGAGCCCCTGTGTGCGCTCGCTGACGCCCTCGGAGTCAGCGCCTCCACGATCATCTCCCGCGCCGAGGACCGCCTACGCGAGGAGCAGCGGATGCCGGCGTTCTCCTGCTGACCGCGCCCCATAGACGACGAAGAGCCCCACCCAGATTCACTGGGCGGGGCTCTAGTCATCTGACCTCACCGACGATTTTCGGTGGCGAAGGTCGGTCGTGCGGTCTCGACACGGTCACGATATTGGTCAGGCGGTCAGGCCGAGGCGGGGGGCCACAGCCTCTAGGGCCTGCCGGGCCTGGTCCAGGTCGGCGTGCTGGTAGCCGAGCGTCGTCGTCACTGAGGTGTGCCCCATGAGGGCGATGATGACGGCGGCGGGGACGCCGGCGGCCATGAGGAGCGTCGCTGTGCTGTGTCGGGCCTCGTGGGTGACGTAGTACTCCCAGGGGTCATCGGCGGTGCCGTCGCCGCCCTTGTGGACTCCGGCGGCGTCCTGGAGGCCGTGCCACGCCTCCATGTCGTCGCTGGCGGACCACGGGCCGCCGTCAGGACGCGGCCACACCAGCCCATAGGGGGACTCAGGGCAGTGGTCCTGCCAGGCTGTGAGAGCGGCCGCCATCCACGGCACGATCGGCAGCACACGGGACCCGGCGGCGGTCTTCGTCGGCACGAGGTGGTAGGAGCCGGTCAGGTGCACGGTGTCGTACCAGCCAGGCAGGCCGGCATCGCGAGCCCTCTTGGGGATGGCCTGGAGCTGGCGGTCGATGGTGAGCGTCCCGGCGGCGAGGTCCACACGATCCCAGGTGAGCCCTAGGGCCTCCCCCTGGCGTAGGCCCTGGAGGAGGGCGGCCACCCACCGGCTGGCGTCGTGCTCGCCTGCGAGGCGGCGGGCGTTTCGCTCGCGCTTGCTGGCGTCGACGTCGAGGGTGGGCCAGGCGTCGGGCTCGGTCGCCGTCTTGAGGAGGGTGGCGGCGTCGGCGGCGGGGATGGCCCGGCGGCGGTTGGGCGCCTTCCTGGGGAGGGGGACGTCGAAGACGACCTGCGGCACCTGATAGCCCTCGGTGCGGGCGTCGCGGAGGACCTTGAGGAGGATGGCGCGGCACCGGTGCGCCGTCGTCGGGCTGGAGCCCGCTTTCTCGTGCGCCTTGTCGAGGGCGCGCAGGTCGGAGGGGTTGAGGTCGGTGAGGCGCTTGGAGCCGATTGTGGGGACGATCCAGAGGTCGATCATCCGGGAGGCGACGTCGAGGCTCGTGGGGCGCAGGCGCGTGGCGGCGGCCGCCTTCCACTGGTCGCACCACGTCTTGAGCGTGGTTCTCGGGCTCGCGCCCTGGGTCTGCCCGGCGGCGTGGTCGCGTCGGAGCTGGCGTAGGGCGCGCTTGGCCTCGGCCTCGGTCTTGCGGATGCGGGTGGCTCTCTTGAGCCCACCCGAGCGGGTGTAGCCAACGGGGAGGGCGGCGACCCATCTCCCGTCCTTGCGCTGGTAGATGCTGCCTTCTCCGTATGCCATGGGGTCCTCCTCGGGTAGCAGTGGATAGCAGTTTGGATAGCAGTGTGTAGCCCAGGATAGCCCATGAGGGCGCATGTTGGGTGTGGTGGTTTTGGCGGGATGGCGCGGTTTTGCGCCCCGCTCGACCCCATCCTACCCCCACAAACAGTTCTTCATGATAACTGCTTGAAGGGGGTTGACAGCCCCGGAATCATGCGGCACCATAGTGGTCACGAGGCACCCGAGATAGCAATCAGATAGCAATCTCCACGGAACTCCCCACAACCCCAACAACCACAACGAAAACTCCCCAGAAAGGCCACGGCCATGTCACTCCTCGACGCCGCCTGCATCAAGACCGACGACGGCACCATCCACGTCGCCCCGAACGGGACCATCGGCCTCCCCGGCCTCCTCACCCCAGACATCCCCGCCACCGACGTCGTCGACATCGCCGTCGAAGACGGGAAGGAAGCCAGCAAGCGAGTCACCGCCGCCCGCGTCGCCGCCGTCGGCATCTTCGCCCTCGCCATCAAGAAGAAGGTCGACGCCACCAAGTACATCCTCATCGAGACCACCGACAATATGCACGTCTTCGAGATCAACGCGAAGCGCCACCGCGAGGCGCTGGCTTTCGTGAAGCGCGCCAAGGTTGCCGTCGCCCGCGGCCAGGAGTACGCCGTCAAGAAGGCCGAGGAGCCCGAGCCCACCGAGGGTGCCCCAGTCGGCGACGTCGAACCCACTCCGAAGCGCTGGTGGCAGAAAACCACCGGCGACCTCATCAACGAACGCCGCGCCAAGAAAGGCAAGGCGCCCATCAACTTCAACGCCGCCTAGAGACGACGAAAGGCGCCCCCGCTACCCGAGTAGGTAGTGGGGGCGCACAGCCCGCTCAGGTCAGCCCTTGACGGCAGCTAGAGCCTCAGCGGTCGGAACTGCCCAACCGATGATGGTTACGCCAGCAGACTCAGCCAGCCCCTTGGCGGTGGCCTGCTCGTCCTTGCTGGTGACGACAGCCCAAACGCCATCGGGGAAAGCGGCCTTCGCTGCACCCCAGCCGGGAGCCCCGGCAGTCGGGCCGAGGATGCCGACGGAGGCGTTCTTGACGTCGGTGACCTGCCAGTCAGCGGGTCCGTCTGTGTTGTCGGACGCCCGCTTGAACGTGGCGTAGTCCCGGGTCATGATCTCGCGCAGCTTGTTCTGGCCGCGGTAGTGGATCGCTGTGTAAGGCGCCCGCGGGCGAGCAGCGATCAGAGGCAGCAACTTCCCATCGCTGGACCGGTACCACTGAGCCGAGGAGTCGATCTTTCCATTCAGGATGTACGGCAGGACCTCAATCCCAGCGCCCTCCAGGGCGTCCATGGCCTCGACCATGCCGGCGACATTGTTGCCGTCGTTCCGGTGCGTCTGGAGCCCGTACTGACTGAACTCCTTGCCACCGGACACGGGGCGCTGGGTGATAGCGACAGCGGCGTCCGTCGCGTCCGCGGTCGCCTGGATCGGCAGCGCTACCTTGTCCGGCTTGAGGGCGAGAACCGCGTCCACCTCCGCCTTCGTGTAGAAGGCGCGACCAGCCGTGCCCCAGCCGCCCGGCAGCCAGGCCATAATCGGCAGGCCGTCGCCCGTAGCCGGAGGCGGCGGGGTCGGCGGAGCCGCGGGCGCAGTCGGGACGACCGGACCCTGCGCCTTGATCCAGGAGGACAGAGACGCCAGGGCGTCCGCGATGTGCTTGGCGGCAGCCGCCCCGAAGGCGATGCTCCCGATCTTCGTCGGGTGCGTGTCGTCCGCCATGAGGAGCGTGTCGCGAGTGCCGTCACCGCGCTTCGTTCCCTCATTGCCAGTGCCGGACAGAACGTCGGACACCTGGACGGTGGGGGCGCCCGCCGCGAGCGGGGTCTGCCCAGCCTCAGGTGTCCACGCCTGGGTGACCCGGTAGGCGACGCCACCATAAACCACGACGTCACCCTCGGCGCACTGTCGGCCGTCGCGCCACGGCACAGCCTGCCTATCGGCCACGCCGAGCCAGTCCACGAAGGCGATGCCGTTGCCGAGGCCGCCGGAAGCGTCCACGCCCGCCTTGTGAGCCCGGACGTTGACGTGCGAGGGCCGGGACAGGAGGCGAGCCACCGACGACGGCTCCGCGCCGATCATGATGATCGGAACCTGCGGGAGCTTAGCCCTCACCTTCGTGACGAAGGTCTTCACGGCCTCCGTGATCTTGACACCCTCGGAGTCGCCGTTCTCGATCACCTTGTCGCTGTTCAGGGATCCGATGGTCACGATGAGGTTCGGGGCGGCCGCGCAGATGGCGTCGACTCGGGCGTCAACCTCGAAGGCATCTTTCCCGGACGACGAGTGAGCGAAGCCAGAGCCGTCAACCGAGGAGACCGCAGGGATGCCTCCGATGATCCGCGAGATGGCAGCCGGCAGGTTAAAGCCTGCCCCCATCATCGACTCCGTGCTCCAGGAGTCGCCGAAGTAGCCGACCGTGGGGGCGGGCTGGCCACTGCGGAGCGGAAGCGCGGCTAGAGGGGCACTCGGCGTCGACGGCGCGGGAGCGGGAGAGCCGCCGCCTCCAGCCTGGGCCAGTTCCGCCTTCGTCGCGTAGGTGCTCGCGGCGTCAGCGCTCCTCAGGTACACGGACAGGTCCGGGGCTGGGGCGTCCTTGCCGGGAGGGCCAGGAGGGCCAGGCTTGCCAGGCTTGCCGGGCTCACCGGGGTCCCCCTTGTCCCCCTTGACGCCGCCACCACCGCCCTTAGGGATGGACGACTTGACGTCATCCAGTTCCGCCTTCGTCGCGAACGTCCGATCCGCGCCGACTTTGCTGTACCAGCTCGGCTTTGCCATTAGTCCCTCCATGTGAGTAGTCCGTTGCCGTTGTCGATGATGTCTGAGTCGTCCCGCGCCTCGACGAGACCGGCATCCCCCCTGCGCGCCAGGGGTGAGGACTGGTCCTCCACCGGCTTGCCGGAGATGATGTCGGTCAGGTCGACGGTGGTCCCAGCCAGGATGCGCGCCCTGTACCGGCGCGGCGACTCGATATCGCCGGGGACATCCAGGGTCACCAGGTAGTTCTGTGCGCCCTGAGGTAGGGCGTCTGGGGCGGCAACCCGAATGCCGGGAGCCCCGTCCGGGCCGGATACCTGCCCTTGAGAGTCGATGCGCGCGACCACTCGGTGCGTGACTACGACGCTCGTGTCCCCCAGGTCACCTACCCAGTCCCGCTCCAGCGGCGTGAGTGTGACGGTGCCAGCGCGACCCGCCCCGTCGGGGCCGACGACCCGGCCGGTTAGCCAGGCGTAGCCGATGTTCATGGTTTCTCTCCTGCTGCGATAGATCGATTGGTGTCAGAGGGTGCCCCTCCCAGTAGGCGGGAGGGGGCTCCCTCTAGTCGTCGGCCAGGTCTCCGATAGGGGACTCCCCAGGGCCGCGCGGCAGGTCCCCCAGGGGCGCCCCACGGTCGAGGGCGATCGCGCGCGTCCTACGTGCGACCATCTCCCACTGGGCGGCCTCTCGGCGGGCGGCCTGCACCTCCGTCTCCCGCCCCTGACGGGCGTGCCAGAGAGCGCGGATAGCGGATCCGATCTGCCCGACCAGGGTAGCGGCGAGGCCGCTCGTGATGACGACGGCGATCAGGTCGGCTGCTCGCATCCCGTATCTCCTCTCTCTGCGGCGCGGGCCGCTGCGTCAGCCTCGCGAGCTTTCGCGACGGTCACGCCGATCTGTGCCCGACGGAGCGGGGTGTCCGGCTCGCGGCCGGGCTCCCATGCGCGGCCCCAGGTGCGGGCCATCCGCTGGGCGATCATGAGGAGGAGAGCGATGATGATGAGGAGCGGCCATCCCGGCCACCGGTCAGTGGTGAGCGCACGTAGAGTGTCCTCGACGGCGACGGCGAGGAGGCCGAGGGCGGTGAGGGCCGCCGCTGGCCCCTCGACTCCCCACCAGCCCAGCCATGCGGACGGGGCGCCCAGCAGGCACCCGATGATGGTGACGACACACCCTAGGGTGACGTCCCAGGGCTGGACGTGCGGGCTGGTGAGGATGAGGGCCATGGCGGCCGCCACGACCCCATACGTCGCCACCATCAGGGCGGTGACGACACGGGGCTCATGGAGGGTCCCCCAGATGCGGCGGCCCAGGCCCATCAGGACGCCTCAGGCTCGCTGGTAGCGGGCTGCTGCGTCTCAGCCGGTGCGGCGGCCAGCCACGGCACGTAGATGCGCAGCCAGGCGTCCACACCAGGCAGGGCCATGATGCGGGTGACCGCGCCCGTGATGGCGAGGACACCAGCGGCAGCGCCAGTGGCGACAGCCGGGTCCTGCTGGCTGGCGGCCGTGTAGACCACCGGAGCCAGGGCGCACAGGCCCACGAGGGCCTGGAAGACCGTCCGGATGACGGCGCGCGACGGATGAATTACCTGGGAGGCGGTAGCCTCATGCTTTCCCATGTTGTTCCTTCCTTGTTGGGTGGCGGTCACCAGAGGCGGCCGGAGCCGGCCCTGGAGTTGTTGAGTGCTCGCTGGAGCGCCCCGATCGTGGCTGGGCCGGCCTCACCGTCAACCCAGTCAGCGAAGTCCCAGCCTGCCGGCAGGTACTCGCGGTGCCAGGCCATGATGAGGAACTGGAGCGTGCGCCACGTGTCAGCCCCAAGGACGCCGTCGACGTCGAGGCGGGGCGAGTCGTTCAGGGCGGTCTGCTGGTCCGGCTGTACGGCCGAGTTCAGGAACGACTGAAGCCGCTCAACCGCCGGGCTGCCGTCCTCGTCCAGGACGCCATCAATAGCGGTACCCATGACCTGCTGGAGCCTGCCGATCGTCGCGATGCCGAAGACCCCGTTGCACACGAGCTCCGACTGCCCGTCGCTCTTGTTCTTCTTGCCGGTGTACGGGCTCGCCGACGGCGCGGACGCTGCCGGGGCGGATGCGGCGATCTGGCCGCCGCCCTTCATCGTGTCCCACGCGCTGCGGTCACGCAGACGGTCCAGGTCGAGGTGGCTGTTGTAGCCGGGCAGGTACCCGTCCTCGGTGTACTGGTGAATCAGGACGTTGCCCCCCCAGTAGGGGACGTTCGGGATGGGCGGGTCACTGTAGGCGCGGCCGTAGTCGCTGTACTCGGGCCCACCGGCGTACCACAGCGGGAACCGGCCGGCCACAGCGGACCAGTCTCCGCTCTCCAGGCCCGCCCCGTTCAGGTAGATGCCCGGAGTGGAGCCGATCTCGGCGACCATCTGGTTGAGGATCACGAGGGCGTCCGAGGGGGTCAGGTTGAGGGCGTCAGCCTCCCAGTCCAGCCAGAACGTCGCCCTTCCCGCGTAGCTCTTGGCGCGGTCGAGGAAGTAGCGGGCCTGCTCGTTCGCGTCCTCGTCGTTGGCGAAGAGGTAGAGCCCCAGCCTCTTCCCGGAGGCCAGTGTTGCCTCCGCCTGGGCACGCCAGAACGGATTCTCATAGCCGGTTCCCTCCGTCACCTTGACGATGACGAAGTCCGCCCAGATGGCGGCGATATTGAGCCCGCCCTGGTGGCTGGAGATGTCAATGCCGTGCGCGTGCGCCGGTGCCGAGGAGACAGCAGGGGCGGCGGGCTTGGAGGCCGGCTTCCCCTTCGCGAACTCGGGCCACTGCTGGAAGAACTTGCCCTCGCTGAAGCGGTGGCAGGACGTCCACGCGCCACGCTGAGTGTACGGGTGCTCGCTGTATCGGGCAGTGCGGGTCTCCTGGCCGGTCTGGTCGCCGGGGGCACCATAGATGTCGCCGGTCTCAGCGATCCACGCCTCCGACTCCAGCGGGTCATAACCGTCCTCGACGATGACGACGACGTGGCCGACGCCGCCCTCATTCGCCGCGGACAGGACGATGTCACCCACCCGGAAACCGCCATCCGGGGTCATGGCCTCATCAGACCAGTTGACCTCCTCGAAGCCGCGAGCTTCGAGCCCGGCGCGGAGGTTGCCGGTCCAGAAGTCGTTGATCTCCAACAGGGCCTTGTGCCCCCACGGCACCCCGTAGGTGTGGTGGAGACCGTAACTGACCGCACCGGCGGCCAAGGAGGAGCAGTCGGCGCTCTGGGGCGACGAGACTCGCCCATGGGCGTCCGCCGCGGCGTACCAGGTGCGGCGATCCTCCCCCTGGCTGTAGCCGACGTTCTGCTCATCGCAGATTCGCCGGGCGATCTCAGCGGTGACACTGCCGACGGTCATGCCACGCCTCCCTGCTGCTCCTCCCAGCCCGCGGCGAAATTGACCGGCCCGGCCTTGAAAGGATTGAGCCAGGCACGGGCGACATTCTTGTAGGTCTTGCCATCGACGATGATCCGCTCACCAGGGCCGACAATGGCGTTCGCCTGAAGGTCCTTGATGTTTTTCGCCTCGTGCGAGACGGATGCCTCGTAGGCGTCGATACGCCTATCGACCTCATTCTTGCAGTCGCGCAGGTACTCGCGGCGGCTGGCCTCATCAGAGACCCGGTTTGCCAGCGCAACGAAATCGTCATCTTTCATGAATCGGAGGCCGCGCTCCGACGTGTCTAGGAATCCTCCAGGCATTATGCCATGCTCCTCGGGTTAGCGATTGCGAAAAGGGTGGAATAGGCGGAGTCCCCACTAATGGAGAATGTTCCGCCTGTTCCGTACGCTCCGGTGAAACCGCAGCGAATCTTGGGGTCCTGACCGGCCGGGACCACACGGACTCCGGTCACGGTCACGGACGCGCCAGTGGAATCATTGGGGAAGCGCGCCCGGTAAGGACGATCCAACAGGAAAACGGTGGCGTCGATATCGCCCGCGCTGACACGACCCCACACGGTGAAAGAGACCTGAACAATCCGGTCGTAGGGGCGCACCCCTAAATCGACCTGCGCCGCGCCCGAGTACTGGCCGTTGCTGAGCTTCAGTGTGTTTGCGACGACGACGCTGGCCTCTACGGCCTGGACCTCATTCACGGGGCGCAAAATCCAGCGGCCACCATTCTTGGAGCCGTCGGAGCGGTAGAGGATCCCGCCGACGTCCAGGTAGGCGGGGTGTGCCGCCGTCGGGGCGTGACCGATAGCCTCAGCGCGGCTCAGGGTCTCGCGGGCGGCCGCCACGGACTGTGCCGGGAAAACGATCCCCGCCGTGTCGAAGGCGTTGGTCCAGGCGGACAGCAGGTCATCCCCGGCCGCCGGGATCGTGACGCCCTTCCAATGGGTCTCAGGCATTTCCTGTCCTCACTTCGTGTAGGAGACTTCAATAGTCAAATCGTGCGACCAGTAGCCGTAAGACGCGCTTCCCTTGGTCTCAAAGGAAATGCCGCGGAAATAACCGCCCTTCCAGCTGTTCCACTGGTCTCGGGGAATCTGAATCCAACGGCCGTCACCACGGCCCCAGCCGCCGGACTCATACCACCTGTTGCCGCCACCGGAATACGAGCCGGGCGCGGACTGGAAACCATGTGAACCAATAGAAGCGACGCCGGTCTGCCCATACCAGTGCTTTGCGTAGGCGTACACGCGCATATTCGTGATGGTCGCACCAGCCAGGTCCCCGGTCATATTCGGGAAACCAATCAGGCTGTTATAGCTCCACCGTGAATACGAGCCCTGCGGCATATTGTCAGGCCAGGACGAATCGGGGCTACCGTTGGAATACGCCTTCCACCAATTCGACCGGTACGTCTTGACGTAGTTGCGCTTAGGTGTTGGCTGCTCCGACGGCTTCGGCGCACCCAACGACACGGACTTGTTCACCTGGAGCGTCGGCTCCACGGCCAGCCCCAGGTCACGAACCCACGCATGCGGCTGCGGCAGGCTCGAGTCCTCCACCGTGAGCACGACGCCCTCAGCCCCGTAGGCCGACGCGGCCAGGAACAGCAACCGGTACGTGCCCGACGTCGACGGCGTCCACGGCTGGAAAGTCACGTGGCTGGTCTGCAACTGGTTCCGGTTCTCGGACACGACACGGATACGCTGCTCAAACGTGTCTTGCGCGCCGCCGTTGACCGGCGAGCACTGCAACCTAGCCTCGAGCATGGCGTTCGCCTTGCCCGCGTACCAGGTGACCAGCTCCTCCACCTGGTACATGCGGCCCGCCTCGAGGTCGACGACGAGCTCATAGAGTGAATCGACAGAGCGGACTATGTGCCGGTTGCTGCCACCCCAAGGCCAGGCGGAGCCCCAGGCGACCACGCCGCGGGGGAGAGCGGCCAGGGTCTCGGCCAGGTCCGTGCCGCGCCAGACGAGGCGGTCGACGACAGAGAGGGACTGTGCGGTCACCTCGCCGTCGCCGGTGATCGTCGCCTTAGCGAGCCCGTCGGTGCCGGTGATGGACAGGAAGTCCTGTCCGGCCGTCCCTAGGGTGACGACCTCACTCGGCTGCCCGCCGACCGTCTTCACCACGTGGAGGCCCGTGGAGTCCATGATCGCCGCGTCCCCGGACGGGTCACCGGCCACGATCCGCGTGGACAGGCGGATCGTGTCAGCCAGGAGTTCCCCGGTGATCCGCGCCTGCCCGGCTTGGAGCATCTGCGTTGTCACCTTGGCGAACGTGCCGACCTTCGCCCACAGTTCGTCGCTGGCGGTGATCTTCGGGGCGGTGACAGCGCCGTCAGCCAGTTGGACGTTCCCGACCGAACCGGGGACCAACACCTTGCCGGCGAACAGCATGTAGTCCTGCCAGGCCTTCTCCCGCCCCGACCACACCTTGACGCCGGTGGCCTGCTTGTCTGCGCCAGTCACCACCCACAGGTCCCCGTCGACGGGGGAGTCCGGGGCGGTGGCGGCGACCGTCACGCGGCCGATCGCCCGCTTCAGGGCGTTCGCGGCCGCCTCACCAGAGGTGGCTGCGGCGTCCTTGGCGGCCTTGACCTCGTCGGCCAGGCGCTTCTGCGCGGCCTCGATCTCGGCCCGCGCCGCGTCCAGTTCGGCCTTGGTGCCGGCCGCCTCAAGGGCGATCCGGCCCGTCGCGCCCGTAGCGCGCGCCTGCCTGCCCTCGGGGAGTGCGGCCGGTGAGACCACCTGGTAGACCCTGCCGGTGCCGTCCTGGAGGCACACGCACTCCGCGCCGACCGCGGTGACTCCGCCGTCGGCCGGGGCGACGACCTCACTCACCGGGTCATCCGCCGGCAGCTCGACGCGGACCATGCCGCCGTCCTCGATGTCGAGGACGCGGCCAGTGGCCCACGTGCCCGCTTGCGAGCCGCTGCCGTAGGACGCCTGCTGGCTGGCGACGGCGGTGCGCGGCGACGGCTTACGGTCCAGCCAGAGATTCGGCTTCACCATGCGAGCTCCTCGACGTCGACTCTCATCTGCCCGCCCGGCTTGTCCACCGGCAGGCTGTAGGCGATGACCTTGCCGACGATGATTTCCCCGCCGTCGGTGTGGACTGCGATCACGTCGCCGGCCTCCAGGCGGGGGTCAGCGGCGATCGCCACCGACCGCTTGGAGGCGGCCTCCAGGGCGTGCCGCATGTAGGTGCCGGCCGCCTTCCTGACCGCGATCGCTGACGATGCGGCGTTGAATTCGCGCCGGTCCGTGACCCACCCGTAGAGGTGTGGCTCGTAGGGCCAGGACGCTGATACGGCGGTGCCGGTCCATTTGATGACCGGTTTCCGCTGGTCCTCCTGCTGTGGGCTGCCGACGACGACCCACCGGTTCGGGCGGCGCTCCACGCTCTTGCGGGGTGCCTCCACGAGCAGGTCACGCCCGCTGTAGCGGGCTACCGGCTCGGAGCCGTCGGTCTGTGCCCACAGGTGCAGGCACCCGTCGGCCTTCACCGCGTAGTTGAGTCCCCGTGCCTGGCACAGGTCCCGGATGGCCTCAGACCTGCTGTGACCCCACTGGGTGTTCGGGTGCACTCTCGGGTTTGGGGCGCCCGGGTCCAGCACCACCGGGAGGGTGCCGGCGAGCCGCTGTGCCTCAGACAGGGCTGTCGCGCCGCGGGGCGGGGACGAGGGCCAGGGCATCGGGTCCTGCTCGAGGAGCTGCATCAGGTCCAGCGCCTCGACCTTGACCGACCCGTTGTCCTGCTCGTCCCAGGACTGGTGCTGCCACCATCCGAGGTCGACCTCGTCGCGGCCCTCCCGGGTCTCGAGGATGGCGGTGACATGTGACCGCTGTCCGTAGTTGTTGAGGGCTGCCCCGGGTGACTCGGGCACCCACCCTGACGGGCAGGTGTAGGTCAATTTCCCGGGGACGACACGGTCGGACGCCCAGTCGATTTGCACGTCCTCGCAGGGGACGTCGACGGCGAGGACACGGCCGCCTAGGTGGACGTCGATCCTGGCTCCGACGGCGACGGGGCCGGCTAGGGCCTCAGTGGACGGGCCGGGTCTCATGGCATCCCCTGCACACGCTTGGCGACCTCGAGGGCGGACCATGCCTGCCAGCCCGGAGTGTCCGGGTGTGCCTCGCCGTAGTCCGCCCATTCACCCCAGGTGGTGACGGGCACGGCACCCTGCGGCGTGTTCTCGGCGCGGGGCTCGTGCTCGATCCATTTGATGGTGACCTCGATGAGCTCGCCCGTGACCCGCTTCCGGGTGACGCCGTTGACGATGACGGTCCTCGGTGGGACGCCCGGCACCGGCATCGTCGGTATCAGCATGATCGGGGCGTGCGACTGGAGCACCCACCACAGGAACGGCTCGGTCGCCGGGGTGCAGGTGACGACGCCGGTGCCGGTCATGGGCTCGTCACGGATGGCCCACCGGGTGACCCCGGCGACGCGTGACGCCGTCGAGTCCCAGTCCAGCGGGTCACCGTTGTGCTCGTAGGCCAGGCCGGGGGCGGAGCGCCCGTCAGCCCCGGCCACCAGCACCCCATACCAGTCCCCGACAGGGCGGGTGAGCGACACAGTGTCGTCACCCGCCCGGTAGGTGACCTCGACGCCGGGCGCGGCCAGGCCGTCAGCCACAAGGTGCTGGCCCTGGCCGACGACGGCGAGCAGACGATCATCCGCAGTGACCTTGGCCGGCCCGTCCACCAGCAGTGACGGCAGGCCCGACGCGGCCCCGATCCAGCCCTTGAGCGCCATGGCAGCTCCTCTCAGTCGTCGCGGGACGCGTCAATGGCGACACGCTCCGCTTCCACCTTCATCCGGCCGATGAGCCGGTCATCGACGTCACGGATCACCAGGGTGTCCGGGGCGTGGTTCTCGCGGGCTAGGAGCTGGTCGATCTTGGACCACTGCCCGCCCGTGAAAATAGCCTCCGGCTGCCGGGTCTGGTTGGTGACCACCTGTGTCCCCGGCTGGAGCCAACCGCCGCTGTCGTACTTGAAGATGCCGGCGCTCGGGCTCCCGTAGATGGGAATCTCCCGAACCGGAACATTGAAGGTCGGGGCCTCGATCATCATGCCGTTGCCGGAAGCGACGGCGACGTGATGAGCACCTCCACCGCCGACGGAGCCACCCCAGAACAGCAGCGTGCCGGGCACGTTGGGGTTGCCCGGCGTCGAAGCCGCCTGGAACGTTGACGCCGTGTGACGGGGCACGTTGTGGCCGAGCGCGCGAAGCGCCCACACGATCAGGCCCGAGCAGTCGACGCCGCCGGGCACGTCGACGCCACCCCACACGTAGGGAGTGCCGATCGCCAGGCGGGCCTGTCCGACCAGGTCGGACGCCACCATGTGCTCCGTCTTGCCCTTCACGTAGTCCGCGACACCGTCGATGATCTTCTTGGGGATGGCCTTGCCAGCCTCCCAGAAAGCGCCACCGAAGTTGCCGCCGTCGATGAGCTTGTTCACCGGCACCCGGATGAGGTTCTCGACCGCGCCGAGCGGGTCAGCGATGATGTCGGCCGCCTTGGACGCCTTGTCAGAGACCCAGTCCCATGCGGACTTCGCGCCGGACTTGATGGAGCCCCAGATACCGCCGTCAGCGAAGGCGCTGATGCCAGCATCCCCGCCGGGGATGGGGCGGCCACGGCGGGCCGCCCAGTTCATCGCGGCGACCATGCGGGGCCCGCCGACGGCGCGCGTCCACTCGGGCCGCATGATGGCCTCACCGCCGGACAGGGCCAGGGAGCCGCCACCGTCGGGGGACACGAAGTGGTAGATGTCCTTGCCCGGGCTGTAGCCCGGCAGGACACCACCAGTCGCGTACCCGGCGATCGGGCTGACGGTCGGCATCCGCAGCTCAAGACCGAGCTTCTCCATGACCTTGTCAACAAGCCACTTAATACCGTTCGTGTAAACGGTATTGATGACAAAGTTGATGGGCTTAGCGGCCGCACCCTTCACCTTATCGAAGGCGTTGGAAATGCCGTCCTTCATGCCATTGAAAGCATCCTTGATGCCATTAACGACAGTATTGATTGCCGGCTTCACCGTGTTGGTCAGGAAATCAGACCAGCCCTGAATCTTGTTGGTGATCCAGTTAATGACCGGACTGATTACGTTGTTCCACAGCCACATCCAGACCGCGCCCATGGCCCGCACTGACACGTTAATGACAGAGGCGACAACGTTAATCACCGGGACGAGGACACTGGACATGACGGAAATCCACGAGGAAATCCAGTTGATGACCGTGCCAATCAGGCGGGCGAGGACCGGGAGGACCGCCGCGATGATCGGCGTGATGACGCTGATGACCGTCCCGATTATGGACACCAGGGGCGGCAGAATCGCCGAGATCACGGACATCACCGCGGAGATGACCCGCTGGAGAGGCGGCATGATCGCAGCAATCACCTGCACGATCACCGGCATGACCGCGTTGACCAGGTTCATCAGAATCGGCATGAGCAGGTTCAGCGCCTGCACCAGGATGTTCGCGATCTGGTCAATCACCGGTGCGACGGCGGCGGCCACCATGGAGAACATCTGCCCCAGGAGGGGCAGGACCGTCGCCGCGATCTGTGTCAGCGGCGGCAGGAGAGCCGCCATGACACGGGTGAGAGCCCCAAAGATCGAGGTGACGATCGGCGTGGCCGCTGCGACCAGCTGCCCGAACACCTGCGCGAGAACCGGGACGATGACCTGCGCCATGTTCGCGAGCAGGGGTGCCACGACGTTCAGCGCCGAGCCGAGGGAGTCACCGAGGATGCCGGCGATGGTCCCGAGCTGGGAGCCGAGCGCCTGGAGAGCCCCTGAGATCGCCGGCGACTGGAACGCCTCTCCGAGGGTCTTGAAAGCCCCGGAGATGGCGTCGCGTAGCAGCTGGCTGTGCATCATCATCGACGTGAACAGGCCGATGACGATGCCGACGGGGCCGGTCAGGCCAGAGAACACGCCGCCGATGAGCGGGATCTGTGTCAGGAGTGGGCCGAGGGCGCCCACCAGGCCGCCGATGATCGGCGTCAGCCCGCCGAGGGTTTGCCCCAGTTGTGAGAAACCACCCGAGCTCTTGAGCTTGATGATCGCCTCACCGACGCGTTCACCGAAACCAACAATCCCTTCAGTCATGGTGTTGATCTTGCCGGCGATTACGTCGACGCCAATGGCCTTAATAATTGCGGACATGGCTTTCCTGATGCGGTTGCCCGCGTTCGTGAAAGCCGTCGCGATACCGAGGGTTGCGGTACGCGCCTGCGTGTCAAAAGACGCAACACCCTCCATCCCCTCCGAGTTAAGCTTCAACAACGCGTTGTTGAAGTCCTCGAAGGTGACGGTGCCATCCTTCATCGCGGCGTACAAAAGCGTCGAGTTGCTCTCCGCGCCGAGGATGGACTGAGCGATCTGGTTCATCTGACCAGGCATCGCGTTCGTCATGGAGCGCCAGGCCATCATGTCGACCTTGCCGACGGCCATCTGCTGCCGGTACTGCTCCATAGCGTTGGCGGCCAGCGTCGTCGACGCACCACCAGCGAGGAGGGCGTTGTTCATCGCCAGGGAGATGTCCGTGGCCTTCGTGAGGTCACCGGTCAGCGGGGCGATGCCCTGCACCATCCTGACGATGTCGTCGGTGGCTGTTGGCAGGCCGTCCAGGGAGTCGCTGATGCGGTTGATCTGCTTGTCCGCTTCCTCCGCCGAGTAGCCGATGTTGGCCATGACGCGGGGGAAGGTGAACAGCTGGTCGGCGCGCTGGACCGCGCCGCCGAGGTTCGCGCCGATGACGGATGCGAGCCCAGCAACAGCGACGCCGGCGGCCTTCGCGCCGGTGCTGATAGCGCCCTGGAGAGCGTTACCGACGGCGGTAGACAGGGAGGCGGCGGCGTTGATGGCGGCGGACGCGCCGGAGGAGATCGCGGAGCCGATCTTGCCGCCCACGCTGGCGAACGCGGAGCCGATCTTCCCTGGGAGCGCCTGCACCGGGGCCGGCATCTTCGCCCAGGCAGACGACCACGTCGCCTGGATACCGGACAGGGCGTTGCCGATCACGCCGCTGGTAGCGCGCAGGTTCGCGCCGACGTAGGAGAAGGCGCTACTGATGGGGGCGGTGAACTTCTGGAAGACGCCACCGACGCGGGACGCGACACCAGAGAAGGCGTTGCCGACGCTGGAGGCTGCTCCCCGCGCGGCGTTGACAGCGGACTGGAAGCCGCTGACGATGGGGGCGGTGGCACGCTGCCAGGCCGCGGAGATCGGGGCGGACACCGCGCTGAACGCGCGCGCCAGGTTGGCGGTCGCTGCCTGCCAGACAGCCCCGATACGGCTAGAGGCCGCCTGGAAGTGCGCCTGGATAGCGGCCAGTGCCTTCGCCGCGCCGGGCGCTAGGCGCGTGAACGTCCCCTGCCAGGCGGTGTTGATGAACCTGGCAGCGTCACCGGCGATGCGGCTGGACGCGGCGAACGCCTGACCCACAAGGCGGGCAGCGTCAGTGGCTGCGCTGAACCCCGCCGCCGACTTCGACGCCAGGGCCGACAGGGCCGCAGGAATCTGCCCGCCGCGCCGGATCGCCGTACCGATGCCGTCGACGATCCGGTCACCGACCTTCTGGCCGGCCTTCTGCGCCGGGGCACCTGAGAACGCCTGTGCGACGGCCTCAGGGGCGCCCCGCAGGGAGGGGACCAGCTGGACGTAGGCGGTTGCGAGCTCGATGGCTCCTCCGGCGACTCCGGCCATGCTGGCCCCCTCCCTCTCTATGCGGTTTTCTGTTGCCTCGCCTTGAATCGGCGGAGGCGCTCGGCCTCCCAGGCGGCGTCGTCTTCCTGGTTCTTGCGCCACCCGACTGGGGGTGGTTCTGGTGGTGGCGGTGGTTTCGCCTTCTCGCCGCCCAGGAGGGCGACCAGGGCAGTGACGACGCTGTGTCCGGCGCTGAGCGCGGCCGTGGTCTCGTCGGACCAGGCGAGCGAGCCCCCGGTGCGCCGGTGGAGGGTTGCGCCTGGGGGGAGACCCTCGATGAGGGCCATGCACCGGCGCATCGTGAGCCGCCCGCGCCACAGGTCGAGCAGGTCAACGCCGTAGTAGCGTTGGAGGTCTGCCTCGATGGCCTGCCCCTCCTCCCTGAGGAGGATGGGCAGGCGGGTCAGTTTCCCATGCCGAGCGCCTCGAAAATCTCCATGGCGGCCTGCACGGCGAGGGTGAACCGGACACGCCCGGTCTCGTCCGAGCAGCACTCACGCAGGAACCGGGCACGCTCACGCTCATCGGGGAAGACGATCTCGAGGAACGGGCCGGGGACGCTCTGCGTGAGCTTGGACATGGCCTCGTAGTCGTCGAGGTCGTCAGAGGTGACCTCGATGTGGAAGCCCCGGTAGTCGGTGACCAGGGTGCCGCCGGTGGCCTCGGCCTGCTGTAGGCGGTCCTGGGGGACAGCCGCGCCGACATCAGCGGCGCGCTGCGCGGTCGCGCCCGGCGCGGTCTGACGGTACGGGCGGTTGCGGTTCTTCTTCTTCTTGCTCATGGTCGGTCCTTCCTAGGTAGGGGGCCGGTCAGACGGGGGTGCCTCCTGGTGGGCGAGGACCGACCCAAAGTCGCCCACCAGGAGGAGATTTGTCACGCGGCCTTGAACGCCTCGTCGTCCGTCAGCATCGTGATGTCGCCCGTGAAAGTCCCGGTGACCTTATAGGCGACGTCGTCGGTGTTCGCGAGCTTGAAGCCCTCACGCTCACCGATCTGGAAGTTCTCGCAGTGCCACAGGTACTTGTGGCCGTTGGCCTCGGCGTAGACGATGATCGCGACGTTCTCGACCTTCCGGGACGAGGACAGGACGTGCTTGATGACGCCGGAGTCCTCCGAGGACGCCTTCACGGTCCACTGGAGCTTGAGCGTGTCGATGTTGGACTGGAGGGCCGTGAACGTCAGACCGGAGTCGGACTCGGTCATCTGCACCTTGTAGACGCGGTTGCCCTGATGGGCGCGCCGCTTGTCCACGGAGTCGTCAGCGGTGAACTCAATGCCGTCCTTGTCGATCCAACCGACCTCCTTGAAGGTGGTGGGGATGGCGAGGGTGGTGGGGGCCTTGGTGCCGGCCGGGGCGAGAGCAACACAGTCATCATCCGAACCAGCGGTGATGATCTGCATCGCGTTTAGCTTCTCGTAGGACACGGATATTCCTTTCAGCGGGTGAGTTGGTGTCTGATTTCGACGGTCCAGCGGTATCGGTCCCACCCGCTGGTGGTCGGCGGCTCATTGCTGGGGCCACCGACCTCGGTTCGCCGTATGACACGAATACCGCCCGGGAGGGGCGGCATCGGATTGAAGATGACGGCTCTGGCTTCGAGACAGAGCGCGTACGCGGATGACTTGGTGGGCGCCCACGCCTCGACCGTGATCCGTGGAGCGTCCACGGTCAGGCCACGGGTGCCTCCGACACGGTCGATGAGGACGAACCGGCCAGGCGGGTCCCTCGGCAGGAACCCATAGACGGGGACGCCGGCGAGACGTTCAGCGAGGTAGCGGCGGAGCCCGTCGATGATGTCTGGCTGTTCCATGCCGCTCACCTGCCCGCATCCAGGGCCTTCATGAGGACGTTGCCGTCCGCCTGTGCCTTGCGGCCCTCGTCGTCGGCGGTACGCACCTGGGAGGCGTACCGGTTGATGCGCTTGTCGCGGCGGCGCACGAAGAATCCGGGGCCGGCGGCCGCCCTGATGCGTTCGGCGCGGGCATCGAGGTCAGCGACGACGCCGGGCGCGTTCAGGAGCGCCCGCACCCCGGCGGGATTCATGACGACCTTGACCTTGCTCATTGGGCGGCCTCCCAGCGTTTTGTGATGACGGCGATGTGCGACAGCCGCCCGGTGGGCGACTGGTTGGGGATCGGCAGGCCGACGATCACCCAGTCATGGCCGGGGTCGTCGGGGAACCGGAGCCGGCACTCCCCGCTGACGGGCGTGCCGGGGTTGAGGTAGACGGTGCGCTGACCGGCGTCGACGTCGCCCGTGGCTACGCCGTTGATGCTGGCCTGGGTGGCCTCCCACACGCAGGTGACGTCCGTGGTGGTCGCCGATCCCCAGTCCGTGGTGACCTGCCCCCACTCCTCCCGCTGGCCGGGGGTGACGATGGTGACGCGCTGTCTCGCGAATGACGGAAGCACGGCAACCTCCTATGCCCAGTGCTGGAGCCGGTATGGGGCGAGCTCGCGGCGATCCGTGTCGGACAGGGTCATGCCCGCCCGCGCCCAGGTCGCTGATATGGAGCCCGCCTGCTCACGCGTGGCCCCCATGGGGGAGGCGCACGCGGACAGGACCGACCGGGTGATGACGGCCGCCAGGGACGGGGCCTGCGGCCAGCCGTGCGTGATGGTGACCTCCACGGCACGGAACCGGTCAGGGAACACCCCACGCCGGAGGCGGATCATGCCCGCCGTCGAGTAGTCCCAGGCGTCATCCGGGACCGGTACGCCGTCGACCTTCAGGCCGGTGGCGGTAACCAGCCGGCCCGTGGGTAGACGCAGCGACGCTGACCCCTCGCTGTCGAGGGTCAGGGTCTCCTCGATCACCGGGGCCACGTGCCACCCGCACCACAGGCGGATAGCGTCAGTGGCCCCGGCGATCAGGGTTGGGAGCCTCGGGTCCCCCTCGGGGACCTGCCCGCCCGACGCCTCGGCCACGGCCTGAGGGGTGACTAGGGCGTCAGGCATGGTCCTCACTCCTTCGCGGTGGGACGCGCCTTGGGCTGCGTCTCCTTGTTCTCCGGGTCAGGGGCGGCGGCCGTCACCGGCCCCTCCTCGCCCTCAGTGGCCCCCTCCTCGGGGGCGACGTGACGTCCCTGCGGCTCAGGGTCGTAGAGACCCCAGGCGATGGCGTCATCCAGCCGGTACCGCACCCCGTTGAGGGTGACCATTCCGTCGTCGACACCCATCAGGCGGCCTTCACCAGGCACAGGCGGTTCGGGCGCCAGATGACCAGGCCGGCACGGAGCTCGGCACGCACGTAGACGCGGTTACGAGCCGCGTAGTCCTTGTGCTGGTTGAAGGCGACAACGGACAGGCCCTCACGGTCGAGGAGCTGGACCTGGTTGAAGTCACCCATGAGCGCCTGGCCCTTGGTGACCTTCGAGGACTCGACGACGGGGGCGCCCCACAGGGTGCGCGGGCCGATGCCCCACGGGCCGAGCCCGTAGAAGCGCTTGTCAGCGTCCTGCATGAGGTCGAGGGCCTCGACGTCCTCGGGGTGGAGGATCACGGCGGTAGCGACGCCACCAACGTTCGTGATCTTGGTGCGGCCACCACGCACGGCCTTCGCCAGGTCCATGGCGTCGGCCCCGGCCGTGTAGGTCTTCTCCTGCACGCCGGTCGTCTTCAGGATGCCCTTGGGCTCCTCGGTGCCGGTGCCGTTGAGAACCTTGTCCTCGATGACCGTGTCCAGGTTGTAGCGGACCGCGGTGTTCATGTAGGCGGCGAACGCCGGGGCGTCGGAGAGCAGCTGGTTGGTGACCTCGTAACCGTCTGCGAAGGTGTAGGGCTTGCAGTCGGCAAGAACCGTCGTCATGTCTGACGTCGGCTTCAGCGGGTCGGTGTCCTGCGTGTTCTCCTTGACGATGGCGGCGTTATTCGACACGGCAGTGACCTGCACGTACTCGAAGGCGTTCGCCATCTGGCCGTGCCCGATGACGTCGAGGAGAGTCAGGGGCCGGCGGTCGACCATGTCAACCATCGGGTAGCGGGTCGGGGCGATGTGCGCGACCGGGGTAGCGAGCACCTGACCGTTGGCCTTACGGGAGATCAGGAGCTCCTCGAGGTCACCGATCTTCACGCCGGGAAGGGCCAGGTTGGAGCCCTCACCGAGGCCGGAGGGGTGGGCCTTGGCCCACTCGCTGTAGGTGGAGGAGCGCACGTAGCGCTCCCCGAAGGTGCCGGCCTTCATGCCGGACTCCTCGCCCGGCTCATAGGTGTTGTCCTCCGGGATGCTGCCGAGGGACGCGATCATGTCGCGCGCCGACTTGGAGGCGGCGATACGCTCGTCGATCTCCTTGACCTCGTTGACGCGCTTCTCCACCTCCTTGCACATCTCGTAGGTAAGGTTGTCGCCTGCGGCGTTCATAGCGTTCTGGGCGTCCATGGCGGCCTTCAGGGCCACCGCGCGCGCCTCCATGAGCGTGCTCATGCAGCGCTCCTTTCTCCCTCAATGAAGAGGACTGCGATTTGGGTGTTGAGTCGCGCGGCGGCCTTCACCGGGTCTTCGTCTTGCCCCTCAGGGGCCTCGGCGTCGTCGTCGGTGTTGCTGCCGGCTTCCCCCTCCTCGGGGGCGGTCTGGGAGGCGAGGAGCGCCCGTATCTGGGTGATCTCCTCGCTGGTGAGGCCCCCGTCGGAGGGGGCTTTGACGGTCTCGATGGACGTGTCCTGATTCGCGCCGATCGGGACCACGCTCACCTCGTAGAGGCGCAGGTCCCGCAGTTCGCGGGCCTTGCGGCCGTCGTCGAGCTCGATGTCGCCGGAGTCGCGCACATCGAACGCGAAGGACATCTGTGCGACGGCCCCGCTCTTCAGGAGGCGGCGCACGTGCTCGGCGGTGGGGGAGTCGGCGTCGAGGTCGACGTCGACCTTCAGGCCGTGGTCGTCCTCCTTAGCGTCCTTGACCGCGCCGATGAAGTACTTCGGGTCATCGAGCCTGTGCCCCCATAGGACGGGGATGGGCAGGCCCTTCTCGCTCCATTCCTTGAGGGTGCGGGTGAACGCGCCCTTGGCGACGACGTCGCCGTAGGAGTCGGGGTCCCTCGTCCACGTGGACGCGTACCCGACGAACCCGGCATGGTCGCCGTCGCCGTCTGTCTTCCGGCTCAGGGTGCCGGTGGTCTTGAACTCCACGAGGAGCCCTCCTTAGTGCGTGATCTCTACGGAAACGGTGCAGTTGCAGCCGGCCGACTCATCCGGCCCCATGGCCGGGTCACCGGGCCAGGACAGGCCGTTGGAGAAGTCCGTCCACGCGGGCGTTGTCTCCCCGTTCATCGCCAGGTGCGTGGGCCGCGGGTTACGGCCCGTGATCCAGGTCTTGGTGCACCGGCCGGGGGCGGCCTGCTTGCTGGCCTCGACCGTCGCGAACGACCCCATGGCAGCGACGAACGCGCCGGCCCCGGCAGCGGCCCGCTGGGAGCGGGCACGGTCGAACACGGCGGGCACGCCCTCCGTGCCAGCCTCAGCCAGGACGGCCTCGATCTGCCGGCGAGTCGCCTCGTTCACCCACCGGGCGCGGGCCTTCGTGACAGCCTGGAGGTACGCCTGCGTGCGCGGCAGGCTCCAGTCCTCATCCGGGTCAAACCCGAGGCGGGTACACGCCTCACGGCCCATCTGGTCGACGCACGCGGAAGCGAGCCGGTACAGGTCCTCAGCGAGCTCCCGGTCCCACCGGGGCTGGTCCCACCAGCCGTCGGCCTTCGCGCCGAGAGCGGACATGACGGCCCGCTCCTGACGGCTGTAGTGGCGCTTGAGGGCGTCCTCGGCCCTGGTGGGCCAGTCGCCCTCGAGGTCCGCTGACTTCACCTGCACGCCGGCGGCCGCCTTAGGGGCGTCAGTGTCCGGCCCCTCGTTCTGGGTGCCGGAGTCCGTCGGGGACGCCTGACCACCCACCAGAACGTTCAGCGGGGTGATGAGCTCGTCCCCGCCGTCAACGGCCGGCAGGTTCAGGCGAGCGCGGGCCTCGTTGCGAGTCATCCACGGGGCACCCGTCGACGTCTGCAACACGGCCGCGGCCTCCTCGAAGGAGCCCCTCAGTTTCGCGTCGAGGTGCGCCTCGACGTAGAGAGCCCGCCCGTCACTGAGCCGGTCAGCCAGCGGGGCGCACATCTCCTCCCACGCCCGGATGTAGGGGCCGAGGTTGTCCCGGTACAAGGACTCCCTCATCGACTCCATGTTGGAATAATTGCCCTGACGGTCACCGAGCAGTTCGGGGGCGATGTGGTAGGCGCCCGCCACCTCGATGTTGGTCAGGGTGCGGGCGTCCAGGTCGTCGATGTCGGTGGGCTTGTAGGAGCGGTCGTGCCACTCCATGCCCTCATCGAGGAGGAGGTCGCCGCCTTCGCGTCCACCGCCGGAGCGGAACGCCCGCATCGACTCGAGGAAGTTGTTCCGGGCGTCCCGGTTCGGCCACTCAGTTGCGCGGCTGATCCAGCCCGTGTGCCGGGCACTGTTGCGCATGACGGCGCGCCGGTACTCGACGGCCTCGGCGGCCTCGCGCAGCAGGGCCGCCAGCGTCGTGATCGGGGACAGGCCCTTACCGTTTGACTGGGAGTAGCCGACGTCGAGGAGGAACCCGGCGGGGTCCATGTCCTTGACCTGCCCGTCACCGGTGGTGATGCGCACGGCCTTGACCCGGTCCAGGCCGTCCGACACGATGCGGAACCGCCTTGGTGGGATGCGCACGAGCTCGGTGCGGTCGCCGTCGTCGACGATCATCACGGCGCGGCGGTCGTAGAGGAGCCCGTCGAGGATGACGCGCTCCCAGAACCGGTATGCGCCCATCGCGGGGCTGGGCGCCCCGATCACCTGCGCCAGGGCGCCCGTGGTGACGCGCTGACGGTCAGAGTCGGAGACACGCTCGTAGACGTGCAGCGGGATGGAGGCGACGTTGGCTGCGATGAACGAGGTGACCTTGCGGATGGCCGGCTGGGTGCGCCAGGCGGCGGCCACGGAGGCGGCGTCCCGGTCCGAGGCGTCGTAGTCGACGAGGGGGATACCTGGGTCGACGACGTCGAGGATCGTGTTCCCGGCGTGGTTGGCGGCCAGGGCGTCGAGGGTCTGGAAGCGCGTCATCGGATCACCTGCACCCAGGGCAGGGGCAGGGCGACCATGAGGTCACCCTCGATGGTGGTGCCGTCGCCGGCCTGACAGTCGGTGAGGGTCACCCATGCGGGGGCCACCGCGGCGAGGGTGCCGCGCACGGTCTCCCCGTCGACGGGGACGAGGACCTTAGCGCCGGTTAGGCGGGTGAGCGTCTTGTCTCGGCGCACGAGCATTCATCCCCTTCAGGTGAGCGGTAGCGGGCCCGCCTCATAGATCGACGAGGCGGGCTCCTCAGGAGCGTTAGTGATCTGGTCCCACAGGGCCTCGGTCGCAGCGATCAGCGGGGCGGCGTCCTGAGGGGAGTTCTTGCGGTCCCAGTACCAGCCATCGCCGTAGAAGCGTTGGGCGGCCGTGTGGGCCGCTAGGTTCAGGGCCTCCTGGCCCCGGTGTGCGAGGGGCTTCAGGCTGGACGTGGAGTCCGGGGCGGCGGCCGCGACCTGGTCGTAGATGAGGCCGCACCCGATCCCCAGGTCACCGCCCACCCAGGGCACGACGGTCAGCCCCTCGACCTCAGCGAGCGTGTCGACGAGGATCGCGGCTGGGCAGGCTTTGCCTTGGACGACGACGCGGGCGGGGTTGTCGGCGTCCACGAACCCGCGGAACCACTCGGGCAGCCACTCGGCCCACCCCTGGCCGGGGCGCGCGGCCACGATCTCCACCTGGAGCCGGCCACTGGCCTGGGGTCCACAGGCCGCCACGTAGGCCGCGCCACGGTCCCATGAGACGTCCACGGCGTAGGAGATCGGGGCGTCATCGGGGATGATGCCCCGCGGGTCGGTGCACGCCTCCCACGCGCCCTCAGGGAACGGGCCAACGGCCATGACGTCGACCCACTGGCACATGCACTCGGTGCGGAAGACGGGCTCAGGGTCGGTGGCCTCAGCGGCCTCCAGGGACGCCTCCTCGACCGTGTACCCGAGCGACGGATTCGACTCGGCCCACCCGTCCCGGTCAGTGGTGGCCCGCCCCGGCGCGGCCGAGTACTCGATCAGGCACAGGGAGTCACCGCCGGAAGCGGTCAGGTCCGTGTCGTCAGCGTTGATGCCGTCGGGGTCACCGAGCGCCAGGTGCGCCTTCTTCCGAAGGCTCATGAGCACGACGGACGCGTCATCACCGGCGTTGGACAGGCACCAGGTCTGCGCCTTGGGGCGCGCCATCATGGTCTTGGTGACCGCGCCCCACGAGTCCCAGTTCGTGTGCTCGCGCAGCTCGTCGAGGACAATCAGGTCGGCGGACAGGCCACGCCCGGCCTTACGGTTGCTGGCCTTGACCTTGTACCGTTCCCCGGTCTGAAGGTCGAGGGATTTCTTGCCGTTGACCTTGTTGACGTTCTTGATGGTGGCGGCCAGTTCGGGCACGGACTCGGCGATGTCGACGCAGCCGCTCCACAGCTCCTCGGCGATGTCGAGGTCTTGGGCGGTGCCCAGCGTCATCTTCACGCCGAGCACGTACATGGCCCATAGGCAGAGGGCCTGCGCGAGCGTGGACTTGCCGTTCTGGCGTGCGACGAGGAGGACCACGGTCCTGAACCGGAAGCGTGTACCGGCCCGGTTGAGCTCGAGCGCCCGGATGAGGGTCTCCTGCTGCCACGGGAGCAGTGGGATGCCGAGCACGTCGTGGGAGAACTCGATGCACGAGTAGCCGGCGGATGTTTCGGGGGTCAGGTCCCGCAGCGGCGGCGTGTGGATGCGGGGGGTGCTGTGCCCGTAGCGGGGTGCGTCGGGGTCACGGAGCGGGCAGTCCCGTTCCGCGTCGGCCATCCACCGGTCGAAGAACTCTCCGGCGTCAGACGGCCCGTAGGCCGGCCGTGCCCTTCCTGAGCGTTTCGAGCCTGCCACCATCGACCTTCTTCTCCTTCTTCGCCCAGGCGGCCCTCATCTCGGGGGTGAGGCCGAGGGCGGCGGCGGTCTTCAGGAACAAGGACTCGCTGACGTTGTCGAAGCGGCCTTCGATGGTGGGGAAGTCGGGGTCGTCGAGCCGGTTGGCGAGGCGGCGTAGGAGCTCGACGGTGGGCTGGTCGGCGGGGGTGATCCAGTCGGCGGCGCGTAGCGCGTCATCGACGGTCGCGAGGATGGAGGTGTCGGCGGGGTGAGCCACGGTTGCTCCTCAGGTGCGTGGGCGGCCCCATTGGCGGGATTGGTTGCCGATGCTGGGGAGCGCTTGGGGGCGGGCGCCTTTGGCGCGGTTGCAGGCTTGGTGGACGGTGGCGAGGTTTGTGGGGTCGAGCCTCAGGTCGGGGTGGTCTCGCCATGAGCGGATGTGGTCGACGCTGGGGGCGTCGTCGGCGTTGGGGTCGTGTGCGTCCCATTTGATGGGTTGCCCGCAGATGTGGCAGGGGGTGCCGGCGGCCTTGTCGCGGGCGCGGACCTGCGCGGCGAGGGTGCGCCAGACGCGGCTGTCGCGGCGGAGTCCACTGGACATGCGGTGCACCCCCTATACAGGAAAAGGGCCCCCACCAGCAATCTGGTGGGGGCCCTTCAATCCCCTAGAATCCCCATAACCTCTGGGCTTACACCCTGTTAGGAGAGTGGTGGCATCCTACCCTGCGTCGGGTAGGGGTGTCCCACTGGCCCTAAGTGTGCCACTGGTGTCCAGTGTTTGTCCACTGGTGTTGGGGAGTGTCGCGAGGACGTCGCTGAGCCGGTAGAGGGTGCGGCCTCTTCGGTCTCGGCCGGCGGGCTTGAGTGCCCCGGCGGCGACCCTGCGGTGCAGGGTGCGCTTGGAGACCCCGGCGGCGAGGATCGCGGCCTGCGTGTCCACCAGCGGCTCAGCGCCGTCAGTCACGGGTGACACCCCGCCGGGCCGATGGTGATGATCGTACGGTTGCGCTCACGGTCGTCGGAGAGGGTGATCTCGTAGCCGCCCTTGCAGTAGGACAGAGCGGAGAGCGCGAGCGACTCCTCCACGAAGAACTTCTCCATGATGGTTCGAAGCAGGCCCGTATCGTTGGGCTCCTCGACGAAGTCGGAGCGGATGACCTTGCCGAGGGGCTTGCCGTCGACGTAGGCGACGCCGATCTCGTAGGGGTTGGCAGTACGGTCAGCGGTACTCACGGACGGCTCCCCTCGCTGGCGGGATATTCTCCAGGGAGACGGGCTGGTCGGTGGAGATGCGGACTGTCCCGCTGGTCGTCAGCAGGAGCTCGTTGGGCACATCTACGCGAATCATGCCGCCCCCATTCGGGCGTGACGTGATGGGCTCGATCCTGACTGTGTCCGTTGGCTCGACGGTGGCAACGCCCGAGACCGTGTATCGCTGGATGACCCCGCCGGGGCCGGGGACGTCGATGGTGACGTTCTCCAGGGCTGTCTTGGTGATTTCGAGGAGGGTGCGCAGGTCTTTGACCAGGGCGCGTTCCGCGTCGAAGTCGTATTCGCCGCGGTAGCCTCCCCCCTCCTCCCAGTCGACGATAGCGGACTCGGTGTCCTCGATGAGCTGCTTCGTGGTCAGTTCGTCACTCATTGGTGTTCTCCTCGGGGGTGTAGACGATGGTGTAGGGGGCGAATCCGGGCCTGAGCACCGGAGTGTTCTCGCTGCTCTCGCCAGCGAGGCTCCAGCCATCGACCCAATCGCGCTGCCAGGCGTCCCCATCACAGTCGATGACGACAGACCCGAATGGCAGGTCGCTGCCGTCGCCCTCCACCGTGAGCGGGACGGCGGCTTCCTTGAGATCGTCGATTTCCTCTTCGAGGTCGGCGGCGTGGTGGATGAGCGCGTAGATGTCTTCGACCGCCCCAGGGTAGTGGCCTGTCTTCTCGTATTCCTCGAGCTTGTCGAGGATAGCGGTCTTGTCACTCATTGGCGTTCTCCTCCTGCATGCGGGCGATTGCGGCTTTCAGGCTAGCCACCTGTTTTTCAAGGAAGTGAATGTGATTGATCATCGCGTAGACATCTCTGATCGCCCCCGCAAAGTAGTCGGCCTCAAGGTATTCCTTCAGTCTCGCGGCGATCACATCGGCGTCGGCGGGGCGCTGCTGAATCGGATCGGTCATGACTCCTCCTCAGGGGTGTAGATGATGGTGTAGGGGCCATATTCAGGCTCTAGGTGGTCGTCGGTCGTGACTTGGTTGAATTCGGCGGGGCTCCAACAGCCACCATCGTCGCGCTGCCAGGCGACGCCGGCATTGTCGATGACGACGGTCCCGGCAGGCAGGTCGCTGTCGTCACCATCGACCGTGCGCGGGACGTGCGCCTCGAAGAAAGCCGCGCGCTTCTCCGCAGCCCTGAGGTATGCCTCAGTGAGGGTTAGGCGCATGACGACTGCCCGGCAACTCTTGCAGAGATCGTCGACACGGGTCGGCCAGTCCTCACCGTTCTCGGCGCGAACCACGACGCTCTGAATGGAGTCGATGGAGCAGCGGACGTCAAACGGGTCATACAGGTCAGTCATTGGCGTTCTCCTTAGGCTCCCAGACGATGGTGTAGGGGCCGAACTTCTCCAGGAGCTCCTCCTCTGGCCCCTCCAGGTCGTAGGAGTACAACTGCGACCAGCCGTCTCGCTCCCGCCCCCAGGCGTCACCGTGCTGGCTCACAACCATTACTCCCTTGGGCAGATCGCGGGAGTCTTCTCCGCCTTTGATGGTGCGCGGTGTGACAGGCTCCCGTTTCAGGGCCGCGAGCAGCACACGCTGTCTCTCGTTCTCCGCCATGAGCTGGGCGTTGCGGGTGGATAGCCGAGCGATCTCCTTGAGAAGGTTCTCGGTGGTTTGGAACAGGTGCCAATAGGTGACGGTGACGGAGGCTTTCGCTTCGTCGAGCTCACGCTGAAGGATGGAATCGCTCACCGTTCCCCTCCGTCCTGGTAGCGGGTGAGCCAGGCGAGGGCGAGTGCCCCGACCTGGGTGACTTCGGCAATGGTGTCTGCCCCGTGGCCGGTGCTGTTTGCGTTGTCGTAGGTGAGGGAGGCGGCGACCTCCCCGACCTCCTCAGCCAGGGCGTAGAAGCGCAACTCGTCGGTGGGACCGTCACAGTCCAACGTCATGCCCGGGTGCTTGACGGCGGCCCGCTCCCATTCGGCGACGAACGCGGCCGCCGGATCCTCGACGCCGAGGTGGATCAGCAGCAGGATCGACTCGGTGACGACACGGATGAGGGCATTCTTGACCTTGTCATCGATGATCTTGCGGAGGAGCAGCACATCGGGTCGGTCATCGCCTGGCCGAAAGTCGGACCCCCGGTCGATCATGCGCCCCAGCGTGCCAAGCGACTCGTGCCATGCGGCGACGCTCATCATCGGGGACGTGGCGATTCCCCATTCTCGGACGTCGTACGTGTATCGCGCCGCCTCAGCGGCGAACGGGCAACTGGTCATGCCATGGCTCCTACGATCTGGGTCCAGATCGCCACGATTCCCCACACGATCAGGGAGAACACGGCGAACGCGATGGCGGCGATGATGACGTAAGCGATAGCGGTACTAAACCGCTGACCGAACGACTGATCTGGATTCACGGTCAGCCCTCCTTACCACTGGTCTTGATGTCAATGTCCGGAACCAGCGTCTCAGGCCGGTACACCACCTTGTAGTGGTAGGGGTCGGTCTTGGACGCCTCGGTCTGCTCAACCACGTAGGTCACGTTGTCCGACAGGCCCAGGAAGTGCTTCTTGTAGGTGCTGTCACCGACCTTGCAGGTGACCTCGAGCTGCCCCTTGGAGTTGTCCTCCTTGGAGTCCTTGATGGAGCACAGGCCCTCGATGGTCAACAGGTACTTGTCGGTGATGCCGTTGACGAACGTCACGCGGCGGGTCACCTTGAAGTTGTCGGATTCCTGGCTGATGTTCCAGGATGCCGTGTCGGCGGCCGAGCAGCCGGCCAGGGTGAGGGCCGCGGCAGCGACAACGGCGACGGCGAGGTTACGGAGTTTCATGGTCTTCCTTCCGGTTTTGGTAGGGGGTTGGTGGGGAGGCCCCAGGGTTGGGGCCTCCCCGTGGTGTGGTTAGAACGGGGGCTCGTCCTTGAACTGGCCCCCGGTGGCCCACGGGTCGTCGGCGCTACCGCCGGCCGGGGCGTTGTAGCCGGACCGCTGGGCGTAGTCGAACGCTCCGCCCTGCTGCGCCTGGCCGTTGTTGCGTGGGGTCTTCGGGCACAAGCCCCACACGTCAGCGGAGAGCCCCAGGGATGCCCGGGGGGTCCCGTCCCGGCCGGTGAACACGGACAGGCGGGGCCGGCCGGTCACCGTCAGGAGCGTCCCCTTGAAGACGTTCTCGGCGAACGCCTCGGCCTCGTCGCCCCACACGGACACCTGCACCCACAGGGTGTCTCCGGCGTCCTCCCACTGGTTGGTGTTCCGGTTGAAGCGGCGCGGGGTCCAGGGCACGTCGACGTTGGCGACGGCCGTGCCTGAGGGCGTGAACCGCAGCTCGGGGTCACGGGAGGCGTACCCGGTGACCGTGAGGCTGGCGTCGGGCCTGGTCATGGCCTTTCTCCTTTCCGTCGGCGGCCGATGATGAATGCGAGGGCGGTGAGGATGATGGTGCTCACGCGGCCTCCAGGGCGGGTGGGGTGTCGGGGACGATTCGGCACAGGGGCGGGCACAGCAGCTTCGGGATGGACCCGACCATGCCGTCGTTGGTGGTGTAGGTGGCCTCGACGATGGATCGTAGGACCGTGTTCACGCCGACGGCGGCGATGGTGACTGGGGCGCCCTGGTAGAGGACGCGGTCACCGGGGCGGAGGTCGTCGAAGGTGATGACCTCAACGAGGTAGGTGGCGCTCACTCCTCGTCCTCCTTGTCCTTGCCGGTGGCTGCGGAGGAGATGAGCCGCATGAAGGTGCAGAACGGGCAGGTCCCGTCGCAGTCGTCCTCGTCCTCGTCCTCGGTCTCCTCGCCGTCGACGTCGTCGGTGTCGTTCTCGGGCTCATCGTCCTCCGTGGGGGTGTCGAGGCCGGCGAGGATGGCGGACTTGGCGACGGGCACGACCTCCTCCCACTCGTAGATCGCGTCACCGTCGTAGGAGGGGAGCACGCAGGAACCGGCCTTGGGACCATCGAGGAGGCTGAAGCGATACAGGCTGTTGATCCTGAACGCTAGGGAGCCGTCGATGCGGTCGCCGTCCTCCGTGCCGCGGATGATGCGGATGAAGTCGGCGTCAGGCCACACCGGCTCCTCCTCAGCGGGCTCCTCCTGCTGCTCGGGCACGACACGAAAGACATCGCGGGACGCGTAGAAGGGGAGCGGTCCCCCGTCCTCATCCCGGAAACTCACGTGATTGGTGCCTCGTATGAGGATCTCACTCACCGTTACGGTGTCGCCACCATCACGCAGGAGGATGTCGCCCTCCTCAAGCTGTGTCGCGGGGATGATCTCGACAGTGATCTTGTTGCTCATTTGGTGGCCTCCTCAGGCTCTCCGGTGGTGATGTATGCGGCAATGGCGGACCCTGCGGCCAGGGCCTCGAGGTTCGCGGTCTGCCCCTCCGACAGGCGCACCTGCACCGTCGGGGAACCGACACGCTCGGTGATCGCGACGCCGTCGGGCATCTCACCGCTGTGGGCGATGAGGGCAGTCAGGTTCGCGGTAGCGGAGAACCACGGGGCGACCGCCTCGACCATGGCGTCAGGGTGGTTGGCCTTGACCCAGGCGGTGAACGCCTTCTCGTCGGCGATCTCCAGGACCTCACGGGGCTTCGGGTCGGTCACCGACACGGTGCCGACGTCGAGGTCACCGATGCGGGCGTGAAGCTTGTCTCCGGGACCCATGTGCCCCAGGATCGACGCCTTGGCGTCGGTCATGGCCGTCTTGGACTCCTTGCCGAGCCACTGGGCGACAGCGGCCCGTGCGAGGGCCTCCTTCTGCCCGTACTTGGGGGTGTCAGTCATTGGTGTTCTCCTCTTCGATGATCTCGCCCTCGACGACCTCGTCGTCGACGGGCTCCTGCGGTTGGGGTTGGGGTTGTGGGATGCGGGCGGTCAGCCACGCGGTGAGTGCCGGCGGGTTAGCGGTGCCACCCTGATCCATCCACTCCTGGGCGATCTGCTCGGGGTCTCCCCCGAACTTCCTGACGAACCGGTGCACCAGGTCCTCGCACTCCTGCCTAAGCCGGGCGACCGTGTCGTCAGGCCCCAGGTAGTCCTCCACGCCGGGGCCGTGCTCCTCCGTGGTCATCTCCTCGGGGGCGTAGATGACCCCGTACAGACAATCCGACGCGCCCTGCCTACAGACTTCGGTGATCGCCCGAGACCGGAGCATCTGCTCGGGGTACAGGGACCACGGGCCGCGCTGGCCCCACAACTGGGCTCGGCGCGCCCGCGCCTCGTCCCACACGACCTCATAGGTGAACTCCGGGTCGTCGGCGCGCACCAGCTGGGCGTGAACACTCATGCCCTCCTGCCTGATGCGGAGCTTGTGACCGGCCTTCCTGACCACGGACGCCATCAGGTCAGCGCTCATAGTGGGCTTGCCCTTGATGACGTTGATACCGTTCAGGGCCGCGATCGGCTTGATACCCAGGGCCTGCCCGTACTCGATGGCTAGCAGGACGTTGGCCGGCCGCTCCCGGTAGGCGTCGGGCAGGAGGCTCGACGCGGCGAGGCTCTTGGCGTAGGCGATGCGGGCCTGCACGGCGGCCGGGGCCATCGAGTCCTCCCTGACGACCAGGGCGTTCTGCGTTGGCTCGCTCATAGCGGGTAGCTCCTCACTCGGGATGGCATGGGGGCTGGTTCGATGCAGGGGTGGCCGGCGGCCGCCAGTTCACGGACGGTCGGGGACCGGTGAGGGCCTGAGGGCTGCATCCGCTTCGCGCACATCTCGCACGCCCCGTCCGACCACAGTGCGACAGTCCCAGGGGCATCAGCGCTGCGGACGCGGCGGTTCCGCATGGGACGCAGGCACACCCGGCAGTGCTGGGGCTTGGACCAGTCGATGCGCTGTTTCACGCCTGGTCACCCTCTCCGAGGGGGCGGTTCACGAAGTAGGCCGTGCGGAGGAGACCGACGTGCATCTTCCCGGCGTACTCCCACCCCTCCTTGAGGAGTCGGCGCATGCGGAGCCAGGCGATGGGGCCCCATCCGGGCACCAGGTGGAACTCGTAGACGTCGATCGGGTTGCCGTCGTCGTCGTAGGACCGGTAGTGGGCGCTCATCAGTTGCTCTCCTTCGCTCCAGGTACCCAGGCGAGTGAGACGATCGCGAACCTTGAATCGATCTGCTCGCTGGTGAATGCCTCGTCCTCGGTGGGGGTGAGCCACAGGGAGTGGCCGCTGACGGTGTCGACGCCGATGTGTGTCCACGCCTGGTCGCTGTCTGTGCGGATCACGGCACCAAGGGGGAGGGCGTCGAGGTGACGGGTCCCCAGGGTGATACCCATGTCGGCGGTGAGGTCCACGACAATGTCGAGTATCGCCAGGTTCTTGCCCACCGCGGCGTCTCGGGCGTCTTCGAGCTCGTTGGCGCGGTCGTGAGCGTTCAGCAGGCGTTTGCGCAGGCTCTCGTTTTCGGCCTGGAGCTCGTCGATGTCGTCCTCGTCGGGCTTGTAGTAGACGCCGGTGGTCTCGACTTGCCGGCGGGGGTAGATGGTGGGGACTCTCATTGGTTCTCCTTGGTAGTGGTAGGGGTGTGGTTGGGGCAGGTGACGGGGCTGTTCCAGTCGTCGTCCTCGACGGTCCAGCCGAGGAGCTTGGCGGTGGTGTGGAACGCCTGGATGTCGGCGACGTCCCGGTCCAGGTCTGGGGGCCTCTCGGGGAGGCGGATGGTGTTGCTGCATCCTGGGTGGTCGCAGGACATGCGCGCCTGCACGCGGGTGGTGATGACGCGGATCATGCGGCGGCCTGGGCGTTGAGCATGCGGGCCATGGCACGCTCGTGCTCCTGCATGGGGGCGATCACCTGGCAGGCGGGCTCACCTTCCGCGAACAGGGTGAGAAGGCGCCTGGCCTGCTTGGCGGTGTCCTCTTCGAGCGCCTTGTGCGCCGGGGAGCCCTCGTCGGCGGCGCACGCCGCGCAGGCGCGGTCGCTGGTGTCCCACTCCTCCAGGGCCTCCTGGCCCTCGTTGTCGAGGAGGTCACGCAGCATGTACAGGCCGGCAGAGACCACGACGATGCGGTCACCGTGCTGGACGGCGAGCCGGTCACCGACCTTGAGGCCGGCCTGGCCGACGGGCCACGAGGACGCGCCCGGGTGAGCCGTGGACTGGACGTAGACGATGCGGCTCATCGTTGGGCCACCTCCCGCCAGCAGAGCATCCATCCGCCGTGCTGGACGACCTTCCACTCCTGGGGCCACTGGTCCTGCACCTTCTCGGCGAGGTCTTCCCCGCCGATGACGCGGGCCGCGCCCATGAGGTCCTGCTGGGAGCGGAACGCCAGGTAGCCGGGGTGCACGCGGTCGTGCCGGTACTCGGTGTCCAGGGGGATGATGTCGCGGGCGATGATGTCGCCGACGGTGGCGTAGTAGTCACGGAATGACAGCTTCATGCTCATCGGTGGCCCTCCTTCTCGGCGAGGGCGGTGCAGATGACGAGGACGACGGCGGCGAAGCCGGACCAGATGAGCATGTGCTGGCCGATCCAGGTGGTGGAGATGGCGGCGATGATGCCGATGGCTCCGGCGACCCAGGCGGCGATGTCGTAGCGGTTCACGCGCACTTCAGGTCACCCCATTCGGGGTCATCGACCTGGGAGGCGTCGACGATGGCGGCGATGAGGTCGCGCAGGCCGTTGCGGGTGAGGGGCGTGTCGGGTGTGGTGGCCTCGACGGCGAAGGTGGTGTCCTTGCCGGGCTCGGCCAGTGGGGTGATGGTGACGCCGTGGGCGGCGTGTGGGCGGCCGACGGCGACGTGCTGGTCAGCGTCGACCGTGGCCCATGCGCTAGACTTGGGCATGATCTTCCTTCTTGGTAGGGGGTTGGTCACTGGCCCGGCGGGACGGCACTCCTGCCGGGCCTTCTTGTTTGGTAGGGGGTGGGTGGCCTAGTTGGTCTCGGCCTGGGCGATGAGGGCTGTGGGGGTTGTGCCGAGGTGGGTGGCGACTCGCTCGACTTCATCGACGGTGAGTCCGCGCCCGTGGTTAGTGAGCCTGCGGCGGAGGGTTACGTGGGGGATTCCGGTCTTTTCTGCTACTGAGAAAACCGAGAGGTTATTTCCCTGGATTTGTCGGTTAATGACCCCTACCAGGCGGGAGGTCAGCGGTTCGGTTTCCATATGGAAACCATATGTTGCGCTCGCATACCTGGCAAGACACTGGGAACTTCGTTACCGAGGTGAGACTTTAGGTTGCGTATGGCAACATAAGTGTCATGTCCACCATTGACAGGAACCCGTCAGAGGGCCTAAACGCCGCCGTCGCAGCCGAGCTGCGGCGCGAGCGCGCCGCCCAGCAGGTCACCATCGACACCCTAGTGGCACGCACCGGCCTCAGCCGAAGCACCGTCCTGAACACCCTCAACGCGAAACGCCTCCTCGGCGTCGAGGCCGTCGCCGCCATCGCCCAGGCCCTAGAGGTCAGCGTCACCACGATCTTCGCCCGCGCCGAGGGCCGCATATCCGCCGCCACCCCAGACGCCGCCTTCGCCTAGCCGCACCCCAGAACACGAGGGAGGCCCCCACCATCATGGTGGGGGCCTCACCTGTACCCGGCGGTCACGCCTGCTTGGTCAGGATGTAGTCGACGAAGCCGGGGCTGAACGACAGCAGGCCCCGCTTGTGCTCGGAGACGATCACCCAGCCGTCAGCCAGGAGCCTGCCCAGTTTCCGGGCGTGGCTCTTGCTGCGGGGGTTGAGGGTGACGCGCTTGGTCTTCGTTCTCATGATGGTTCCTCCTCGGGATGGTAGGGGTGTTATGTGAATGTTACGCCGCTGTGAGTAGCGGCACCAGCGGTAGCCACCGCTCACGGCAGCGCAGGCACGTCGCGTGCACGCCGTCGAACAGGGCAACGCCGTGGGAGCACGCCGGGCACGCCGTGTCCCCGTCCAGGCCCCGGATGACCCTGACTGGCTCGGCCAGGCCCTCGACCTGGTCGCATCGGGCCAGCAGGCGGGTGATGGCCCGTCCCGTGTCCCACAGGGTCTCGAAGTCGGCCGCCTCAACGGCCGCCGCCGTCGCCGCCAGGAAGTCGCAGCCCTCGGCCAGGCCAAGGCGGGGCAGGCCCGCCTTGAGCGCCCCACGGTGCAGGGCCTCCCGCTCACGGACCGTGCGGCGCGCGTCCTGCTGAAGCGCGATCACCGCGTCCCGGGCCGGGGACGCGGCCCCGAACCCCGTGTGCACGGGGCCACCGCCACGACGTACGGGGGAGGCGTCCAGGGCGTTGACTCGGCGCGCGAGCTCGGGCGCACCCCACCTCAGCCAGTCAACCCATTCGCTCATGCTGCGCTCCTCTCAGAACCCGGATTGCGTGGGAGCCGATTTGCGGGCCTTTCAGAACCCTCCCGATGTCGGCGTAGCGTCGGCCGGTTCTGTCCCGTTCCTGGGGCTGTGGCGGCCTCTCCCGCGGGTGTTTTGAGCCTCCGCAGCACCTCGCGTGCACGATCCGGGCCAGTCAGGCCGTCCAGCACGTCCCGGCCGGGGGTGACAGCCGGTGGGCGACGACCGATCGTGCGCCACGCCAACGCCTCGGCCTCAGCCCGCGAAGCGCCACGCCCAACGGCCGCGATAGCCGCCTTGCGCCACGCCAGTTCCGCCTTCGCGTCGGCACCGAGCCTGTCGGGGATCAACGCGCCCCGTGCGGACTCCTCGGCGCGCACTCGCTCCGAGCGTGCCCGGCGGACCGCGGCAGCGAACCGCTCGACGTCGATGCGCCAGGCCCGCCCGTCGGTCGCCCACGCCCTGACCGCGTCCCGGCACGCCGGCCGGAGCTCGCAGGCGTCCAGGCCGGGCACCGTGTGCGTCAGGTAGTCGTGCCAGACGACGACCTGCCCGTCCGTCGCGGTGATCGCCTGCGCGGCGAGCAGGTAGGCCAGGACCCCGGCGATGTCCTGCTGCGTCACTCCCATGGCTGTCCCCCTTCGAGGAACCCGGCCAGCGCGTCGGGCGCGGACAAGGCGCGCTGGTCGTTGGCGATGGCGGCGGCCGCGTTGTCGCGCATGATCTGCGCCTGGCTGCGCCGGCCACGGGTGCGGTCGTCGTCGGCGCGGCGCATCCAGTTCCGCCAGGTCGCGACCCAGTCGAGCTTCGTGCCGCGCTGGCCGGACACGCCCGCCCAGTAGTCGCGGAACCGGTCGGTCTCGGAGGCGGTGTCGACGAGGGGGACGTTCTGGGCGGCCCATGCGGCCATCTCGCTGGTGACGGCGAAGTCGTCGGGGATGCGTGTGCCCCGCCGCTTCGGCTTGGCCTCGTCCGTCGTCGTCGGGCGCGCTTCAGCGCGCTGTCGCACCGACGAAAGGTGACCACCTACGGAAGGTGACTCTATAGGGTTACTAGTTGGGGGTTCTATTGAGGGATTGGGTGCACGGTGGTGCACCGGGGTGGTGCACGGCGGTGCACCCCTAAACCCCTCTTCAGGGGTGCACGCTGGTGCACCCGGTGCATGGCGGTGCACCCCAGGATCGGCCGCCTCGATCATGGCCTCAGCGACCTCGTACTGCCACACGTAGAGGTTGGGGCGGCGGCGGTCGTCCCAGTCGGCCAGGCCACCCCGGTTGATGGCGGTCGTGATGACGCCGAGCTGCTCCAGGGCGCGTAGGGCGTACTGGGCGGCACGGGTCTTCACGCCGGCGTAGGCGGCGATCCGTTCCACGCCCATGAAGGAGTGACCGGTCTCCGACGACGCGGAGTCGGCGAGGACGAACAGCACTAGCCGTGTTGTCCCGTTGATGGTTGGTGGCATGCGGAATGCCTGGGAGAGGGCCCGGTTGCTCATGGCCTCCCCCTTTGTGGTGTCTCCGGCACGAGACTCATCCTCCTAGTTGGTAGGGGTAAATGCGGGGCTGGTTTGCATGCGCCAGGTGAAGGCCGCCCATGCCTCGTCGTCCCACGCCCGCGCGGGGTCGGCGTCGGCTTCGGCAGCCTTCGTGGCCTCGTCGGAGAGGGCTCGCAAGCGCCACTCCCAGCCGTCAGGTGCCCCGTCGTCGCAGAACAGGCCGTAGGGGGTGTAGTAGCAGCCGCCCATGGCCTCGTGCGCCCACTCGTGGAAGTCGTCGGGGTAGTAGTCGTCGCTGTAGGGACCCTTCCATCTCATGACGTGGCTGACTGCGTCCTCGCATGGCTGGCACTCGCGCCAGTCCCAGATCATGCTGCCGTCGACGACTGTCGACCGGCTGTACCGCTCGCCCTTGGGGATACGGCGACCACAGTCATCGCACCGGACACGCCCCCGCGACCGAGGAGACCTCTCATGAATCACCTCAATCATGATGCTTCCTCCTGGATTGCCAGTTCCTCGGCCGCTATCCGCTCGGCGTCGGCGTAGATTGTCACTGCACCAGCCTCATCGACGGTAGAGATGGTGATGATCGCGCCCACCATGGTGGGGACGCAGGCGTACTGCTTCGACGAGTGCCACTCCACGATCCGGGAGTCATCGCGGAGGACGCCGGGACGCTTGTAGGGTGACAGGGCGTCTCCGACGGCGCGCTGAAGCTTGTCCAGATCGGGTTTCACGTGCGGCCGTATCCGGGTCTTGGGGGCGCTCTTTGGGCGGGGCAGGAGGAAAGTCGCTGTAACGGCGACGGGGCCGTCATGTCGGGGCTCCCAGCCCGCCTTGCGTGCGGCGGCCTCGGCGGCCCTGGCGACTCTGAGCCGCCACAGGTCGAGTTCGGGGCCGCGGTCGTGGGTGACGACGACGCGCTGACCCGAGGTGAACGCCTTGGTGGAGCCCTCGGTGATCGGCTCACCGGGGACGAAGAAAGAGAATGAATCCATTGGTGTTCCTTGGTTTCGTAGGGAAGTTAGGCTGCTAGGAGAGTGAGCAGGTCGCCCTGCTCGGGCACCGGCGCGGCGTCAGCGTGGCCGGTGAGGTAGCAGGTGCAGCGGGGGTCATGGGTAGCGCGGGCGTCCCACGCCTGCCAGGAGTCGACGCCGTCGAGGATCGGGACGCGCCCCTGGGTGTCGGTGACCCAGCAGAGGGGCGCGTCGGCCGGCCAGCGGTCCATCCGGTGAGTGCAGGCGGCGTGGTCACCCGCCTGGCAGTCACCGCAGGCCCCTCCACCGGCGAGGAAGTGGTGGCAGGGGCACCGGTCGTAGAGGTGCGGCCACTGGGCGTAGGCGCGCCGCATGGGAGGCAGCCAGGCGTGCTCTCGCACCCAGGCCGCCTCCTCAGCGGGCATCACGGGGGTATCCATAGGTCAGAAGAGGGGGATGGTCCCCATGGTGGGGTCCTCGGCGGGCTCAGGGGGCTGGTGGAGAGCCAGGCAGGCCGGGCAGACCTGCGCCTTAGCGATGTGCTCCTCGTCGGCGGGGGCGTAGTGACTGCCGACTGAGTCCCACAGGGCGATCGTTCGCCTCCCGGCGCAGAGCGCCTCGATCTCGACGGCGGTAGGCCCGTAGAGCGGGGCAGGTGTGACGTCAGCGATATGCCGGACCAGCCAGCCGGGCGTTAGGTAGCGGGTCATGCTGCCTCACCGCCCCACAGGTCCAGCACCGGCTCCGACAACCGGGCCGCGATGGTCTCGCAGTAGCGCTCCTCCAGCTCGACGCCGATAGACCGCCGCCCCAGGTTCCGGGCAGCGAGGAGCGTGGCCCCCGAACCCGCAAACGGGTCCGCCACGACGCCGGCCGGGCACCGCTCGATGAGCCTCTCCATGAGCCCCACCGGCTTCGGTGTCGGGTGCCCGGTCTTGTTCTCGGCGTCTACACCCCCCCCCTCGGCCCTGGGTGGTGGTGATGACCGCGCCGACGCGGGGAAGCCCGGTGGCCTCCCGGTTCCACCCCCGGCCGAGGAGGTGAATGTCCTCGAAGTTCGGCCCCCACGGGAGGGTGAGGTCACCCATGCCGGGCGTGGATGCCTTGTGCCAGATGAGGCGCTGGCGTTCGCCGGCGGGGGCGGGCACGGACCAGCGGCCGAACATGAGCGCCGGACGGTCGGTGCCCCACAGGGCGGCGACGGTGTCGCGCACAGCCGTGTCCTCATCACCCGTGATCTTGGCGAACGTCTCGCGGCGGTGCCCCGATTGGAAGTTCATCCCGTAGGGCGGGTCGGTGACGAGGACGTCGGCCTCGAGCCATTCGGTGACCTCGCGGCAGTCACCGTGGTAGAGGGTGACCTGGTCATCCTCGTAGTAGGGGGTGGTCATGCTTCCTCCTCCTGCCAGAGGCCGCGCTCGGCAGCCAGCGCCGCACAGATAGCCTCGAAGAGGAGGCCGAACAGGGCGGTGAACTGCTGCTCGTACGTGTCGGTGCCGAACGGGGACGGGCGGTCATCTGCGACAGGCCAGACCGCAGCCAGGTCACCAAGGGCTCTGATGAGTGACTGCACTCGTAGGCACGGGTCAACTCCGAGATCAAGCGCATCATCAGGATCCGCGGCAAAAATGTCCGCCGCGTCGTCGGCTATCGCCTTGAGGAGATCGTCGACCGGAACGCCGCATGCCTCCTCCTCGCTCTCGGTGATCGCCTGGAGGCAGTCCACGGCGACGGCGAGGGCTCGTGTCTGTGCGTTGTCGCCGGGGTTGTGGGCGTGCGCGCGATGGGCGGCTGACACCCAGGCGGCGCACAGTTCAGCGACGTCGCGAGCGAGCCCAGCAAGGGACTTCCCTGGGACGTTGATTTCCGTCGCCCGCCACCGACTCACGGTCGCTCGGGCCATGTCGGCCCGCTTGAGCATGGCCTCGAAGTCGGCGCGGCGCTGCTCCATGGTCAGGGCGGTCATGACGCCGCCCCCTTGCGTGTCACGGTGACATGGAAGCCGGAGCCGTAGTAGCCGTTCCCGTCGTTCCCCTCGAACTCCGCCAGGGGCAGGCGCTCGTCGTCGACGATCACGAACAGGGTGTAGATGACGTCGCTGTATTCGTCGTCCTCATCGGTCAGACGGGTGGTCACGTCGGCGGACATGATGCGCGCGTTCGGGGTGCCGCGCTGGAACAGGTTGGTGAGGTCGTAGGTGCCTGAACCGCAGGTGCATCCCTCGTTTCCCTCGAACTCGAGCACGGTGCCGTTGTCGAGGGTGATAGCGTCGTCGCCTGCCTCGACGACGTAACGGCCGGCCAGGATGGGAGACAGGTCATCGTCGTCGTAGTAGACCCTGCTCATGCTGCGGCCTCCTCGACCTCGCGGGCGGCGTCCAGCATCGCCTGCACCATGCCCTGGGCTCGACGGATGACCGCCCAGTCGGCATCCGGGATCAGGTAGGAACGCTCACCTAGGAGCGGCCTGCCATCCCGGTCCTTTTCGCTCAGCCAGACATAGGAAGGCTTGACCGCGTCACTACCGTCCTTCTTGACTCCAGGACCATGCAAGGTGGTGTGGATGCTGATACCGCTTAATGTCGCGCTGGTTCTGGCCTCCACGTAGGTGGCTCGCATTCTGGTCAGGTGCCCGAACTTGGATGGCAGTTCCACCGGCTCCGGGAGGGGCAGGGACACTGTTGCTTTGACAGTCATGCGGCGGCCCTCCCCTGCTTGGCGAGGGCGAGGAGGCGGGCGCGGCGGCCGGAGGCCGTGATCGCGTACTTGCCGGTCTCCTCGATGAGGTTCTTGTCCTGGAGCTCCCGCACAGCGGTGCGTGCGCGGGAAGGGGAGAGGATGCCGCTCGTGAACCGCTCGACGTCGGCGAGCGTGAAGGTGCTGCGGCCGGAGCGGCGGATAGCACTCAGCACCTCGGCCTGACTGGGGAAGGCGTTGGCGATGGAGTCGGCCGCCCACTGGGATGTGACAGGGTCGTTGGCGCGCACGGAACCGCGCTCCTTGGGGTGAATGGTGGATGGGGTAGTCATGCTGCGATCTCTTTCTCTCGGTAGGGGATACGCCCACCATCAGCGGTGAGCAGGAAACGGCCACACGGGTAGGTGACAGGCACCAGCCCCGGATCATCGGCCTGACTGACGGCCCACCCGGCACGGCGGGCCTCCTCCCTGTGCGACTCCACGTGCCCGTGGCAACCGGTCGTCCCGGACCCGCACAGGAGGATCAGATTCTCGGGACCGTTGACGTCCACCTTCCTCGTGCCCCCCATGCCCCGCGCACGGCGGTGCTGGAGGTTCCCAGACCCGTCCGAGAGGTCACGCCCACACCGGACGCACCTCCACCGGTCACGGTCAGCCACGAGAAGCCTGGTCGCCATATCCGGCCCCGTGTGTCTCACGCCGCGACCGGAGCCTTGAGCCGGTCGACGTCGGCGCGCGCCACGAGGGCAGCACGCCCCAGCAGCGGCCGGTACCCGTCCAGGCGCCCATCACGGATAGCGGCGCGAATCTGCCGGCCGTCCCGGTACCCGAGCTCGGCGGCAGCCTCGGACACGGTCATGAGGTCAGCCCGACTCATCTCGGGCGGCCACTCCTTGAGGTGCATGGGATGTCCTTTCGTTGGGGAGTGTCCAGCGCTCCACTGGACACCACCAAGGCTAGAGCCGTTCGTCCACTGCTGTCCAGCGCACACACGTAACGAAAACGTGAACGTCCAACGCATATTGGTTGCACACTCAGCGTCCAATGAGGCACCATTGAACGCATGACCGACCCCACCCCAACCCTGGGACAACTCATCCTCACGTCCGGGCGCTCCTACCGGCACCTAGCCGAAGCCAGCCACCTCTCCAAGAGCAGGATCGGCCAGATGGCCGCCGACCAAATCAGGCAACTCCCCGGACCAGACACCATCACCAATCTCGCCAACGCCCTCGGCATCCCCTCCGACGACGTCGAAGCCGCCGCCCTCCAAACCCTCACCAAGGAACACGGCCCACTCCTCACCACCGCACGCCGCCTAGCCCAGCTCGACCCACGCGGCCGCCGCGTCATCAACGCCGTCCTACGCGCCCTCGAGGAAGAGCAATAACCATGGGCCGGCCACCACTACCCGTCGGCACCTGGGGCGACATCAACGTCCAGGCCACCGCCAGCGGACGCTACGAGGCCCGCACCCGCTACCGCGACTACGACGGCGTCACCCGCTACGTCCGCCGCGCCGGCGACACCCCCCGCAAGGCCAAGACCGCGCTCACCGCCGCCCTCGCAGACCGAGCACGCACCGTCGGCGAGGAGATCACCGCCGAGTCCCGCCTCACCGACCTCGCCACCATGTGGGCCGACACCCTCAACGACCGCTCCGACTCCACCCGCCACGCCTACCGCCAGTCCCTCGACCACCACCTACTCCCCGCCCTCGGGCAACGACGCCTACGCGAGATCACCACCCAGACCGTCGAGCGCACCCTCAACACCATCACCGACCGCCACGGGCCAGCCACCGCACGCCGAGCCCGCACCGTCCTGTCCCAGATCATGGGCCTCGCCCTCAGGATGGACGCCCTAGACCGCAACCCCGTCACCGACTCCAAGCAGATCGCCACCAAGAAACCCGAGCCACGGGCACTGACCGCCGTCGAGCTCGCCCAGGTACGCGACGCCGTCGCCGCCCACGAGGCCAAGGGCCGCTCCAAGGCCGACCTGGCCGACGTCATCGAGACCCAGGTCGCCACCGGCGCGCGCATCGGGGAAGTCCTCGCCCTACGGTGGGAGGACGTCGACCTCGACGCCGGCACCGTCACCATCGCCGGGACCGTCGCACTCACCGCCGAGCCACCACGCCGGCCGTTCCGTCAGGACCACCCCAAGACCTCGACGTCGAGGCGCGTGCTACGGCTCCCAGACTTCGGCGTGGCCGTCCTACTACGACGCAGCGTCGAAGGCCCACAGTCCGATCTCGTGTTCCCCTCATCGAGGGACACGGTCAGGGACACGGGCAGCGTGAGAAAGTCGCTCCGCCTCGCCCTGAAAGGGACCGGCCTGGAATGGGTCAGCACCCACACCTTCCGACGCACCGTCGCCACCGCCCTCCAGGACCCAGAGGTCGCCGCCGCCGTCCTCGGCAACGGCCCAGAGGTCGCCCGCCGGCACTACGTCGAGCGCGCCGCCATGGCACCAGACGTCCGAAACGTCCTCGACCAGCTCGCTCCGCAAAGCGGGGCATAAGCGGGGCGAAGCATCACTCTGGACACAACCAAGGGGCGATGAACGGCGGGGGACACGCTTGGAATCACGGGGTTTCAGGTACCCCCACTGGGATTCGAACCCAGGACCTTGTGCATAGCCTCCAAGGCGTCTTTCAGTGGACAGCCAGCGACAGCCAAGGTCTCGCAATACGCACCACAGCGCGGGGAACGTCAGGGAGCGTACAACGAAGCGCACTGGACGTCCAGCGCAGATTCGACCCCGATTCGATGGGAAAGCGGGGCGTAAGCGGGGCGTACACGGGCACTGGACACTGTATATACGCGCGACCCCGGGTAACCCTCGGGGAGGGGGAGACCACTCCCCGCCGCCGACGGG
>ERZ773004.78-NODE-78-length-62178-cov-5.062264_pt1 | contig 62178 bp, 60 predicted proteins | sample MGYA00580667_ERZ773004 | MGnify/ENA primary metagenome ERZ773004 (study PRJEB29015, sample SAMEA2737963) | human oral metagenome | biome: human oral; feature: human-associated habitat; material: dental | place: China | collected 2123 ... | reverse complement strand
TGCTGTTGTCAATACCACCAAAATATAGTGTATCAAGTATAATGGGATATTTGAAGGGGAAAAGTTCGTTGATGATATTTGATATGCATTCAAATTTAAAATATAAGTATGGGAATAGAAAGTTTTGGGCAGAAGGATATTATGTGAGTACAGTAGGATTGAATGAAAGTACGATAAAAAAATACATAAGAGAACAAGAAGCGCATGATATTGCGATGGATAAACTGACAACAAAAGAATATACAAATCCATTTGGAAATAAGAAAAAATAAAATAAACCCGTTTAACGGGTAGCGGGCGTTAAAATACAATAGGGCTTGAACGGATGTGAAAGCCAGCGCCTTGAGGTGCGTGTTAGTAACAAAGGGTTATACCCACAGAGAAAACCACCCCTTTTCAGGGGTGGTCCTTATTTTCAAAGAAATTATTATTTTTTGAAATATATGGATAATAAAATTATATTTGGAATAGATGTGCAGTATATCGGTTTAATAGAAAATTTAATAGGAAAATCATTTATATCAATTAGAGCTAAAGCTTTATACAGCTTGTTGTAAGCAATATATTTTTATAGTATTATAGATATGTATTATAACAATTTCAAAGGGGATAACTATGATATATGGGTCTGATATAGGGTGAGAGAATTATTTATAAGCTACAAATGTTAATAAAAATTTTTTTATAAAAATGGAGAAGAAAAATGAGAAATATGTTAAAACAAAAAGAATTATTTTCAATAAGAAAAATAAGTGTAGGAGTAGCTTCAGTAATGATAGGAGCTAGTATGCTAGGAGGAGTACAGCCATTAGGGAAAATGGAAGTACAAGCAAAAGATAAAATAGAAGCAGAAGCAACTCAAGATGTACAAGTAAAAGTGGTAGAACATGACGGTGGGGCGTTATTAGAAATAACAGCAACAAAAGATATAAGCAATGTTGATATAAAAATTACATTAGATGGGCAAAAAGTAACAACATATCATATAGATAAATTAAAAGCAGGTAAAAGCATAACAAAAGAGCTAACAAAAGCACAATTAGATAAAGTAAAAGAAGCCTTAGCCAAGAAAATAAAAACATTGCCAAATACAGCTGTAGTAAGAAAAAGTACAGAGCAAATATTAAATATAGATAACAGCATATTGAAAGTTGCAGTTTCATATGATGTTGAAGAAGGAACAATGGTTCCGAATAAGCCTGAAGTGAAACCAGGAAAACCTGACACAAAACCGGGAGATTCCTCAAAACCAGGTAAGCCTGATACAAAACCAGAAGGGCCATCAAATCAAGCATTACGTACTAAGTTAGAGAAATTAACTAAAAGAGAACTAAGAACAGAAGCTGGATATATAGCTAATCAGGGAAATCAAATTGCTAATAATGCATGGATAAGTGCAAAAACAGAAGCTGAAAGAGTGTTAAAAAACGATTCGGCAACAAAAGAAGAATTAGAAGCAGCTATTAAAAACTTGGAAGAAAAAATATATGAGGCTGTTTTAGGAAGTGAAAAAGTAAAAGTTGAAAAATTTATAAGAGCAGAAAACAGATTAGACTTGATTCCTAAGTTAAGAAAAGCAAAAACTTTAGAAGCAGTTTTAGAATTAAAAAAATTAGTTAAACCAGAAGATGAAACAACTCCTGAAAGACCTAATAAACCAGAGGAAAAACCAGGTAAACCAGAGGGGACACCTGGAGGAACACCAGGAACAACTCCAGAAAAGCCAAGAAATGATGAAAATGGAAATAAGCCACTACCATCAGCAAAGCCAGTAATTAATAGTTATAGTTTTGATGATAAAGTGGTAGAATCAGTTGGAGGAGAAGTTAATGTTACTATAAAAGGGGAAAACTTAACTGCTGATAATGTTAAGATTAAAATTTTAAATCCTTTTACAGCAGCAAAAGAGGAAGAATTATCAAATTCAATTACATATAAAAAAGTAGGAGATGATGTAATAGCAACCATTAAGTTACCAGCTAATACAACTTCAGTAGCAAAATCATTTAATTTGGTATTTACTGATGCATTAGGAATGAAGGCTATAACTAAATATACAGAAGAACGCGGAGAAAATGGGCGTGTAATAACAGTTTTACCAGTTGGTAAAACTAAGCAAGATTCAGTATTGAGTTTTGTAACAATAAGCTCTTATCAAGCTCATCGTAGTACGGATTTAACAACTACTACAACCGACAAAGGAAATGTTAGTAAAAAAACAGTGGCTCATTTATATGGAACTAATTTAAAAGCAAATGTTACAAAAGTTAAAATCATTGATCAAAATGGCGTTGAATGGCCAATTCACACCACGGGAAGTAATATAGAGGCTTCTGACTATCCAATGATGGTTATAGGGAAATTGGGTAATGGTATTTCTGGCAATGGTACTTATCAAGAAGCCGAGATAGTTTTACCTAACAATTTGGATACAGATATGACCTTTACATATGTATTTGCCCCAGATGGTGTAAACTTCGATGAAGCTCATAAAGTAACGGCGGTGGTAGAAAAAACTACCAATGTAAAACCGGTGGTTAAACGAACTATTACTGTAAAATATCAAGATGAAAATGGAAAAACATTAAAAGATAATAAAGTACTGACAGGGTATTCATGGTTTAATTATAATGTAGAAAAAGATACAATAGATGGTTACAAAAATGTCATTGTTAAAGATAATAAGACATTATCAGGGAAATTTGGTAATAAAGATCAAGAAATAACTCTTGTTTATACAAACAAAGGAGCGGCTCAACCTTCAGAAACTGAAAAACCTGTTCCACAAGAAGATACTTTGGCAACTTCAAAAGCTAAGTTAAAAGAATTAGCAGATAGAGATTTAAAACTAGAAGATAGTTATAAAAAAGCTAGTTCAGAACTACAAACAAACTGGAGAAGAGCAAGAGCATTAGCGAATCGTGTACTAGCGGAAAGTAATAATAAAGAAGAGGTATATAATCAAATTGTAGCTCTTGAAAAAGCAATTGCTGCGATAGAAAATTCTACAGAAGCTTCGAAACCAAGTGAAGAAAAGCCTAAAGAAGAAGGTAACGCAGGAAATACAACAAAACCAACAAAAAGTGTAGACGAGTTGAAAACAGAACTACAAAAGTTGGTAGAACAAGATCCAACAAAAGAAGATAACTATAAATTAAAAGATAGCCTTCAAGAAAAAGCATGGAAAACAGCTCGAGCAAAAGCGCAAGCATTATTACAAGGTGAGGCCACAGCAGAAGTTCTAGAAGAACAAGTTGGGAAACTTACTAGAGCATTAGAAACTTTGAAAGAAGAAAATAAACTTGCAAATGATAAACCTGAGAAACCAAATACAACACCAGAGTCACCAGCACCAGAAGAAAAAGTATCAGAAGTCACAAGTTATACTGGAGATAAAGCTGTAATATCAAAAGTAGATGGAAAACTATTGGTGACAGTTAATGGGAAAAATCTAAAAGCGAGTGATTTAAGCTTTAGATTCCATGATGGTAACTCTTGGAAAGATGTTACTTTGAAAGTAATCAGTGAAGATTCTAACAAAATTGTTTTAGAGTTTGTTGTTCCAGAGGAGTTAAGAAATTCAATGGCTACATATAAAATTTCAGCAAAATATAAAAATCAAACGATAAAAGCAAATGGGGCTATCAATTTTAAAATAGCATAATAAGTAATAGCTCTGTATTAGAAAGTATTATTGAAATTGTTTTCTAGAGACATTGCACTAAGTATTTTTAAAATTTATTATGTTGTAGATTAACAATCAACCCTAGCTATAAAATTTTTATAGCTAGGGCGATTTTTTAATTTCTTATATCAATAAGTCTCATAACTCTATCAAGATAAGTATTATTATTTTGAAGTTCTTGTTTTTCTTTTTTTACTATTTCTGGTTCATCAGTTATAATTGCTGCGGCAGGGCTCATCAGGTATTTACTAATAAGAGTAGAATCATTAATAGTCCAAACATAGACATCTTTGTTTAGTTTTCTAGCCTGTTGAACTAAAGAGTCTCGGTAAGAAAAATCTTCGATAACGAAAAAGTCAACATTGTTATTGGAAAAATCGCCAAGTTGAAGAGGAATTACATAACCAGTATAAAGTTCAGGGAACTTAGTTTCTAATTCTTCTATTACCTTAAGATTAAGTGACATATATTTGTATTCTTTTTCAATACCGAGCTCTTTTATTTTATTAATAAAAATATCAATATAATTACTCGGCTCCCCACCATGGGGTTTTAATTCAACAACAAGTTTTATATTAAGCTGTTTTGCACGAGTAACAAATTCTTCAAATGACGGAATCCTACTTCTATGTTCTCCTTGCTTAATAGGAAGACCTACGATTTCATTGTAATTCATATCCTGTACGCTTTTATTTATTCCAGCCAAACGTTTAAGATTATAGTCGTGCATAACTACAAATTTATTATCTTTAGTTAAAAGAATGTCCACCTCGACATAATCAGAACCTGCTTTTGCTGCAGCTTCAAGTGATTCAATAGAATTTTCTACCGCTTTAGAAATGTAACCACGATGGGATATAGTTTTAATATTATTGTTAACTCCATTTGTATAAATAATTGTCCCGTTATATAAAGTGATACCCAGTACTAATAACCAGGATAACGCTAGTAACCATTTTGATTTTTTCTTATCTTCAGCAGGTGATGTAACTATCTTATCAGATATTTTTTCTTTATCAATAAGTACGGTAATAAGCGAAGTGATTACTGTTATTTTAGTTATAACCCCAAAGAAAAAAATCATAGAACTAACTACGGTAAAAAATAAAGTTTGAATTATTAAATTATTTCCAGTAGGATCAATATAAAGAAAAATTGCAGTTGTAGTAAGTATAATTGTTATAACGGTAACACCATAAATAAGTTCAAATAACCCTAGTATTAATAAAAATTTAAATTTTCCTTTTTGTGTAAGTTTCCAGCTTTTTCTAATACTGGCACCTACTTCTTTATTACCAATTGCAGCAAGTGGAAGTGTAAATATTAATCTTAAGTTAATATAAGCAAAAAGAATAATAACCAAACTCCATATAAAAAAACCAGTATTAGTTTTCATGATTTCGCTACTGATAAATTTAGGTATATATATATTCTTAGTGATTATTGACTTTATACCGATATTAGCCGCAGGAATGGTTAGAATGAAATAACCAATAAAAAATAATATTTGGATACTGACTAAGTTACGCATTTTATTCCAAGAATTAGAGATAATATTTCTGACAGAGTAATTGTTTTCTGTGAGTTGAGCATAAATAGCAAATGTTAAGGCGGAAAATTCTATAAACATTAGAAATGCAACAAATAAGATTAATAAGAGTAAAAGTATTAAACTCAATGGATTAGTTAAGATAGTGAGTATATTATTTTTATTAAGATTTGTTTCGCCTGCTATACTAAGGGTAAATTGAAAAATACGTCCAACAAGCCATATTCCACACAACATGACTAGCTGCAATAGTGTGGCAATAGTGATATGGGTGAAAATGTGCTTATAAATATTATTCAAAACACTTTTAAAAAGAGTTCTAATAGAAATATCCATGTTTAATTCCTTTCTATAGAAAATATCGATAAAAAGTAAATGTATTAAAGTACAATCAAAAAGATTATAACAGAAATAAATAGCATAATCAAAAAATTAAAATAAAATTAGGTAACGTTACTTTTTCTCTTGACAATCAGGGGGAGTTAATGTAAAATATAAAAAGTAACGTTACCATTTATAATTTTTATTTCTGTAAAGTAAAGATGTTCTTATGAAAAGTTAAATTTAAAGGAGAAACAATATAATGGATTTAAAAAAAGTTATTAATGAAGTTGTTGAACACAGTGGAGGTGTAGATAATATTCGTAGTGTTGTTCACTGTGCAACGCGTCTTCGTATAGAATTAAATGACGAGAAAAAATATGATAAAGACAAATTAGAAGATATTGAAGGAGTTAAAGGAGTATTTTTTAACAATGGACAGCTTCAATTAATCTTTGGAAGCGGACTTGTTCAACAAGTATTTGCAGCTTATAACGAAGTTTATAAAGGAGAGACTTCGACTGAATCTTCAGAAAAAGATGAATTTAAAAAACCAAAAGGGAATCCTCTTCAACGTTTTGTGAAAATGCTAAGTGATATCTTCGTGCCAATTATTCCAGCAATCGTTGCTGGAGGGTTATTGATGGGTATCAACAATGTTCTTACAGCAAAAGATTTATTCTATACTGGAAAATCAGTTATTGAGGCGAATCCAAGTATCGCTGGCTTAGCTGATATGGTTAACGTGTTTGCCAATGCACCGTTCGTATTCTTACCAGTATTAATTGGATTCTCTGCTACTAAACGTTTTGGTGGTAATCCATATCTTGGGGCAGCTCTTGCAATGTTAATGGTTCACCCAGATGTAATGAACTTCTATGTATTTGGTAAATTAGATCCAGCTACTAACCAATTGTTAGCACCTGCTTTGGATATCGTTAATCAAAGTGGTCAAGCTGTAGATGGTCTGCAACGAGTAACATCTCTTGGATACTGGGATGTATTTGGATTTAAAATTGCTAAAGTAGGGTACCAAGGTACTGTTTTACCGATTTTAGCAGCGGCTTGGGTTCTTGCGACTATTGAAAAATTCTTACGTCGTGTTACTCCATCATGGTTAGATAATTTAACTACACCATTAGTATCGTTATTTGTAACAGGATTTGTAACATTCGCTTGGATGGGACCTGTACTTCGTGAAGCTGGTACTCTTCTTGGAGAAGGATTACAGTGGTTATACACTAATGGTGGATTTGTAGGAGCTGGTATTTTTGGTCTATTATATGCACCAATCGTTATTACTGGTCTTCACCAAAGTTTCGCAGCTATCGAAACTCAATTACTTGCAGCAACAGGTCTTACATTTATTTTCCCAATAGCATCTATGTCAAACGTAGCTCAAGGTGCAGCTGTTCTTGCGGTATTAGTATTCTCTAAAAACACAAAAATGAAATCAATTTCTTCAGCATCAGGTATTTCTGCATTATTAGGTATTACAGAACCAGCGATGTTTGGGGTTAACTTAAGACTTAAATATCCATTTTACGGAGCAATTGCAGGAAGTGCGGTCGGAAGTGCATGGATTGGTCTTAACAAAGTATTTGCATCAGCATTAGGTGCAGCAGGTATTCCAGGATTTATATCAATTCCTGCGAACCACTGGTCAACATTTGCAATTGGTTTAGCATTATCATTCATCGTAGCATTCTCAGTAACAGCATACTTCTTCAAAACTAAGAAGGAGTTAGTTAATGCTAGCTAATAACTGGAAACAAAATCTTCATTTAGAACCTAGACATGGTTGGTTAAATGATCCAAATGGTTTAGCTTACTTTAATGGGAAATATCATATTTTTCATCAATATTCATACGAAGTAAACGGTGGTTTAAAACATTGGTATTATTATACTAGCAGTGATTTAGTAAACTATGAAGACAAAGGTGTTTTCGTATCACCAACAATTGCGGAAGAAACGCATGGTGTTTACTCAGGAAGCGCCAATGTAGAAAACGGGAAATTAGTTTTCTACTATACAGGAAATGTGAAACATAAAGGAGATTATGACTACGTTCATGCTGGGCGTGGTCATAATACCATAACATTCTCAACAGAGGATGGAATCAACTTTACTGAGAAAAGATGTCTACTAACAACAGATGATTATCCTAATATGTCAAATCATGTTAGAGATCCAAAAGTATTTGAAAAAAATGGAAAGAGTTACTTAGTTTTAGGTGCTCGTGATAAGAATGATTATGGTTGTCTAGTCGTGTATGATAAAGACACGCTCAATCACTATAAAACAATCTACTCTGAAAAAAATCTAGGTTTTATGTGGGAATGTCCAGATTATTTTGAAGTAGATGGTAAAGAAATATTTATATTCTCTCCACAAGGTATATCAAGAATGTACGCTAATTTCCAAAATATGTATCAAATAGTGTATTCGGTTGTTGAAGAAGGAATAGAGAATGTAGAAAAGATAAATAATTATAGTCTATTAGATTATGGTCATGATTTTTATGCAGCTCAAACTTTTATTGATGAAGATGGTGAACGTGTGCTAATCGGTTGGATGGCAGTACCGGATAGTAGTTATACAAATCCAACAACAAACTTTGGTTATCAACATTGTTTAACAATCCCACGTGCTGTAAATTATCGTGATGGAAAGTTATATCAAACACCTCATAAGTGTGTTAAATCATTACTTGGTGAAGAGATAAAAACAAGTGAATTTAATGGAAAAACATGGTATTATAAACAAGAAAATGGTGAAAGTTTTGAAATCATTATAGATGATTTTAAATTAAGTTATTTAGATGGTGAACTTAAAGTTGATTTCGGTACAGCAGGTTATGGTAGAGATAATAGAAAATACAAATTAGACCTAGAAAATATTGAAATAGTTTTTGACAGTTCGTCGACAGAACTATTCGCTAATGATGGTAGTTTTGTTATTTCTACTAGATTTTATCCGAAAAATCATAATGTTAAAATTTCAGCGAATAACTTTATTGCACAAAAATTAGGAGTAATTAACGTAAGAGAGGAGAACTAGAATGGCAGTTTTATGTATAGGAGAAATGCTAATAGATTTTATCGGAGAAGGTGTTGGAACAATTGACACAGTAAAATCATTTAAAAAAGAAGCAGGAGGATGTGTTGCTAATGTAGCTTGTGTTACACAAAAATTAGGACATAAAAGTTATTTGCTTACTTCATTGGGACAAGATGGCTTTGGAGATTTCCTAGAAAATACTTTGAAAAAAGAAGATGTAGATTGCAAATATGTATCACGAAAAGAAGATAGTTTTACGCCATTAGCATTTGTTTCTTTAGATGAAACTGGTGATCGTTCATTTAGTTTTTATTTTAAGGGTTCATCAGCACTTAGAATTAGTAAAGAAGATGTAGAAAAAGTAGATTTATCAGAGATTGAGGCTATTCACTTTGCAAGTATCGCTATTCAGGAAGAATCAAAAGAAAGTCATCACCTTCTTTTAAAAAAAGCAAAAGAAGCTGGAGTTTTAATATCGTTCGATGTTAATCTACGCTTTAACCTCTGGGATGACCACAAAATTTATTTAGAAACTATAAAAGAATTTCTACCATATGTAGATGTTATTAAAGTAGCGGATAATGAGCTTGAGTTTTTAACAGGAACAACAGATATTAATAGTGCTTTAGAAAAGGATTTTGCGGACATAAAAGTTGTTCTTTATACAAAAGGAGAGCATGGGGCAGAAGTTTACTATAAAGATAAAAAAGTAGTAACAACAACTCCTGATATAAAAGCAGTAGATACAACTGGAGCAGGAGATGCTTTTGCAGGCTCATTCTTATCTAAGTTATTAAATCAAAAAAATATTGATGATATATCAACAGAAGAACTAGCAGAGATGGCAATATTTGCGACAAACTACGCAAGTCTTACAACTACAAAAACAGGAGCTATTTCTAGTTACCTTACAGAAAAAGGGTATAAAGCTTTAATATAATTTCTCATAAAAAGTAATTTTAGCAGGTCTAAAGTTACTTTTTATTTTGTAGCAGAAAAAATTAAATAAGAGGATATTTATTTTCGTTTTAATAGTTATTTTACTATAAAAATATCGTTGATATTGAAATATCAATAAAGATTAATATTTTTTATTTAATAATTATATTTTAGAATATAGTAAATATAAAACTAAATTTAGAAATCAACTTAGTAACGCTATATATTTAAAAAAAATAATTATTCAAATATTATACTTTTTATGATATACTAATGTCATATGAATTTTATGAAAAGGAGAAACAATTTTAATGAAAGATTATTCTTTAAAAAATGATTTTTTAGGAGAGTTAATTGGTTCATATATCCTAGTGTTATTTGGGACTGGGGCAGTTGCAGCAGCAGTACTTTATGATGCACATCAAAGTTTATTCCAAATTGGTATGCTTTGGGCATTTGCGGTAACATTTGGTATTTATATGACACGCCACTTAAGTAATGCTCATTTTAACCCAGCGGTTAGTGTTGCTATGGTCTTAACTGGAAGAATGTCAGCCAAGAGACTCCCTACCTATATTTTAGGACAATTCGTCGGAGCCTTTTTAGGAGGATTAACTGTTTATGGAGTGTATGGTTCTTCAATAGCTCAATATGAAGCGAAGAAAAATATTGTAAGAGGAACTTTCGAATCTGTTACAACAGCAAAAATGTTTGGTGAATATTATAACCAACCTGGAGGATATAGTTTATCTATGCCACTTGCTATAGCAGTGGAAGCTTTAGGAACGTTTTTATTAGTACTTATTATTTTCTTATTTACTGAAGGTGCTAATGTTGGAAGACCTAATGATAATACTGCACCTATTTTAATCGGATTAACAGTAGGTTCGTTATTATGTCTATTAGCATCAATTACACAAGCTGGAATGAACCCAACTCGTGACTTTGCACCACGTTTAGTTGCATGGATGTTTGGTTGGGGTGAAGCAGCATTTCCAGATAGTAGCGGTGGCTTTTTCTGGGTATATATACTTGCACCTATTGTAGGTGGAATACTTGCTGGATATTTCTTTACATTAGTATTAGAACCAGCTATGAAAAAACAAAAAGAATTAACTAAATAATATAATAAAAAATAAGGAGAATTTATTATGACGAAGAAAACAGATTTAGTATTAGTTGGTGGGTTTTTAGGAGCAGGAAAAACTAGCTTACTTTTTGAAATGGCAAAAAGATTAAACAAACAAGGGAAAAAAGTTGGATTAATTACAAATGACCAAGCTAGTGAGCTTGTAGATACATCATTTTTAGAAACTAATGATGATACCGTAGAAGAAGTGAGTGGAAGTTGTTTTTGCTGTAACTTTAACGGTTTTGCAGATGCTATTAAACATCTTCAAGAACAAAATAATAGTGATATAATTTTTGCTGAGCCGGTAGGTAGCTGTACTGACCTTTCTGCGACAATTATGCAACCGGTAAAAGAAAAATACAGTGACAGCTTAAATCTAAAACAACTTACAGTATTAGCTGATCCAACAAGATTAAAAGCGGTTCTTAAAGATCATTCAAATCCTGGAGATTATATTATTTATAAACAATTTGAAGAAGCTGATGTAATCTTAATCAATAAAGTTGAATTATTATCTGAACAAGAATTAGCAGAATTAGTAGAAGCTACTAAGAAAGAATTTAACAATGAAAATGTACTAACTACTAGTGTGAAAACTGGAGAAGGTCTAGATGAATGGTTTAACCAAATTATCACTAGTGAAAAAGAAGTTGGTCGCAAAATTGTAGAAGTTGACTATGATACTTATGCAGATGGTGAAGCATTATTCGGTTGGTTAAATGGAACTTATAGTGTTGCTAAAGAAGAAAACTTTGAAGAACTTGCTACTGCATTTTTAGCTAACTTAGCTCAAAGATTTGATTCTGAAAACTTAAACGTAGGACACGTTAAATTCTTATTACAAGGGGAAAATATTGGTTTAGTTGGAAATATTGTAGGGAAAAAAGAAACAGCCGCATTAAGAAAATTAAATGATGGAGAGGATGGAGTATTCTTAACTGTAAATGCTCGTGTAGAAGTACACCCAGATAACCTTACTGCAATTATTAAAGAAGAAATTGATAGAGTATTTAAAGAAGTTGGATATAAAGAAGAAAAATTAAATGCTCTAATTCCAGGAAGACCAAATCCAACATTTAGATATAGAGAAATTGTAAAACTATAATTTTAGTAAAAATTATTAATCTATGATAAAATAAATATGAACTTAGTTGCTTGAGTTGTAAAATTCAAGCAACTAAATTTTTAGAAAAGTCATGAAAGGAGAGAGTAGGATGTCACAAAATAATATTAAAATAAGAGTTTCTGTAGGAAAATTTTATGATGACATATCAAAAAATAAAAAGAAAACAAAAGTAGACTCTAAAGCACTTAGTATGTCATTAGGTTATGATGAAGATATTATCAACGAATTTCCTGATGAGATTAATATGGGGCTTTCTTGTGGGAATCCAATTAACCACTTAAAAATTAAAGAAGGACAAACTCTAATTGATTTAGGTTGTGGTGCAGGTATGGATATTTTTGTTACAAAGATGAAAAATCCTAAAGTTGGAACTCTTTACGGTTTAGATAGATTGGACTCTATGTTGCAAAAAGCTCGTAAAGTAGTTGAAAGCAAGAACTTTGATAATATAGAATTTATTAAGGGTGAACTAATCGATATTCCTTTAGAGGACAAATCGGTGGATAGAGTTATTAGTAACTGTGTTATTAACCTTGAACCAGATAAACAACAAGTTTACAATGAAATCTATCGTATATTAAAAGATGATGGTATGTTTGTTATTTCTGATATAATTTTAAAACAAAGCTTACCAGAAAAGTGGAAAAATTCTGAAAAACTATATTGTACTTGAGTGGCCGGGGCTCTTCTGGAAGAAGAGATGGTCGATATCATAAAAAAAGCAGGCTTTACAAAATTCCAGATTATCAATTCAGATGTTACAGAAGAATATGCTGAAAAATGGGGTTATGGTAAGGGAATGAAAGACTATATACAAAGCGGGTTATTAATAGGTAGAAAATAATATAAAGCAGTATCTAAATAATAAACCAATTTTTAAAATTTTTTATAAGAAATATAAATTAGATAATGTCAAAAATAAAAGTAGCTAAAGTCTATGTTTAAACTAGATTTTAGTTATTTTTTATATAATTAATGATGAAATAAACTAAAGTAAGGAGTGTTGAGAAATGAGACTATTACTAGCAGAAGATGAAAGAGACTTAGCAGATGCTCTAGAAGCAATGCTAAAGCATAATAATTATTCGGTAGATACAGTTGATAATGGTCAGGATGCATTAGATTATCTGATGCTTGATGACTATGATGGAGCTATATTGGATGTTATGATGCCGAAGATGGATGGAGTAACAGTAGTTAAAAAATTGAGAGAAAATAAAAAAAATACACCTGTGCTACTATTAACGGCGAAATCAGAAGTAGAAGATAAAGTATATGGTCTTGACAGCGGGGCTGACGATTATTTAACAAAACCATTTGTTATTAAAGAATTACTAGCACGTGTAAGATCTATGACAAGAAGACAGGCAACATTTACGAGTAATGTTCTTGAATTGGGAAATGTTAGTTTGAGTAAATATACTTTTGAGTTGTCTACTGATAAAGATAAAGTGAGACTATCAAATAAAGAATATCAAATGATGGAAATGCTAATGCGTAATCCAGGGAATGTTATTCAAACAGAACAATTCCTAGAAAGAATTTGGGGTTATGACAGTGATTCAGAGATTAATGTAGTTTGGGTTAACATTTCTTACTTAAGAAAAAAACTGAAAGCATTAGATGCTAATATTCAAATTAAAGCAACTAGAAATGTTGGATATACATTGGAGATAGTCGATGTTCAAGAGTCTTAGAAGAAAGTTTGTTGCTTCAGCAGTAATTAGTGTTGCAGTAGTTATAACCTTAATGGCAGTAACTCTAAATTTTATTAACTATTATAAGTTGGAGCAGCGAATAGATGAAACACTACATGAAACGGCAAAATCACAAACATTAGTTGCCCTGTTCAAAGAAGGTGCAGAAAATGATTTAGTAATAACTAAAAATACATCTAGTGCTACTGATTCAACAGGTTTTTCTGTAGCGAAAGTAAATTCTGAAGGGAAGATCGAAAAATCTTATCGAGATGATGCTTTGATTTCGTCGCAGAAAGATTTGCAAAGTTATATTGATAAAATATATACTAATGGACAAGAGAGTGGTTTTATAGGAAGTTATCGATATTTAAAAGCAGAAACTAAGACTGGAAATGTTATATTGTTTTTAAATTGTCAAAGAGACTTAGAGTCTTATTATTCATTTGTTAGAAATACAATAATCATATCTTCTATAGTTATCTTATCTGTACTTATAATTATTGTAATGGTATCAAAAAAAGTAATAGCGCCAATCCAACAGAGTTATGTAAAGCAAAAACAATTTATTACGGATGCTAGTCATGAATTAAAAACACCATTAGCTATTATTAGTTCCAATACCGATGTATTAGAACTTGAACATGGTAATTCGAAGTGGACAAAAAATATTCAAAATCAAGTAGAACGTCTAACTAGTCTTGTTAATAGTTTAGTTGCTTTTAGTAGAATGGAAGAAAAAGATACAGTAGAAAGAGTGAAGTTCGACTTGACAAATACGTTAAAATCTCGCATAAATGATTTTAATGAATTAGCTAATTTCCAAAAGAAATTCATTGCTATAGATATTGACAGTGATCTTTATTATAACGGAGATCAACAGGCAATAATTCAACTAATGGATATTTTATTGGAAAATGCGATAAAATATGCACCGCAAAATAGTGATATAAATATTAGTCTTAAAAAAAATCGCCGCTATGCAACTATGAAAATTTCAAATAAAGCTAATGTAAAAAAAGGAGATTTACGAAAAGTATTTGATAGATTTTATCGTTTAGATGAATCAAGAAATAGCCACGTTAAAGGATACGGTATTGGTTTATCTATGGCTCAAGTAATTGCTGAAAAACATAAAGAAGTAATAAAAGCGTATGCTCCAGAAGATGGAATTTTCAGTATAGAAACGCGGTTTACGTTAGATGAGAAGAAGTAGCTAACGAAGGGATAGTACGAGATTAATTAAAAATTTATAAAAAAAGACAAACTTATGATATAATAGAGACAAGATAATTTTTATCTTGTCTTTATTATGAAATTAGGAGGATTTATTATGAGACCATTTAATAGAACAGTAGAAAAAGTTTTAGCGTGGATAGCTAATGTCCTATTGATAATTTTAACTGGATATTTAACTTATGGAGCATTTTTCCAATTGGATTTAGTAAAAAATAATCCAGAGTTAATTAAGCAAGTAAGAGAAATTCTTGCTAGAGACCCGCAAGTAGCGATTTATTCGCCGGAACAATTTATTAATTTGATTGTAGTTGCATTTAAAGTTTACGCTGTTATTTATATCATTCTAGCGATATTAGCTGTTTTGGCAACATTGCTAATGGGTAAACGTATTTTATCAGGAATATTTTTCTTATTAGTAGCGATTGCTGTAGGTGTAACTACTGTCGGAATATTATTACCTGTATACTTATTACATTTTATCGTTGCAATTATGTTGTTTGTTAGAAAAGAACCACCAACAGAGTTTCCAGAACAACAAGAACAACAAGAAACAATAAATTATCTATAGAATTATTTATAAAATGAGGTTAATTAAGTAGTAAAAATTAATTAACTTCATTTTTCTTTTAAATAATTTATGTGAAAGCAAGGTGAGAAGATTTTATAAATTTTCATAATGTGGTATAATTGTAACAGACAATTTGCAAAGGATATGCTATGGAAAGATATACTTATAATAAAGAATTAATAGAAAAATTGAATATAAAATACTTTATTGAAAAGTATAATTTAAACAATGAGAAGTATAATTTGGCAATTTTTTATGCGCTCAGCGCTGTTTATGAGCATCATTGTAGAGTAGAGCAAAAGATACCTACTAAAAATCTTCTTTTTGGTGATTATTATAGCTTTGTTTATTATAGTTTATTAAAGTATGATTTGGATAAATTAATATTATTAACAAATGTGATGAAAACAGGATACCTAGGATTGACAAAATTAACTATGGATATAAACTCTTTTAATAGAACTATTATAAGTCAATGGTTTGATTTTTATAACTTAACTTTTGATGAAAAAGATAGCCAAGCCCTTATAAGTTTGTGATGGTGAAAAAAATGTTAAAACAATATGATACTTTAGTACAAGAGGTACTAGAAGATATTTTCAAAATCACTCGCAGTGATGATAAGAAACTAAATACAATAATTAAGGAATATTTTTTAAATGGTGGTAAGCGAGTACGTGTATTATTACTTTTGATATGTGCAAATCTAGGTGATTTTGAAAAAAATAAAAAAAATATTATAAGAATAGCAAGCATAGTTGAGATTATTCATACAGCTAGTCTTATACATGATGATATTATTGATAAAGCGAAAACTCGTCGTGGACAGACAACTATGAGTAGGGCTTATGGAGAAGAATATGCTCTTTACGTAGGTGATTATCTATTTGCAACAGTGCTAAGAGAGATTGCAGAATTTAAGGATGAAAGACTGCATATGTATTTATCTAATACTTTGAAAGAGCTTTGTATAGGAGAGATTATTCAAGAAGAAGGATTATATAATATAAGAACAAGAAGAATAGATTACTTGAAGAAGATAAAAAGGAAAACAGCTATTCTTATTGCTTTTGCCACAAGTGCAGGTAGTATAGTTTCTTGTGCATCTAATGAAAATATTCAACGTAGTTATGCTTTTGGTTATTATTTAGGTATGAGCTATCAAATAATTGATGATTATTTAGATTTTGCTGGAGGAAGTGAAACTTTAGGTAAAGAAATAGGTCAAGATTTAATAAATGGAAATATAACTTTACCAGCTATTATAGCAAGAGAATATAATACAACCCTATTTAAGGATTTTTCACGAAATTCTAGTTTAGAGGAAAAACAAGAATTAATTAAATTTATTAAAACTGCTGGTAATATTTTGGCTGAAACTTTAGCGATAAGTCAAAGATATTTAGAAAAAGCATTGCTTAATATAGAAAATTTAGGAAATGACAATGTAAAAGAAGAATTAGTATTCGTTATGGATAAGCTAGCAAGGAGAGAAAATTAAATGGATATTGAACAATTTTTAGAAGAATTAAAAGAGATAGACTTTAGTGTCTTAGATAGAGAACAACAGGAAAATTTTCGTTCTATCTTATTTGACAATGGATTATTTGAAGAGTGCTTGGAGCTGTCTAAAATAATTTATGAACAAAATAAAGAAGATGATGATGCAATAGAAGGGTATGTACATAATTTACAATATTTAGATAGAAAAGATGATGCCTTAGTTGTACTGTATAACGCCCCTAAAACACCATCTATTTTATACCAAGAAGGGCTAATCTATATGGAAGATGGATTGTATGAGATTGCAGAAGAAAAATTTCTTCAAGCTCGCCGTGGAACAGATTTTGATGAAGCAATTCGCGCTATCGATAAGGAACTTGTTGCAATTTATTTAACAACAGGTCAAGAAGAAAAGGCAAAAGAGTTAAGTGAAAGAATTTTCCATGAAGAACAAACACTAGAAAACTTCAAAATAGCTTTTGATAATTTATTTGCTTTAGGACGTTTTGATGATGCTATTGAATTTTATAATCAACATGGTAAAGGTTATGAAGATGCTGGTATATTATTCTCATTAGCCTTTGCGTATAATCAAATACAAAATTTAGAAAAATCAAAAATGCATTTATTAAAAACTATTGCACTAGATGCTGATTTTACGGAAGCTTATTTACACCTAGGGCATATGTCAAAAGGTGAGGAAGCAAAAAATTATCTTGAGAAATATTTAGAGCTTCAAGGAGTGGCTATGAGCGCCTACTTACATCTTATTTCTCTTTATAAAGATGACCAAGAGTACGATAAAATTCGCGTTATGATGCAAAATATTTTAACAACTCTAGGTCTTTCAGAAGAAACATTGTTTATTACAATAAATGCACTAAAAGCACTGTATGAGTATGACAAAATTTATGAACTATACAATGAGCATTCATTAATTAAAGATGATCCTATTCTTTTAGGTGCAGCGTTGAATGCATTATCTGAGGAAGAAGACTACATTGATTTTGTTGAAGAAGAGGTTGTAACTTACTTTAATGTTCTTCATGACGAACCTACATATTTGGAGACGCTAAGAAATGTCTATGACTTAACAGCTAGTAAGAGAGTGTTAGAGATAATTCAACATTTTGAACACCATCATGGACCTCACGGACATAGTCACTAAAATTTAAATCATAAAAAAGGAGGTAGGTATATTGAATTACAGTTTTAAAGATATTCATTCGAGAGCTCGTGTGGCAACAGAAACAGATAAGTATGTAGTATACCAAACATTAAAATCAAAACTGTATTTTAGTGGAAATTACCTACTTATGAAAAAAACACCAGAGACAATAGAAGAATTAGATTACTACATTTCTGCGTGTAGAAATTTTTTTAGAGATAAAGGTGTAAATTTTATTCATTTGGCCTCTCAAGAGAATATAATACTCTCTAAAAAGTTGAAAAAACACTTAAAAAAAGAGAATTATACAGAGATAAACTTAGATTTGTATTATTTAGATACTGATAATTTTGTAGAACAAGAAGATAGCGGTTATGATATAAGTTATTTAACAAAAAAAGATCTGAATAATTATTTGGAGTTCCAATATAAAATAGACTTGGAATCTAGTGATGAAGAGTGGGCAGAACATAATCAAGATCTTCTTTATGAAGATATTAGATCTGATAATATAAAACAATTAATAGCCAAAGATGGAGATAAAATTATTGGGACAGCGAATATTATCATAAAGGCTGACTTTTTCGAAATAGACAATCTATATGTATCACATGAATACAGGCGAAAAGGAGTTGCTATGCATCTGATTAATTTTGCTGTAAAAAATGAACAGAAAAAAAATGTTTTATTAGTTGCTGATGCTAATGATACTCCAAAATATATGTATGAAAAAATTGGATTTAAAAAAATTTCTGAACAAGATTTTTATTTAAAAACAAAACTTTAGATAAATTGTACAGAAAAGAGGAAATAACTCTTTTCTGTTTTTTAATTTATAAGCATAGATAGGGTATTTATTGATAAATATATTGATGAATTGGAAGATGTGTAGTAAACTAAGTATGAGGATGTTCATGAAAAGGATGTGAATAGGAAATTGAAAAGATTAATGAAAAGAATATTAAAGTTTTTTATTGAATCACTAGCAGTGGTTTTAATTATTTATGGAGTTTTTTCAGCAGGTGGATATTTAAAAGCGAAAAAAGATGCGAAAAATCAAGAAACAACACAGCAAGCAGAAAATAATCAAAATAAAGAACAAAAACCAGAAGAGAAGAAAAAGTTAGACACAATTGAGTTAGATAAGGCGATGAAGAATATTATATCTCAATATAAAGCAAATAATGAGATAGGAATAGTTTATAAAAACTTTTCAACGGGATATAGGTTTTCAGAAGATGATGAACGTTATTTTGCAGCAGCAAGTACTATTAAGGTTGTCTATGCGATGAAAATATATGATCGAATAAATGCAGGAGAAATACGCAAAGATGATGATATTAAATACGATCCTAAATATTTAGAAGAGGGAGCTGGAGAAATAACTAATCAAGAGAAAAAAGATAGTTATAAACTTGATTATGTTATTCAAAATATGATTCAGTATTCTGATAACACCGCAACTAAAATGTTAATAGGAAATACTGCGACTGCGACAGATGTCCTTGTTAAGTATTTTGCAACATTAGGTATAACTTTACCTCCGACAGAGGCTGTGAAAAATAGAATAACTCCAAAAATGATGGAAGCAGTATGGACAAAATTATATAATGAAAGAGATAAATATCAAGATTTAATAAAATACCTAGAAGCGTCTAGTGATAACGAATGGATAAAACAAGGGATTCCAAATAAAAAAATTGCAAGCAAATACGGTGGAATAGATGCTAATATGCACGATACAGCTATTGTCTTTGGTAACCAAGATTACATGTTGTTAATATACACAAATAATCTTAAAAATTCTTCAAATAGCATAATAGATATTTCAAAAGAAATAAATCAGTTAACAGAAAATAATATGTAAAAATTAAGAAGGATAATTAGTAGTTGTTTTTAGTATTACTAATTATTCTTCTTAATTTGATGTGTTTATAATGTACTTGAAGAAATAAATATGTTATAATTGTTTGGTTACAGAAAAAATGGTAAAACAACTAGATAGAAGGAGAACCAAATGACAACATTTGAAGAATTAGGAGTTAGTAGGGAAATAGTAGAATCGCTAACTAACATGAACTTTGTATCTCCTACTGGTATCCAAACAGAAACAATTCCATATGTATTATCAGGAGTTGATATATTAGCACAAGCGCAAACAGGCTCAGGAAAAACAGGAGCGTTTGGGATACCAATAGTGGATACAGTAAGAAAAACAGAAGAATTACAATCGTTGATTTTGGCACCAACGAGAGAATTAGCTCAGCAGGTAGGAGAGCAACTTCGTTTAATGTCACGTGTCAAAGGACTTAAGGTTAGTATAATCTTTGGTGGGACAAGTATTGAAAGACAAATACAAGATTTAAAAAAACGCCCTCAAATAATAGTAGGAACACCTGGTAGAGTAATAGACCATATTAATAGAAAAACTATAAGATTAGAAACATTAACTCATTTAGTATTAGATGAAGCAGACGAAATGCTAAATATGGGATTCATCGAAGATGTTAGATTTATTTTATCAAAAATAACATCTCGTCATCAAACACTGCTGTTCTCAGCAACAATGCCGAAAACTATTATGGAACTTTCAAAAGACTTTATGAAAGATTATAAACTAGTTAAAACGATGAGTGATGAGGATCTTAATCCGGATATCACTGAGTTTGCAACAATAGCAAGAGAGAATGAAAAATTAGAAACATTAATAGGATTTTTAGATGTGCAAAATCCTAATTTGGCGATAGTTTTTGGGCGTACTAAGCGTCGTGTTGATGAGTTATCTAGTGCATTAATCGCAAAAGGATATTTGGCTGAGGGCTTACATGGAGATATAACGCAGTCAAAACGTTTAGAAATTCTTCGTAAGTTTAAAAATAACTCATTGCAAATATTAGTTGCGACTGATGTTGCAGCTAGGGGAATAGATATTAGTGATGTGACTCACGTTTATAATTTTGATATCCCTCAAGATACAGAGAGTTATACACATAGAATTGGTCGTACAGGACGTGCAGGGAAATCAGGAGTAGCTGTGACATTCTTAAATCCAATAGAAATGCCATATTTAAAAGATATAGAAGCTTCTCGTGGCGAAAGAATGAAAATGTTGCGACCTTATACTAGTGAAGAAGTAAAAAAAGCGCGCTACAACAGAATGTTTGAAGAAGTAGTTTCAGAACTAGGTAATAATCATGTTGAGTTTAATAGTTTAGCAAATAAATTAATGGCAGAAGCTAATGCTGAAAAAATTATTACGGTGCTTTTAAGCAAATTGATTAATGATAAAAAAGAAGTAGATGTCGAATTATCATTTGAAAAACCTCTTCCTCGCAAACAAGAAAAATCTCGTAGAAGTGGGCGCTCAAATGATAGAAAAAGAAGAGATAGTCGCGATAGAAAACCTCGTAATGAACGTCGTAGTCCAGATAAAAAATTCTTCGACAAAAAAGGTAGAAGAATGCAGAACAAGTAATAAAAATTTGATAAAGATCACAGAGTTGTGGTCTTTATTTTTTTTATACTTTGATGTAGAATAATAGTAGATAACGATAAAATATGTTTAATTTGAGTATGTGAGGAGATTATTATGAGAGTCGAATTGATATCAGTGGGGACAGAATTATTACTTGGGGATATAGTTAATACAAATACAGCTTATTTATCAAAAGAACTTGCAGCATTAGGTATAGGTGTTTATCGTCAAACGACAATAGGGGATAATAGCGAGCGATTATTACAAACTTTAGATGCGGCATTTTCAGAAAATGATACTGTTATTATTACTGGTGGACTTGGGCCAACTGATGATGATATTACAAAAGAATGTGCAGCTCAGTATTTTGGACGTGATTTTTATTTTCATGAATATTCTTGGGTTAAAATATTAGAAAGATTAACACGTTCAGGCCGCAATATAATAACAGACAATAATAAAAAACAAGCAATGATTCCTGAAGGAGCAATTGTGTTAGAAAACTTTTGTGGGACAGCTCCAGGTATAATAATAGAAGAAGATAATAGAAGAATTATTTTAATGCCAGGACCACCGCGTGAAATGAAAGATATGTTTGAAAAAAGTGTTCGCCCATATTTACAAAAATTGAGTACCAACAAATTTGTCTCTAAATATGTAAGATTTTATGGTATAGGAGAATCATTATTAGAAACAAAAATTAAACACATTTTAGATAATCAAACTAATCCTACATTGGCATTATATGCAAAAACTGGCGAGGTATTACTACGAATCACAGCCAGTGCAAGTACTTTTGAAGAGGCAGAAGAACTAATAGTGCAACAACTAAAAGAAATCGAAGAGCTTGTAGGAGAATATATTTATTTAATTGGTGATGAAGATATATCTAGTAGCCAAACTGAATTACATAGTGTTGTTGCGAACCTACTTATTGAAAATAATTTAACATTATCAATTGCAGAGTCTTTAACAGGTGGATTATTGACATCAATGTTAGTGGAAAAGAGTGGTATCTCAAATTCGTTGTTAGAGGGAATTGTTTGTTATTCTAATGACTCGAAGATTACTGCCTTAGGTGTTAAAGAGCAAACACTAGAGAGGTTTGGTGCAGTAAGTGAGCAAACGGCACGTGAGATGGCTGAAGGTGTTGCTCGCCGTTTAAATAGTGATTTTGCAGTAGCAACAACAGGTATAGCTGGACCAAATAGGGATTCCAGCAATAAACCAGTAGGACTAGTGTATATTGGATTATATAGTAAAGGAAAAGTAGATGTGGTAGAATGTCTATTTACCGGAGATAGAGAATTAATACGTACAAGAACGTGTACTAGAGCGTTAGATGAATTGAGAAAAATTATTTTAAAAAGCTTATAGTTTTCTCTTGTAAAATAATGTACTTTTTTGTATAATTAATAAAAAGAATTTAAAGGAGATTTTTATGTATACAATGAACTTATCTAGTTTGGAGTCCCCGGATCCCAGGTTCGCGCAAGACGATGAATATTCCCAGGACTTCAATACAGAAATAGACTATGAAAATGAAATTTTATCAGATTATGCAGATGAAGGATATAATGAGATAGAATTTTCTACTCCAGATGAGGAGTTTTTAGATTACTCTAATGAGATGTTCCTTTATAAGGAATATTCGTATGATTTTGCAGATGACTACGAATATGATGAAGTTAGTATATCTAATGATCAAATAATGTTAGAAAATATCGGTGAGATTTAGTTAACATTAATAATAAAAAGGAGATTGGCTTATAAGCAAAAATTTTAAAAAAGTTTTTCCTTATAGGTCAATTTTTTGTAGAAAATATACGATAATTAAGTTTAATTTTAGCAAGTTTTAGTATAATTTGATTGCAGAATGGATTATAAGTAAACTATGATAGAAATAGAGATAAAAAGAAAGGAGGAGAAAAATGCGTTATAAAAAATTTTTGGTAGGATGCTTAATATGTTGCGGTTTTCTATCACTTTCGGATAACCATATTATAAAAGCAGATTACTTTACAGATTATAATACAACTGTTTTAGACAGTATTATGAAGCCAAATATTTTTGACTTTGATATTTTCTCTAAAAGTAGTAGATACACTCCTCCTGAAATAAAAAATAGTATGTACTCAGAAAATATAAATGAAATTGATTATAATGCAGAATTACTTAGCTACAAGAAAAATTCTTATAATTATTTAATATTCTATTCATTGGATGATAATAATATACCAAATGAGCTTTTTAGGGTTCCAATAGTTAATAGTGGAGATGGAAAAATAGTAGATAAGAAGTTATTAAAAAAACTTTTGAAACCTAATAATACTATAATAATGAATGTTATGAGTTTTGATATTGATGATAAGGGAAATATAGAAAATCTGAAACATTCACCGACTAGTAAGGAATATTATACTAAAAAGACATTAAATTTAGTTATAAAAGAGGGGAATAAAGAGGTAGTCAATAGAATCATAAGTTTGGGGAATGAAGCAAAAGATAATAAAGTTCTTGTTTATCCTTATGAACTAGAACAATATTATCGTCCTGATAAATATTATTCATATACAAATGAAGAGATATTTGTTGATGGAGAGCAGAAAGAGCCAAATAAATTAGAGGTAGGATATACAGCTAAAAAGATAGAAGTAAGTCTTAGTAAAAACAAAGAGTATTGGAAAAATGTGAAAATAGTATACCCAACAGTATATAGTAAAGAAAATACTACATATGATGTTAAGAAAGATACTAGTTTAGGCGAATTTTTAAAAGAGAATGCTCTAAAAGAAAAATTTGATAGTAATAATGACTATGAGTTTATTGGATATTACATGAATAATAAGGAGCTTAAAACAGTACTTAAATCAAAAATTACAGATGATACAGAGATAAATGCTAAATTTAAGACAAAAATAATATTAGATAATGGTGAAAATAAAAAAGAAGTGACATTATCAACTGGAGATAAATTGTCAGGTGTAGATGAAAGCTTTTTTGATAAGCCTAAATATCATGTAGAAAACTATACAATTTACAGTAAAAAAGACAATAAAAAAATTAAAGATGTAGAAAAATTAAATGACGAAGTTGTTGATGAGAGTGTAATAATCAAAGCAAATTACAAAGAAAATACTAATATTGTTAGCATTCGCCAAGATGAATATAATAAACGTTTTGGGAAAGTAGATGATTCTATTAAAGATAAAGATATAGAGTGGTCACAAACAAAAAAAATCGGTGAATTATTAACACAACTTAGGGAAAAAATAAAACCTAATACAGGATATCAAACATTTTTTAGAATAAGTAAAAAAATAGTAAATGAAGAAGAATATTTAACAAATAATATTGTCCTTGAAATATACTTTAAAAAAGTAGAAGAAGAATGGGTAACTGTTAAGTTTGTAGGTAAAGGAATTGATAAATTTTTATCTGATGGCCAGGAAGTTCTTGCTAATTCTAGGATTGATAGTATGATTAATTTACCTACTGCGACAGGAGAAACTTCAAGAGAATTTTTAGGTTGGCAAGCGAATAGGGATTACTTAATTGCTGGAGAAGGTTCTAACAAACATCATGTTTCGAAAAATACATTGCTTCAAACAAATGAATTAGGAGCAGTAGTAACAGAAAAGGGTAAAGATTTAGAATTTACAGCTGTATATAGAAAACTGTTTAATGTTGAATTTGAAAAAACACCGGTGGGAAGTATTACCCTATCAAAAGAAACGGAAGACATGTTAAAAGTTGATGAATTCAACAGTATTGGAGATGCTACTAAAAATAATAAAATAATAGTAGTACCGAGAGCGGGCTATAGTTTATCATATTTTGTTGTTGATAAAAATGTTAAGGTTAATGTAGGGAACGGAACGAAAGAAATTTTCGCAGGACAAAGAATAGAAGAAAAAGATCTTTATAATATAGTTCCAACAACAAACTTGAAAATAACACCTATTTTCAAATGGACATTATCTTCAGGGAAATTAGAAGATATGATAGAAAATAATAAAATAAAAACAGTGGAAGATGCACTTAATCTAGAATTAGAGTCAGCAGAAAATATAAGAGCTATATTAGGGCCACTTTATTATTTAAGATAGATATATAATATAAATTAAAATCAGAGTATAGATGTACTCTGATTTTAATTTTATAATTAAGCAGATTTATTGAATTAATACACTGAATAATGCATAATAATCGTATAAAGATTAGACACGTTTCTAATCTTCTACTTTATAAAAATTGTTATGAATAAATATAATGCTATTACATATTAAATATAAATGTAATAGTTTATAGATAGTATAAAGAGACAGATTAAACAAAAGAGGTGAAAAATATGGTTAAACATTATGACTATATAGCAATTGGTGGAGGAAGCGGAGGTATCGCTTCTATAAATCGTGCAGCTATGTACGGAGCCAAAGGATTATTAATAGAAGGAAATGAACTTGGTGGGACATGTGTGAATGTAGGATGTGTTCCTAAAAAAGTTATGTGGCATGCATCACAAATATCAGAAAGTTTAAAACTTTATGCAGCTGACTACGGCTTTAGTTTCGATAGTGTTGAGTTTGATTTTTCAAAATTAGTAGGAAATCGTTCAGCGTATATCGATCGTATTCATGGTGCGTATGAGCGTGGGCTTAATAATAATAAAGTCGATGTAGTCAAAGGCTATGCCAAGTTTGTTAATAAAAACACTGTTGAAGTGAATGGTGAACAATATAGCGCAGATCACATACTAATAGCCACAGGTGGGGAACCAACAATTCCTAATATTGAAGGAGCAGAGAATGGTATTACATCAAATGAAGTATTCGCTTTGAAAAAACTTCCAAACCGTATAGCAGTAGTTGGTGCGGGATATATAGCTGTTGAGCTTGCAGGAGTATTTAATGGATTAGGAGTAGATACACACTTGTTTGTTCGACGTGATCGACCACTTAGAACATTTGATCGTGATATTGTTAATACTTTGGTAGAGGTTATGGAAAAAGAAGGACCGAAACTCCACACACAAGCAATCCCTAAAAAAGTGATTAAAAATGAAGATGATAGTTTAACATTAGTTCTTGAAGATGGTCGTGAAACTACAGTCGATATGTTGGTATGGGCAATAGGAAGAAGCCCACTATCAGCTGAGCTTAATCTTGAAGCTACAGGAGTAGAAGTAGATTCACGAGGATATATTCCGACTGATAAATATCAAAATACAAATGTAGAAGGAATTTATGCGGTAGGAGATGTTACTGGACGTCTAGCATTAACACCAGTGGCTGTAGCAGCAGGTCGCAGATTGTCAGAAAGATTATTTAACGGTAAAGTAGATGAACATTTAGATTATACTAATGTTGCAACTGTAGTATTCTCACATCCAGCAATTGGATCAATTGGATATACAGAAGAAGAAGCAATAAAAGAGTTTGGAGAAGAAAATATTAAGGTTTATAAATCTACATTTACTCCAATGTACTCAGCAGTAACATCTAACCGTCAGCCAAGCGTTATGAAACTTGTTACTTTAGGAAAAGAAGAAAAGGTAATTGGGCTTCATGGAATTGGGTATGGTGTTGATGAAATGATTCAAGGTTTTGCTGTTGCTATTAAAATGGGGGCAACAAAACGTGATTTTGATAACACAGTAGCAATACATCCAACAGGTTCAGAAGAATTTGTAACAATGAGATAAATAAAAAATAAACTAACTGTTTTAGTTTTAACTATAATAGTTAGTTTATTTGTTTTAGTATAAAGTAAAACCCTATCTATAGTATCTAAAAGCAGATAAGAGATAGGGTTAAAATTCTCCATTTTCCAGGAAGTTTTTTAGCTTCTTCTGGGTTTCTTCACTCATTCTTATATGTCGATTTTTTAAATTTCTGGAATTGTGATTTTTAGTTAGTTTTGAAACAGTTTGTTTTCTTTCTTTTAATTCTTTGATGAATCTATGACAGTCACGAAGTATTGCTCCATAACCAAGCGCCATATCTCGTTCATCATTATCATCACTTACAACAATAATATCAATAAAATGTTCAATTCTAAGCTCTTTTGTTTTTTTCTCAATCCACTGATCAGCTTTTTCTCCAGTTTTTGTATAAACAATAGTAATAGGAGGTTCCTCTTTTATATATTCTTTTGATCTTGTTAAGTAAGCATCAAAAACACAATAAACAATATAATTATTTCCTCCTGCGTATTCGCGCAAAATATCAATAAGCATATCTCGTTCAGTAGGGAAAGTAGAACTTTTTATAAGCCCATATTCTTTCATACGAAAAAGGAGATTATAACCATCGATAAATAAATATTGTTTTTTCATATAAACACCTCCTATGAGATTGTTTTTTTCATATCAATATGTTGTATTCCAGCTTCTAGGTAGACGGTGTTGTTGGCACGTGTATAACCCAGCTTCTTATAAAACTTTTCAGCATGAAGTTGGGAGCTAAGTTCTATAGTGAAAGGAGCAGGTACAGTAGATTTACTTGTAATTAATGTTATAACACTTTCACAAGTAGAAATAAGGTTAGCTCCTAATCCTAGACCTCGATGCGATTTAGCTATTGCAACGCGTCCAATATGAATAACATTTGTATCTAAATCGGTAATACGAGAGACACCAATAAGTTTTTCATTATCGTAGTAACCGATATGAACGGTACTACTAAGATAATCTTTTTCATCAATTTCTATTTCAAGCGGAACGTTTTGCTCTTTTATAAAAACTTCTTTACGAAGAGCGAAACCTGATTTTAAATCTTTTTCGTTATTTAAAATTTTAATCATTGAATTTAATTCTTTCATACATTACAATTCCAGCTGCTACAGACACATTTAGACTTTGAACTTTTCCTAGCATAGGAAGATGATATAAGAAGTCACATTCATTAGTTACAACTTTGCTCATTCCCTCACCTTCATTACCCACAACGATAACTAGAGGTACATCTTTTGCAATTTTAGTATAATTTTCTGAACGTTCTGTAAGGGTAGTACCTGCAATCCAAAATCCTTTTTCTTTTAATTTTTTTATTGCATCTATAAGACTAGAAACACGGATGACAGGCATATGTTCTATTGCCCCAGCTGATGCTTTAACAGCAGTTTGACTAACTACGGCTGCACGACGTTTTGGAATAATTACACCTTTAACCCCACTAGCTTCTGCAGATCTAATAATTGCTCCAAGATTATGTGGATCTTCAATATGGTCTAGTAGTAACAATGTAGTATTTTTATTGATTTCTATTTTATTTAAAACTTCATCCAATTCAAAATAATTGTAAGGAGCGACGAAGGCTATAACTCCTTGATGGCGTTCTGTTGTAGAATTGTCAAGTTTTCTTTTTGGTACTTCTTGACAGACGATTTTTTTCTCATTAGCAATAGAAAAAATAGCTTTAAGACGTCCTTTTTCAATTCCTTCTTGGAAAAGAATTTTATTTATTTCACGCCCAGATTTTATTGCTTCCAAAATTGCATTTCGACCAGCGATAACTTCTTTGTCGGCGTCTACTTCTATATTTTGATTATTCTTTTCTTCTTTATTTTTAGAACGTAATGCTTTATAATATTTATTGTTTTTCTTCATATAGATTTATGATGTAATTAAACATTTCCTCCAATCTTTCAAAGTTTTTTTCTAAATATAGGTAACCAAAAACAGCTTCTAAACCAGTTGCAAGTTTATATTCCATAATGCTAGCATTTTTTGCTTTAGAATTATTTTTTTGGTTTTTCCCGCGAATATATATGCTTTCTTCAATATCTGTTAAAATATTATTTTCCAGAATATTTTTCATAAAACTAGCTTGAGCACGTGCAGAAACTAGTGTTGAAACTGTGCGATGAAGATCATTAATTTTACCAAGATGATTTTTCATAACGTACTCTCTACTCATAATATCGTAGATACTATCTCCGATATATGCAAGTGCTAATGCTTGCATTTGTTCAGGGGATGAGAAGTTTTTTTCAGTAAATTTAAAAGTTATATTTTTTTCCATCTTACTCCTTGTTTTGTATCTTCAAGGATAATTCCTTGTTCTTTAAGATCATCACGTATTTTGTCAGCTAGAGCAAAATCACGATTTTTTCGTGCATTTTCACGCTCTTCAATTAGTTTTTCTATATGACTATCCTCTAGAGAGTTATCGTCTTTAACATTAATTCCTAAAATAGAGCTATATGTATCAAAAATAGCCTTAAGAAGTTCAAGGGTTTCTTTATTAACTTCATTTTGGGCTGTGTATGAATTAGTTATTCTGACAACTTCGTACCAAGATGATAGTGCGTTAGCTGTGTTGAAATCATCTTGCATATACTCTTCAAATTTTTCAAGTTCGCTAGAGACTAAAGCAACAACTTCATCATCTAATTTTTCAACAGTCATTTCATTATTTAATCTAAATTCTAAATTTTGGTATGAAGTTTTTAGTTTTTCGAAGTTAGTTTTAGCTAATTCAATATTTTCTAATGTATAGTTGATTGGTGTTCTGTAGTGAACAGTTAGCATAAATAAACGTAGAACCATTGGATCAATTTCAGAGATTATGTCTTTAACAAGGCGGAAATTGCCAAGGCTTTTACTCATCTTAACATTATCAATATTAATAAACGCATTGTGCATCCAGTAATTACTAAACGGAGCGTGATTGTGACATTCAGATTGTGCGATTTCATTTTCGTGATGTGGGAAAGTTAAGTCTTGTCCACCAGCATGAATATCAATAGTATCTCCAAGAGTTTCTTTAGCCATAACAGAGCATTCGATATGCCAACCAGGACGTCCTTCACCAAATGGACTAGCCCATTTTACTTCACCAGGCTTTGCTTTTTTCCAAAGGGCGAAATCAAGAGGATCTTCTTTATGTTCACCAACTTCTATGCGTGCTCCACTAATTAAATCATCAATAGATTGTTTGCTAAGTTTTCCATAATCTTCTTTTTTACGAGTTCGGAAATAAACATCACCGTTAGATTCATATGCGAAACCTTCTTCAATAAGTTTGGCGATGAAATCAATAATTTCTTGCATGTATTCAGTTACACGAGGATTTTTAGTTGCACGTTTGCAACCAAGAGCATCATAATCTTTAAAAAACGCGGTAATATATTTATCAGTTAATTCAGAAGTAGAAATTCCTTCTTCATTACTTGCTTTGATAATTTTATCATCAACATCTGTAAAGTTAGAAATAAACTCTACTTCATAACCACTATGTTCTAAATATTTGCGAACAACATCAAACACAATTATAGGACGAGCATTCCCTATATGGATGTAATTATAAACAGTAGGACCGCATACATACATTCTTACTTTATTTTCTTCAATTGTTTTTAAAACTTCTTTTTGTTTTGTCAATGTATTATAAAGTTTAATCATACATAACTCCTTTGCCAAGTAGTAATTATTATTAAAAATAAAGACTAATAAAAAAATAATTAATATAAAAAATCATTACTTAAATTTTAACACAAAATCAGAATAAATTAAATTATAAATTTATATCCTCATATTCCTTGAAATATTTTAATTTTGTATTAAAATATAAGTAGACAAAATTAAAAAGGGTAAAAATAGATGAGATTATCAGATACTATATATACAATTGAAGTTCATAAAAGGTTTAAGAATATTTTTCTTTTAATAGTAGGAACAATTTTATTTGCTATTTATGCCGGATTATTGATTCCAGTAAATAATATAGGTACAGGTGGAGCATTAGGTTTAAGTTTAGTTTTAAATAAGGTAACGGGGATAAAAATAGGAACAGCTCAATTTTTATTAAATGTACCTTTATTTTATATTGGGTATAGATATATAAGTAAAAAATTTGTTCTATTAACTATATTTGTTATCAGTGTATCTTCACTTCTTATAAATAATCTTCCAAAGATTATAAGACCTGTTTATCTAGGAGATTCTTTAGTTGCAGCAATATTTTGTGGTATAATATCAGGACTTGCAATGTGTTGTCTTTTAGTAGGAGGAGCTTCAACAGGTGGGACGGATATTACAGGTAAATTTATTTCGAAAAAAATGAAGTTTAACTTACCTACAGTTTTTCTAGTTCAAGATATATTAATTTATACAATAGTATGGATTTTCTTTGATATAAAATATGTTATGTATGCACTTGTTATGAGTTTTGTGCGTAATCAAACTATGAAAGGCGTTCAAAAGTTTTTCTCTGCTTATATTCAATGTACAATTATTTGTAATTGTCCAGAGAAAATGGTTGAACTTATAAATAATACCCTACATCGTGGCTCGACAATTATGGATGTAGAAGGTGGTTATAGCCATGAGAAAAAACGTATGATTGTCGTTGTGATTCAGCAAAATGAAATGTATTTATTGAAAAAACTAGTATCAAAAAACTGTCCTGAGGCGTTTATTACAGTTACTGCCGTTAATACAATAGTAGGTAATTTTAAAGAACATTCGTATAGTTTATAAAAATATAAAAGGGATTTAAAGTCTAAAAGAGAGTTCTATTCAAGTCAAGTTTGATGGATAATCTTACTTTAAATCTTTTTTTACTTGATGCATAAAAAAATAAATATTAGTATTTAAATTTGTAGTTGCTTAAAAATAAAATAACTATAGCTATTCCAAAAATTTGCTTATTGACCATTTTTGATATATAATATCAAGTGAAATGAAAATTAGGAGGTAAGAAACATGAATTTGATTCCTACAGTAATAGAGCAGACTTCTCAAGGGGAGAGAGCCTATGATATTTATTCAAGACTTTTAAAAGATAGAATTATAATATTAGGATCTGATGTAAATGATCAAGTAGCAAACTCTATAACAAGTCAATTATTATTTTTAGAAGCACAAGATAGTGAAAAAGATATTTATTTCTATATTAATTCACCAGGTGGTAGTGTAACAGCAGGTTTTGCAATCTATGATACAATGCAACATATTAAATGTGATGTTGTAACAATTTGTATGGGAATGGCAGCGAGTATGGGAGCATTTTTACTTGCAGCTGGAACTATTGGAAAAAGATATGCACTTCCAAATGCTGAGGTGATGATTCACCAACCATTAGGAGGAGCACAAGGACAAGCGACAGAAATCGAAATAGCAGCTAAACATATTTTAAGAACACGTGAAAAATTAAACAAAATTTTAGCTGATAGAACAGGTCAAACAATAAAAGCTATTGAACGAGATACAGAACGCGATAATTACTTATCAGCGGAGGAAGCTTGTGCTTACGGATTAGTTGATAAGGTTATGTATCCAGAAAATGGTAAACCACAAAAGAAAGAAAAAGTCAAAAAAACGCAAGCAAAAAAAGCGACTAAAAAAGCAGATGAATAAAAAACAAGAAAGAAGTTGATTTCTGTCAACTTCTTTTTTATGTAGGTACATAGAAAATATAAAAATAAAGTATTAAAAACTAAAAGCTAGGCTCGAAAATATTTCAAACCTAGCTTATTAAAATTATATTTTCCAAATTTTTCCGATGGCATTACGTACTTCATAATTATCCATAAAGTACTCAATATTACCATTGAAATTACGCTTAAACTGAAGAACTCCATAATCGCTAGAATTTTCATCGTTGAAACCTTGTGATGTACCAAAGAAGTTGAAATATTTAAAACCATTATTAATTGCATATTTCATCATATGGAACAATACTGCATATGGTCCCTCATAACGATGAAATTTTTGCATGGCACCGCTGGTGAAGTAAATTATATCTTGTCCAGATTCAATAAAACTTGCACATGATAAATTAATGACATTGCCGTGTTCTTCTTTTAATTCTTTTATTTTATCAATTTTTTTATACCAAATAGCGATATTTTCATCGTATTCACGAAGACGATTAGTTGCTTTTTTGGCATTAACTTTACCTTGTTCAAGCTTTTCGTTAAGTTCATCACGTTCTTTTTCTAGATTAGTAATTGTGGTTGTTGTAGTTTCTACGAATAAATCACAGTCAATATAAGAAACTAATAGATGAAGTTTATCACCTATATTGTTTTTTAGAGATTTAAAATAATCATTGTCACGAATTACAAAGTCAATTCTGCTTTCTGTATCACGATTAATTTCATCAAAAATCTTCGCATCTTCTGCATTGAAAATATCAATTTCACGTACAAGAACACCTTCTTTGGCGGTTCTATTAATTGTATAACGTGCGATTTGAGAAACATTTTTTAATAGATTATTTTCCGTTATATCTTCATCTAGATATTTAGAATATACACAACGTGATGCTAGTGTTGGATTGGTAAATAAATCATCATTAAGGGGATGATAACCAAGCTCTAATAATGCATTATTTGTATTTATCGCTAGGTCATTTTCGCCTACAAATTCTATATCATTGTAAAACTTCTCATTAAGAAATGGATTAACACGAACACATAAGACTCTGACATTTTTAGCGAAGTATTTTTTTAATTCTTTAAAATAAAAGTTTACCAATTCAATGTTTGAATAATCCATAATTGGTCCATGTTGAGCTGTTACTTTATAAAAGTATTTTTTGTACTGAAAATAAATAAATAAACCATAGGCAAGTATTTTGTTATCTTCTTTAACAGCAAGTATTGTAGTTTTCAAACCATTGCTGTTTGCCATTTTACTATATTCAGCTGATTGAGGGAAAAAATAACGTTCATTGTTATTTTGTTGAAATTTCTCTAATTCCTCATTACTAATTTCAGTAAATATCATTAAAAATTTCTCCTTTACTAATTTTTACTCAAGTTCAAAATTACTTATAAAATTATATAACAAAAATGAAAAAAAAAAAAGAAATAACCTTTTTTAAAATGATGAAATGCTTAATAAATGATATAATAGAATTGAATTAAATTGAATGGGAGGCAAGACATTTTATGAAAGAATATCAACTTAGAGGGCAAAATTATAAGATTAGGTATAATGATTTTCCAGGAGAAAAAACACCTATTGTTTTTATTCATGGATTAGGCTGTGCGGGATCATTTGACTATGTAGAAATAGCGATGAAAAAGCAATTTGCAGATCATAGAAGAATATTAATTGATTTACTTGGGGCGGGTTATAGTGATAAACCTTTAGATTTTGTTTATGAGGTTAAAAATCACGCTAAGTATTTAAATGAGTTTTTAGAAGATTTAAATTTAGATAAAATAATTCTTTTTGGTCATAGTCTTGGAGGAGCTACTGCTATTGAGTTATGTTCATTATGCCAGGAGAAAGTAGAAAAACTTATTTTGACAGAGCCTAATTTAGATCCTGCGAAAAAAGGGCGTAGTAGTTGGGCAGTAGCACAATATACAGAAGATAATTATAAAGAAAGGATAAAAAGTTTAATAGAATTATGTGAAAGTGGTAGAAATACTATGTGGGCGGCAACTTTACGTAATTGGTTACCAGAAGCAGCGTACCAAATTTCGCGTGATGCAGTTGTTGTGCGAGAAAATTCATGGCGTGATATGTTTTATAGTTTTGATGTTCCAAAATACTTTATTTTTGGAGAAAAAACTTTACCAAGTCCAGATTATGAAGAACTACCTAAACATGGAATTATTGTAAAAGTTGTAAAAGAAGCAGGGCATTCTATGGCGTGGGAGAATCCGGATGGGTTGGCAGAGATGATAGCTAGTTGTTTATAGTTAATAAACTAATATAAGAATATAAATAAAAACACAATATTTCGTGCTTTGATCTTCCTCCAAAAAGTTAGACTTAAGATAGCGTAGTAGTTGTAATGACTGCTACGCTATCATTTTATATTAATGGCTTAAGCCAGTTGAGGGGGCAAATCCTACGAAACAAAAAACCACCCGGTATGCGGGTGCGAGATAAAAGTTAAACAATTGAAAAAACATCCTTTCTTGATAAAATAAGAGTAGTTCAAGCTCAAAAATAAAGAAAGGATGTTTTTCATAAATAAAAAGAATAATTTTGTATTATACTAAATGGTAAATTTCGGCTCTATATTAAATACGGGGCATGAGAAAATAACTCTATAAAATGATAAGCAATATAAAACTGCTTGGCATTTTTATGTTGCTTACTCACATAAATATCTTAAAGAAGCAGACACAACTAAAATTAAATATTTAAATTAAAATATCTATACAATTTTCCCTTGATTTTATTTACAAAATAAAGTTTAAATAATATAATTAAAAAGTAAATAATATATTTAAAATATAAAAATTTTAACTAAAAATAATTAGGAGGATAAATAGTTGCATAAAAATCTTATTTTAATCAATAACTTCTTTTTCTATGAAAACTAAAAAAAAAATAATTTATTATTAAATGGAGGGGTGTTATGGCTGTAATATTCTGGATACTACTTGCTATATTATATTTTAAATTTGGTTATAGGCTAATTCCAAGTGTAAAAATAGCCATAGGTGTTATATTATCCCTATTTATAATAGCTTTTCTTTGGGTCACTATTGAATTTGTAGGATTAATAATCTTAATAATATTACTTGGAATAGGTATCTTTCTCTTCTATATCATAGAAGAGAAAAAACAGGACAAAGAAATTGCTATTTGGAAAAACCAAAACTTTCAACATTTTGACTCATATACTTTTTCCAATATTATAGAGTATAATTGTAACAGTGACTTTATTAGATATAAAAGTGGAGATATCCCTTATAATAGGATGCTATATTTTACTTCTGGCAGCAAAGAGCATAATGATAGTGATAGAGTATTTCCTATTTATTATCATGCATTTGGCTCTAAAAAAGTGTAAACTTTGAAGAACATGGTTTTTTAGTTACAACTGCAGAAATAATAATAAAAAAATATAAACCTGCTCTAAAACAAGACGGAAATGATACTTTAGAATTATTTATACCCTTCTATAATATATACAAGGTAATTAGGAAAAATAAAAAGGACATAATTGTTTTTTACGCTGATAAAACAAAGGTAAATATTAATGTACTCACGGAAGAAGAGAGCAATTTAATCTATCAAATACTTGATATCGCCATAGATTCTGGGTGGACAATAAACGTAAAGAATCATATAAATGATAGTAGTTACCAGGAACATAGTGCCCAGTTAGAAAAAATTGACAAAACTGTTGACTTTGTAAAAAATAAATTAGATGTAGAATCAAAAAATGAATTATTTTTAAACGTAATGACTGCCTCTGCAGCATTAAAAGAGGGGATACAGGAAATTACTAGTAATCAAATCAATGATAGATTTGGTGGTGGCCAAGGGCATGGACACGCTGGAGAACAAGCAGGAAATGTATTAGATAGATTAAAATTAAAACATGCTTCTCCTCTTGGTGGCTCCCACGAAAAAAACGGGGCAGATAGAATTGTTAATGGTCACTTGATACAAACTAAATATTGTGCAACTGCTGGAAAAAGCATAGGCCAATGTTTTGAAAATGGGCATGCTAAATATATTTCATCTGATGGAAATATGATGCAAATTGAAGTACCTCGTGATCAATATAATAAAGCTGTAGAACTCATGTCAAGACGTATAGATAGTGGAGAAGTTCCTAATGAATCTAATCCAGATAATGCTTATAAATATGTGAAAAAGGAGCCTTAACATACGAACAATCGAATATAGCCACTAAATCTATTTTTGAAAGAAATTCTACTATTCAGGTTAGGGATAGTTCTGGAAAAGTCGTTAGAGACTCAAATGGAAATATTGTCACCAGAACTGTCTCATTTCAAGAAAAACTATTATGGTCTGCTGGTTTAGATTTTGCCACTGGAGTAAGTATAGCTATCCCTACTGCAGCAGTATCTTCTGTCTGGATATATTGTAATAATCGATGGCGTGGTATTAATAATTCTGACGCTCTGAAAAATTCGTTAAAAGCATTTATTAAACCTATTTTTTCACTGGTTTTACTTATATGCTATCTGCTCAATTTGCTCGTAGTCCCCTAGGATCTTCTATAGCAAAAAGTCTGTTCGGAGAAATAGGAAAAAAATCTACGAACGCCATACTAAAGGGGAGTATGGTAACTATAACAGCTACCATAACTGTTGGCCCAGATTTAATTCGTGCATTAAGAGGCAGAATCTCTTGGGGACAATTAGTTAAAAACACTGTAGTAACTGGTGCCGGAATAGCTGCAGGTATGACGCTAGGCAGTTTTGTGCCTGTTGTAGGAACTATAGCTGGTGGCGCCGGTGGGAGGTTTTGTCGCTAAATGTGTTGCTGATTATATAAGAGAAGATGACGCTGTAAAAATGATTCAAATTGCTAAAGAAGAATTCATTGATACTATTCTTATGAGCGGATTAACTAAAGAGGAATTTGAAGATGCTTTAAATAAAACATTTCTACATAAAAACTTTAATGTTTTTCTTCAAAAAATGTATTCTACTGGAGACGATGCAAGGCAATTTGTAAGAAAAACCTATAAAAATCTAATTGATGAGTATTATAATTCTCGTGAATTGCCTACTGAACAAGAAATCATAGATGTTGTTACTACCGAATTAATTCTTTCTGAATAATAATTTTTAAGGAGGAGTAGTTAATGAATTCTAAGTATTATGGAGTAAAATATTATAGTAAAACTGATTTAAGTATTGGATGGAGTCTAGAACAAGCTGAAAAAGTAATTAATTCTTTTGGTGAAAAAGCTGATAATCTTAATATAAATTATATTCTAGAGTTATATAATATTTGCTTACTTTTTGATTCTGGAAATAAATTAAATTCATGGTGTGAAGATTACTATGAAAGTTTAAATTCTATAGTTAGAAAATTCAAACCTCTTATCGGAGTATTTTGTTCTAATATAGATTATTCAAACATTACATCTTTTTATACTACAATTAGCCCTCACTATCATGATACCTTTTGGGAACTATTTGCTCGATATAAAATCTACAAAAAAGTATCTTCAATAGAATTTTCAAAAATCTTAATTGAGTTTAATATTCCTCTTTATTTAATTTTAGATCAAAAAATTATTGTAGAATATTTTGACGCTGAAGTTTGCGATTATATGAAACATTCAAAGTCTACAGCTGAAATTCTAATAACCTATCATTTAGAACGAAAAGATTGGAATCATAAAAAATATTATATTCCAAAATCATTATGTATAGATGATCAACTTCGCTTAATTGAAGAATATATTGAATCAGAAAATGTAAATCCTAATTATCTTAAATTACTGTATAAATCCCGTAGCAGAAACGAATTCCCTATACCAGATGAAGTTCGTTTAAAAGCAAAAAAGAGATATGAGAATTATTTTAAAGATTCTTTTTCTAATGAGTCTTGTTTTTCCTTTGGTGCCGTCGTTGGTTTTGATAATACTGATGAAGTCATTAGTATTGATAATAAAGATCTGTTAAATCCTAAAATAATCTATAGTCATTCATGGTTAAAAGAAAATTTAAATAATCCAACATTACTTAATAATCTTGTATTTTTATTCGGTTATGTTGATTCCCACACTAGGTCGACTTTCCCATCTAAAAAAACTGAGTTGGGTGTTATGGAAAAAATCTTAGGTGTAAAAGGAGATAGAGAATATGATGTTGGAGTATCTTTTGATTTTAAAGAAATGATATCTAGTATGCAAATCAAAACATATTATTATGAACTTTTAAAATTAGATAAAAGATTAGAAGAAATATTCAAATGGTTTTTCGAGGAATACTTGCTTGTAGAATTCCAGGTAGACGGATTTATTCTCTCTATACCATCTAATAAATCCTCTTTTTTAGAAAAAGTTAGAACCCTATGTTCAGAGATAGATTCTATATTAAGACAATTTACTAATTATGTTAACAATGGAGAAATAAATAGAGAATTAATGGAAATTTCTAGGACTACCCCTTTGATAGAGAATATACCAAGTTTTCTTTCGAAGAAATATGGATACATTGATGATTCTGAATTGTTAAATATCTCACATCAACTATTTTCAGATCAATCTCTACTTACATGTATTGAAAATAGAAAGGGATATTTAAACTTTGAAAGGTTAATAAAAACTGAAAAAGTCAAAATTTCAGACTTTTCTAATAATCAGCAAACTATTCTAAATTTATTAATAGAAAAAGGTATTATCTATGAAGATTCTCACGGATATATACGTATAAAATCTAATATTGTTAATATTTTAAAAGATTTCTATTATAACGAGGTGATTTGCATCAATTATTACAAGAATAATGCTCTCTTGGACTCTCTCATATCTGAAAATAAAATAATTTGCGAATCTAAGCTTTTTTCAAGACCTGAACAAAAATATTTAAATTTCATACTAAATGATCGCCAGTTTGATAATGGCCCTGCATTACGAAATAAATATACTCATGGAAATAATCCTCAAAATCTTGAAGATCATGAAAATCACTATTTTCAATTATTGAAGATTGTTACTCTAATAATTATTAAAATTAATGAGGAGTTCTGTTTAAGAGATGAAGTAATACTAGATAATAGCTTTTAATTTCATTTGAAATAGGTTACCCTAAAGTTTTATTCTAGTAACTCTTTTTATACGTTAACCAAAATAATACTATAGTAAATATAATCTACCTTTAAAAAGTTAGACTTAAGATAGCGCAGTAGTTGTTATGACTGCTACGCTATCATTTTATATTTATACAGTCCTATGTTTTATTTCATATTGTTTAGGACTTAACTATCCTAGTTTCTCTTTTATTCTCTCTTCATTACAATATTTTATATATTTTTCAATAGCTAATTTCAGTTCTTTATAACTATTATATGTTGTTCCATAATATATCGCTTGGTTCAATATCTTAAAGAAATTCTTCATTACCGAATTATCCAGACAAGTTGCTTTTTTAGACATACTTTGGTAAATACTTTCCTCTTTTAATCTTTTCGAATATGCCTTAATTTGATAAACCTATCCTTGATTAGAGTGAAAAGTTCTCCTATAAGGAGAGTTAGCTGTAACTTTAGTTGATGCTTCTAGTGAATCTAATATATTTTTAGCTGTTGGGCGTTTACTTATATTATAGCTTATTATCTCAGCATTTTTTATATCCATAAATGGACCTAAATAAAGTTTTTTTACTATTACTTTAGCTTTTTTATTAACTTTATAATAGTTGTATCTGTAGTAATTTTTGATGTGGAATATTAGTATTTAATCGTCTTCTTATTCCATTTTGAATTTAAAATTATATTTAGTCATAAAAATACCGATCTCCAAAAAGTTAGTTTTTTTGGTCTAACTTTTTAGGATCGGTATATTTTGATAATTACATTTTTTTAATTTTAATATTACTTACCATTAAGTAAGAGCATACTATCAATAATATTAGCATAACTATACTAGGTAATTTGAAAAGTGCAATAATAGCTAATATTGTACCACAAGTCGTTATAGGAACACCTTGGTAGTAACCATTTTTCATTTTAGTAACGTTAAACCTAGCAAGGCGATAGGCTCCACAACAAGTGTAGATACCACATAATAATGCAACTACGACAGTTACAGTAATACTCGGGTTATCATAAAATAATACTTTTTCAAAAATAAGCATAGCTGGTGCAACACCGAAACTGACAACATCACATAAAGAATCTAAATCGTGACCAATTTCAGAAACGACACCAAGTTTTCTTGCGACGATACCATCATATCTATCAGCAAGCATAGCTAAAAAAATAAAGACAGTGCCCCAGACATAATACCCATGAGCTGTAGTTAATATTGATAAGAAACCACAGAAGATATTACAAAGGGTAAGATAATTTGGTATGAAATTTTTATTCATTAAAGTTATCCTCCAATATTGATACTCCTAATTATATTACAAAATAGAAAGAATGTCTAAAGAAATGAGAAGGATAATTTGTAAAAAACTATAGTAAACCTTATTATTTGCTCAGTTATATATTGTTTAACAGGCTAGAAGCTGTTATAATAAATTTGTAATTAATTATGGGAGGGTATCATGAACGAAAAATTAAAAAAACAAAGTATAAAAAAAATAGCTAAAGAATTATTTTTTATATCTTTAGGCTGTGCAATTTACTCATTTGCATTATTACATTTTAATGTTCCTAATCAATTAGCAGAAGGAGGCGGTACAGGGATTGCCCTATTCCTACTATATGCTTTTGGGCTTCCTGTATCTATGGGGACATTATTAGTTAATATTCCATTGCTTATACTTGGGTATAAGATGTTAGATAAGAAAACGATGATTTATACAATTTACGGAATATTAATGTTAACATTTTGGATTAAAATTTTTGAAACATATCATGTTGTTATTGATATAGGTGGAGATCGTCTTCTTGCGTCTGTTTTTGGGGGGATTATTGCAGGAATTGGTCTTGGAATGGTTTTTGTTTTTGGTGGAACTACTGGCGGAGTAGATATTATTGCCAAAATAGTTCATGTATATTTTGGATTTTCGATTGGAAGAATAATTCAAGTTTTGGATGGATTTATCCTACTATTATCTTTTATGGTATTAAAAAGTTTTCCAGCAATCTTATATACATTAATTTATATTTATATTTGTACAAAAATCATAGATTATCTAATTGAAGGTGGTATCCCAGGAAAAGCTGTGATGATAATGTCACCTAAAATTGAAGAAATTACTCAAAAAGTGTCTGATGATATGGGGCGTGGATTAACATTTATTAAAGGACAAGGAAGTTATTCACGTAAGGATATGAATATAGGTTATTGTGTTGTGTCAAGAACCGAAATTAGCAAACTAAAATCATTAATTTATACAATAGATCAAAATGCCTTTTTAACTATAACAGAAGTGCATGATATTATGGGAGAAGGGTTTAGCTTTGATCAACCAAAAAGAATAAAGTTTACTTTTAAAAAGGAAAAATAATAAAGGGAGCAACGTTTAATCGTAAGTAATATACGAATAAATGTTGTTCTTTTATCCTAGAAAGGAGGGTACATGGTTAATAATTTTTATATAAGAAGTGTAATAGTGGTTTTACTAGCATCGATATGCTGTTCGTACTTTGGGCAAGTGTTATTATTCATTATTTCTAAAACAAAAGACTATTGGAATTATTTAATCTATTTTACACCATTAATTTTGTTATTTACAAAATACAGTAATAAGTATGCCAAAACTACTAGTATTAGTATGAAGTATTTTATAGAAGAAGCAATAAAAGATAAGAAAAAAATTAGTTGGTACTTTCCTATTTTATTAACCTTAAATACGTTGGTAGCACACGGGTTTGGAGCTAGCGTAGGTCGTGAAGGGGTTGCTGTTCAGTTAGGGGGAGCAATAGGAAAAAATCTAGGAAGTGTTGAATTCAGTAAAAAACAATGTACTTTTTTAATACGCTTAGGAATGATTAGTGGATTTGCTGCACTATTTCAGACCCCATTAGCAGCGTTATTTTTTGTTTTAGAAATTACATTTAAAAAAGTAAAAATTAATTTGAATACTGTAATAGAATTCATTATATATTTAATTGCTAGTTTTTTCTCTGCCGAAGCTTCTAATTTTTTAGGGTTAGAAAAGTTTTTTGTCTTAGTGAAGGTTGAAAAAATTGACTACATATTACTTATAAAAACATTACTTGTAAGTATTTGTTTTATTTTTGTTGGAGTAGTTTTTGTCCTTTGTCAGAAATTTTTTAAAAAAATCGTCTGCAATAATGAAAAATGGCGTTGGATATTATTAGGTATATTTATATTGGCAAGTGTAGTATTAGATTTTCGCTATAGTTCTCTAGGAACAAATTTAATTGAACTTTCACTAGAAAATGGCTTGGTACTTAGTTGTGATTTTATATTGAAACTTATATTGACTGCTCTTTGTACAGCTATAGGCTTTAGTGGAGGAGAAGTAACACCATTATTTGCAATAGGAGCTAGCTTAGGAGTAGTACTAGCTGGATATATAGGCTTACCAATTATATTTACTGCTGCACTTGGTTATTGTTTAGTTTTTTCATCAGCGACAAAAACATTCGTAACTCCAATATTTTTAGCATTAGAAGTTTTTGGTAGTACGACAGCTATACTAACAATATTACCAGCAGTATTAATTTATTTTTTGAATAGAAAATATAGTATTTATAAGTAGTTTGTTTAAAACTTTATGTGAGTTGAAAGAAATATTTTAAGTAAAGAAAATACCAAGAGAAGATAGATTTTATTTTCTCTTGGTATTACTTTATTTTCTATGATATGATAACCTATTATATTATTAGGCGAAAAAGATAATCACCTATTTTTTTAGTGTCCAACTTTTTTCAATCATTGGAAGTAATTCTTCTATAGTAGCTTCATTACCTTCAAGAGATGCATAGTGTATTTTTCCATCATTCGCTCTGAAAACCCATGTAACAAAGTACTTTCCACTTGTTGTTATAGAATTAACAACATAAGCGTCATATTCGCCAATTTTTGATTTAGCACCCCAAACCTTTTGGAATGCTGAAGTGTTTTTTTGGCCAGATAGTACAGAATTTGCTACATAGATAGGATCGATAGATGCATATTCTGTTTCAGATATTCCAAGTTGACTCGGACGGAATATGTTTAATGTAACAATATTATATGCAGATCCATCACTATACTGAATATCATTTCCACCTTTTACATCTTTGAAACGGAACCAGTTTTTAGGAACTTTAACATAACCATATTCATCAGAACCAATTATTTGTGTATTTTCTGTTTCTTTATTTGTCTCAGATTTTTGTTTATTAGGAGTGTCTGATGTAGAAGTTGATTCAGTTTTAGTTGATGTTGTCTCTTTATTTTGTGTGGTATTTGACTGGCAAGCCGTAAGTGTTGTTGTAGTTAATAATGCGATTAGTATTCCTATAAATTTTTTCATAATATTTTTTCCTTTCTTTTTTCTATTAATTTATTATACCATATAGAAATATAAAAGGGTAATTTTATAAGAATTTAAAATATACTACAAAGAAAGAATAAGGAAATTTTGAACATCTTATTTAATGCGTATCGGTAAAAAAAAAAAACAGAATCGGAATTTACCGATTCTGTCATGTTTATAAGCCTAGAATATTTAATATCTCTTTTTTATATTTTAATTTATTTTCTTCTCTGTTCTCATTATCAAGAACAATTTTAATTTCAGATACTATTTCACCAGGTTTATTTTTGATAATATATATTCTGTCACTTAATTCTATAGCTTCATCTATATCATGTGTAATAAGTAGTGTTGTTAATTCTAATTTTTTGCTAATTTCTAAATACCAAGAGTGTAATGAAATTTTAGTAATTGCATCCAGAGCACTAAATGGCTCATCAAGAAGGAAGAGTTCTTCTTTGAACATATAAGTTCTAAGAAGTGCGACCCTTTGACGCATTCCACCACTTAGTTCGCTAGGATATTTGTCTTTATATTCATATAGATTAAATAACTTTAGATTTTTAATAGCTTCTTCTTCTGCTTCCTTTTTTCCTATTTTTTTGATAAGAAGTGGAAGTATTATATTTTGTATAACTGTCTTATGTTCTAAAAGTAGGTCTTTTTGAAGCATATAGCTAACTTTTCCTTTAAAGTTTTTATCTCCTTGGATAGTTATTTCACCAGTTTGAAGGTTATTAATTCCAGCGATAACATTAAAAAGTGTAGTTTTTCCAACACCACTTCCACCAAGTATAGAAACTATTTCTCCTTTATCGACATGAATATTTATATCTTTAAGTATGTAGTTGTTTGGATAATTGAAAGATAAGTTTTTTATTGATAAAATGCTCATTATTTTATGTAGTCGTTGCTAAATCCAGTATTGTCTGCTAAAGGTTTTTCAACGATATTATTATCGTTAATCCAACGGTAAAATGCATTCCATCTATTAGCATCAAATTCACCCCAATGGTCTTTATTTGTTGCATATTGTTTTGATAAGTATTTTTGTGATTCAACAATAAAATTACGTTTATCTTTTAATTCTGGAGCATTTTTAATTAAAATATCAGCAGCTTCTTCTGGATGCTCTATAGCGTAGACATATCCTTTCTTGATTGCTCGAAGCACTTTTTTAGCTTCTTCTTTGTTTTCTTTTAAATAATCATTGTTGGCAATAATTACTGGTGAGTAGTAATCAAGATCTTTATTGAAATCTTTTAGATAGAAATAATTAATATCTAGATTCATACTCTCTGCAAGTTTACCATCCCATGCGTAGTAAATCCAAGCAGCATCGAAAAGCCCATTTTCTAAAGGTGTAATAGAGTTAGCATCTGTGTTAGGAGCAAGATTAAGTTTACCTGCATCGCCACCTTGTTTTGTGATTAAAGATTTTACCATAGCAAGCTCAACTGGATCATTCCATGTTCCGTACTTTTTGCCTATTAAATCTTTAGGTTCTTTGATATTATTTTTTTTCAAAGAAATAATACCTGATGTGTTATGTTCAATAATAGCTGCTACTGCAGTTATACCAGCACCTTTAGAAAGTTTGTTAGCCATAGAATCTTGGTAGTAGATTCCAAATGGAGCTTTATTATTAATAATAAGATCTGATGTACTATCTTCTGGAGCTGGTTTAATATCAAGGTCAATACCCTCTTCAGCTAGATAGCCTTTTTCTTTAGCTACAAAAAGTCCTGTATGATTGGTGTTAATAGCCCAATCCAAAACAAAGTCTACTTTTTTTAATTTTTTTTCTTCTGTATTTTTATTTGCTGTGCCACATGCTGTAAGTGATATTGCAAGAATAGCTGCAAATAAGCTAATTATTATCTTTTTCATGGTTATCTCCTATATATTTCCATTTAATAAATTTTTTTTCACTTAGTTTAACTAATTCTATACTTAGTAAACTAATAACAGATACTAGAATAATTATCGCAAACATAGTATCATATTCAAATAATTTTTTTGCTTTAATCATATAAACTCCAAGGCCTTCAAATCCTCCAAGCCATTCTGCTACAACTGCCGCAATAAATGCGTATGAAACACTCACGCGAAGTCCAGCATAAAAATAACTAAGACTTGTAGGTATTTTCACATGCCAGAGAATTTGGAATTTACTAGCCTTCATAAGTTTTAGTAAGGTTATCATATCCTTATCACAGTTTCTAAAGCCATCTAAAATACTAACGACAATTGGGAAGGTGGTCGTAATAACTATTAAGACAATTTTAGGAGTTAATCCATAACCAAGCCATAAAACCAAAATAGGTGCAATGGCAATGGTAGGAATAGTTTGTGTTAAAACCAATAAAGGATAGACAGCTTTATTAAATAAAGGGATACTATCCATAATTAGAGCAAGAATCCAAGCTATGATTATACCTAAAGATAGGCCTATAATAGCTTCAAGCAGGGTGATTTTGCTGTGGAAAATTAATAATTGATAATTTTTAACGAATGCTTTTGCTATCTCAACTGGAGTTGGAATAATATATTTTGGGAGTAGATTCAAATATCCAGCCCCTTGCCAAATAATAAGTAAAATAGCCATCGAGATAGTAGCGGCATATTTATTAGTTAAACTTGCTAATTTTTTCATCTATAGTTAATACATCTCCATAATTAATTTTCACGTTAGCGAATATATTGTTAGAGCCTTCACCCGCTAGCTCTAAACATTCTTTAAGAGTAGTCATAAGTTCATTGAATTCACCTTCAATTACAGTTTCAAAGGGGGTGACCACAACATTAGAATGTTTTTTTTGTAGATAATAAATAACATTATCTATAGTCTTTATTCTCCCAGGTGTATTGTCACTTAATGGAAGAATTTGCAATGCAATACTGCAATTTATCAAAATAAAAAACCTCCTTACAATTTTAAGGGGGTCTAAGTTAGGTCTTTAAGATTATATACCTACGCTGGCATTACCCAGATCAGGTTCGGTCGAAATTAAATATTTCCTCTCAGACTGTTTACAGACTCCCGTACCTATGATTATAGCATACCTAAATATAAAAGCAATATATCTGTTTGACGTTTACAATTTTTAGAAAAAGAGCAGATATACACAGTATATATAATGAGCATTTTATTGAATAGAAAGTTTTTTAACTATGCTTAATGTAAGAAAATTATAATATGTAACTAAAGATAAAATAATAAGTATAAAGGTAAATTGTATTTGTATATCTTTTTTGCTTTTTATTTTAATATATGATAGAATTAAACATCATAAATAATAAAATAATAACGAGGGATTTTAACGTGAAATTTTTAAAAGATATTTTTGAATGGATAGTTGTTATTGTTGCATCAATAGCTATCTATTTAGTATTAAGCACATATGTTATAGCTCCTTTTACAGTAAAAGGACACTCAATGGATTATACATTTGCTGACAATGATAGAGTATTTGTAAATAAATTCAGTAAAACTTTCGAGCGTGGAGATGAAGTAGTATTTCATGCTAATGAAACAGATGATTATATTAAGCGTATTATAGGAGTTCCGGGTGATACAATAGAGTATAAAAATGATGTATTATACGTTAATGGTCAAGTAGTAGAAGAACCATATTTAACAAAAAAAATTCAAGAAGCAAAAGCATCAGGAAACTCGCCATTAACTCCAGATTTCAATATAGAGTATTTAAGTAGTACAAAATCAAAAACAGTTCCAGAAGGGACATACTTTGTACTAGGAGATAACAGACAACATAGTACGGATAGTCGTGTTTTTGGATTTGTAAAAAAAGAAGCAATGATTGGAAAAGTTAGTCTTAGATATTACCCATTTAACGCCTTTAAACTTTTCTAAAAATGTATTAGCTAAAGAATATTTTAGTTGATAAAAATATAAAATTATGCTAGTATAATATACGGGCACTCTACGAGAGTGAAAGAAGAAGCCACCCCCTGCGGATTTTCGTAGGGGGTTTTATATTTTTTAAGAAGGAGATTGACATGACGAAATATATTTTTGTAACAGGTGGGGTAGTATCATCATTAGGTAAGGGTATTGTAGCTGCATCAGTAGGAAGAGTATTAAAAAATAGAGGATTAAAAGTAACATTACAAAAATTTGATCCATATTTAAATGTAGATCCAGGAACTATGAGCCCATATCAACATGGGGAGGTTTTTGTTACAGAAGATGGGGCAGAAACAGATTTAGACTTAGGACACTATGAAAGATTTATCGACGTGAACTTAGGTCAATACTCAAATGTAACAGCAGGGCGTGTTTATTCTTCAATTATAGAAAAAGAACGTCGTGGAGATTACTTGGGAGGTACAGTACAAGTAATACCTCACGTAACAAATGAAATTAAATCACGTGTACTTTTAGCTGGGGAATCTAGTGACGCTGATGTAGTAATTACAGAAATCGGTGGAACTACAGGTGATATTGAGTCATTACCATTCTTAGAAGCTATTCGCCAAATTAGAAGTGATTTAGGGCGTGAAAATGTATGTTATATTCATTGTACATTATTGCCATACATTAAAGCAGCTGGAGAGATGAAAACTAAACCTACACAACAATCTGTAAAAGAACTACGTGGATTAGGTATTCAACCAGATATTATTGTTGTTCGTAATGAACTTGCATTAACAGATGAATTGCGTGCAAAAATTTCTTTATTTTGCGATATTCCAAAACAAAACGTTATCGAAAGCCGTGATGTAAGTAATTTATATGAATTACCAGTAAATCTAAAAGCTCAAAAAATTGATGATATTGTTTTAAAACATTTCGGTCTTTCAGCTCCAGAAGCAGATATGACAGAGTGGTTAGCATTAGTAGATAGAGTAGATAACTTAAAAGAAAATGTAAAAATTGCATTAGTTGGTAAGTATGTAGAGCTTCATGATGCATATATTTCGGTAGTAGAATCTCTTAAACATGCAGGATATAAACATAATTCAAAAATTACTATTGATTGGATTCAATCAGAAGATGTAACAGAAGAAAATGTTAATGATTACTTAAAAGATGCTGATGGAATATTAGTTCCAGGAGGATTTGGAGATAGAGGTGTTGAAGGTAAAATCACAGCAATTAAATATGCTCGTGAGAACAAAGTTCCATTCTTTGGAATCTGCCTAGGAATGCAGCTAGCAGCTGTAGAATTTGCACGTAATGTTTGTGGTTTAACAGGTGCACATTCTTCAGAGTTAGATCCAAATACACCATATCCAATTATTAATTTACTACCAGACCAAGAGGATGTAGTAGAAATGGGAGGAACACTACGTCTTGGAAGCTATCCATGTACATTAGCAGAAGGAAGTGTTGCCCATAAAGAATATGGTGAAATTAATATAACAGAGCGTCATCGTCATAGATACGAATTTAACAACTTCTATCGTGAACGCCTAACAGATAAAGGATTGGTATTATCTGGAGTTAGTCCAGATGGAAGACTAGTAGAGATTGTTGAATTACCAGAACATCCATGGTTTGTTGCAGGTCAATTCCACCCAGAATTCAAATCGCGTCCAGAAAAAGCTCATCCATTATTTGCTGGATTTATTAGAGCAAGTTTGGAAAATAGAAAATAACTATGAATTTATTAGAGATAATAGATTGTCTTGAAGCACGTGCAGATAATGTTCGTGCTTTAGATATGTCTAAGTATATGAAAAACAAGTTTGAATTTTTTGGTGTGGGTGCAGCAGAGAGAAATGAGATTTGGAAACCATATTTTAAAGAAGCTAAAAAAACTAAGAAAATAGATTGGGACTTTATAAAAATTTGCTTTAAACATGATAAGAGAGAATGTCAATATACGGCAGCATATTATTTAAAATATATGCAAAGATTTTTAGTAGAGGATGATATTTCTAAGCTAAAAGAATTAGTGTTAACTAAAAGCTGGTGGGATACAGTTGATATACTTGATAAGGTAATAGGAAGTATAATTTATAATAATAAAAACTTGTACCCTATTATTTTAGAGTGGAGTAAAGATGATAATATTTGGTTGCGTCGAGTTGCTATAGATCATCAATTGTTAAGAAAAGAAAATACTGATGAACAGCTTTTAGAAAAAATATTAATAAATAATCTTAATCATAAAGAGTTTTTTGTCAATAAAGCAATCGGTTGGGCTTTACGAGATTATTCAAAGACAAATCCTCAATGGGTGCGTAATTTTATCGAAACTCATAAAGAGAATATGGCTTCATTAAGTATAAGAGGAGCAAGTAAATATTTGTAAAATTGAAATTGAGAAAATTATTCATCTATTTCATAAATAATTTTCCCTTGCTTTATATTAATAAAATTGAATTTTTTTAGGGACAGTTTATAAATGCTATTTTACAAAGTTTTTATCTTTTAGAAAATTTCCTACAACTGACGTAAGAAAAGTTCTTACAAAAAGGATTGTTGACAAGTGAAGCTTTAAAGAGTATAATTGATTAATCAATTATTGATTGGTCAATTGTGTATTTTTATGAAGGAGTACAGTATGGAAGTTAGAGATTGTATTGAATTATTATATAATTTGAAAATTTTAGATAAAAAATTAATAGATCTATTTGAGAAAAAAATAGGTATTAGTTTAACAAGATTTCAAATAATAAAGTATTTACATGAAGTTTCTTTTACTACCTCAAAACAGTTAGCTCAAAGTTTAGAAATAGATGCAGCAGCAATAACTAGACACTTGAGAATACTAGAGCAAGAGGGTTATGTAATAAAACGTCGTAACGAGTTTAATAATAGAGAGGTTTTTGTTGAACTTTCGCAGAAGGCTCTTGATGAGATAGGTCGTTGCGAAAAAGAAACGAATGTTAGGGATCTAATAGGAGAAGAATTTACTACCAAAGATTTACAAAATCTAGTTCAACTATTAAATAAATTTAATAAAAATTTTAAATAACAAGAGGTGAAAAAATGAATATAGTATCAACAATTTTAGTAGTATTGGTTGCGTTATTGTTTTTTTATATAATGTATTTAGAGACATTTGCAACAGAGTCAGAAAGCACAAGTCGAGTATTTAATATTCCACAAGAAGAATTAAAAAGAAAAAATCTTAATGTATTATTTAAAAATCAAGGTGTATATAATGGTTTATTAGGTGTTGCTTTGTTATATGGAACATTTATAGCAAGCAATCAAAAAGAAATTATTGGAATGTTATTAGTTTATATTATATTAGTAGCTATATATGGTGGTCTAACTAGTGATAAAAAAATCATTTTTAAACAAGGAGGACTACCGATTTTAGCACTTATTTCATTATTTTTCTAGTATTTAGAGGTGAAATATGGAAAATGTAGCGGTAATTATTGGTGCGACTGGCGCTGTTGGTCGTGAAATTTTAGAAGAAGTTTTAGAAAAGGATTTTTATAAAAAGGTTTATGTACTTGGACGTAGTTCGATTACTAGATTAGGGGATAATGAAAAGTTAGAAAAGATAGTTGTTGATTTTGAAAATTTAGAGTTTGAGACAAATATTTTAAATAACGCTGATGTATTTGCAGCTTTAGGGACAACAATAAAAATAGCGAAAACTAAGGAGAATCAACGCAAAATAGATTTGGATTATACAATTAACTTCGCGAAAATTTGTGAAGGAAGAGTTAGGAGTTTTAATGTTGTATCGGCAGTTGGAGCAAATAGGAAATCTAAAAGCTTCTACTCTTCTTTAAAAGGGGAATTGGAAGAACAATTACAAAAAATGAATTTAGGAACTTTGAGAATATATAGACCGTCATTATTAATTGCTAAAAGAGTTGATAAGAGGAGGATGGAAGGTTTCTTTATTAAACTTTCCCCAATGTTAAAATTTATATTGCACGGAAAATTTAAAAAATATAGTCCAATTGAAGTAGGTTTATTAGGGAAAGAAATAGTTAGATTTGCGATAGAATATAAAGAAAAAGGGATATATACTTATTCTGATTTTAAAGAAGCTTAATGTTATTTTACATTAAGTTTTTTTATATTTTTAATCGGAAATTTATTAAAAACAATTAAAATAAAAAAGATATCTAACATACAGAATATATTAATATCATTTTACGTGAGTTTGAGATATTATTAGAAAATTAAGTAATTAAATGTTTTTTTGTTTAATATATAAAAAATTAATTGTATTATTTTTTAAAAAAATAATATTATTTAGAGATAAATAATATTAAGATTATATTAATATCTTTGAAAAATGAATTTAGATATATAAATTATTCATTGAAAAATAAATATTATTATGTTATAGTATCTTTTAAAGAGAGCTATTATGCAATAGTTTCTTGAATTTTTATAGACTGAAGGAGATTTCTATATGAAAAAAGGGATTATGATATTTTCGTTGACAACGATTTTTTGTGGGGCGGCGGCAATATCAGATAATAAACATGAAGTTTCAGCTAAAACTAGCTCAAGCTTGGAGGAAGGAAGATTAAATTTAAAATTTAGTACTTTAGAGTTAGAAGACCAAATTTTTACAGATAAAAAAGAAAATATTCAACCTAAAAAGAGTATTAAAGTAAATGAAAGAATAGTTTCAGATGTAAAAAATGAAGGTGCTGCAAAAGAAAATGTAAAAGTTTATAATGATAATAGTCAAATAAAAACAAAGAGTGAGCAATTAGTCAAAAAGTCTACTGAAGGATCTGAAAAAAATGAAGTGAAAGTAGATAATAAATTAACTAACAAACAAAATTTTTTAATAGACAAAAAGTCAGCATCAAAGCTTTCAATTTCGACTGAAGAAATGCATGAAAATTCTATATTAGATACAACAAATTATGTGAATACAAAGAAATCTGAATATAAAATAAATATAGCTACACCAGAGCAAATAAGTAGATTATCAATTTTTCAGATTATAGGGTATATAAAAAAAAATAAAACAGGATCAAAATGGAATCAATTACACGGACATTATTGCGGTCCTGGGCATGGGAATACAAAAAAAGGACCAAAACCGATAGATGCATTAGATGCTTTATGTAAAGCGCATGATATAGGTTATGAAAAGAGTGGCTACTTTAATAGAAAGGTTAATAATGAATTCATAAGAGGTGTATATAGAGATGCTCATAAAATGGCTCCAAAGGTAAGAGAAAAAGCTTATTATTATGCAGAGGCATTCAAGCGTATGAACAACACACCATTACGAGAAGTAGTAATAGCTGGAAGCATGATTGCAGCACCATTTAAAGCGGTATATGCATCAATAAAAAGTACTGTCGCAACTATAGCTAGTATTTTTAAACCAAACAAGGTAGCCATTTCAACAAGAACTACACCTAGAAGAGGGAGATAAAAAATTAATCATATTCTTACTTAATATAGAAATGGAAATGTAAGTAAAAATTTTAGATTATAGTAAAACACCTCAAAAAGCTAATTTTTGAGGTGTTTTACTATAAAAGGTTAACTTATAAATTTTATTTGTTTTCTAAATAAAAAAGGAGTATAATGAAATTGGATATAGCAGTACGGATTTTAATATTAAAGGAGGAATAAAAATGAAAGTAGGAACAATTTTCGAAGAAGTAGGGTTATTAAAAAATCATGATAGATTTAAACTAGTTAAAAAAGTAGGTAAAAAGGGTGATTTAATAGCTAAACACAATCACCCAGAAGCACTAGTACTTTTTTCAGTAGTAAAAGGTAAAGTACAAGTACATTTAAATGATGATGAAGTCCATATTGTAGAACCTGGAAAAGTTCTTCATTTTGATGGAGATAACTTTATTAATGCTGAATTTTTAACTGATGGAGAATTATTTGTTACTTTAGTTAATAAGTAGAGTAATTAGCGTAGTTTGTTATAAAATCTAAATTACTTTTAGGGAGGAAAATATGTTAAATCAAGTAATTTTAATAGGCAGATTGGTAAAAAAACCTGAACTACGTGTTAGTGAAGGGGGAGTAAATTATATAAAAGCGACATTGGCAGTCCAGTCGGAATTTAAAAATAAAGATGGAGACTACGATACAGAGTTTTTAGAGTTTACTGCATTTGGTAAGTTAGCAGAAAATACTGCAAAATATTGCGATAAGGGGAGTTTACTAAATATAGTGGGTAGCCTTAACAATAATGTTTATAAAGATAAAAATGGAGTAAATCACTATCAACTTTCGATCATAGCAAATAAAGTTTCATTTTTAAGTAGAGCTGTTAAAAAAGAAGAAAAACAAGATGGAGATGTTTTTGTTTTAGGTCAGTAAGTTTTATAAAAAGTAATTTAGATTTTCTAATATCTCTAATGTAGTTAAAGCTATATTAGAGATTTTTTATATAAAGGTAGATATTTGGTGTTGCTTATTAATAAAAATAATAGTAAAATAGTTAACATAAAATTGTATGCAAGGAGTCCATATTGTGAAGAAATATAAATTATCAATATTATTAGCAACTGCGGTATTAGGAGGAACTTATGTACTACCTGAAGCGAATAAAGTATTAGCTGCAGAAGTAAAAACAGAAGTTGTTGCACCTTCAATTCCAAATGAAAATACCGAAATACCAAAAGAGGTAAAAAATATAGGAGAGATACAAGGTGAAAGTCATCTAAGTCCTTTAGTTGGAAATAAAGTAATAATAAATAATGTCATTGTTACTAAAAAGGATAAAACTGGTTTTTATGTCCAAGATAAAGTATCTGATAACAATCCAAGAACATCTGATGCAATCTATGTTGCATCGAAAGATAACGTTGAAGTAGGGGACTTATTAAAAGTACAAGGTATTGTTAAAGAAGGATATATGGAAGAATATTCTGTTAAAGAAGGACAAACTTTTAAAACTCCAGCAGGAAGTTTGACAGTTACACAAATCACTAATGTAACAATTACAAAATTAGGTACAACAGATTTACCCAAACCTATTAATATTTCAGGGAAGATGCCTAAAGATATAGTAGATAATACCCCTACAAAATATAATCCAGAGACTGAAGCTTTGGATTATTGGGAAAGTTTAGAAGGTATGCTTGTAGAAGTGAATAAACCAAGAGTAGTAGGTCCCCAATACAAAGGAGATATCTATGTATTACCAGGTGATTATAAAGGACAAAAATTAAATAATATTGGTGGTGTAAATCTTCGACCTGGAGTTCAAAACACAGAAACATTACCAATTATAGTAGGAAATAAATTTGTAGCGAAAGCAAAAGATTACTTTACTGAAAATATTTCAGGGGTAGTTACTTATAGAAATAAAACATATAAAATTGATCCAAATAATGTGCCGAATTTGCAAGATGGAGGCTTAAAACGAGAGGTATCTAAAATCTATCCATCAGAAGATAAGTTGACAATAGCTTCTTATAATATTGAAAACTTTTCTGCCAATAATAATGGGCATGATGAAACACCTGAAGAAAAAGTTGATAAGATAGCAAATTCATTCATAAAAGAAGTTCATAGTCCAGACATTATTACTTTAATAGAAGTTCAAGATAATAATGGTGGAGTTAATGACGGAACTGTAGATGGAGTTAAGAGTGGAGAAAAACTAGCACAAAGAATCAAACAGCTAGGAGGGCCAGAATATAAATATACTGAAATAGCTCCAGTTGACGGAAAAGATGGTGGGAAACCAGGTGCAAATATTAGGGTAGCATATTTATATAATCCAAAGAGAGTAACTTTAGTTGGAAAAGATAAAGGCGGAAGCGAAGAAGCGGCACGTTTTGTAAATGGACATTTAGAGAAAAATCCAGCAAGAATTGATCCAACAAATGTTCATTTTGATAAAGTAAGAAAATCATTAGCTGCTGAATTTGAATTTAAAGGTGAAAGAATAGTAGTTATAGCTAATCACTTAAAATCTAAAATAGGAGATGATGCAATTTACGGTTCTAATCAACCATCAGTGGAAAATACTAAAGCAAAACGTATAGAAGAAGCAAAAATTTTGAATGCTTTCATTAAAGAAGGATTACGCCAAAATCCTAATTTAAAATTTGTACTTACTGGAGATTTCAATGATTTTGAATTTTCTGATAGTGTGAAAACAATAGTAGGGAATGAGCTCGTAAACTTAATGGCTGAACATGATGCGGGAGATAGATATTCATACTTCTATCGTGGAAGTAATCAAAGTTTAGATAATATTTTAGTTTCTAAAAATATTAAAGATAAAGTAGTATTTTCTCCTGTTCATATTAATGCATCATTTATGGAAGAACATGGAAGAGCATCGGATCATGACCCTGTAGTTGTTCAAATAGACTTTAGTAAACCAAAACAATCTACAACTCCAGAAGTTAAACCAACATTACCTGAATTATCAGGTGAATCAGATAATTCTAATAAAGAAAAAACTAATCGAAGTAAAGATGAAAAAACTATATTACCTAAAACAGGATTAACTTCATCTAGCTCATTAGTATTTGTTACATTAGGTGTTATAGTTGCCTTCTTCTTAGTAAGAAAAAAACGTAATAACTAATAAAGAATATGTTGAATGAGTTAGAATAAAAATATTATTTTAATTTATAATAATATTTTATTTAATTATATTAATTCTTTTTAAATTATAATATACTGTTTATGTGGGGAAGCTGTGTTTAGATATATCAAAGCATTAGTTATTAAAATATAAATTCAAGGTGGTTTCAAAAGGAACTAAATAATTTAAAAATTTAAATAAAAAATACGTAATAAAAATCAACTTCATATTTATTGGAGTTGATTTTTTATGGGAAATAACTATTTTAAGTATAATTATTAGAGAAAAAATTAGAAATATGATAAAATTTTATAGTTGAACAAAATAATACATTGAAGGGATTTAATCATGAAAACAAAGTTATTTATAAGTAGTCTTGAAGTCTTTGCTAATCATGGATTATTTGAAGAAGAAAATAAATTAGGGCAAAAATTCATTTTTGATATAGAATGTGAAGTTAATTATCAAAAAGCGTTGTTTAGTGATGAAATGGCGGATAGTATTAGTTATGCAGATATTGCTACTGTGGTAGTTGATACAGCTACTTCTAATACGCATAATTTATTAGAACGTTTGGCAGGAGAAATATTAAAAAATATGTTTGATAAGTTTTCGCAACTTGAAAATATAAAGGTAAGAATTAATAAACCGTCAGCGCCTATAAAATACCATTTTGAAGCATGTGGTGTAGAAGTAGAAATATCGCGTGAGGAGTTTTATAAAATATAATGATTATCTTAGCACTAGGTACTAATATAGAACCAAGAGAACAATATTTAAAAGATGCTTTAAAAAAATTAGAAGAAAATAATTTAAAGATTAAATTGAAAAGTAGTATTTATGAAACACCTGCTTGGGGTGGGGTAGCAAATCAAAATTTTTTAAATATGTGTATTGAAGTTGATTGTAATTTAAAAGCACATGAATTATTGGATATAATTCAAGAAATAGAACTAGATCTAGGACGTGTTCGCCTGAAACATTGGGGAAATAGAACGATAGATATTGATATTATAGAGTATAAAGGACAAAAGTTTAATGATGAAAGATTAACAGTTCCTCATAAGTATCTTCATGATAGAAACTTTGTTTTACAACCTATTTATGAGTTGTATGGTGATGTGAAGATAGATGGAAAAAGTATAAAAAAATCGTTAGAAAATATCGATGCTCCTATTGAAGTCTATTTAGAAAAGATATAGAAGAAAGGATAGAGAATGTTTAAAATAAGAGAAGTAGAAATACCAAATAAAGTTGTTTTAGCACCTATGGCAGGAGTTTGTAATGCCGCTTTTCGACTAACAGCAAAAGAGTTTGGAGCGGGCTTGGTTTGTGCGGAGATGGTTAGTGATAAAGCCATTTTGTTTAATAATCAAAAAACTATGAATATGTTATATATAGACCCGAGAGAACGTCCACTTAGTCTTCAAATATTTGGTGGAGAAATAGACACTTTAGTAGAAGCAGCAAAGTATGTAGACAAAAATACAGAGGCGGATATTATAGATTTAAATATGGGTTGTCCAGTACCTAAAATAACAAAAGTAGATGCAGGAAGTAAGTTGCTTTTAGATCCAGATAAGGTTTATGAGGTAATTGCTAGATTGGTAGATGCGGTATCTAAACCCGTAACTGTAAAAATGCGTATGGGTTGGGATGATGAGCATATTTATATTATGGATAATGCAAGAAATGCAGAACGAGCTGGAGCTAGTGCAATAGCTATTCATGGTCGTACCAAAGTTCAAATGTACAGTGGTAAAGCTAATTGGGATGTTATTCGTGATGTAAAAAAAGAATTGAAAATTCCAGTAATTGGGAACGGAGATGTTACCACACCTGAATTAGCAAAAAAAATGTTGGATGATACAAATTGTGACGCTGTTATGATTGGGCGTGCAGCTTTGGGGAATCCTTGGATGTTATATCGCACAGTTAAATATTTGGAGACAGGTGAGTTGAGTGGTGAACCTAGCCCAAGGGAAAAAATAGATGTTTGTTTATTACATTTAAGACGACTTATGGAAATAAAACCAGAGAAAGTTGCTGTTCATGAAATGAGAAAACATGCGGCATACTATATGAAGGGAATTAAAGGTGGTTCTAAAGTTAAAAAAGAATTGAACCAATTAAATAGTTATTCAGAAATGGAGAATTTATTTGGAGAATTTCTTGATTATTTAGAGAATGGAGTAGGAAAAGAAAAAAAGGAAATAATAATTTAATGTATTAAATTATTAGCTATAAAATTTAGTATATTATAATTATTTTTATACTTTACTTAATGAAAAGCATATTATAGCTATATAACAACTAAATACAGCATTTTTTTAAAAAAATTAATTATAATCAGGTAGCAAAGCTAATACTCAAAAATTAGAGTAAAATCTAGTCAAGAGTAATTTAATGTGTTATAATTGATTTGAAGAAATTGTCGTTAAGAGGAGGTAGAAATTTATGACTAGAAAATCAAAAGTTATAGCAACACTAGGTAACAGTACAGATAGTATTTTAGAAAAAATTGTAGATGGTGGAGCAGATGCCGTTTTAATAGATACTTATTATGGTGAAGAAGAAGAAAATGTTTCAAGAATAGAAAAAATAAAGCAACTAAGAGAAAAGCTAAATAAAAATACAGCTATTATATATGATTTAGATCATATATATGCACAAAGCAAGTACAAACTTATAAAAATAGAAGAAGAGAGCGTAGACTTTGCATGTAAGCACGATGTAGATTTTATTGCTTGTCCATTTGTAAGTAATATTGATGAAATTCGTAAAGTTAAAGATATACTTACAAGTCGCGGGAAAAAGGATATCGGTTTAATTGTGAAGATAGACTGTAAAGAAGCTTATGATAATATTGATGAAATAATTAGCTTTGCAGATTCTATTATGATTAATCGTGATGAGTTGGGTATGGAAATGCCTTATCAAAATCTTCCAAGTATACAAAAAGAAATAATAAGAAAAGCTAATGATTCTACTAAAGATGTTATTTTAACAACACAAATGTTACATTCGATGATATATAATCCAAGACCGACACGTGCAGAAGTGTCAGATGTAGCTAATGCTATTATTGATGGAGTAGATGCTATTATGCTTATAGAAGAAACAGCAACAGGTAGCTATCCTAAAGAAGTTCTTGAAACAGTAGATAGAATTATAAAATATATTGAAAAACAAGATGTTGTAAATGAAGAAGATACTGAATACAGAAAACATAAAATGGATATTGCGCATGCGATTTCATTATCTACAAAACACTTGCTAGATGCTGTTGATGTTAACAATATTGTAACTTACACTAAATCAGGAAGCACAGCTAAGTTTATAGCAAGATATAGACCGAAAGTACCAGTGCTTGCAGTTGTACCAACAAAGGAAAAAGCACGAAAATTAGCTTTAACAAGAGGAGTTACAGCATTTATAGAGCCAAAAACTTTAACAATGGAAGAGATGTTAGAAAATGCTGCACAATATTCAAAAGAATCAGGGTTAGCAAAAGAAGGTGATTATATTTTAATTACCGCTGGACAACCAGATTTAGGCAAAGATAATGTGCCACCAACAGATTTTGTTAACATACGTAGTGTTTAATAAAGTTTAGACATTATGAAAAATTGGCAATAAAAATTATTTGTAAATCACAAGTTAAATAAATGTATCAAAAGGATTTAATTCTATAAAAAGTAGGATTAAATCCTTTTGATTTTATGTTAATATATTTATTAGTGTAGTTTATATAAGTTATAGTTTTAAATTTTATACAAAAAATGATATACTAAAATCTAATAAGTTTGGATATAAATGAAAACAGAAAGTGATTTGTGAAAAGGAATTAGAATATTATGAAAGAAGAAAATAAGAAGAGATTATTAAACAGAATAATAAAATATGTATTATTAACGATGTTAGTGATAGGTATTTCTTTTGGAGTATACTCATACTTTAAGGCAGGAGAGGATATACAACCTATTCAAGAAATACAAAAAATAGACCAACAAGAAACAAAAGATGAAGGTTATAAGCCGGATAAAGAAGAAAGAGAATATTTAGAAAAAAAATTCAAAGAGCTAAAAGAGATTAATAGTGATGTAATTGCTTATATGTATGTTCCGGGAGATGGTGAAGATTCATTAAAAGAACCAATTTTACAGACTACAAATAATAGTAAATACTTAGTAACAGATATTTATAATAAACCATCAAATCTTATTGGTGCAGTGTTTATGGATTATGAAAACAATGCATCTTTCGCAGAAAAAGATATTAAATGGATTTTTGGGCACGCTCGAGGTGGTATAGAAGAAAAACGAATAACACTAGATACTAGGGTTTTTAATAATATAAACTGGTTTGGTAAAAAAGATTATTTCGATACGCATAGGGTTATTGTTATTGAAACACCGGAAAGAAAATATTACTATGAAGTGACAGGTGTTAGCGTTGTTAATGAAAATACAGAATTATATCAACTTCCTAACAATTCAGAAGATAAACAAATATTTATAAATAAGTTCAAAGCAAGTTCAAAAAATTGGCTATCTGATACTAAAATTTCTGGAGATGATAATATGGCAGTTTTTGCTACTTGTAGATTAGATAACGTTTATTTAAGAAGTTTAGTACTAGCTAGACAAATACCAGATTCTGAATTGAAGAATTTTTTAGAAAAATACAAGGATTTATTAAATAGTTAAGAAAAAAAGAATATTCCTGAAATCCAGGAATATTCTTTTTTAGTTATTATCCTTTAAGCTAAAGTAACTAATAATAGTGCATATTAGCATAGCAAGTGTAGTTATATAAAATGGAGTTATAAATTTTTCTAAATGTAGAGCTTCAGGTAGTTTAGTAAGAATAATAGGTGTTAAAATGACACCAATATTACCACCAACTAACATAATACTTGTACTAAAGTTAATAAATTTATTTTCCAGCTTATTAGAAATGTAAAAGAAGTTGAATGACATAGCCCCAACAAAACTAATTCCGATAAGAATAGCTCCTAAAATAAATAAAGCTATATTGTTAGAAAATGCAAATATCATACTACCCAAAGTCATAAAGCTCAGCATAATAGTTAATGTAAGGTTTTTAGCTCTTTTTACTAAAAATCCGAATAATAAACCAGAGAAGATACCACTAATTGCAAGGACAGTTAATAAGTTCGTTACTGTAGCAGGATGATAGAAATATTTTTCAATCAACAATGTAGGAATCTTAATTGTAGCCCCCATATAAGAAACACCGATAAAAAAGGTAAGCATTGTTAAATAAATAGTTTCTTTATGAAATTTAACACTTACTTTTTTATTATAGATATTTTCAGAGTTTGGAACAAAAAATAGAAATAATATAAATATAGG
>ERZ773004.76-NODE-76-length-63798-cov-19.881901_pt1 | contig 63798 bp, 49 predicted proteins | sample MGYA00580667_ERZ773004 | MGnify/ENA primary metagenome ERZ773004 (study PRJEB29015, sample SAMEA2737963) | human oral metagenome | biome: human oral; feature: human-associated habitat; material: dental | place: China | collected 2123 ... | reverse complement strand
GGGCGCGCCGGTCGGCGCGGTCGGGCGGCCCGCAACGAGTCGGGGCGGGGACGCCGTCTTCGCCCACCGGTGGGTCGCCGTCGATTCCCCCATCGCATCGGGGCGCGGCGATGGGGGCGGGGCCCGCGCATCCACGGGGCGCAGTGCCTCCGCCTCCTCCACCACCGCCGGATGCCGGGACCGAGGCCGCGGGCGGAGAGCGGATCTCGTCCGCCACGCGTGAGGGGCGACGCCGGGGACGGCGCGCCAGGTAGCGGCGGGGCGCTGTACGGCGTGCGGGACGAGACGCATGCGGTGCACTCGGGCGCGCTTGGGCACACTTGGGTCATGCGTGTTTACCTGCCTGCGACGGCCGCCGACCTGTCTGCGCCGACTATCAGTCCTCGGACGGCTCACGCGGTCACGTCCGCCCTGGCCCGGGCCCTGCCCGATGAGGATGAGGAGACTCTGGAGGCCTCGGCGAGCTTGTGCGCGGCGGACGCCTCCTTGATGCTCCTGAGCAGGCCTGGCGCCGGGGTCCTGGCGGATCGCCGGGTCGTGATCGCGGCGGACGTCGACGCCGCAGCAGTCTCGGAGGTCCCGGTGAGTGAGGAGATCCTGCCCGGCACGGTTCAGGTGGGTGCCCCGGTGGCTTGGGAGGCGGTGGCTGCGCTGCTGGTCGATGAGCGTGAGGTCGAGGTGGACGTGCGGGCGGCGCGCACGGGCGACGAGGCGGCCTTCGAGCGGGTCGGGGAGGCCGATTTGCTGTGGTTCGACGTCTCCGAGCGCGAGTACCTGGCTGCTGAGCTCGGCTGAATGGGCCGGTGGGGCCGGCCCGTTGCGGAACTCGGCCGGCTATGAGGCGGTGATGCGAAGCGTCGAGCCCACGGGCGTCGTGGTCACCTCGATACGGTCGGGCACCTGCCGACGGAGCTCCTCGATGTGGGAGACGATGCCGACGGTGCGACCGCCCGCCTGAAGGCGCCCGAGCTCGGCGAGAACAGTCTGAAGGGTCTCGGGGTCGAGGGTGCCGAAGCCCTCATCGACGAAGAGAGTCTCCATGGCGACGCCTCCGGATTCAGCGGTGACGACGTCTGCCAGGGCGAGGGCCAGCGAGAGGGAGACGTAGAAGGTCTCCCCGCCCGAGAGCGTCTTGGGATCGCGCACCACGCCGGCGCAGAGGCGGTCGATCACGCCCAGGCCGAGCCCGCGGTCGCGGCGCCCGGCCGAGCCGGTCTCATCGGCGACGCGCACGAGCTCGTAGCGTCCCGATGACATCTGAGTCAGGCGATCGTTGGCGAAGACGAGGACTTCGGCGAAGCGGTCGAGCAGGACCCATGTGGCCAGGGGGGTGGAGGCATCGTTGCGACCGGTGACCAGGGCGGCGACCTGTGTCAGCGCCCGGCTGCCTGCGAGGATGTCGGCGAGCCGGACGGCGGCCCTATCGACGGCCTCCAGGGCCTCCTCAAGGTGCCTGTGGGCCTCTGAAGCAGTCGCATGGGCCGCCAGTGCGGTCTCGCGCGTCTCCTCGGCGGCCTCCTGGAGTCGGCGTGCGCCGGCGACATCGGCGGTCTCCTCACCGGTGAGGGTGCAGATCCGCGGGTCCTCAGTGAGTGCGTGACGGACGCGCTCGCGGTCTGCGCGGATGCGGTCGACCGCCTCGGCGAGGGCCGTGAGCTCGGCGGTCGGCAGAATGGCCTGCTCGGCCTGACTCGCCGTGGTGAAGCCGGCGGTTGCCAGGGCCTTGCCCAGGTCGTCCGATGCGCTGGTCGCCTCCCGGGCGGCGGTGCGGACTGCCGCCAGGTGCGAGCGCGCCGACTCGGCGGCGTCTGCGATGCCGAGGAGCGCGTGATGCCGGGCGGCGACCGTGGCGTGCTCGCCGCAGGCGTCAGCGCAGCGTGCTCGGTCCTGCTCAAGGGCGTTCTGCGCTGCTTCGAGGCGGGCTCGATCCTCGGCGAGGGCGGTGCGGTCCGTCTCCAGGGCGTCGCGCATGGCGGTGGTCTCCTCGGCGAAGCCGGCGAGCTGCTCGGTCAGTTCCGCCAGGGGGCGCGAGGCCCGTGTGAGCGACTGGAGGTGTTCGGCCGCCCCGGCCAGAGCGTCATCGAGTTCTGCGAGGGGCCGCATGCCCGAGGCCTCGAGGGCGGTGCGGTGCTCGCGCTCCAGATCACTGTGCTCACGCACCCGTTCGGTCAGATGCTCGTCGGCGCGGGCTCGCTCGGCGTCGACCTGCTCGACCTGGGCGCGGCTGACCGAACCGGCCTCGGGGTCGGCGGGGGCGGGGTGCTCCGGGGAGCCGCACACGGGGCAGGGCTCGCCGTCTACGAGCTCGGCGACGATGGAACCGGCCGTGGCCTCCAGCCAGGCGCGGTGCTGAGCGGCGGCGTGCGCCTTGGCAGACTCCACGACTTCGGTCGCCTCGACGACGGCCTGCTTGCTCGCGGCGAGCCGGGTGTCCAGCGCCTCGGCGCGAATGGCGGCATCGCGCCGCGCGAGGGCGGCGTCGCGATCCACGCGGGCCTGGGGGAGCCGGTTCTCCGCCTGGCGGGCGGTCTCGAGCGCAGTCTCGAGTTCGGCGTGGCGGGCGGGCCGGGCCTCGAGCGCTCGGATGTGTTCATCGAGATCGGCGCGGCGCGTGTCGAGGAGGGCCTGATCGCGCTCGAGCGCCGCCCGCCGGTGGCCCAGGTCTGCTTCGAGGGCGACCAGCGGCTCAAGAGATCCGGCGAGGGTGCGAGTGCGGGTCGCGAGCGCGGTCAGCTGAGACTCGGCGTGCTGGAGACGTTGCGATTCCCCGGAATCCTCGGGGGCGTAGGGCGCCTGCGGAGCAGAGGTGAGGATGGCTTCGCATTCCTCGAGGATCGGGCCGATGGCTGGGATGTCCTGGGTGTCTGTGCTGTCGGTGTCATCGGTGCTGTCAGCGATGCTGTCGGTAAGGATCGTGCTGGTGGCGCTGGCGCTAGCGCCGACAGTGTTCAGGGTCCGGGACAGTGCCTGCGTCGCCAGGTCGCGTGCGGCTGCAAGGTCTCGCAGGGCGCGCGCGTGCCGGTGCAGGGCGGTGGTGACCTGGGAGGCGCGGCGGGCGGCGTCGAGACGCGCGGTATCGGCGTCATGAGCAGCGCGGTGCGCATCGAGTTCGGCCTGCTCGGCCAGAAGCGCCTCACGCCTGTCGAGCCGCTGACGCAGCTCGACGGCGGCCTCGGTGGCGGCATGCGCCGTACCGGCCTCCGCCCGAGCGCGTTCCACGGCCTCGGCCAGCGGGGCGAGCGCGGCACGGCTGCGGGCCAGGGCCTGCTCACCTATGGCGGCGATGGCGTCGGTGTCCGGGACCGGGGCGCCGGCCAATTCAGCCAACTGAGCCAGCTCAGCCAATTCAGCTGATTCGGCCAGCTCAGAAAGCTCAGCAGGTTCAGACAGCTCAGCCGACTCGGGCGCCTCGCTCAATTCAGTACGCCGTGGGGCCGGGAAAGGTTCGGCGTTCTTTTGCGCATCGTCGGTGACGATGGTGGCGGAGAGAGCGCCCGGAGGAGGGTCGTCGTCGGCGCTGGGGATGGGCAGGAGGGCCAGCAGTGGGGCAGCGACCTCGACCCGGGCCTGCAGTGCTTGGCGGGCCGCTTGTGCCTCCCGGTCCGTGAGCCGGTTGCGTTCGGCGATCTCGGCCTGGATGGCGTCGAAGACCCCGGTACCGAAGACGTCGCGCAGCAGGGTGTGGCGCTCCGCTGAGGTCGCCCGCAGAAATCGTGCGAAGCGCCCCTGGGGCAGGACGACGGTCTGCGTGAACTGATCCCGGCTCAGGCCGACGATGCGGTTGACCTCGGCGCCGACGTCTTCCAGCCGCGTGATGGGCTCGTCAAGGGCATGCCCGCCGGGTGCCGACAGGCGCCATAGTTTGGCCGCGGCGTTCTGGCGCGTGGTGCCGGTACCGCGCTTTTTAGGACGCCAGTACTCGGGGCTGCGCAGGATTCGGTAGACGCCGGCCGACGTGGAGAAGGTCAGATCGACCTCGGATCGGGCGGCGGCATCGACGAGAGTGGAGCGCAGGCGCTGCTTGGACGAACCGCTCGAATCGGCGACCTGCCCGTAGAGGGCGAAGACGATGGCGTCGATGATGGTCGTCTTGCCGGAACCGGTGGGGCCGGTCAGCAGGAAGCGGCCGGAGGCGGTGAAACGGTCGAAATCGATGGTCTCGGTGCCCGCGTAGGGACCGATGCCGGTCATGATCAGCGTATGCAGACGCATCAGTTCATCCCCTCCGGGCCGGTGCGCGCGGCGTCGTAGGCGGTGGCCATGACGGCCCGTTCATCGGGATCAGCCGGGCGGCCGAGCATCTCGGTCAGGAAGCGGTCGGCGATATCCAGCGGATCACTGGCCCGTGTGACGGATATTCGATCGCCTTCGGCCTGCGGGGGCGGGGTGTGGGAGAAGGCCAGGAGATTGGGCAGTTCGGCTTTGAGGAGCGCCATGGCGTCCGGTGGCATGGCGCCGGACAGGGCGACCCGCACCCAGTCTTCGCGGTGCGCGGGGGCGAGAGCCAGGATCTCGTCGAGCGTGCCCGTCAGTGTGGTCGCCCGGTAGGGCAGGGGCGCGGGGATGCGCTCGAGGCGGGTTGCGCCGCCGGAGCCGATATCGAGCAGGACGGTGGATTTGGGGGAGTCCGCCTCGGGGAAGGAGAAGGGAAGAGGACTGCCGCTGTAGACGAGGCGGGGGCCTTTGCCGTCGGTGCGGATCTCTTGGGGACGATGGAGATGACCGAGAGCGACGTAGTCCAGACCGCCGGACTGCTCGGCCAGGGGCGAGCCTCCCAGGCCGGTGTAGACGCCTCCGGGAACGGAGTCGACGCCGCCGACGCGAATATCCCGTTCGGACTCGGCAGCGGGCTGCCCGCCGACGACGAAGGCGTGGGACATGACTAGGGCCGGGACCCGGACTGCCGCTGCGGCGCGCCGAGCGGTGAGATCGGCGGCGACCAGGCGCAGGGCGCCCGAGACGACGGCTTCATGGCTGCGGGGCAGACGAGGCCTGACGGCGGGAGCCGCCGGGGAGCCGGAGGCGGGCGAACCCGCGGGTGCTGATGCGCCCTCGGGCGCGGCGTCGGAATCCCCGACGGGATCCTCAACGGTCTCTCCGAGCCTCTCGGCGAGGATCGGCGGCAGGGACTCGCGAGCGGCATCCGGATCGAGATAGGGCAGGGCGTAGACGTACAGGCCGTCCGCGCCGTCGAGGCCCGGGATGACGACCGGGCGGCCGACCTCGGCGGTGCGGGCGCGAATGGTCAGGCCCTCGCGCAGGAGATCGGCGCCGAAGCCGAGGCGCTGTGCGGAGTCGTGGTTGCCCGGGGTGAGGATCACCCGGGTCACGTCCGACAGGCGGCGCAGGGTGTCATCCAGAAGGCGAACCGAATCGGTGGGCGGGATGGCGCGGTCGTAAACGTCCCCGGACACGACGACGGCATCGACCTCCTCGCAGCGGGCGAGCTCGACGAGGTGGTCGGCGAAGGCCGCCTGGGCGTCATCCAGGAGGCGCCCGTGGAAGGTGCGCCCCAGATGCCAATCGGAGGTGTGCAGGATCCGCATGACCGCACCCTCTCACAAGGGTGCGACACGAATGACCGGGCCTTGCCCGCGTCGTGCCCGGAGGGCAGTGCCGCTCAGTTCTTGACGGTAGGAACAGTAGGAATGGTGAGGATCTGGTCCACGTCGACGCGGTCGGGCGCGAAGGCCGCCAGCTCACTGTCCGCGGGGTACCCCAGCGCGATGCCGACGGCGAGCGTCTCGTCCTCGCCGATGCCCATGACCTCGCGGACGATGTCGGGACGGTGGACCAGTGCGTAAGCGTTGATGGCCCCCAGCCCCTTGTCGACGGCGGCCAGGGCGAGCAGCATCGAGAAGGCCCCCAGGTCGTGAATGGACCACAGGGGGGAGTCCTTGGGAATGGTCACGTACAGCGCCGCCTGGGCGTTGAAGAGCCGGGTCTGGGACGCGGCGAAATCCTGTGCCGTCTCGCCCAGGGCCTCGATCCTGCCGCTAAGGGCCGCCATGTTGGCTTGGGCGGCAGGCGACCACTGGGTGCGAGACATGACCGGGAAATCCGAGTTCCCCTTCTCGCCGGCGGCCGCCTTCTGGGCGAAGCGCTCCTTGATCGTGGCGAGGGTGGCGCCGGTGGCCGCGTAGACGCGCCAGGGCTGGGAGTTCACCCATGACGGCGCCCGCTGGGCGGTGCGCACGATGTCCACCAGATCCTGGCGGGACACGGGCTGTTCGGTGAAGTCGCGGACGGAATGGCGCTGGGCAACGACCTGCTTGAATTCCATGGTGTCTTCCTCTCCGGACGCGGGCGCATTCGCTCGGAGAACATGCGGCCTGCTCCGGGCATTCCGGGCGTGGGCGTCTTCGTGAGTGACTCGTCGGCCCTAGTTTCCCGGTTCTTCTCGACGGAGGCGGATGGGATGGATGGAGTTTTGCGACATGAACGGAGGTTTCTCCCATTCTTCTGAGAGCGGGGGCGCGAAGAATGGGAGAAACCTCCGTTCATGTAACGAACTACCGTTGATGTCGAGCCGCCAATAGTATGTGGAGACCTGCTGCGACGGACGGAGGTCATCGTCTTCCGGTGCACCGGTCTACTGGCAACGGTCAGAGGCTCGTTCGGTCAGTGGTTCGTTGAAGGTGCTGGTGGAGCGGCTATCGCAGAGATTTGGTAGGCAGTCGCCTCATCTTCTTCTATCAGCGGAGCAGTCCGACGCCGAAGTCGGTGGCGCAGATGGAGCATATGATGCGGCGGTTCGCCCAGAAGCTGGCCGAGCACGGCTTCGTTACCATTGCCGCCGACGCCGCCTATCAGGGCGCCTCGGGCGGCACACCGCGCCAGACGGATCGACCGGCCAACCGGGTCGAGGACATCCGGGCAATGGTCGATTTCATCAGCACCTATCCCGGTGTTGACGCCCAGCGCGTCGGGGCCCTCGGCATCTGTGGGGGCGGTGGTTACACCATCCAGGCGGTCAAGACCGACAAGCGGGTCAAGGCGGTGGCCACCGTCAGCATGTTCAACAGCGGTCGCGTCCGCCGTAACGGCTTCCTCGACGCCCAGATGGACTCCATCGCCGAGCGCCTGGAGCAGGCGGCGCGGGCCCGCGCCAAGGAGCTGGACGGCGAAGTGGAGTACGCCGGTACCCATATCTCGCATCGGCTGGAGCTGACTCAGGAGCAGCTCGAGGAGATCCCCGCCGGTCTGTACCGCGATGGCACGGTCTACTACGGCATAACCCATTTCCACCCCAATGCCACTCCGCGCTACACCACCAGCAGCCTGATGTACTTGATGGCCTTCGATGCTGAGAACCAGGCCGAATTGATCGACCAACCACTGCTGATGATTGCGGGCAAGGATGCTGATACCCGTTACATGACCGATGCCGTCTTCGACAAGGCCACCGGCACCATTAGCAAAGAGCGCTTCCTGATCGACGGCGCCACTCACATCGAGACCTACTGGAAAGAACCTTACGTCACCCAGGAGGCCGACAAGCTGATCGAATTCTTCGAGCGTTACCTGTAAGGCCCAGCCTCGGCTCCCATGCCCGGAGCGTCCCGATGGTACGCATCGTCGGGGCGCTCCGGGGCATGGCGGCTACACGTGAGTCGCTAAATAATTTGCTCGCCATTGAAGGTCAATCAAGGAGGATGATGGGCGGTTTTGTAAGTCCTTGTGGTTGCTGCTGACTATATTGGTTGCCGCCGCAAGGAATGTCTGCTCGTGGGGTCTTTTGGTGCTGTAGATATTTCTGAGTATGCGCGAAAATGAAAGGTGGCCATCAAGCCGGATGGCCTCGGCGCCGATCCCAGTGCTTATTTCCGAGGAGGCCACTAGACTGCCGTTCGTACAGGCAATGGTGGATTTCGCGTCTAGGCTCGCTTCCGATCGCAGTGCCCAGGTCGCTGCTAAGCGAAGACTGAAGCCGGATCATGCAACACCGCTTCATCTGCTTCATCCACGTCGCTGTCGGCAATGGCGCCGCGTCACATTGCTTCAGTGCCGCTTCACCGCTTCACCGTGCTACTCCACCAAGTCGCCCGCCGGGCGTCGCTGAATTTGCTGAACATCGCTGAAAATCGCTGAACATTGCCGAATTGGTCTCAGGAGACCTCGACCATGCCGGAGGCGACCAGCGCGATAATGACCGCGCCCAGGATCACGCGGTAGACGAGGAAGCCGGTGAACTTGTTGGAGGAGACGAACTTCAGCAGCCATGCGATCGTCGCGTAGGCCACCAGGCCCGAGACGATGGTGGCGATGATGGTGGGGGTCCAGCCAATATTGCTGCTGATGTCGCCTGCCGCCGTCACCGCCTCGAGCAGGCCCGCGGCGATGAGGGCGGGAATGCCCATGAAGAATGACAGCCGCGTGGCCGTCACGCGATCGAAGCGCAGGAAGAGCCCGGCGGAGATCGTCGCGCCGGAGCGGGAGATGCCCGGAAGGACGGGCGCGAGAGCCTGGAAGGCGCCGATGATGAGAGCGTCCTTGACGCCCACCTGGCTCATGCCCTTGCCGACCGAGGCGTGAGTGGCTCCCGCCGGGGCGTCGGACTGCTGGTCGGCGAACCACATGACCACGCTCCAGATGATGAGCGCGCCGGCGATCACCCACAGGGAGCGGGCCGTGACCTCGATGAAGTCCTTGAGCACCAGCCCCACGGCCGCAACCGGGATCGAGCCCAGGATGATGCCCCAGCCCAGCGTGTAGTCGGGGTCGCTTCGGGCGCTCTTGGACCGCAGGCCCTTGAACCAGGCCGTCACGATGCGGACGATGTCGCTCCAGAAGTAGATGACGGCCGCCAGGATCGCCCCGATCTGGATGACGGCGGTGAAGGCGGTGATGCCCTTGTCGTTGATGTCGTAGTCGAGGAGCTTCTCGACGATGTTGAGATGGCCCGTCGAGGAGACGGGCAGGAACTCGGTGATGCCCTCAATGATGCCGAGGATGACGGCGTGCAGCCAGTTCATGGGTCTCCCAGGATGGGGTCGGACGGGGTCGCCCGAAGGTTATCGCGCCGTGATGCGGTGCTGACAGCCCTGCGGCGTTGACCTGGTCTCACTCTGCCCCGCTGACTCTTGCTCGGCTCTTACTCGCCTCACTACTCGCCCCGCTCGGCCTCAGTCTGTCTCCTTGGCAAGAAGGGTCAGAACGGCGTCGTGCAGCGGACCATTGGTGGCCACGGCGTCGCCGCCCCACGGGCCGGGCTCGCCCGCCAGCGAGGTGAAGCGCCCTCCGGCCTCGGAGACGATCGGGACGAGCGCTGCCATGTCGTAGACCTCGAGCTCGGGCTCCGCCGCCACGTCGACGGCGCCGGAGGCCAGCAGCATGTAGGACCAGAAGTCGCCGTAGGCGCGCGTGCGCCAGCAGCCCTGCATGAGCGAGAGCATGCCGCGCAGCCGCCGGCGGTCCACCCAGCCGGACAGGGAGGAGTAGGACAGGGAGGCGTCCTCCAGGTCGGCGACGCTCGAGACGTGCAGCTGTCGGGCCAGGGCCAGGGACCGCCCGCTCCAGGCGCCGCCGCCCTTGACCGCCCACCAGCGCTTGCCCAGCGCCGGTGCGGAGACCAGTCCGACGACGACTTCGCCGTCCTCCGCCAGGCTGATGAGGCTCGCCCATACGGGCACCCCGCGCACGAAGTTCTTCGTCCCGTCGATCGGGTCGATGATCCACTGGCGCGGGGAATGCCCCGTCGTCCCGAACTCCTCGCCGAGCACCGAGTCCCGGGTGCGCGCCCGCGACAGGTAATCGCGGATGAGGCGCTCGGCCTCCCGGTCGGCGACGGTGACGGGGGTCAGGTCCGGCTTGGTCTCGATCTCGAAATCCTGGTTGTCGAAATGCGCTTGAGTCAGCGGATCGACCTGGTCCGCGATCGTGTGGGCCAGGTGCAGATCGTCGCGCCAACGGCGCTCGCCGGTTCGGGACGGGGGAGAGCTCTCGGTCATGACACCACGGTAGCGGGGACGACCCCACTCGCTCGGAGCGACAGTGCCGCGTCAGGCGCCGGGGTCGGGGAGGTCCGCTCCTGCCCATGTCCATGAGGATCGCGACCCGGGATCCCGACTCGTAGACGGCGTGTGATAATCGGGAATCGCTGGATTCTGTCGGGACCTGCCGGGATCTGTCGAGAGGGGTGGAACGCGATGACTGCACCTGAGGTGCACGCTCACGAGGGTCACGAGAGTCACGAGGGTGTCGTGCGGTGCTCATGGGCTGAGGCGAGCCAGAGCGAACGGCTCTATCACGACGGTGAATGGGGCGTGCCGCTGCGCAATGAGCGGATGCTGTTCGAGTTGCTGTGCCTCGAGTCGATGCAGGCGGGATTGAGTTGGCGGACGGTTCTTGAGAAGCGCGAAGGGTATCGTCGGGCATTTCATCACTTCGACATCGCCCGTGTCGCCGGTATGGAGGACGACGAGCTGACTGCCCTGCTTGACGATTCCGGAATCATTCGCAACAGGCGGAAGATATGGGCGATCCGTGCGAATGCGCGCGCCGCGCTTGCGGTGAAAGAACAACAGAACCTGGTGGACTACCTGTGGCGGCATGTCGGTGGGTGTCCGGTGCAGAATGCGTGGCGCAGCGTCGCAGATGTGCCTTCCATGACAGAAGCCTCCGAACGAATGAGTCGTGATCTCAAGAGGGATCATTTCAAGTTCGTCGGACCAACCACCTGCTATGCGTTTATGCAGTCCAGTGGAATGGTGAACGATCACCTTGTCGGCTGCTACCGACATGGGGAGGTTCAGGGCGCTGTCAGAGACTGATGGAGTCATCTGGAATCAACTGAGCGTGATTCGGGAATATCCGGGAATATACGGGAATATGTGGAAATAGCGGAAGCATGCGGCCGTGAAGCCGTATTGCGCGCTTATGGGGTCGCGTGGGGGAGCGGCGGTGGCCGTGGCCGGCATGCGCCCCGCGTCTCATACCGGCCGGAGGGCATGAGACGCGGGGGCGACGGGTGAGCGCGCTCCGCGCCCGCTCAGGCAGAATGCGCCGCGCCGGGATACTGGGCCGGGTCGTAGTCCCGCTCGGGGTGAGCCGGCCAGCCGATGACGCTGTGGCCCGTGTCCAGGGCGCGGATCTTCTCGCGATCGGAATCGGTCAGGACGACGTCGAGGCTCGCCAGGTTCTCCGCCATGCGCTCGCGGTGGGTGGACTTGGGAATGACGACGACGCCCTCGTCGAGCAGGAAGCGCACTGTCACCTGGGCCGGCGTGGCGTTGTGCGCCGTCGCGATCCGAGTCAGGACGGGATCGTGCAGAAGGCCCGCCTCTCCGGCGGCCAACGGGCTCCACGCCTCGACCTGACAGCCGGCGTCGTCCAGCAGTGGCCGCAGCGCGCGCTGCTGGAAGTACGGGTGGAGCTCGACCTGGTTCACAGCGGGAGGAATCTCCGCGGCCCGCACGACCTCGCGGAATTCGCGTCCGAAGAAGTTCGACAGCCCGATGGCCCGCGCCTTTCCGCCGGCGTACGCCTTCTCCAGGGCGCGCCAGGCGCCCACCTCGTCGCCCATGGGCCAGTGGATCAGGAGCAGGTCCACATAATCGGTGTTGAGAGCCCGCAGAGAATCCTCGAAGGACTTGGTGGTCTCGGCCTGTCCCGCGCCCAGGGTCTTGGTGACCAGGAAGACGTCGTCGCGGGCCACGCCGTCGGCCTCGGCGCCGCGCAGGGCCGCGCCGACTCCGGCCTCATTGCGGTACAGGGCGGCGGTGTCGATGTGCCGGTAGCCGACCTCGAGCGCCTCGCGCGCGCAGCGCTCCGTGATGGCGGGATCGATCAGATAGGTGCCGTAGCCGAGCGCGGGGGCGGTGACCCCTTCCGCCAGGGTGATGTACTGCACGAGATGCTCCTTCGAGCTTGTTGCCGGTGATGCTGACCTCGACCGCGACGCCACCGCGGGCCGGTCGGCTCGCAGACGGGCGAACACGACGGCGCGCCGCCGCACCTGTTGGGCGCCACGGCGCGGCCGTCGTGAGTCGAGTCCGGTTCCCGAGCGGCTGAGCCGCTCTGAACTCAGATCTCTAGCAATACCTTAATGGCGCGGCGCTCGTCCATGGCGGCATATCCCTCGGCCGCCCGCTCCAGCGGCAGGCGCATGGTGAAGACCCGCCCCGGGTGGATCTCGCGCTTGAGGATCCGGTCGATGAGATCGGGCAGGAAGCGGCGCACCGGCGCGGGGCCGCCCAGCATGTTGACCTCCGCTCCGAAGAGCTGCTGCCCGTCCAGGCTCACGCCGTGGGCCACGCCCACGAATCCGAGGTGACCGCCGGGCCGGCACGAGGCGATGGCCTGGTTCATGGACACCTGGTTGCCGACCGCCTCGACCACGCCGTGGGCACCGTAGCCCCCGGTGAGCTCCTTGACCTTGGCCGCGCCCTCATCGCCGCGCTCGGCGATGACGACGTCGGCCCCGAACTCGCGTGCGAGCGCCGCCCGATCCTTGTGGCGGGAGAAGGCGATGACCTGCTCGCTGCCGAGGGCCTTCGCGGCCAGTACGGCCGACAGACCCACAGCGCCGTCGCCGACCACCGCGATCGTCTTGCCGGGGCCGGCCGCGGCGGCGACGGCGCCGAACCAGCCCGTGCCGAGCACGTCGGAGGCGGCCAGCAGGTCCGCCACGACATCGGGGTCCTTGGGCTTGCCCCCGGGCACGACGACGAGCGTGCCGTCGGCCAGGGGCACACGCGTGTACTGGGCCTGCGTATCGCCCATGAAGCCGCCGTGGATGCAGCGGGACTGGAAGCCGTCCTCGCAGATCTCACAGGTGTTGTCCGAGACGCAGAAGGAGCCGACGACGAAGTCCCCGGGCTTGACGCTGGTGACCTCCTCGCCGACCTCGACGACGGTCCCGATGTACTCGTGGCCCATGGGGCGGGCGGCCGCAAGCGGGCTGATACCCCGATAGGGCCACAGATCGGAGCCGCAGATGCAGGCGACCTCGATCTTGAGGATCGCGTCGGTGGGCTCGACGATGCGCGGGACCTCGCGGTCCTCAACGGTCACCTCTCCGGGGGCGTGCATGACGACGCCCCGCATGCTGGTGGGCAGGGCAGGGGTTGTGGTGCTCATGAAGTCCTCCATGTACTGGCGTCCGGTGGTGCTCGGGCGCTGTCGTTTTCGAGCCTACGGGCCGTTCTCGCTTTGTCCCAGGCACTGTCGGGGCCACCCCGATCGCTGTCAGCCGAAGCTTCGACTGCCCCCGGGCGCGAGAAAGCGCGAGGAAGCGGTAGGAAAACAGGAGAAGGCGTGCTGTAGGCGGCTTTTTCGCTCAGTCCGGAATTGCGATCCGGCGAGCATGGGCAAGCATGGGACAACCGGGCCTCGCGCTGCTCGGGGCCGGAACCGCTCAGTGGACTCGTGGCTCGTGAGCGTGCCCGGCTGCGGTGTCCCGGAGGGCGCTTCAGACGGCGTTCCCGGAATTCCCGGAGCGATCCTGTGCTTCTCGCGCTCCGGAGCGCGGCCGGGGCAGCACCAGCGGAGTGCCGGTGAGCGGATCGGAGATGACCTGCACCGGCAGGCCGAAGACCTTCTCCACCATCTCGGCGGTGACGACCTCCTCGGGGACGCCGTGGGCCAGGATGGCGCCCTCGTGCATCGCAATGACCTCGTCGCCGTACCGGCAGGCCTGATTGAGGTCGTGGAGGACTGCGACGATCGTCGTCCCCAACTCGCTGTTGAGCTCGCGGAAGAGCTCCAGGACATCGACCTGATGGGCCAGATCCAGGTAAGTGGTGGGCTCGTCCAGCAGGAGGATGTCGGTGCGCTGGGCCAGGGCCATCGCCACCCAGACCCGCTGGCGCTGTCCCCCGGACAAGGAGGCCACCGGACGAGTCGCCAGGCCGTCCACGTGGGTGCGCTCCATCGCCTCGCTGACCGCCTCGTCGTCGGCGGCGGACCACTGGTGCAGGATCGACTGATGCGGATAGCGCCCGCGCGCCACCAGCTCGTGCACAGTGATCCCGGGGGGTGCGATCGAGGACTGGGCCAGCAGGCCCACGCGCCGCGCCAGCTGCTTGGGACTCATGGTGGCGATATTCCGGCCGTCGAGGATCACCTGCCCCGAGCCGGGAGACAGGATGCGGGTCAGGGATCGCAGCAGCGTCGACTTCCCGCAGGCGTTGGGGCCCACGATCATCGTCACCGCTCCCGGCGTGATCGCCGCGGTCAGGTTCTCGATGACGGGGCGGGCCGGATGGTAGCCCAGGGAGATGCCCTGGACCTGCAGGCCCGTGGGGGAGGGCCGGCTCTCCGGAGCGCCCGAAGTGTCCTCGGAGGTGAGCGCCGGGGGCACTGTCGCGCCTACTTCTTCACCGTTTCGGAGACCTTCGTGAGCACCGTGCGCGCCGCCGTCGGCCCCGCGTTGAGGAAGAAGGGGTCGTCATCCACCTGCACCGCATGGTCCGAGGAAACGGCCTGCAGTGCGGGCCACAGGTCCAAGGAGGTCAGCTCGGAGGCGTCCCCGCCCTGGACTCCGTACAGGAGCCAGCGGCCGTCGGCCTTGTCGAGCTCCTCCTTGGAGATGTCCTGCGAGACATCGTTGGTGAACTGCTGGCCCTCGGGCCTGGCCGCGCCCATGTCCGCCAGGACGGAGCCGGCGAAGGAGACGGCTCCGAAGATGCGCAGGCGGCCCTCGGTCACGCGCAGCAGGGAGACGGTGGCCTGCCGATCAATGGATTCGCCGGCCTTGGCGGCGTCGGTGTGGAAGGAGTCCAGCCACGTCTGGGCGGTGTCCGGCTTGCCCAGGGCGTCGGCCATGAGCAGGAAGTCCTGCTTCCAGTTGGTGCCCTTGCCCTGCGTGACTACCGTGGGCGCGATCTCGGACAGGGAGGCGTAGAGGGAGGCCGCGTCCTTGCCCGAGTTGTTCATGAGGATGAGGTCGGGGGAGCGGTCGGCGATCGACTCGACGTCGGGGGCCTTGCGATTGCCGACATTCTTCATTTCGGCCAGGGCGTCGGCGTCCTGCGGGAAGGCCTCGGCGAGATAGCTCGGAATCAGCTCCGCGCCGTCTCCGGCCGTGGAACCCACCGGGACGAATCCCAACGTGAGTGCAATATCGAGCTGACCGGTGCCGGTGATGACCACCCTGGTGGGGGCCTGCGTGATCTCCGTGCTGCCCTGGAAGTGCGTGACTGTGCGGGGGAAGACGTCATCGCCCTGGCCCGAGCCCATGCCGTCGGGGATGCCGGTCGGCACTGAGGACGTTGGGGGCGCCGAGTCGCTTCCCTCGCCTGCGGCTCCCGTTCCGGAGGAGGCCGGGTCGGGCGAATCACCGCTCTTGGAGGAGCAGGCGGCCAGGATCGGTGCGATAGCGGCCAGGCCCGCCAGGGACAGGGTGGAGCGTCGGCTGTAACGACGACTGTAGAGCGATGTCATGTGCTTAGGCTAACCTGGGCGGCAGTATTTTTATCAAGGACCGTCCGGAAGAAATGAGACAGAAGTGGTCCAGATCGCCTTCGAGGCTCCCAGCGGCAGCATGCCGGCGGTGCTTCCGGAAACTATTGTCGGACCGCAGTGACGGTCACGGCGATGAGTGGCGCTCGTGCCGCCCTCGGCAGGCCCGGGGCCGGGGCGCGAACAGGCGGCACGCTCCTGGTCTGCCTGGCCCTGGTGGGGCTGCTGGGTCTGCTCAGCCTCGCCATCGGCTCGCGCGGCCTGACCCTCAGTGAGGCCTGGACCGGTCTGATCGGCCATGACCAGACCGTCAACTCCATCGTCGTGTGGCGATTGCGCATGCCACGCACCATTCTGGCCATCGTCGTCGGCGCCTGCCTGTCCGTGGCCGGGGTCGTCATGCAGGCCCTGACCCGCAATCCGCTGGCCGAACCCGGCATCCTGGGCGTCAACGCCGGCGCCTCCCTGGCAGTGGTCCTGTCCATCTCCCTGCTGAGGATCTCCGACGTCCACGGCTACCTCTGGTTCGCCTTCGCCGGCGCCGCTCTGGCCGCCGTGCTGGTTCAACTCATGGCCCGCCGCAGCGCCGACGCCGGTCCTGCTCGCCTCGTGCTGGCGGGCGTGGCCCTGGGGGCCAGCCTTCACGCCATCACCGGCACCATCACCATGTACGACGCCAAGGCCTTCGAGTCCTACCGCTTCTGGGTGGTGGGCTCCCTGGAGGACCGCGATGCGAGTCTGCTCACCTGGCTCTGGCCCTTCCTCGCCGTGGGTCTGCTGCTGGCGCTGGCCTCGGGCCTGACACTCAACGCCCTGGCGCTGGGGGAGGAGCAGGCCAGGGCGCTGGGCGTCAGTCCCGCCCGTGTGCGCGGGCTCGCGCTGATCTCCATCACGCTCCTGTGCGGGGCCTCGACGGCCGCCGTCGGTCCCATCTCCTTCGTCGGCCTCGTGGTTCCCCAAGTGCTGCGCCTGGCCCTGGGCGCCGATCAACGACGGTTGTTGCTGGTCTCCCTCGTCGCCGGGCCGGTGCTGCTGCTGGCCGCCGATGTCGTGGGGCGGGTCCTCATACGCCCCGACGAGATGGAGGCCGGGATCGTCACCGCCTTCATCGGCGGGCCCGTGCTGCTGGCCATGGTCATTCGGCGCTCAGAGGCGGGGGCGCAATGAGGCTGAATCCGCGGCGGCACCGGGACCGGCAGGATCATCAGGGCCGTCAGGGCGTCCGGTCGGAGACCGCCCCCTCCGCCTCCCACCGCCTCGGCCCGCCGGCCTCGCAGCAGCGCCTGCCCCTGGGGGCCGGGCGGGCTCTCATGATTCACCGCCGGGCCCTCGTGGTCACCGGCCTGCTGATCCTGGCGGCCCTGGCGGTCATGGGCATCATGCTCGTGACGGGAGCCTACGAGCTCTCCGCCGCCGGTGCGCTGCGAGTCCTGGGAGGACAGGGCAGTGATCTGGACCGCTTCATCGTGCTAGGCCAGCGCCTACCGCGGGCGATCGCCGCTGCGCTGGTGGGAGCGATGCTGGCGCTGTCGGGGGCGATCTTCCAAAGTCTGTCGCGCAACCCTCTGGGGAGCCCCGATATCGTCGGCTTCACCACGGGCGCCTCCACCGGGGGACTGGTGGTCATCCTGCTGAGCGCCGCCTCCTCCACCCTCCAGATCGCCACCGGCACGATCCTCGGCGGCTTCGCCACTGCGGCCGTCGTGGTCCTGGTGGCTCTGCGGCGCGGAGTCGGCGGGGAGGCCCTGGTGCTGGCCGGTATCGCTCTGTCGGAGATGCTCTCGGCCACCAACGACTACTTGATCTCCCGGGCCACGATTCAGGATGCCGAGGTGGCAAAGGCCTGGCAGTACGGCTCCTTCAACGCCATCACCTGGACCCAGGTGCGACCGCTGATCCTGGCGGCTGTCGTACTCCTTCCCCTGGTCGTCTGGCTCACCCGGCCCGCCGGCATTCTGGAGCTGGGCGATGACGCCGCCACCGGCCTGGGGCTGAGCGCCGCCCGGGTGCGCGGGGCCATGCTCGGCTACGGCGTCGTTCTTGCCGCCGTGTGCGTGGCCGTCTCCGGGCCGATCGGCTTCCTGGCCCTGGCGGCCCCGCAGCTGGCGAGGCGGGTCAGCCGGACCGCCGGGATCACCATGGCGGCCTCGGCGGCCATGGGCGCCCTCGTCCTGACCGGGGCCGACCTGCTGGCGCAGCGCCTGCTCTCCCCCTTCCAGATCCCGGTGGGGCTTCTTAGCGCCGCCTGCGGCGGGCTCTACCTCATCTGGCTCCTGGTGATCCCCTCCGAGCGCATGGGTGGCCGCGAGTCTCCCGCGTGAGTCCGGGTTCGGGAATCGAGTGGGCGGCGTGGTCGATGCTCGGTCGCGGCCCGATCCGGCGCGTGCCCGTCCGAGTCGCCTGTAGAGCCCGTTGTTCCGAAACGCCTATAGCGCAAGGCTTCAACTCATTGAATCCCTGATCGGGCCGATCCCCCTTCGGGGTTGAGGTTGCGCATGCATACGGCCTGATAGCGGCTCGGGGCGGGACGTGTCCAAAACGGAGGAGATTAAAGCACCGTTGGTCTCGGTTCCCACGGGAAACTCGGCTCTAACGCTGCTCTGGACAGCGCGTTTGATTCTCTGTCTTCTTGGTGGCGGGTGAAAAATCCTCCGTTTTGGACACGACGAGGCGAAGCTTGTTCATAGAGCCGTCCACGTCCTGTGTTTCTGTGGGTCAGGACCCGCTGGCACGACGCTGTGGATGACTCTCACTGCGGGTGCAGCCACTGATCTTGGCGACAACATGCTCGTGCTCATGGCCGTCTGGCTCGCTCGGCCCGCGGGCATCCTGGAGTTGGGCGATAGTACCGCGACAGGCCCGGGACTGGGGGCGCCCGGGTGCGCGAGACCATGCTCGGCTAGACCCTCGTCCTGATCTGAGCCGGTCAGCTCGCTCAGCGCCTGTTCGCACAGCGACTGCTCGCTCCCTCCTTCCAGATCCCGGTGGGGCTGCTGTCCATTGCATCGGGCGGCCTCCACCTCACCTGGCTGTTGGTGATCCCCACGGAGAATCCCTGAAACCCCTGAGCATCGCACCAGGGCGGAGCCCGGGCTGAAGGTCGCTGACGTCGGCGATTGCGTGGCCCATGAGGGCCTTGTGGAGTAGCGTCCACGGTGCTCGCAATACTGCAGCGAGCCCTGCTGCCCAGCTGAAAGGACCGTATGCCCGGCATGCCCAGCACTGACCATGACCTGGAGGTAGCCCCCGGCGAGGAGCAGGACGTCACCAAGCTCGAGCTCTTCTTCGATCTCATCTACGTCTTCGCCGTCTCCCAGCTCTCCGAGCACCTCCTGGACAACCTCACCTGGCGCGGCGCCCTGGAGACCCTGGTGATGTCCCTGACGGTCTTCGGGGTGTGGGCCACCACCACCTATGAGTCCACGATGGTGCTGTCCAGACGGCGTACGGCGCGCTACCTCCTGATGGGCGTGATGGTGATCGGCCTGATCATGAACGCCTCCATCACCCGGGCCTTCGAGCACTCGCCGTGGATGTTCGTCGCCCCGCTGCTGGCCATCCAGATCGGCAGGCCGCTGCTGACCCGGCGAGTGGACGTTCTGCCCGCCATGCGTCTACACCGCATCAACATGGTGGTGTGGGCGGCGGTCTCGGCCGTGCCCTGGGTGGTGGGCGCCCTGGTCGACGAGCACAGCCGCCTCGTCTGGTGGGCGGCGGCCGCCGCCATCGACCTGCTGGGCATGCGCCTGCGTCACCCGGTGCCGGGCCTGCCCGTGCCCGGCCGCGACGAGATCGACTTCGACCTGCCCCACCAGATCGAGCGCTGCCAGCTCTTCCTCATCATCTGCCTGGGCGAGGCCATCCTCACCACCGGCAACGCGATCATCCACGGCCTGGACGAGCCCTTGGTCGTGGCGGCCGGAGTGACCTCCCTACTCGTCATCATCGGCGTGTGGGCGCTGTTCTTCGGCCCGGCCAATGAGGAGCACGTCCTGGCCCCCATGACCTCCGAGGCCCACGGCGACGACCCGGCCGCCAACGTCTCACTGGCCGTCCTGGCCACCAACGGCCAGCAGGTCCTCGTCCTGGGCATGGTGGCCCTGGCCGTCGGGGCGGAGGTCGTGGTGGCCGAACCGGCTGAGCCGATCGCGCCGGCGGCCGTCATGGCGCTGTTCGGCGGCATGGTCATCTGCGTCACCGCGTTCTGGTTCTTCCTCACGCGCTCGGCGGGCCGCAGCATGTGGGTCAGCCTGGCGGCCTGCGATGCCGTCCTCATCTGCGCTGCGGGAGTGTCCGTGCTCGCTGGCCTGTCCGGGATCGCGGTGATGGGGCTGCTCGTGGTCGTGACGGCCTCGACCGCCTGGGGCTTCAACCGGGAGGCCCGTCTTCTGGCTCGATAACGGGTCGCCCGTGCGGGCCGGAGATCGGCTGACAGGGGCGAACGGTCGGCAGTGATGGGTGCTGTCGAGTGCGCGGGATTCTCGTGCCCGGGTCATTCGGTCGCTCAGTCACTCAGCACGCTCGGCGGCGCTCTCCTCCGCGCCCGCTCGGCTCCGGCGTGCGGCCGAGTCGCGCTCGCGCCGGGGTACGATGCGCACCTCGACGGCCTTGATAGCGCACCACAGCTCCTGGTCGACGGCGATGCCCATCTCGGCGACGGCGCCTGCGGTGACCGCGGCGCGGATGGTCTGCCCGCCGGTCAGGCGCACCTCAACACTTACCAGGGCGCCGGCCCGGTCCACTCCGGTGACTCTGCCCGCCAGGACATTGCGCGGCGAGCCCTGGGGAGGCTCCCGGTACATGGCCACGGCGTCCGGCGGCACCAGGGCGATGCCGGGCCCGCCGAGGCGCAGGCTCTCGCGGCTCCCACCGGCTCCCTCGCCATCCCAGCTATCGCCGTCATCGCCGCCGTCGCTTCGAGGGCGCCCGTGAACAACCTGTCCCTCATCCAGCTTCAAGGCCGGACTCTCGTCGTCGCCTGCCAGCCGCCCGGTCAGGACCGCGGTGCCGGTAAGCCTTGCGGCGAAGTCCGAGACCGGCGCGGCCAGCACCTCGGCTGTGGTTCCGCGCTCAGCCACCCGGCCGTTCTCCAGGACGACGACGTCCTCGGCCAGGGCGGTGATGTCCAGGACGTCATGGGTGACCAGCAGGACCGTCAGCCCCTCCTCCGCGGCCCGGCGCGCCACCAGGCGCCGCATCTCCCGGCGTGCGGTGACGTCCAGGGCCGACATCGGCTCGTCGAGGACCAGCAGGCGCGGGCTCGTCGCCAGGGCCCGGGCGAGCGCCACGCGAGCCGCCTGCCCGCCCGAGAGCTCGGAGCCCCGACGAGCGGCGAGGTGCTCAACTCCGGCCGACTCCAGTTCGGCATAGGCGCGCTCGCGGGCGGCGCCTTTGGCGACATGGCGGCAGCGCGGCCCGAAGGCGACATTGTCCAGCACACTCATGTGGGCGAAGATCCCCGGGGACTGGGACAGCAGGGCGACGTCGCGACGACCGGCGGGCACGAAGCCGCTCGGGCCGTCCAGCTCCCGCTCGCCCAGGAGCACCCGGCCGCCATCGGCGTCGAGCAGGCCCGCCACGACCCCGCAGACGGTCGACTTGCCCGAGCCGTTGGGGCCGATGAGTGCGAGCGTGCGTCCGGCCCCGACCTCCAGGTCCGCGGCGACATTCCGCTGGGCGGATGCGAAGGAGACGCGCAGATCCAGGCCGCGGGGCGCGGTGGGGGCGGGGCGGGCGGTCGCCGTCGAGTGCGGCGATGACGCCCGGGCGCGCCGAGACGGATGAGACGGATGCGGCAGACGGCGCAGGAGCTCGGGCCAGGAGATGTTGGTCGCCCCCACGATGAGGAAGGACATGGCGATGAGCACCACCGCCAGCGCCAGAGAGGTCGCCGTGTCGTTCTCCCGCTCCAGATAGATCGCCAGCGGCATGGTGCGCGTCACCCCCTCCTTGGAGCCGGCGAAGGCGATGGTCGCCCCGAACTCGCCCAGGCTCCTGCCCAGGGCGAGTGCTGTGCCGCGAGCCAGGGCCGGTCCCACCAGCGGCAGGGTGATGCGCGTCAGCAGCGTCCACGGGCCCGCGCCCAGAGTCCGGGCGATCATCTCGACGTGGGTGTCGCGGCTGCGCAGCGCGGCCTCGAGGGTCACCACGAGGTAGGGCATGGCCACGAAGACCTGTGCGATGACGACGGCTGTGGTCGTGAAGGAGATCTGCACGTCCATGACGCTCAGGGTTCGCCCGAGCAGACCCCGCTTGCCCAGCGTCGCCAGCAGGGCGATCCCCGCCACCACCGGCGGCATGGTCATCGGCAGGACTGCGAGCACGCGTCCCACGCGCACGCCTCGCCACTGCCGCGCCAGCAGGAGCGCCAACGGCACGCCGAGGCAGACCGAGATCGCGGTGGCAATGGCGCAGGTTCGCAGCGACAGGCCCAGAGCGCGGGTGGCCGCCTGCGACGTCAGCAGCGTCGGCAGCTCTGTCCAGGCCACGCGCGTGCCCAGCCCGACGAAGGGCAGGACGATGGTGCAGGCGCCGAGCACGCCGAGTGCGAGCACGGGCAGTGGAAGTGGCGAGTGGGCGGCTCGTGAGCGGCCGCGGCGCATGCCGGAGCGGGAGGCGGACCCCGGCTCGGTGGCGGCACCGGGTTCGGCCGGGCGGGTGGAGGCGCGGAGTGTCACGTCATCAAACCTGTCACATCATGTGGGCCGGCGTCCGAGCGGGACGCCGGCCCAGGCCGGGGTGAATTCTGGTGAAATCTGGCGAATCAGAGGGGGGCGAGTGCAGTGCGGCCGGCCCCCTCGGTGCGGCCAGTGCGGCCGGCCCAGCCAGCCCAGTCGGCGCAACCCGCACAGTCGGCCGGGCTCAGTCGGCTGAGCAGGTCAGGTCGGCCCAGCCGGCCCAGTCGGTCGAGCGCACTGCCGGCCGTCAGTTGGACTCGCCGGACTCAGCGGGTTCAGCGGGTTCAGCGGGCTCAGTGGCTTCAGCGGGCTCAGTGGCCTCGGTGGATTTCTCCATCGCCGGCTTGGTCGCGGCAGCCGAGTCGGCGGGAGCCCCGAACTTGTAGGTGTTCTGCAGGACCTCCTGGCCCTTGTCGGAGAGCACGAAGTCGACGAAGGCCTTGCCCCCGGCCTCGTTCGTCGAGGAGGAGGTTGTGGCGATCGGGTAGTGGTTGACGACGCCGAGATCCGGGATCGTGATCTCCTCGGTGCCCTTGGCTGTCGCGGCGTCCGTGACGTAGACGATCCCGGCATCGGCCTCGCCGGACTCGACCTTGCTCCGCACGTCACTGACCTTGGTCTCCTTCGAAGCCGGATTGGCGAGGGTGACGCCGGTGGTCTCCTCCATCTTCTTGGTCGCGGTGCCGCAGGGGACGTGGGACTCGGGGTCGCAGATGACGAGGTTGACGCCCTCGGCGTTCAGGGAGTCGTCGAAACCGGTGATGCCGGCCGGATTGCCCTCGGGGACGATGATGCTCAGGGTGTTAGTGGCGAACTCCTGCGGATCGCCCACGAGCCCCTGGCTGACGGCGCTGTCCATGATGTCGGTGTCGGCGGTGGCCAGGACGTCCGCGGCCGAGCCCTCGGACAAATTGGACAGGAGCTCCTGAGAGCCCAGGAACTCGAAGTTGACGGTGGCGTCGGGGTTGGCCTCTTGGAAGGCGGCGCCGATGTCCTCATAGGCCTTCTTCAGCGAGGCCGCTGCGAAGACATTGATCTCTCCGGAGACCTGTTCGGCGGCCGCTCCCGAGGAGGCGGCGTCGGAGGCCTCCGTCGTGGGGGTGGAGGCCGAGCCCCCGCAGGCGGCGAGCGAGACGGCGGATAGGAGGGCGACGGCGGCCAGGGCCGCGCGACGGTGCATGCGCATGGAAGTGGTCCTTTCGTCATGGGTCCCGTGTGACAGAGGGCCTGTGCCGGTTGGCGGTGAGCTGAGTAACGACGGCTCGCAGCCGACGAGCGGCCGGCTAGTTGTTGACTACCGGCCGACTCAACTTCGGGTCGCGGTTGGCTGCTAACCGATTCAGAGTCTCATGTGGCCGGGCCAGATGAAAAGCGAATGAGTTCGGATGTCCGAAAAGTTTGGAGGTCGGCATCGTCGCGAGTTGATCGAGCGCGTCCGAAATCCCTCTGATCTGGTGCGGCCGGTGCGCGCATGTCCTGTTGGCCCGCGGTCAGGCGGACCGATCTCGGTGCGGGTTGATTTCTCGGTGCGTCTGGGAGAGGTGAGTGTTTGTGGGTATTTCGAATGTGGTGGTTCCTGGCGGGGAGGCGCTGATACCTGGGTGGTCCGGGATGCTCGACACGCTCTGCAGGACTGCTGCCCTGCACTCTGTCGGTGTCCGCGTGGTCTGCGTGGGCTGGGGGTGGTGGGTGTTGCACACTCGCGCGTGCTCTGTGTCGGTGGAGACTGCGGAATCATGCGGGACAGCAATGTCAGTAGCGATCGCGGTTCCGCTCCCATGTGCATAGACCCCCTTCACCGCACATGGGAGCCCGACCGCCGCACGCGACGATCGCCGGAGAATCCCGTGATTCCAACAAAAACCAGCTCTCGCTCCGCAGAGGCTTCAGCCTCCCATGTGCAACACCGACGACAACCACGCCCCGCACCGAGATCGGTCCACTTCCGGCTCGAGATCGGTCCAGATCAGCCCGGCCACCCCGACGTCGAGGCACGCACGGCGAACTCGGGGACGAAGGCCACATGCGGCACCTCAGAACCATTGGCGAGCAGCAGGTCCGCAGCAGCGCAACCGATCTCGACGCGGAGTACGACCGATCTCGGTGCGGAACCGGACCGATCTCGAGCCGGGTTACGACCGATCTCGGTGCGGAAGCGGACCGATCTCGAGCCGGGTTACGACCGATCTCGACGCGGAACTGGACCGATCTCGGTGGAGTCGGCGGAGTTGGCGGCAGTCGGTCAGGCGCCCTGCGAGGGGGTGACGTCGTCGAAGCCCTGGTTGCCGGTTCCCTGGGTGCGCACGGGCGTCCATCCGCGGCGCGGAGCGGCGGCGGAGGTCGCCCCCTCCCGCGAGCGGTAGACGACGTAGGGCCTGGTCATGTACCCCACCGGGACGCTCACCACGTGGACCAGCCGGGTGAAGGGCCAGATGGCGAAGAGCAGCAGGCCGGCCACGATGTGCAGCTTGAACACCGTCGGCACATCGGCCATGAGCTCGGGCTGGGGATTGAGCAGGAAGATCGAGCGGAACCACGGGCTGATGGTCTCGCGGTAGTCGTAGCCGCCGTGCAGACCGCCCAGCAGCTGGGTGGAGACCGTCGCCCACGCTCCCAGGCAGATCGGCACGAGCAGGAGGACGTACATGATCTTGTCGTTGGTCGTCGTCGCCAGGCGCACGGACTTGACGACGATCCGCCGGTAGATCAGGCCGCCCAGGCCCACCAGTGTCATGATTCCCGCCAGCGTGCCGGGAATGACCGCCATGAGGTGGTAGACGTGCTCGGGGATGCCGGCCGCCTCGGTCCAGTCCTTGGGGACCCCCAGGCCCATGCCGTGGCCGGCGGCCACGAACAGGATGCCGAAGTGGAACAGCGGGGAGGACCAGCGCAGGATCCGCGACTCGTTCCACTGGGAGGAGCGGCTCGTCCAGCCGAACTGGTCGTTGCGGTAGCGCCACACCAGTCCCGCGCCCAAGAGGAAGAACGACACGTACGGCAGGGCGATCCACAGGAAGTACTGCTCGAAGGCGCTCATGATCGGGACTCCTGTGATGCTGCTCGGGGCTCGGGTAGGGAAGCCGCCCGGGCCGGTTCTGAAACGTCTGAGGCTTCCGCGACTTCTGCGGGACCGGCCGGGTCGATGGGGCCGCCGGCCGCTGTGGTCGCTGCGTCCGCTGCGGTTGCTGTATTGAGCGGGCCGATCGGGCTGAGCGAGCTGATCGGCGTCGAGGGGAAGGGCAGCATGTCCGTGACTCCGACGGTCTCAGTGGGCGGTCCGGCGGCTACCAGTGCCCGCACCCGATCGGCCGTGGCGGCGTCGATCTCGGGCAGGGTCATGGAGATCGCCTCCACCAGGTGGGCGTAGGGGGAGCCGGCGTCCACCAGGGCGCTGCGCAGCACCTCAATGCCCTCACGATGGCTGGACAGCAGCGTCTGGGCGATCTCGTCGCCGCTGCGCGCGGACAGCTCCAGCACCACGGGCAGGTAGTCGGGCAGCTCATCGGCGGCCATCTCGTAGCCGGCCGCCGCCAGCGCCTGCTTGAAGGCCAGCAGCGCCGCCCCGCGGTGACGGGTGTCGCCCACCGCGTAGTAGGTCAGGTACAGGCAGCAGCGCCGCCTCCGATCGAAGGTCTCCACGTAGTGCTCGGCCAGCACGCGGGCGCCCCAGGAGCGAGCAGTGGCCACGAACTCCTCCACGGGGGCGGCGACCGCTGCGGGCGGGGCATCCGGGCCGGTCAGGGCGGCCTCGACCGCCTCCAGCCGCGCCTGAAGGGCGTCCTCGGCCGGGTAGTCCAGCAGCAGGGAGGCGGCCATGTGCACCGTCGCCCGCTGCGGCGCCGTGAGCGCCACCCGCTCGGGCGCCGCCAGTAGGCGCGGCGCCCGCACGAAGGAGGGCGTGCGGACCCTCGTGGGGTTTCTCTTGGGGGTTCTAGGGATCATGGTCGGCCGCTCTCGACCGGAGTGCCGACCTCGACCACGGAGTCGATTCCGATCCCGGCCCCGGCCTTGTCCGGGCCCGCGGCCGGCACCGAGTCGCGGCGCACCGTCGGCGTCGGCAGGAGCACCGGAGTAGAACCCGGCCTTCCGTGGAAGGAGGAGACGTCGGGATGGCAGCCCGCCGGGGCGCCCTCGCCCAGCAGCGTGCGCACGTCCGCACCCATGGCCTCCATGCCGCGGGGGATCTCCGGCTTGGAGGTGGGGATGACGTAGCGGTCGTCGTACTTGGCGATGGCCAGCAGGCGGTACATGTCCTCCAGCTCCTGTCCGCTCATGCCCACCGAGGCGGCGATGGTCGGGTTCGCCTCGCGCTCCAGACGCACCTCCCGCATATGGGAGCGCATGGCCGCCAGGCGGCGCAGGGAGCGCTCGACCGGATCGGTGTCCCCGGCGGTGAACAGTCCGGCGAGGTACTCCAGCGGGATGCGCATCTCGGCCACGGCCGTCAGCAGCACCCTGTGATCCTCGCCGTCCAGTCCCGCGGCCGCGACCTCGTCGACGACGGGGCTCAGCGGCGGGATGTACCACACCATCGGCATGGTCCGGTACTCGGGGTGCAGCGGCAGGGCCACCTCGTAGGTGGTGATGAGGTCCCAGATGGGCGAGGCCTGAGCCGCGGTGATCCAGGTCTCGGGCACGCCCTCGGCGCGGGCCGCCCGGATGACGTCGGGATCGTGCGGGTCCATGAGGATCTCGCGCTGGGCCATGTAGAGGTCCCGCGGGTCCTTGACGGCGGCGGCCTGGGAGACGCGGTCGGCGTCGTAGAGCAGGACCCCGAGGTACCGCAGGCGCCCTACGCAGGTCTCCGAGCACACGGTCGGTTCGCCGATCTCCAGGCGCGGGTAGCACAGGGTGCACTTCTCGGCCTTGCCGGTGGCGTGGTTGAAGTAGACCTTCTTGTAGGGGCAGGCCGACACGCACATGCGCCAGCCGCGGCAGGCGTCCTGGTCCACCAGGACGATGCCGTCCTCGGTGCGCTTGTACATGGCGCCCGACGGGCAGGCGGACACGCAGGTGGGGTTCAGGCAGTGCTCGCAGATGCGCGGCAGGTAGAACATGAAGGTCTGGTCGATCTGGTGCTGGACCTTCTCGCTCATGCCCGCCAGGACCGGATCGTCCGCCAGGGTCTCGGTGGAGCCGCCCAGGTCGTCGTCCCAGTTGGGTCCCCACTGGATCGTGGGCATGTACTCGCCCGTGAGCTGGGACTTCGCCCGGGCCACCGGGAGGGTGGGGGAGTCCTTGGGCGCGGACAGTAGACGGTCGTACTCGTAGGTCCACGGCTCGTAGTAGTCCTCGACGCCCGGCATGTCCGGGTTGGAGAAGATCTGCGCGAGACGGCGCAGACGACCTCCGGAGCGGGGCACCAGGCGGCCGCCCGGGGTGCGGGTCCAGCCGCCCTTCCAGCGCTCCTGATCCTCCCAGCCGCGCGGGTAGCCGACGCCGGGACGGGTCTCGACGTTGTTGAACCACATGTACTCGGTGCCCTCGCGGTTCGTCCACGCCTGCTTGCACGTGACCGAGCACGTGTGGCAGCCGATGCACTTGTCGAGGTTCATCACCATCGCGATCTGGGCCATCACCTTCATCAGAAGGTCACCTCCTGGTTGCTGCGACGACGGATGAGGGTGACCTCGTCGCGGTTGTTGCCGGTGGGGCCGATGTAGTTGAAGGCGTAGGACAGCTGCGCGTAGCCGCCCGCGAAGTGGGAGGGCTTGAGCACGATGCGGGTCAGCGAGTTGTGCGTGCCGCCCCGGCGCCCGCTGGACTCGGTCAGCGGGGTGTTCATGGTGCGCTCCTGGGCGTGGTGCATGAAGACCATGCCCTCGGGGATGCGGTGGGAGACGATCGCCCGAGCCGCCACGATGCCGTTGCGGTTGTAGGCCTCGACCCACTCGTTGTCCCTGACACCGATCTTCTCGGCGTCGGCCGGGCTCATCCAGATGGTCTGGCCGCCCCGGCCCAGCGTGAGCATGTGGAGGTTGTCGTAGTACTGGGAGTGGATCGCCCACTTGTTGTGGACCGTCAAGTACCGCACCGCCACCTGCGCGGTGCCGACCGGCGAGGTGGAGACCGATCCAGGTGCGGCCTCGCCGTACAGGGAGGCGTAGTCCAGCGGTGGCCGGAAGGTGGGCAGGGCCTCGCCCATGTCCCGCATCCAGTCGTGGTCGAGGTAGTAGTGCATACGACCGGTCAGGGTGTGCCACGGCTTGGCGTGCTCGACGTTGACGACGAAGGCGGAGTAGCGCCGCCCTCCATGCTCGGAGCCGGACCACTCGGGCGTGGTGATGACCGGCTGCGGCTTGATCTGGGTGTCGGCGAAGGTGATCTGCTTGCCGGCCTCCTCCTCGCTCAGCTCGATCAGCGGAGTGCCGGTGCGCTTGGACAGCGTTCCCCAGCCCTGGGTGGCCAGGCGGCCGTTGGTCGCCCCCGACATGTGCATGACCGCGTCGCCGGCCTTGATCGGGGTATCGACGAGCGGGCGGTTCTCCCCGGCGCCGCGGCCGGTGCCGTGGGCGCGGCGGAGCTTGTCCATCTCCTTGTCGGCGATCAGCATGATGCCCTTGGCCGGGATGCCCGGCTTCTCCACCAGCGGGCCGATCGTGTCGAACTTGTTGAGGATCTGGGTGTAGTCGCGTTCGACGGGCACCAGCTTGGGCATGGTGACCCCCGGCACCCACTCCGGCGGCAGCGAGGAGATGTCGCCGTGCGGCATCGTCATGGCGTCGGGGGTGTCGTGGGTCAGCGGGACCGCGACGACGTCGGTCTGGGCGCCGAGGTACTGCGGCGCCCAGGCGCTGACCATGGCGGCGAGCCGGCGGTAGATGTCGAAGTCGCTGCGGGCCTCCCAGGGCGGGTCGATGGCCGCGTTGAAGGAGTGGATGAAGGGGTGCATGTCCGTGGTGGACAGGTCGTACTTCTCGTACCAGGTGGCCGCCGGCAGGACGACGTCGGAGTGCAGCGTGGTGGACGTGTTGCGGAAGTCCGCCGTCCACATGAGGTCGAGCTTGCCCTCGGGCGCCTTATCGTGCCATGTCATGGACGTCGGCCTGCGGCCCGGAGGCGTCTCGGCGGCATTGACGTCGCCCCCCGTGCCCACCATGTGGCGCAGGAAGAACTCGGTGCCCTTGGCCGAGCTCCCCAGCAGGTTGGTGCGCCAGGAGGCCAGGATGCGGGGGAAGTTCTCCGGGGCGTCGGGATCCTCTGCCGCGAACCGCAGTTCGCCGCGCGTCAGCTGGTCGACGATGTAGTCCTTGGGATCCATGCCGGCGTGCCGGGCCTGCTGTCCCAGCAGGAGGGGATTGCGGTTGAAGGTCGGGTACGACGGCGTCCACCCGCGCTTCATGGCCTCGACCATGGTGTCCGAGACGGTCTTGCCGGTCAGCACCCCCGGACCCAGCGGGGAGGCGAGGCGCTCGGCGGGAGTGTTGTCGTAGCGCCACTGGTCGGTGGTCAGATACCAGAAGCCCGTGGAGATCATCTGGCGGGGCGGCCGCTGCCAGTCCAGGGCGAAGGCGAACTGCGCCCAGCCGGCGATGGGGCGGACCTTCTCCTGACCCACGTAATGGGCCCAGCCGCCGCCGTTGACGCCCTGGGTGCCGCACATGGAGGTCAGCGCCAGAATCGAGCGGTAGATCTCATCGGCGTGGTAGTAGTGATTGATGCCCGCGCCCATGAGCACCTGGGAGCGGCCCTTGGACTCGACGGCATTGGCCGCGAACTCGCGGGCCACGCGGATCATGGCCGGTGCGGGCACGCCGGTGAGCTCGCTCGCCCACGCCGGGGTGCCGGGCGCGGTGGCGTCGTGGTAGTCCTCGGGCCACTGGCCCGGCAGGCCCGCCCGGTGGACGCCGTAGTTGGCCAGGAGCAGGTCGTAGACGGTCGTCACCAGACGGCCGTCGGACAGGCGGGTGGCGGGCACGCCCCGGTGCAGGACGCCGCCGCCCACAGAGCCGGTGGGCGTGGTGGAGCCGGGCAGGTCGAAGCGGGGCAGGAGCACCTCGACGCCCTCGACGGGCGAGGTCGTGGTGCCCAGCTCGGCGATGCTCATGATCGGGGAGATGCCCTCCATGAGCAGGTTCCACTTGCCCTCGCCCTCGGGGGTGAAGCGGTCGGCCAGGGTGCCGCCGGGATCGGTCGGGCCGCGATCGCGGTCCCACACCAGGGGCCGGAAGTCGTTCTTCGGCTGCCCGTCGGCCGTGCCCGGCACGCCGTCCGCGGTCAGGAAGCGGCCGGGAACGTACCCGCCGCCATCGGGCGAGGCGTCGAGCTCCAGCAGGAAGGGGGAGTCGGTGTAGCGCCGCATGTACTCCATGAAGTACGGCTCGTGGCGGGCGACGTGGAACTCCTTGAGGATGACGTGACCCATGGCCATGGCCATGGCGCCGTCGGTGCCGGGGGCCACGCGCAGCCACTGGTCGGCGAATTTGGTGTTGTCCGCGTAGTCGGGGGAGACCACCACGACCTTCTGCCCGTGATAACGGGCCTCGGTCATGAAATGGGCGTCCGGCGTGCGGGTCAGGGGCAGGTTCGAGCCCCACATGATGAGGTACTGGGAGTTGTACCAGTCGCCCGCTTCGGGGACGTCGGTCTGGTCGCCGAACACCTGCGGCGAGGCCGGGGGCAGATCGGCGTACCAGTCGTAGAAGGACAGCATGGTGCCGCCGATGAGCTCGTGGAAGCGGCCGCCGGCCCCGTAGGAGAGCATGGACATGGCCGGGATGACCGAGAAGCCGGCGCAGCGGTCGGGACCCCAGGTGCGAATGGTGTGGACGTAGGCCGCGGCGATGATCTCCATGGCGTCGTCCCAGCCCACGCGCACCATGCCGCCCCTTCCGCGGGCGGACTTGTAGGCCTGTGAGATCTCGAGGTTGCTGGTGATATCGGCCCAGGCGGCCACGGCGTCGCCGTCGTGACGCTCCTTGGCATCGCGGAAGGCGTCGAGCAGCACGGAGCGCACATAGGGGTAGCGGATGCGCGTGGGCGAGTAGGTGTACCAGGAGAAGGCGGCGCCGCGGGGACAGCCGCGGGGCTCGTACTCCGGCATGTCCGGACCCGTGGTCGGGTAGTCGGTGATCTGCTTCTCCCAGGTGATGATCCCGTCGGTGACGTAGACCTCCCAGGCGCACGAGCCGGTGCAGTTCACCCCGTGGGTGGAGTGGACCATCTTGTCGTGGCTCCACCGGTGCCGGTAGAAGGTGTCGGCCTCGCGACCGCCCGTGAGGAAGAGACGGCGGGCGTCCGAGCTGGCCCGGCCGCGACGCAGGTAGGAGCCCAGGGCGAACAGGGCGGGGGTGTTCTCGACCTGCTTGTCGGGTCCGTCAACGAGGGGGTCGGTGAAGGTGGTCATTGATGGTCTTTCACTGTGATGGTCAGTGGCTGTCAGTGGCGGTCGGTGGCTTTCAGCGGCGGTCAGTGGCTGTCGGTTCACCGGGGGCGGGCCGATGTGCCCGGGAGGAGCGCCGCCCGGACACTCTGGACCAGGCCGTCCCGCCGTCGTCGGGAACGGATCAGCCCGGGAAGGGAGCCCCCGGTCGGGCGTAGCGGATCCAGCAGATGACCGCGCACAGGGCGCAGAAGGCCACGGAGATCCAGTACCAGGCGGTCGCGCCGAGCGAGGCGATGGCGACGCCCACGATGAAGGGGCCGAGGCTCGCGATCGCGGCGGTGAAGCCGATGGCGCCACCCGCCTGGCGCTTGGGCATGATCATCGGCATCTGCTTGAAGGTGCCGGCATTGCCCAGGCCGGAGAAGAAGAACATCGCCAGCATCGCCCACAGGAAGCCGGGGAACTGGGCCGGATCGGTGGGGTGGAGGAAGAACGTGGTCACTGCCAGGGTGACGCCCATGCCGACCACGGAGACGAAGGTCCAGATGGCGCCGCCGAACTTGTCGCACAGCGGACCCCAGCACATGCGGATGACCGAGCCGATGAGCGGGCCCAGGAACGCGTAGGTGGCTCCCAGGGGCAGGAGCGACTTGTCGAAGGTGGCGGCCAGCTCCGAGCTCGGCCCGTAGGTGTTCTTGATGAGCAGCCCGAACTGGGCTGCGAAGCCGGAGAACAGCCCGAAGGTCGCTACGTACATCAGGGTCATGTACCAGGTGTCGGGGTTGGAGAAGATGTCGATCTGCTGGCGGATGTTGGCCTTGACGGGCACATCCTTGAGCAGGGTGAAGGCCAGGATCGCGGCCACGATGGTCCATGGTACGAAGAAGATCGCGACGTTGTGGACCCACACCTGGCCATCCTTGGCTTGCTGCGGCGCGATCCAGGTGATGCCGAACAGCCCGAAGCCCATGAGCCAGGGGCCCATGAGCTGGATGATGCTCATGCCCATGTTGCCCACGCCGGCCTGGATGCCCAGCGCGGTGCCGGCCAGGCGCTTGGGGAAGAAGTAGCCGGTGGAGGGCATGTAGCCGGAGAAGGAGCCGCCGCCGATGCCGCAGGCGAAGGCCAGCGCCATGAGGACCCCGAAGCTGGTGCCGGTGTTCTGCACGGCGAAGAACCACCCCAGCATCGGCAGGGCGTAGAGCAAGGAGGAGTAGGCCACCAGCTTGCGCGTGCCGACGATGGGCGGCAGGAACATGTAGATGAAGCGGATCAGCCCGCAGGCCAGGCCCGGCATGGCGGCCAGCCAGTACAGCTGCCCCTCGGTGAGGGTGAAGCCGATCTCCGTGAGCTTGGGGGCGATGGCGCTGGGCAGGAACCAGACGCAGAACGCCAGGATCATCGAATAGGTGGTGATGATCAGGGTTCGCCAGGCGATGGGGGCGGACCAGTTCTCCGGCTCCTCCGGGTTCCAGCCGGTCAGGACCCGGCCTGTGGTGTCGAGCTTGCTCATGAGGCTCCTGTAGTGACGTGGGGACGGAGCGCGGTCGCGGGCCTCGGGCCGCGTCGTCCGGGGCGGGCGCCACGAGATGCGAGTCCTTGTGGCTCAGACCGACCCATGATGACGGAGCCGGGGCGCCCACGGGGAGAGTGCGCGTCGTGTCCCGTCATTCCAATGGTTGCGCAAGGGACCTTTTTCACGGTGTGCGCCGTATTTAGAAAACATCATGTATCGTAATAAATGACGGTGCGCAGGCGGGGCGGCGTCATTACGGTGGTCACATGCGCCAAACCGCCGACAGCCCCCGTCATGATCAGCCCGCCGCCGAGGTCGTCCAGAAGACCCTTCATCCGTTGCCCGAGCCGGTCAAGGGCGCGGTCATCACCGTCTCCGACCGCTGCTTCAACGGGGAGCGCGAGGACGCCTCCGGGCCGCTCGCCGCTCAGCTCCTGGCCCGGCACGACGTCGTCGTCGACGAGGTGCGCGTGGTGCCCGACGGGTCCGAGCCGGTGCGGGCGGCCATTGAGGTCGCCGTGGCCGCGGGCGCCCGGGTCGTGCTCACCACCGGGGGGACCGGGGTCACCCCGCGCGACCTCACCCCCGAGGGCACCGCGCCTCTGCTTGTGGCGCGGATGGAGGGCCTGGAGGAACAGATCCGCGCCCACGGCCTGACCAAGACTCCGCTGGCCGGCCTGTCGCGAGGGCTGGTGGGCGTCACGAGCCGCGGAGACGACGGCGCCCTCGTGGTCAACGCGCCGGGATCGCGCGGCGGGGTCAAGGACACCGTGGCCGTCATCGGCCCCCTGGTGCCGCATGTCCTGGAACAGCTCGGCGGCGGCGACCACTGAGCACGCGAGCGCTCGTAGGCGCTCGTGGGCGCTCGTGGGCGCTCGTGGGCGCTTGCGAGCACTGCTGAAGCGCCGATCCCAGCACCGATCGGGCCGCTGCCGGGCAGTTTATGGGCCTCCACTGGGCACTGAGTCGGTATTGCGGACTCGCACCGTTCGCATCGGCTCAGTGGCGGTCCCAGGCGCGGACGTCCTCCCACGTGTCCAGGTCGCGGGCCGCGGATCGCAGCTCTCCCAGATCCACATGGACCACCGACAGGCCCCCCAGGGCCCGACGCACGGAGACATCCCGCAGTGCCGCGCCCCCTGGCGCCACGCACTGCGTCAGTGCCGCTGTGCGGTAGACGCCGAGCAGGTACTGGACGTGGTCGCCATCCAGCGCGCAGGCGCCGTCCGCGTCCTGTGCGTTCCTCGCCGCCGCCACCAGAGCGGGCAGTGCGCGCCCGGACTCGGGCGCATCGCAGGTGACGACCGCGGTCAGCTCTGCCGGAGCCGCTGCGCGGGCGGCGTGGGCTGCTGGTGCTGCGCGCCCGGGGGATCCGGGCGATCCTGAAGATCCTGAAAATTCGGCCAGTCGTGCGAGCCCGGCGGCGATACCGGCGACCGGGCCGCCCAGCGGCGGATCCTCCAGCGCGCGCAGGATGCCGGCGGGCAGCGCGACCTCTGCGGGCGCCACGACGACGACGCGACCCACTGTCGCCACTGTCGCCACTGCCGGGCTGCGCTTCTCCGGCGCGGACCGCCCCGTCGGCTCGGCCCCGCTCGCCGGTTCAGCCAGATCGGTCAGCCCAGACAAGCCGGCCAGCACATGATCGAGCAGCCGGGCACCGCGCGCGACGACATCGGGCTTGGAGGCCCCGCCGAGCCGACGCCCGGTTCCGCCCGCCAGCACGACGACGTCGAGCCGTCCTCCATGGGCCGTGCCGGGCGGATCGGGTGAGCCCGTCGTGCTCCCGTTGCCGACTGCGGCGTCGCCCCCGCCGTCCGGTCCACTGGTCACGCCGGTCCCAGGGCGTCGATCTCGGCCAGGAGCGCCTCCACGTCGGCGTCCTCGGTCTGCGTCGGGTCGGGCAGGTCGATCTGAGGACGAGGCGGATTGTCCAGGCGCACATGCGCCCAGCCGATGGAGGCGACCCGCCCAGTGCGCTCGCAGGCTGCGACCACCCGACCGCGCAGGCCGGCCCGGGTTCCGCAGGGCGGCCCGATACGGGCGGCCTCCACCTCCTGCGGGCTCACGAGGGGCTTCATGAGCCCGGCCGACGTCAGCGCCCCGCGCAGGCCGCTGTCCGCAGACAGATCGTGGTAGGCCAGCTCGGCGCGCCGCACTCGAGGGTCCCGCCAGCCCGAGGCGGCGCGCTCGGCCACCCGGGCCAGGACCCGGTGCTTGATCGCCCAGTCCAGCTCGGTGGCCACGAGCTGCGGGCACCCCGACCGCAGCGCCCGCGCTCCCCGCTCCGCCAGATCGAGCACACTCGCGGTCAGCGCGTCGGTCTTGCTCGACAGCCGGCCGGTCAACCGCTCCAGGGCGAGTTCCAGCAGCTCGGGGCAGGTGATGGAACTGCGCCCGCCCACCCGCTCGCATGCGGCATTGGGCTCCCGGTTCCATGCGTGGACGGCGCGCGCTGGGTCGGCCAGCTCGCATTCGGCCATGTCCCACTCGCCGCGCTCGACCAGGGTCAGGGCGGCATCCATCACGACGATCTTGATGGCGGTCGTCCACGGGCTGACCGCGGAATCGCCGGCGACCACGTGCAGGCGCCGCCAGCGGCTCGCGTCGGCGTGGGGCTCGTCGCGGGTGTTGACGAAGGCGCGCTCGTGGGTGGGGTCGGCCGAGGCCGCCCCATGAATGTGGTCGGCGCGGGCCGAGTAGAGCATGGGGCCCAGCGGGTGATCGAGAGGGGGATCAGGAGTGTCGGGAGCGCCGGTGCCACCGTCATCGGTCCGGCTGCCGGCATCCGCCTGGCCGCCCCGCCCGCAGGCCAGCGACCCGGTACCGGCCAGGATCTGGCGCGCCGCCAGGAGCCCCACCATCCCGCCCAGAGGCAGAGGGGCGTCGCGTGTCACCTGGTAGTTCTCGTGGCAGCCGAAGGTGCTGCCCCATGCGTCCGTGTTCGACTTCAACAGGTGGATGCGCACGCCGCGGGATTCCAGTCGGGCGTTGGCGGCGCGGGTCATCGATGCCAGCACCGCGTCGCCGGCCAGGTCCTGGGCCACCGCATCGGTTACCCACACGCACTCCGGCCCCGCGTACTCCGGGTGCATGCCGATGTCGATATACAGGCGCGCCCCGCTGGTGGTGAAACGGTGCGTGCCGCTGGGCGGGGAGGAGACGTCGCGGAAGACCTCCTGCACCGCCTCCTCGACGCTCAACGGCGCGCCGTCGAGACCGGCGGCCACGTGCGCGCTGGTGACTCCGTACTCGGTCTCGATCCCGACGGCGCGATGCAGACGCCCGGCAGGGGCAGGGCTCACTGGCCGCCCTTCTGCCGGAAGCTCTGCACGAAGGTCAGCGCGTTGACCTCCAGGACGTCGTCGATACCGTCCAGGACCTCGTCCAGCCCCTGGGCTCCCTGGGTCGCGGAACTGGGCGCCGCCGGTGCCGGTGCCGGCTCGGGATCGGGCGCCTCTTCGCGCGAGACCTCCTTGTGGATGCGATCAGCCATGTCACTTCCTCCTGAGTGCGTGAATGCGTGAGTGCGTGTGCCGGGCCCGGTGCCCTAGTGCTTCAGTGCCCTGAGTGCCCTGAGTGCGCAGTGCCGTCGTCGTCCGCCGGTGCTTCGGCGTCGGATGCTCGCGGGTGGAGCGGACCCGCACCGGGATCAGCGTAGAAGCCCTCATCCCAGGCGTAGGTGCGCGGCTCGTCGGGGATGTCGATGCCCAGCGCCTCCAGCACCGCGATGAGGCGCGCGGCCCGGTCGTCATCGGCCCCCTCAGAGCTACTGGCCCCGCCGGGATCGCCAGGACCGACGCCGCTGTGCGCGAGGGCGCGCTCCACCTCCGCCGCGGTCGGGTGGAACGGATCGGGCAGGCTCACCCGCAGCAGGTCGGTGGCGTCGATATCGACCACCAGTGAGGTCCAGCTCGCCGCCCACACCCGGTCGGGGAAGGCCCGCAGGAACTCGGCCCGTCCGCCTGCGCGGGTGTCGGCGGGCGCCCGGCCGACGGCGGCGCGCACCGCTTCGTCATCCACGACCCGGCGCACCGAGCCGGCCCGCTCCAGGGCGGCTGCCAGCGACGCCGCCGGATCGACGACGGCGAACTGCAGATCGGCGGCCCGGATGCGGGGATCGTCCCAGTCGCAGTCGTAGCGTGTGCGCAGCCGCTCCAGCACCGCGAGCTTGGCGCACCACTCCACCAGGTGAGCGGCCCGGAGCGGGCCGTCCTCCAGGGCGTCGAGCGCCTCGCCCCACAGCGCCAGGACCGCGGCGGTCTCCTCGTCGAGTCCGTGGCGGCCCTCCGCGGCTCCACCCGCCGCCCCGCTCCCGTCCTGGTGGGCGGCATGAGCGGCGGCGATCTCATCGAGAAAAGCGCGCTGGACCTCCAGGGCGCCGACCGCGCCGCCGTCCGCCAGCTCGCAGCGCACCCGCAGCTCGGGATCGTGGGAGAAGGCGCGCAGTGCGCCGACCGGGTCGGCGAAGGTGAAGCGCTCGGCCAGGGCGCGCGCCCTGTGAGGGTGCTCCTCGATCAGGGACAGCAGCGCCGCCATGGACCCGGTGCGCAGCAGGCCCGTGACCGCCAGGGATGAGGAGTCGGCGGTGATGACGTGCAGGCGCCGCCAGCGGCGCTCCTCGGCGTGGGGCTCGTCGCGGGTGTTGACGATGGGGCGCTCACGGGTGGTGTAGAGCGAGACCGCCTGCTCGATGTAGTCGGCGCGCGCGAAGATCTGGAAGCCGGGCGTCCGCCCCTCCGGGCCGACGCCGACCCGCCCGGAGCCGCCGATCACCTGCCGAGTCACCAGGAAGGGCAGCGTGACGGCGGTGAGCAGGTCCCAGGGCACATCGCGGCGCACCGCGTAGGACTCATGGGCGCCCCAGGCGGCGCCGTGACCGTCGGTGTTGTTCTTGATGACCTGGATCCGGGAGCCGCGCTCCCGGCTCAGGGCGGCCTCGGCGTGATGCATGAGCAGGTCGCCGGCCTTGTCGTACAGCACCGCCTCGCGGGGGCCCAGGGCCTCGGGGGAGGCGTACTCGGGGTGGGTGTGGTCCACGTAGAGCCGGGCCCCGTTGACGGCATGACTGGCCGAGCCCCGGTAGTAGTGGGCCTCGAAGGGAGCCACACGCTTGACCCAGCGCGTGGGGGAGCCGGTCAGAACCGCTCCCGCCTCCTTGTCGGTGCGGGCCTCCGGGGCCAGGTCGTGGTCGGCGCCGTCGCGTGCGTCCCTGGTGGGCAGCTCCCCGGAGTAGTCGAAGCGGCAGCCCGCGCCGACCAGCAGATCCCGCCCGGTGGCGGCCGGCACGTGATCCGTGGACGGCGCACCGCCGGCGGCCGCATCGCGCGCATAGGCGAACAGCAGGTCGCGGGCCAGCCCGTCGGGCTCGGCAGCCGGGTCGTCGCGGTCGATGAGGGCGTACTCGGTCTCCACGCCCATGACCCTGCGCACGGTGATCATCTGGTCTCCTTCCTGGGTGCCGGGGCGAGTGCGATGACGGGGTCGGTGCGCTGGCCACGTCCGATGACGCGCGCCCACTCCTCCGGATCCGAGGCGCCGGGCAGCTCGGCGGACTCGGCCACCTCGGCGTGCAGGGCCTGCAGGAGATGGGCGGTGGTCAACCCGCGTCGGCCCGCCAGGGCGTCCTTGACGGCGGCCGCCTTGGCGCGCTCGACGACCGAGGCGATCATGGCCCCGGAGACCAGGTCGACCAGGTGCCAGGTCTCGACCGCCCCCGAGCGCCGGTGGACCTCCAGGACAGCGGTTTCGGGGCTGCGGGAGAACAGGGCCTCCAGCAGTGCCTCGCCCATGACCCGCACGGCCCGGCCCGCGGATCCGGCGGCGGCGAGCTCATCGGGGTGGATCGGCAGGTCCTCGGTGAGATAGCGCCCCAGGATCTGGCGGCTCGCCTCCCGATCGGGGCGGTCGATGCGGATGCGCACGTCGAGGCGGCCGGGCCGCAGGATCGCCGGATCGATCATGTCCTCGCGATTGGAGGCGCCGATGACGATGACGTTGCGCATCTCCTCCACGCCGTCGATCTCGGCGAGCAGCTGGGGGACCACCGTGGTCTCGACATCGCTGGACACTCCGGTGCCGCGGGTGCGGAACAGGGACTCCATCTCGTCGAAGAAGACCACCACCGGGACGCCGCGGGCCGCCTTATCGCGGGCGCGGGCGAAGATGAGGCGGATGCGCCGCTCGGTCTCCCCGACGTACTTGTCCAGCAGTTGCGGGCCCTTGATGTTGAGGAAGTGGGTGCGCCGGCCGGTGGTGCGCGCCAGGGAGGTGGCCACGGCGCGGGCGATGAGGGTCTTGCCGACACCGGGCGGCCCGTACAGCAGCAGGCCCCGCGGGGGTCGCAGGCGGTGCTCGACGTAGAGCTCGGGGTGGGCCATGGGCAGTTCGATGGCGTCGCGTATGCGCTCGATGGTCGCGTCCAGTCCGCCGATCATCTCCCAGGAGGTGTCGGGGGAGTCGTCCAGAAGGAGGTCCTCGACCTCGCGGCGGGCGATGCGGCGCAGGGCGACGCCGTCCTTGAGGTCGGCCATCAGGGCGTCGCCGGGCCGCAGGCGGACGGCGACCAGGGCGGGGGACAGGCGCAGGACGCGGGTGTCCTCGCTGCGCACGGCGACCAGGACGTGGCGCTCGTCCAGGCGCTGCTCGACGGTGACGAGTTCACCGACGTCGTCCGGCTCGGCCGTGGCCACCGCGTTGAGGCGCTCATCGAGGACGAGGGCGGTACCGGGCTCCAGGCCGCCCAGCGGCAGTGCGGACGAGGCCGTCACCCGCATCCGCCTTCCGGCCACGACGACGTCGATGGTGCGGGCCATGGCGTCGACGACGGCCACATGCGTGGCGAAGGAGAGCGGGGGCGCCGTCAGGCGCTCGATCTCCTCCTGGGCGGCCGCCAGCTCCCGGCGGGCCGATGTCAGGGCGCGGGCCAGGCTGCGGTTCTTGCGCACGAGCACGTCGGCGTCGGGAGTGCTCGGATCGGGCGGGGTGACTCCGGTGGCTTCGACGGCCCCGGCTGGTTCAGCAGCGCCGGCTGCTGCGGGGGCGGTGTCGGCGGAGCGCCCGGCACCGGCATCGGCACCGGTGCTATGCGGCTGCGCGGGTGCCGCTTCGCCCTCATCCACGTCCTGCTCCTTCGCCTCGGTGGTGGTAGGCGGCCCTCCGAGAACCGGAGTGGCACGCTCGTACCAGAACGAGGTTAACGCGTCGGGCGGCACGGCAACAGGGGGAAACAGGGGGATAGGTCCGGATTCAGGGTGCTGAATGATTGATTCCATTCATTGGGAGGAATCCAGGGGGCGGCCGGCTTCGGCTCAGTCTGCGTTCAGTCGGCGGGGCGCACCCAGTCGCCCGAACGGCCGCCCGATTTCGCAGTCACCTGGGCCTCGCGCAGCGACACGCCCCGATCCACGCCCTTGACCATGTCCACGATCGCCAGGCCCGCAACGGTCGCCGCCGTCAGCGCCTCCATCTCCACGCCCGTGCGGTCGGCCGTGCGCACGGTCGCGGAGATGCGCACGCCCTCCTCCTCGACGACCAGGTCCACCGCACACCCGTGCACGCCGATGACATGCGCCAGGGGCAGCAGCTCCGGAGTCCTCTTGGCCGCCGCAATACCGGCCACGCGCGCCACGGCGAGCACATCCCCCTTGGGGACGCTCCCGTCGCGCAGCGCGGCGACGATGCGGGGCGAGCAGGCCACGAATGCGGTCGCACTCGCCGTGCGCACGGTAGGACTCTTGGCGGTCACATCCACCATGCGGGCGGCGCCGGTCTCATCCAGGTGAGTCAGACGGGGCTGGCTGGCCGGGTCGGGCATGGGCTCCTCCAGGTAATTCGGGGTTCCATTGAGGTTCAGTGCAAGTGAGTGCGATTCAGCGCGATAAGGCCGACCTCGTCGCCCACGGCGACCTCGGCCACCTCCTCGCCCACGACGGCCAGCGCCTCGGCTGCGGCCATGGAGGCCACGAGGTGCGAGCCCGAACCCAGGCGGTGGGTCGGTTCCACCCATAGAACTGGGCTCGCGGTGCTCCCGGTGCTTTCAGTGCGCTCAGCGCATTCAGCGCGCTCGGTGCTCTCGGCGGCCGCGCCCGGCGCTGAGTTCTCCATGTCCTCCATGCCCTCCACGTCCTCCACGGACGCCCGGGCCGGAGCCTGGACGAAGCGCACGGGGATGTGCTGGCGCCTTCCCGGGGGTGTGCGCCAGGCCGCCGCGGCCCGTGCTCGCATCGAGAGGGCGTCATGAGGGCGGCGAACTCCGCTTCCGGGCAATGGGCCGGGAACAGAGTCGCGCCCGGCCAGGCGCGCCAGGGCCGGGGCCACCACGGTGATGAAGGACACGAGCACACTCACCGGGTTACCCGGCAGGGTGATGATGGGCACCTGCCGATGCGTCCCGCCGTCCTCGATACGCACCACGCCGTGGCCCTGCGGCTTGCCCGGCTGCATGGCGACCTTGGACAAACGCAGCCGCACCGTGCCGTCTGCAGTGTTCTCGCCGTTCTCGCCGTCCTCATCATCCTCAGCCAGCATGACCAGGGGGTCGAAGGCGCCGGCCGACACCCCGCCGGAGGTGACGATGAGATCGGCCCCGCGCGCCGCCTCGATGAGGGCCGTGGCTAGTGACTCGGCGGCGTCAACGCTGCGGGAGACCGAGGCGAGCCGCGCTCCGTGCTCGGCGACCAGCCCCGCCAGCAGCAGGGAGTTGGAGTCGGGGATGGCGCCGGCGGGAAGCTCCTGGCCGGGCTCGACGAGCTCGGCGCCGGTGGACACCACGGCGACCCGCGGTCTGGGGAAGGCGCGCACCGCGGATAGGCCGACCGAGGCGAGGGAGGCGACGGCCGTCGCTGTCATGAAAGTGCCCGCCGTCAGGACCGAATCGCCGATGCCGACGTCCTCGCCCGCCTGGCGCACGTTGAGGCCCGGCCTCGCGGCCACACGGATCCCGACCTCGGCGGGCGGCGGGTGAGGGCCGGGCGCCTGGTCGGTGTCCTCGACCTTGACAACGGCATCGGCGTTCTCGGGGAGCATGGCGCCGGTCATGATCCGCTGGGCCGTCCCGGGAACCAGGGGGGCGGGCGCGGTGCCGGCGGGCACATCCCCGGCCACCGGCAGGATGACCGGTGCCTGGGGGGCGGCCGACTCCGTGTCCCGGGCGCGCACCGCATAGCCGTCCATGGCCGAGTTCGTCCAGGGGGGCACGGGCAGGGCGGCGGTGACGTCCTGGGCGAGTACCAGACCGTGTGCCGCGAACAGGGGAGTATCGACGGCGGGCAGGGGCGTCAGTGCGGCGAGGACCTCGGCGACGTAGGCCTCCACGCTGAGCGTGTCGGGCATGGCGGGCTTCTCAGCCGTCTCGGGCATGGCTCTCCTTCTCGGGGCCGACTTGGCGCGCCGGCGGTCCGGGCCGTGCGGGCTGCGGCGGCGATGTCTTCTCGGTGCCCATCATTCCTCATCAATTCCTTATGATCGTTCATCGGAGCTCCAAGCAGCCGACGTCGCACCCGGGAGGCGCCCGCGGTTACCGGACCAAGGGGCTGTGTACTTCTCCGCCGCTCGCATCGGGAGGAAGCGCGGAATCACGACCGGGGCTGAGCCGAATGCTGAATACGGTCGGCGTGTAGCCTCCCTTGCAGCAGCCCGCATCGTGAGCGCGAACCGCCTGGGAGGAGCAGGGATGACCCACACCACTGAATCGAGAGGGCAAGCGGCTGCGCGCGTCGCGCGGGCCGGAGTGATCCGCGAGCCGGTCTCGATCCCCGAGTTGGCCGCTGCCGTTCAGGACCGGGCGGCAGGCGCCGTCGTCACCTTCGAGGGCGTGGTGCGCGACCACGACCGCGGACGGGAGGTCACCGCCATCGCCTACTCGGCCCACCCGAGCGCGGATGAGGTGATCGCCCGGATCGCCCGCGAGGCCGCCGAGTGGCCGGGATTGCGGGCCGTCGCCGTCGTCCACCGCATCGGGGACCTGGGAGTCGGCGAGACGGCGCTCGGCGTCGCCGTGAGTGCGGACCATCGCGCGCCGGCTTTCGAGGCCGTCCGCGACATCGTCGAGGAGGTCAAGAAGCGACTGCCGGTGTGGAAGCACCAGCTCTTCGCCGACGGTACGCGCGAGTGGTCCGGCTGCCCGTGACGGCGGGGCCGGCGGGGGCCGGGGTCTCACCCGCCGGCGAAGGGCGGCAGGATGTCGATGCGGTCGCCGTCCTCCAGGGGCGTCAGCGAATCCGCCGGTGTTGAGAGGGCGTTGACCAGGTAGCTGGAGACGCCGATGATCCGCGCCATCTCCAGGCCGCGGCCCGCCAGCTGCTCGCGCAGGGAGGCCAGCGTCGTGCCGGCGGGCAGTTCGAGACGCTCCTCGGGGCGCCCCGCGGCTTCGGCGGCTGCGGCGAAGTAGCGCAGCTCGACGTCGATCGCGTGATTCGCGGAAGAAGAAGTGGTCACGTCGGCTCCTCTCGGGCCCGGATCCTGAACGGGCGTTCCCGGCTCATGCGGGCGAGGCCCGGTGCCGTAGGGGTCGCGTGGATGGTACCCCGCTGTCGGCTCCCGGTGGCGAGATGCGCCGGGGTGCGGGTTGGTCGCATGCGATGTGCGAGAGTCGACCCATGGATGTGGATGCCGCATGGGACATCGTGGAACAAGTACTGTCCGACCGCGTGCCGACTGTCGCGGCCACGCTGCGGGGGCCGGCGGCCTCGGAGGATATCGAGCGCCTGAGTGCGAGGGTCGGCCGTGACTTGCCGGCCGACTTCGTGGCGAGTCTGCGCCGCCATGACGGCCAGGACAATCCGACTCGGCTCCTCGACCTTTTCGACCACTTCACCCTGTTGGGCGTCGAGGACATGATCGCGACTTCCGACATGCGTGCAGAGGTCTTCGTGGGGGAGGAGGAGACGCCCATCGACTGGATGGTCCCCGACAAGGTCCGCACCGTCATGAACCGCCGGGGCTGGCTGCAGTTCACCGACGCCGAAGGCCGTGGCTACGCCCTCGACCTCGACCCGCTCCCGGCGGGCCGGGCGGGGCAGGTCATCTACCTGCCGATCGACGGCCTTACGCCCGAGCCCGACTACCCCTCCTTCACGGCCTGGTTCTCCGAGGTCGCGGAGAAGTTCGCCGCCGGCGCCTTCAGCGTCGAGGACGGCGATGCGATCTGGCTCGATTACGACGAGTGACGTCTGGACCGATCTCGGTGCGGAATGCGACCGATCTCGATGCGGAACCGGACCGATCTCGCGGCGGAAGCGGACCGATCTCGGTGCTCAGCCTCAGCCTCAGCCGCCGATGGCGGACATGGTGCGGGCCGGCCGTGCGAAACCGGTGCGGCCCCGTTCCGGGGCGTCCGCGCCATGGGCGAGCGGCTTGTACCAGGTCGCCCCGGCCCAGATCCGGATGAGCTCGTCGTCGCTCGCGCCGGCGCGCATGGGGCCGCGCAGATCCGTCTCCTTATTGGAGAACAGGCAGGTCATGAGTCGTCCATCCGCCGTCAGGCGGGTCCGATCGCAGTCGGAGCAGAAGGGCGCGGTCACCGAGGCGATGATCCCTACCGTCCCGGCTGGGTAAGGCCCCTGCCGATTCGCACCGGCGGCGACCTCCCACACGGCCGCCGGACGGTGGTCCGGTCTTCCCCGCGCGTGCAGCTCGAAGCCCGCCGCTGCCAGGACCTCGAGCACCTGCTGGGCGCCGACCACGTCCTCGGCGCGCCACGACTCGCGCGGTCCCAATGGCATGTGCTCGATGAAGCGCAGACTCCAGCCGCGCCGCAGGCACTCGCCCAGCAGTCGGGGGGCGCGCTCAGCGAGACCGTCGGGCATGGCCACGGCGTTGATCTTGATCGGCGACAGCCCCGCCGCCTGTGCCCCGGCCACGCCCCGCAGAACCCCGTCGAGACGATCGCGACGGGTCACGCGCGCATATTCGGCCGGATCCAGGGTGTCGATCGAGACGTTCACCCTGTCCAGGCCTGCTTCTCGCAGGCCGACGGCGCGCCTGTCCAGGCCCAGCCCATTGGTCGTCAGGCCGATGTCGGGCTTGACTCCGCGCCGCGTGTGCAGACCGGCCACTGCGGCGACGATCTCTTCCAGGTCCCGTCGCAGCAGCGGCTCCCCGCCGGTCAGGCGAATCCGCTCCACTCCGAGGCGCTCCACCGCCAGTCGCGCCAGCCGCCCGATCTCAGTGGTGGTGAGCAGACTGGGCGTCGGCAGCCACTCGAGCCCGGCGGCGGGCATGCAGTAGGTGCAGCGCAGATTGCAGCGGTCCGTGATGGACAGGCGCAGGTCGCGCACGGTGCGCCCGTGGCGGTCGGTCAGCCGGTCGGGGACCGTGCCTCCCGCTGTTATCGGAGCCGTTATCGGCGCTGCCGGTCCTGCCTGTCCTGCCTGCGCTGTCAGGGCCGGCAGGGCTGCCGGCGCCTCTGGAGCGAGAGGGGCCCGACCTCTCTCAAGCCCGGTGCTCCCGGCGTCATGATGCGGCCCGGCCGGCGGCGCCGGAAGCGCAGACGGCACCGGGCGCACCGCCGGAGTCGGCAGTGCCACGGGCGTGCGCACCGTCATCTCGGCGACGCGGCCGTCAAAGGGCGAAGGAGCCATGACGAGGAGGATACGGGTCCGTGCGGGCCGGCCTTCTCCCGCAACCGGAAGGTCCGGCTGGCCGGCGTAGGATCACTCAGGCGACGCGCAGGATCTCGACGCGCGCGTAGCCGTCCTCGGCCTCCAGCAGGGTGTGCTGGAAGGTGAAGGGCAGCTGGTCGATCTGGTTGAGCAGCGGCGTGGGCACGTGCGGGGCGACCAGGTCGAAGCCCTCGCCCACGTTCAGCGAGGAGGCCGCGCCGATCACGGCGGCGTGACGCAGGCGGTGCGGGATCGCGCGGGCGTCGAGGGTCAGACGGTCGGAGTCGTGCTCCTGGCACCCGCAGGCGTGGGAGTGCTTCTTCTCCTCGATCGGGATGAGGTTGGGGTTATCGCTCATGGCGCTCTCCTTGTCGTGAGTGTGACCGCTGTCGGTTGCGCATCGGATGCGCAACCGCCCGATCTGTGACGCTGAGCCGGAGCGCGTCGTGAGATCATTGCCCGGCCTGCGGCTACTTTATTACGGTGAACGATGTGGAAAAAAGTGAGGTGAGTGTGTCGAAGGACCCACGTTCGGCCGCCTCCGATCAGATCTCGGGTGCATCCCAGCCGGCTGTATCTTCTGCATCGACTGCATCGGCTGATCCGGCCCGCTCCGGTGCTCCTCGGCTGGCCCCCAGGCTCGTCGCCCTCGCCCTGGGCGGCGCATGCCTCCTGTCCGGCCTCGATGCGGCCCTGCTGAGACTGGGGGCATGGGCGCCGGTGGACGCGGCGGCACTGGCGGCCTTCCACGGTCCCCTCATGCTCGTCGGTTTCCTGGGCACGGTCATCGGTCTGGAGCGAGCGGTGGCGGCGCGCACGAACTGGGCCTTCCTGTCGCCCGCGGGCAGTGCCCTGGGGTGCCTGTCCCTGGTGGCCGGGGTCCCCGAGCCGGTCGGTCAGGTCCTGGCGCTCCTCGGCTCGGCGGCCCTGTGCGCGGTCTATGTCCATGTTCACCGGCGCGTCGCCTCCATCGCCGTGGATATCGAGGCCATGGGGGCCATCGCCCTGACGCTGGGGAACCTGCTGTGGCTGCGCGGCACGGCGATCGAGGTCTGCGTTCCCCTGTGGCTGCTCTTCCCCGTGCTCACCGTCGTCGGTGAGCGGCTCGAGCTCGCCCGGGTCGCCTTTGTCGGAACCGTCGTCGAGGAGATCGTGCGCGCTCTGTCCGCCGCCGCCCTGCTGGGAGCCTGCATGCTGGGCGTCGCCGGGGCCGCCCGCCTCGTGATCGGCCCCGCTCTGCTCGCCCTGGCCGTGGTCATGGCCCGGTACGACGTCGCCCGCCGCACGATCCGCGCCACCGGGGCCGTGCGGTTCGCCGCCGCAGCCATGCTCGCCGGCTACTTCTGGCTCGCCGTCTCCGGACTGGCCTGGAGCCTGGGTCCTCTGGACGCCGCCTACGACAATTACGACATCATCATCCACTCCATCGCCCTGGGCTACGCCTTCTCCATGATCCTGGCTCACGCACCGACGATCATCCCCGCCATCGTCCACCGCCGTCTGCCCTACCACCGGGCCATGTGGCTGCCCTACGCCCTGCTGCACGTCGGGCTGATGGTGCGGGTCGTCGCCCGACTCCGCGCCGGGGTCGCTGAGCTTGCCGAGGGCACAGTATGGCGAGCCGGCGGCGTCCTCGGCGTCGTCGCTGTGCTCGTCTTCCTGCTGCTGACAGTCGCCCGCGTCGCCACTGCAGGGCGGATCGGCGCCGGCCGGCCAGCTTGGGCGACTGGGCCCGCCGACCCCGGAGGACCCACTGAGCCCGGAGAGCCCGCCGGGTCGGTCGGGGCCGGGGCGGACCCGACCGCCGGCACTGCACGGGGGAATGAATGATGCCCGTGTCCATCGGACGTCCCGACGAAACCGGCCGTCGGGAGGAGCGAGCCCGCAGGAGGCCCGCATCCGCTACCGCGGCCGGTCTGCAGCGGCGACCCGACCGCAAGCCGTCCCGCCGCAACACCCAGGTGCGGCGCAACGCCCTCGTGCTCGCCTGGATCGTGGTGGCCGCCGTGCTGGCCGTGCTCATCATCGCCGGACCACTGGCCTCCTGGGGCACGTGGCTGCCCCTGCACGCCCTCCTGCTGGGCGGCATCGGCTCGGCGATCACCGTGTGGTCCGCCCACTTCGCCGACACCCTGCTGCACCGTCCGGCGCTGGGCGGAGCCGCTCTGCTCGACGCCCGCCTGTACGCCCACGGGGCGGGCACGGCGCTCGTCCTGGTGGGGATCACCGCGAGCTGGCCGGTTGTCGCCATCGCCGGGGTCACGATCATCGTCCTGGCCGCCCTGACGGGCGTGGTCGCCATCTCGGTGCAGTACCGGCGCGCCGTGGCGCCGCGCCTGGCGGCCCTGGCGATCCACTACGCCGTCGCCCTGATGCTCCTCGCGCTCGGCGCAGTCTTCGGCTACCTCACCAACTGGGCCGAGGCCCGCGGATCGACGCACCTGTCCGACGTCTTCTACGTGGCCCACACGACCACCATGGTCCTGGGCTTCGTCGGCACCACCGTGCTCGGCACGCTCACCGTGCTGTGGCCCACCATGCTGCGCACCAAGATGGAGCCCGAGGCGCCGCGCTGGACCACCCGCGGCCTGCCCCTCCTGGTGTGCGGCACCGCGCTCGTGGCGGCCAGTGGGCTGTTCTCGCCCCTGGCCGTGCTTGGCATGATCGTTTATCTCGCCGGGGCCTGCGGCGTCATCGTGCCCGGGTTCAAGACCGCTCGGCGAGTGCCGCCCACGTCCTTCGCCACCGCCTCGGCCGCCGCCGCGGTCATCTGGTTCCTCATCGGCGTGGTGCGGATAGGCACGGGCATCGGCGTCTCGGCGCTCGGCGACGCCGGGGCCGTGGGGCAGGCGGCCTCCGCTCGAGAGGTCATCCACGGCGTGCGCGTGCTCCTGGCTGCGGGCTTCGCCCTGCAGGTGCTCGCCGGTGCCCTGAGCTACCTCAGTCCTGTCATGCTCGGGGGCGGACCTGCGGCCACGCGCGCCACCAACGCCATCATGGACCGGGCGGCCGCCTACCGGGTGGTCGCCGCCAACGCCTGCCTGGCCCTGGCGCTGCTCACCGTCCTTCCCTGGGAGGTGCGCGTGAGCGGGGCCGTCACGGCGGGCGCCATCGCCGCCTACGTCCCGATCGGAATGGGGCTGAGCGTGCGGGAAGTCGTGGTCCGTGCCCGCGAGAAGAAACGCGGGGCCGCCGTTACGATCCCTGGTGGTTCACCCGCTGCGGCGCGAGGTGCGTCGTCGTCCAGAATGCCGGTCTCGTCCGTCAGGCAGCCGCACCCGCGAGCCGAGAACGGCCGGAGGCCGGCAGCATCCCAGCCCCCTCAGCCCCAGGAGAGCGCCGATGAGTGAGAAGAACGCCCCCGAGGATTCTGGGAATTCCGGGGAATCTAAGGCCCGCGGTCGGGCTCGGGCCGGCGACGCCGGTGACGGCCGGAGCGGTGCGACTGGCCGCGCCGGCGCTGCCGAAGGAGTCGGGAGTGCCGGTCAGGCCGGTAACCCCGATGGCCCTGGCCGTGCAGATCGAGCGGGCCGGGCGGATCGAGCAGATCGTTCCGACGGGGCGCGCATCCATCGCGGGGCCGTGACGGCGGGCACGGCTCCCGCCGTCGGCCGCGGGCGCGCCGTCGCCTCCCCTCAGGATGCCGATGCCGCCCGCCGGCAGGCGCGCGCAGTCGACCGCCGAGGAGCTCTCTTCGGGCTGCTCACCGCCGGGGCGGCCGTCGTCGTGGGCGCCGCGGTCGGCGGTCGCGGAGAGGGAGGCGCGGGGACGCGGTCGGTGACCGCCACGGGCAACACCGTCGAGGCCGCCATCAGCGTGGACGGCATGCGCTTCGTGCCCGACACTGTGGACGTCGCTGTCGGGGACCGGCTCGTCATCACCCTGGACAACACCTCCGACCAGGTCCACGATCTGGTCGTCGAGCTCTCCGCCGGGGGCACCGCCACCACCGGGCGCATCGCAGCGGGGGCCAGCGGAACCCTCGATGCGGGTGTCGTTGCCGGGCCGCTGGAGGGCTGGTGCTCGATCGCCGGGCACCGCGCTCAGGGCATGGTCTTCCACGTCACTACCGGTGGGCGCAGTGCCCAGGCGAGCGACCATGCGGGCCACGGCGATGGCGGCGCCCGCTCCGGGGACTCCTCCGGCGATGCGGTGCCGGACTACTCGGCGACTCTGCCCGACGATGTCTCCGCCTTCGACGCCGTCCTGCCCTCGGCGGACACCTCCACGGTTCATGAGCACACCTTCACCGCCACCGAGCTCGTCGCCTATGTCGGCGGTGGAGTCACCCAGAAGCGCCTGACCTTCAACGGCCAGGTCCCCGGACCGGTGCTGCGCGGCCAGGTGGGCGACACCTTCAGAATCACCCTGGTCAACGACGGCACCATGAGCCACTCGCTCGACTTCCATGCTGGCGTCGTCTCCCCGGACGAGGTCATGCGCTCGATCAATCCCGGGGAGCGGCTCGTCTACGAGTTCGTCGCCGAGCGCGCGGGCATCTGGCTCTACCACTGCTCGACGTCCCCCATGAGCGTGCACCTGTCCAGCGGCATGCACGGCGCCGTCATCATCGATCCACCCGGTCTGAGCGGAGTCGACCGCGAGTACCTCATGGTCCAGTCCGAGATCTATCTGGGGCCCGAGGGCGAAGAGGCCGATGCCGCCAAGGTGGCGGCCAAGACGCCCGACCTGTTCGCCTTCAACGGCATCGCCTTCCAATACCGCGACCGGCCGCTGCCCGCCAAGCCCGGTGAGCGCGTCCGCTTCTGGGTGCTCAACGCCGGTCCGTCGGAGCCCATGAGCTTCCATTGCGTGGGTCTCCAGTTCGACCAGGTGTTCTTCGAGGGCGCCTGGACCCTCGGGGGGCCGGACCGGATCGGTGCCGCGTGGTCGGGCGGAGGGCAGGCGCTGGGCCTGCAGCCCGCTCAGGGCGGCTTCGTCGAGTGCGCGCCGGCCGAGTCCGGCACGTACACATTCGTCTCCCACGCCTTCGCCGACATGGAGAAGGGGGCCATGGGGAAGCTGGTTGTCTCCTAGGGCATCAGTAGTGCACTAGCAGAGCACTAGTAGGACACGAGGACAGGGGCACCGCACCCGGCGGGGCCGTGGGCGCGGCTCAGTTCTCGACGCTGACGTGGCAGCCGTTGTCGAGCAGCGGCGCCAATGCGAGGCGGGTGCGCCCACCGGCCTGATCGGCGGGGGAGTCGGGGGCATCGTGGGAGTCGGGGGAGTGCTGTGGCCCTCCGCGTTCGTAGACCTCATTGAGGTAGCCCTCATGCATGATGCACACCAGCGGATGGGGTGCCCGGGCGCGGGTCATCAGCGGGCATGCCTTGAGGATGATGGTCTCGCCATGGGCTTCGGGGGCGAAACCCATGATGGACAGGTTCGGCAGCAGATTCGCGGCGCGCTCCGCGGGGCTCGCCGTCTCATCCTCCTGGGGATCCTCGCTCTCCTGCATCGACGGCGTCATCTGCGCCCATCGCCGTCCGATCGCCAGGGCGAGCTCGCGGGCCTGCGGACCGGTGCCCAGCGTCTCCGAGATCGCGTCCAGCAGGGTCAGATAGGAGTCCAGGACCTCGGTCGGACTCGGAGCGGTCGAGGTGTAGCGCAGCGCGGGGCGGCCGCGTCGGCCCGTCGGCTTGGTGGAGACCTCGACGAAACCCGCGTCGAGGAGCGCGTCGAGGTGCTCGCGCACGGTGTTGTGGTGAAGATCCAGGGCGGAAGCCACATCGGCCGCGGTCATCGGCCGACCGGCGGACTCGATGAGCTCGAGAACCCGACGACGGGCGACTGTCAGCTCAGTGCGCGCCGACAGGTCCGCCCAGGAGGAGCGCGGCAGGCGTGCAGAGGCATCGGACACACGGCGAGCCTAGTGGGAGCGGGAGCGCTCGTACAAAGCACCCCTCCCGGCGACCCGTGGGCGTCCCGGCTGCGAATGGGGTCCCGACCTGAGGACGCGGAACCCTCCCGGCGACCCGTGGGCGTCTTAGTCCCAGGCGATCGACCAGTACTGGGTCTCCTGGAACTCGCGGATGCCTTCGCGGGCCCCCTCCCGGCCGATACCGGACTCCTTCAGCCCGCCGAAGGGTGCGGCCGGGTCCGAGACCAGGCCCCGGTTGATGCCGATCATGCCGAACTCGAGCCTCTCTGCCAGCCGCATGGCCCACCCCGGGGTCCCGGAGAAGACATAGGCCGTGAGCCCCGCGTCAGTGCTGTTGGCCCAGTCGAGCACCTTCTCCTCGTCCTCCCAGGCGATGATCGGGGCCACCGGGCCGAAGATCTCCGTGTGCGCGATTTCGGCGTCGGGGGACACCCCGGTCAGGACCGTCGCCGGGAGGAACGCCCCGGGTCCCGCCGGGCACTCGGACCGGGCGCTTACGCGGGCCCCCGCCTCGACGGCGCGATCGACGAGACTCTGGATCGTGTCGCGGGCCCGCGTCGTGATCATCGGGCCGATCTCGCATCCTGCCGGCCCCAGGGCCGGGCCGACCGTCAGGGCGCGCACCGCCCGGGCGAGGCGCTCGACGAAGGCGTCGTGGACATCGGCGTGCACGTAGAAGCGGTTGGCCGCTGTGCACGCCTCGCCCGACCCGCGGAACTTGGCCTGCATGGCCCCGGCGACGGCGGCATCGAGATCGGCGTCCGGCGCGACGATGAAGGGGGCGTTGCCGCCCAGTTCCATCGAGGAGACCAGGACCCTGTCCGCCGCCTGGCGCATGAGCGCCTTGCCCACCTGCGTCGAGCCGGTGAAGGAGATGGCGCGGACCCGGGAGTCCTCCAGCCAGGCCGTGGAGATCTGCGCCGAGCGGGTCGAGGGGAGGATGTTGACCACGCCCGCGGGCACGCCCGCCCGCTCGATGAGGCGCCCCAGGGCGATCGCTGTCAGCGGCGTGAGGCTGGCGGGTTTGAGAACGACGGTGCACCCGGCGGCCAGCGCCGGAGCGATCTTGCGAGTCGCCATGGCGGCCGGGAAGTTCCAGGGGGTGACCATGGCGACCACGCCGATGGGCCGGTGGGTGACGAGCGTGCGGGTGCCTCCGGCCGGAGACGCGCCGAAAGCACCCTCCGTGCGCACGGCCTCCTCGGAGAACCACCGGAAGAACTCGGCGGCGTAGCGGATCTCGCCGAGGGCGTCGGCGAGCGACTTGCCGTTCTCGGCGCTGATGAGCGCGGCCAGGTCGTCCTCGTTGTCGATCATGAGGGAGAACAGCGAGCGCAGGAGCTCCCCGCGCTGGCGGGGCGCCATCGCGCTCCAGACGGGTAGGGCCGCGGCGGCGGCGTCGACCGCGGCCCGCGCGTCCTGCGGGGTGGCGTCGGCGACGGTCGCGAAGGGCTCGCCGCAGGCGGGGTCGACGACGTCGAAGGAGTCGGAGTCCGAGGCCGCCCGCGCGGTGCCGCCGATGAGCAGTCCCTCCTCGGCGTTCAGGTCGGCCAGGATGCCGGTCAGGCGGGGGGCCGCCTCAAGGGTCCGGTAAGTCATATCGGTCCTTTCTCGATAATCTCAGGCGGCGGTCCGCGAGTCCGCCAGGGCGTCGCGCAGGATGTCCAGACCCCGGCGAAGGAGGTTGTCGGGAATGGTCAGCGGCGGCAGCAGGCGAATGACGTTGGAGTCCGTGCCGCAGGTCAGGACGATCACCCCCCGCTCGCGGGCGCGCGCGGCCACTGCGCCGGTCAGGGCGGCGTCGGGATGCCCCGTCACCGGGTCGATGAGTTCGACGGCGAGCATGGCGCCACGGCCGCGGACATCGCCGACGCGGGGGTCCTCGGCCTGCCAGCCGCGCAGGATCTCCATGCCGATCTCCTCGATGCGGCGGGCCCGGGCGGTCAGGTCCTCGCGCTCGATCATGTCGAGCACGGCCAGGGCGGCGGCGCAGGCAACCGGGTTGCCGCCATAGGTGCCGCCCAGGGAGCCGGGTCCGGTGCAGTCCATGATCTCGGCGCGACCGGTGACGGCGGACAGCGGCAGGCCTCCGGCGACGCCCTTGGCGATCGTGACCAGATCGGGGACGACGCCGTCGTGCTCGCAGGCGAACCAGCTGCCCGTGCGGGCCATGCCGGACTGGATCTCGTCGGCGATGAAGACCACGCCCTCGGCCGCGCACCACTCCTGGAGAGCGCGCAGGAAGCCGGGTGCGGGGACGATGAATCCGCCCTCGCCCTGGATGGGCTCGATGATGAGGCAGGCCACGTGCTCGGCGCCGATCTGCGCCTCGATCCGGGCGATGGTGCGCGCGGCCGCCTCCCGCCCGTCGAGCCCGTCGCGGAAGGGGTAGGAGCCGGGCACCCGGTAGATATCGGAGGGGAAGGGCCCGAAGCCGGCCTTGTAGGGAGCTGCCTTGGCGGTCAGCCCCATGGTCAGGGCGGTGCGGCCGTGGAAGGCGTGGTCGAAGCAGACGACCGCCTGGCGCCCGGTGTGCCTGCGGGCGATCTTGACGGCGTTCTCCACGGCCTCCGCGCCGGAGTTGAACAGGGCCGTCCGCTTGGGGAAGTCGCCGGGGGTCAAGGCGTTGAGGCGCTCGGCGACCATGACGTAATTCTCGTAGCGGGTCACGGCGAAGGACGTGTGCGTCAAGCGGTCGACCTGGTCGCGCACGGCGGCGACGACGGGGCCGGCGGCGCCTCCGACCGTCGTCACCCCGATGCCGGAGCCGAAGTCGATCAGGCGGTTGCCGTCGACGTCCTCGAGGATGCCGCGGTCAGCGGCGGCGGCGAATGTGGGCATGGCCGCGCTCATGGCGCGGGGCACGGCGACGCGCGCCCGCTCGGCCAGCTCCTGAGCCCTGGGCCCGGGCATGGGGGTGGAGATGAGCTCTTCCTGGGGCAGTGTCGTCATCGTCGTGCCTTCCTCGTCGAGGGCTGCTCACAAACCGTGGGCCCGCACCGGAGGTGCGCGCCGAAGTCGAGGACGAGCGTGACAGCGGTGGCAGCCGTGACAGCGCTGGCATCGCGGGCGGTCCTGAGGCGTACTGCGGAGTCAAGCATGAGCGGACCCCCGCTCTTTTGGGTAATTCGCCCATGTGAGGGATCAATAGTGTGCTTTATGCACTCCGAGTCTGGCTGCGGCTCCGGACCCGGGCCTGGTTCGGGTGCGGATGCGGGATGCCCGGACCTGTCGTCCCGGCGCTCCGATCTGCCATCGGCAATGGGCGAGCGGTTCCGCTGATGTGCTTGGATGCCCGATATGGTCACCGTTGCTCAGCTCCTCGCCGACCCTCGCCTGAACCTGCGCGCCGTCTACCTGCCGGATCCCGAACGTCAGGTCGAGTGGGTGGCCGCCACCGAGCTCCTTCATCCCGCCTCCTACCTGGAGGGCAGCGAGCTCGTCCTCACCACGGGGCTGGCGATGGCCGGGGTTCCGGCCGCGGTCTGGGCCTCCTACGTCGAAGAGCTCGTCGAGGGCGAGGCCTCCGCCCTCGGACTGGGCACCGGTATCGCTTTCCAGACCATCCCCCTTGAGCTCAAGCGCGCCTGCGAGCGCGGCGGCCTCAATCTCCTCGAGGTCCCCCACGCGGTGTCCTTCACGGCCATCAGCCGGCGTGTCGGCGCGGGAGCGCCGCGCGGTGGCGAGTCGGAGGCCTCCAGCGAGCGCGCCGACGACCGCCTCATCCTGGCCCAGCTGACCCGGGCCGCCGCCCGCGGCAGCGATGTGGCCGTCCTGCGTGCGCTGGCGGCCTGCGTCCACGGCGAGGCGGCCCTGTACTCCGCGCACGGCCAGGCGCTATCGGGGCCCTACGGAGTCGGGCATCTTCTTGACGAGCACCTCGCCATCGAGACGATCTCCCGGATCCGGCCCCGCGGGCTGCGCGGCGCCGCCAGCGTGGAGGAGGGGCGGGCCCGTCTGGCGGTGCGGCCCATCGGGCTGACCGGGGAGCCGGGCACCTATCTCGTCACCGCCGTCGACCGTGAGGAGGCCGGCTCTGCGCACCTGGCGATCGAGCTGTCCTGGTCCCTGCTCAATCTCGCCGAGGAGTCGGCCCGCGGGCGGGCGGCCGTGCTCGCGGACCTGCGCGCCGCCGGCCTGCGCCACCTCCTCGAGGGCCGGATCCGAGAGGGGCTGGCGGTGCTCGGACAGGTGCCCGGCTGCCCGGCCCTGGGGCGTGCCGGTTCCTGGCGCGTCGTCGTCGCCCTGGGCGAGGAGGCGGAGGACTCCGCTCTTCTCCAAGCGTTGGCGCGCTCGTCCGCGGGCGGGGCGCCGGGTCCGGAGGACTGTCTGGTGTGGGCGCCGGCGTCGCAGGTCGACGACGGCTCCGGAGTCCTCCTGGCCGGCCCGGCGACGGCGGTGGACCGGCTGCTGCCCCTGCAGGCAAGAGCGGGGGAGACGGACGGTCGGGCCGGGGCCGCTGCGGGAGGATCGCGCGCGGCCCTGATCGCGGCCCTGGGCGCCATGAGGATCGGGGTCAGCGCCCCCGGGCGCATCGAGACCCTCGCGCAGGCGCGGGCCCAGGCCGCCCAGGCCGCCAGGAGCGCCCGCACCGCCGGGCAGGTGCGCGACTGGGGGAGCCTGGGCGCGGTCGACGCCATCGATCTCATCTCCCCCGCCGACGCCCGTGTCCTCGTCACCGGTCAGCTGCGCGCGGTCGTGGAGCGGCCCGAGCTCCTGGAGCTCCTGGAGGCGTACCTCGCCGAGGGCGGCGCCGCTGGGCGGGTGGCTTCGCGGCTCGGCATCCACCGCAACTCCCTGCCCCCGAGGGTCCGGCGCCTGCGTCGGACCCTCGGCGTCGATCTGGACGACGCCACGGTGCGCTCCAATCTGTGGCTCGCGCTGAAGCTGCGCGAGCGGATCGGGGCGGATTGACATCGCTTCAGGCCCGTAAATTCGCGGGCGCAAATTTTTGTGACAGATGAACCCAACGATATTGTGCATACTGCCCTCACGAAGGGAGAAAACACGGCGTTATTATCGTGAGATCTCCTTGGGACTCAAGTCCCGTGTTCTTGGAATTTTTGGAACTCGAGTCCTGTGTTTCCGCAGTGTTGCAGGAGCATGAGCGGCTGCGCCAGGGCGAGATCCGTCCGTAGCAGTGAGCCGGAGACCAGCCGCCCCATCTCGATGGCGGCTCCAGCACAGTCCGCATGCACACGAACGGAGAGACTCACCATGAGCCTGTCCCCCTTACCGAACTACATCGATGGGGAGTCCATCGCCTCCCGCGCCACCTCCTCTCTGGAGGTCAAGGACCCCCGTACCGGCCAGACCGTCGCCCTGTGCCCCGTCTCCGTCCAGGAGGACGTCGACGCCGCCTACGCGGCCGCTCAGCGGGCCTTCAGCACCTGGCGCCTGACCACTCCGGCCCAGCGTCAGGAGCTCCTCCTGAAACTGGCCGACGCGATCGAGGAGGCCGCCGACGAGCTCGTCGCAGCCCAGCAGCGCAACACCGGCCAGATCGCCTCCCTCATACGCAGCGAGGAGGTCCTCACCGGGGCCTCCCAGCTGCGGTTCTTCGCCGGCGCCGCCCGCGTCTGCTCCGGGCAGGCCTCCGGGGAGTACGCCGAGGGCCTGTCCTCCCAACTGCGCCGCGAGCCCATCGGCGTCGTCGGCCAGGTCGTCCCCTGGAACTACCCCTTCATGATGATGGTGTGGAAGGTGGGCCCCGCACTGGCCGCCGGCAACACGATCGTCCTCAAGCCCTCCGAGACCACCCCCGAGTCCGCTCTCGTCTTCGCCCGCATCGCCGGGAGGATCCTGCCCAAGGGCGTGTTCAACCTCGTTCTGGGCGACGGGACGACCGGCCGTCTCATGGCCTCCCACCCCGTGCCCGGCCTCGTCGCCCTGACCGGCTCCGTGCGCGCCGGCTCCGATATCGCCGCCCAGGCGGCCGGGAACCTCACCCGGGTCCACCTCGAGCTGGGCGGCAAGGCCCCCGTCATCGTCTTCGACGACGCCGACCTGGAGACCGCCGCCGAATCCATCGCCGCCGCCGGCCTGTTCAATGCCGGCCAGGACTGCACCGCTGCCACGCGCGTCCTCGTCTCGCGCGCTGTCGCCGAGAGCTTCACCGCCGCCCTCGTGCGTCACGCCGAGGCCCTGCGCACCGGGCCCGTCCCCGAGGAGGAGGCGTTCTTCGGCCCCCTCAACAACGAGCGCCAGCTCGAGCGGGTCTCCCGCCTCGTCGAGGAGCGGCCCGCCCACTCCACGCTGTTGACCGGGGGCCACCGCGTCGGGCAGACCGGTTACTACTACGCCCCCACCATCATCTCGGACCTGCAGCAGGAGGACCGCCTCATCCAGGAGGAGATCTTCGGCCCCGTCCTGACCGTTCAGGTCTTCGACGACGACGACCAGGCCCTCGCCATGGCCAACGGTGTGGACTACGCCCTGTCCTCCTCCATCTGGACCGCCGACCACCGCCGCGTCCTGCGCTTCTCCCGCGACCTCGACTTCGGCTGCGTGTGGGTCAACACCCACATCCCACTCGTCGCCGAGATGCCTCACGGCGGCTTCAAGCGCTCCGGGTACGGCAAGGACCTATCGATATACGGGGTAGAGGACTACACCCGCATCAAGCACGTGATGAGCGCACTGTAAGAAGGCGGACAGGCACATGCGCATCCTCACCGCCTTCACCCACTCGCTGGGAGGCCAGGACGCCTACGCGCTCGCGGCCAGGATGTCCGACGCCTTCTCCTGGCCGATGGACATGGTCTCCGTCATTCGCGGCGGCACCCACGGGGCCATCACGGAGGGATCGGACATCGCCTACCAGGACGTCGTCCTCCAGCAGGTCATCCACTGGATGGACGAGGTCAACCATGTCCGCCCGACGGCGCTGCCGGTCAGCAAGCACCTGCGCTACAACGACTCCTATCCCGAGGGCCTCATCGAGACCGCCGTCGAGCTCGGCTCGTCCGTCCTCGTCGCCGGCGGCGGGCGCCACGGCCTGACCGGGCGGGTCTCCCTGGGCAGCGTCGGCCAGACCCTCCTGAACGCCTCCCCGGTTCCCGTGGCGCTGGCGCCGCGGGGCGCCCGCTTCGACCGCGAGACGGGGATTGAGCGCATTACCGTCATGCTCGGGGAGTCCGGCGGCTGGCAGCCCGTCCTGAGCACCGCCAGAGCCTACTCGCAGGCCTGCGGCGCGCCCCTGCGCCTGGTCACCGTCGCCACGCGCGACTCCCTGAGCGATGCCCGCATCCTCGAGCGAGCCGAGAAATGGCTCGACGACGCCCGGCTCACGGTGGACGGGCTGGAGGACGAGCGCGTCGTCATCGCCCGCTCGGAGGACATGAGCTCCGCCGTCGTGTCGATGAAGTGGAAGCACGAGCTGGCCCTGCTCGGGTCGGCGCGCCTGGCGCGCAGGGGACTCCTCTTCCTGGGGCCCACCGCCAACAAGATCATGCGCAACCTTCCCGTGCCCCTGGTCGCCGTGCCCAGCGCCCCGGAGGGGGGCGAGGAGACATGACGGCGGACCCCGTGGCTCAGGGAGGCGGCACCGACATGTCCCGCAAGGGACTGGCGGAAGGGTCCGTGGGGCTGCTCGGAGCCATCGTCATCGGCGTGTCCTGCGTGGCCCCCGCCTACACCCTCACCGGGGCGCTGGGGCCCACCGCCTCCGAGGTCGGGGCCCAGGTGCCCGCCATCTTCGCCGTCGGCTTCATCCCCATGCTCCTCGTGGCCCTGGGCTACCGAGAGCTCAACCTCTACATGCCGGACTCCGGAACCTCATTCAGCTGGGCGACACGCGCCTTCGGACCCTGGGTGGGCTGGATGGCCGGGTGGGGGGTGATCGTGGCGACGGTCGTCGTCCTGTCCAACATCGCCGCCATCGCGGTCGACTTCTTCTACCTCATGCTCGCCCAGATCATGGGCGACCCCGATATCGCGAGGCTGACCGACGTCCTACCCGTCAACATCGCCACCTGCCTGGTCTTCATCGCCCTGGCCACCCTCGTCTCCTACCGCGACATGCAGACCACGCAGAGGCTCCAGTACGCCCTGGTCAGCTTTCAGATCATCGTCTTCGTCGGCTTCGGACTGGTCGCCCTCGTCCGCTGGCTGACCGGGACCGCCTGGAACCCGACACCCATCGAGTTGAACTGGTTCAACCCTCTGGCCGTACCGGACGCCTCCACCTTCATCGCCGGGGTCTCCCTGTCCCTGTTCATCTACTGGGGCTGGGACGTGTCCCTGACTGTCAACGAGGAGGTCGAGGACTCCGGCAGAACGCCCGGCAGGGCCGCGGTCCTGACGGTTCTGGCCATCGTGTCCGTCTACATCGTCGTCACCCTCGGCTCGATGACCTTCGCGGGGCTCGGGGAGGAGGGCATCGGGCTGGGCAACCCCGCCATCCAGGAGAACGTCTTCTTCGCCCTGGCCGAGCCGGTCCTGGGCCCCTTCGCGATCCTGATGTCGCTGACGGTCCTGACCTCCTCCGCGGCCTCGCTGCAGTCCACCTTCGTCTCGCCCTCCCGCACGCTCCTGGCCATGGGCCACTACCGGGCGATGCCCGCCTACCTGGGGCGCATCTCGCCGCGCTTCTACACCCCGGGCAACGCCACGATCGTCTCGGCGCTGTCCGCGGCCACGTTCTACACGCTGCTGAGGATGGTCTCCACGACCGTCCTGTGGGACACGGTCCAGACCCTCGGCGCGATGATCGCCTTCTACTACGGGCTGACCGCCTTCGCCGCCGTCTGGTACTTCCGGGGGCACTGGTTCCGCTCGCCGAGGGACTGCTTCTTCCGCTTGCTCGCCCCGGGGCTGGGCGGCACGATCCTCGCCGCCATCCTGGTGATGACCCTCAGGGACTCCATGGACCCGGCCTACGGCTCCGGCTCCCAGATCCTGGGACTCGGGCTGGTCTTCGTCCTGACGGTCGGACTCATCGTCCTCGGCCTCGTTCTCATGATGATCCAGCGTCTGCTCGATCCCGCCTTCTTCCGCGGCGAGGTCCTGGCCGTCTCCGACGCCGTGTCCGACGACGCCGCGGCGGCCGAGGAAGCCGCGGCGGCCGAGGAGGCCGACGACGCCGCGGAGGCTGAGGAGGCTGAGGAGTCCGGCCCCGGCTGACCATCGACCGGCACCGGCCGCGTGCCTGCGTCCCGTGCACCGGATCCTCCGTATCCTCTGTATTTCTGAACTTTCTGTACCTCCATCCACCCCCTGACCGCGCCAGGCCGGCGAGCAGGACCGTTGACCAGCACAAGAGATGTGGACGCCAGGCCGGCCCACATGAAGGAGAGAGCGAGCAATGAGCATCAACATGGAGCGCGTCGCCGAGCTGACCGAGTCCGAGGGCAAGCGCCTCAACGAGCGGACCCAGGGCTCTCAGCGCATGTACGAGCGCGCCAGCGAGCACCTGTCCGGAGGCGTGGCCTCGTCCTACCAGCTGCGCGACCCGTGGCCCATCTACCTCGAGCGCGGCCAGGGCCCCAAGGTCTGGGATGTGGACGGCAACGAGATGTGGGACTTCCACAACGGCTTCGGCTCGATGCTTCAGGGGCACGCCCACCCGGTCATCGGCCGGGCGGTGGCCGAGCGCTACGCCCTGGGCACTCACTTCGCGGCTCCCACGGAGGACGCCGTCGTCGTCGGCAACAACCTCGCCGAGCGGTGGGGCCTGCCCAAGTGGCGCTACACGAACTCCGGGTCGGAATCCACCATGGACGCGATCCGCATCGCCCGCGCCTATACGGGGCGCGACACGGTGATGAAGATCTTCGGCTCCTACCACGGCCACCACGACACCGTCATGGTCTCCATCGGTGTGCCCTACGACAAGATCGGCGACCACGACGCGCCCGCCTCCCTGCCCTACGGCGCGGGGATCCCGGACGCCACCGTCCATATGACCGTGCCGGTGCACTTCAACGACGCCCGGGCCATGGAGCAGCGCATCATCGAGCTCGAGGCGGAGGGCCGCAAGCCCGCCTGCGTCATCATGGAGCCGGCCATGATGAACCTCGGCGTCGTCCTGCCCGAGCCCGGTTACCTCGAGGCGGTCCGCGAGATCACCGCGCGCCACGGCGTCGTTCTCATCTTCGACGAGGTCAAGACCGGCCTGTGCATCGGCCCGGGCGGGGCCACCAGGCGCTTCGGCGTCGAACCGGACATGGTCACCATGGCCAAGGCCCTCGGCGGCGGCCTGCCCTCGGGCGCCATCGGCGGCACCGAGGAGGTCATGAGCGTCGTCGAGGACCACTCCGTCTACCAGGTGGGCACCTACAACGGCAATCCGCTCGTCATGGCCGCCGTGCGCGCCAACCTCGAGGACGTCCTCACCCCGGACGCCTACGAGCACCTCGACCACCTCAATGACCGCATCCTGGCGGGCTGCAACCGCGTGATCGAGACGTACAGCCTGCCCGGCTACGCCGTCGGCGTCGGCGGCAAGGGCTGTGTCACCTTCTCCCCGAAGAAGGTCGTCGACTACGAGATCTTCAAGGAGCACCAGAACGAGGCCCTGTCCGACCTGGCATGGCTGTTCAACATGAACCGCGGCATCTTCATGACGCCCGGCCGCGAGGAGGAGTGGACCCTGTCGGTCACCCACACCGACGAGGCCGTTGACGCCTACGTCGATTGCTTCGAGGAGTTCGCGGAGGCGATCACCTCCTGACCCCTCCTGCCACCGTCCCCGGGCCCGAGGCGCATGGGCCGTCGGCTCAGCGCCTCGGGCCGGCCGGCGGGGCCGCATCCGCCCCCGGGGACGGGGCGAGAAGGCGCCGGAAGGAGTCCACTCGCGCGCGGCGCAGGGCGATCTGAGAGGCGTCGGGGCGCACGGCGGGCTGCAGTTGTCCGGCTCCATAGGCGCCGTCGTCAGTCTCACGGCCGTCGATGCCGTCGGCCGCCCACTCGTCCAGGGCGCAGTCGATGGCGCCGGCCTCGTGCCCGCACCCGCGCGGGCAGTCCCGGGCCGCCTCGGCCAGATCGGGGAAGCCGTGCAGGACGTCGGCGCTGCTCACGTGGGCGACGCCGAAGGAGCGCACGCCCGGGGTGTCGATCACCCAGCCCCCGCCCGGCAGCTCCAGGGCTTGAAGGGATGTGGAGGTGTGCCGCCCGCGGCCGGTCACCTCGTTGACCGGGCCGGTGGCCCGGTCCGAGCCGGGCACGAGGGCGTTGATGAGTGTTGACTTGCCCACGCCCGAGTGGCCCACGAGTACGCTCGTCCGTCCGGTGATCGCTCTGCGGACGGCCTCGACGCCCTCGCCGCCCGCCTGCGAGGCGCTCTCGTGCTCATGACCGGACGGCCCCAGACTGGTCGCCACTGAGGGCACGCCGAGCGGCTCGTAGAGGGCGAGCAGATCGGCGGCGTCGGCCAGGTCGGACTTGGTCAGCACCAGCAGCGGCTCCATGCCGGCGTCGTAGGCGGCCACGAGACAGCGGTCGATCATGCGCGGCCGTGGCGCGGGGTCGGCCACCGCGGCCACGATGACGAGCAGGTCGGCGTTGGCGACGACCGGCTTCTGCGATCCCGCGGCGTCCCCGTCCTCGGCGGAGCGGCGCAGCAGCGTGCGGCGCTCCTCGACGCGCACCATGCGGGCCAGCGTGTCCCTGCGGCCGGAGATGTCCCCGACGACTCCGACCCGATCCCCGACGACGACCCTGCCCCGCCCCAGCTCGCGCGCCTTCATGGCCGTGATGTCGCCGGTCCCGTCCTCGGTGAGGGAGGGGTCCGCCAGGCGGATGCGGTAGTGCCCGCGGTCGATGCGGATCACTGTGCCGATGACTGCGTCGTTGTGGGCGGGGCGCTGCTTGGTGCGCGGACGCGAGCCGCGGCCGGGCCGCACCCGAACGCGCGGGTCGTCAGTGCCGATATCGCGCCGGCGCGTCACCGCGGGACGCCGCTCTGATCCAGCCCCCGGCTCGGCTCCCGACCCAGCAGGCCCGCCCAGAGAGCGGGGAAGTCCGGAAGGGTCTTGGAGGTGCACTCGACGTCGTCGAGTTCGGTTCCGGGCACGCCGAGGCCGATGAGGGCGGCGAAGGCGGCGATGCGGTGGTCGGCGTAGGAGCGCAGGAGCGCCGGATGCAGCCGCTCGCCCGGCGGGAGGGGATCGATCGCCAGGCCGTCGTCGGTCTGCCGGGCGATGCCGCCCACCCGGGTGATCTCAGTGACCAGGGCCGCCAGACGATCGGTTTCGTGGCCGCGCAGGTGGGCGATGCCGCGCAGACGGCTGGGATGCCCGTGCGCCGAGGCGAGGGCGGCCAGCGCAGCGACCACGGGAGTGAGCTCGCCGACGGCGGACAGGTCCGCGTCGATGCCCCGCAGGCCGGAGGCGCCCGCTCCGCGCACCACGAGGGTGCGCGCGTCCCCCGGCCCGTCGCGCAACTCGGCGGCA
>ERZ773004.70-NODE-70-length-66662-cov-4.727716_pt1 | contig 66662 bp, 47 predicted proteins | sample MGYA00580667_ERZ773004 | MGnify/ENA primary metagenome ERZ773004 (study PRJEB29015, sample SAMEA2737963) | human oral metagenome | biome: human oral; feature: human-associated habitat; material: dental | place: China | collected 2123 ... | reverse complement strand
CGCCGATACAGGCCGATTTCAAAAAATCGCGTCTGTTGAAATTGGATTCATTCATCTTTCCCTCCATTTGAGAAATTCTTAGCTTGGCTTTAAAATTCTAAACTAATTACGCAATTTTAGTTTTATTTTTAACATAAGTCAAATATTATTTAGCATATAGTTATATAATTCTAAAATTATGTTTGGAGGCGTAAAATGAATTTACATCGCATGCAGCTCGTGCTTAAAGTCGCCGAGCTCAGAAGTTTTACTGCGGCTGCCGAGGCGCTTAAAATCCCGCAGCCCTCGCTATCGCAAAGTATATTATCACTCGAAAAGGAGCTTAAGGTGGTGCTGTTTAATCGTTCCACGAGCCCCGTTTCGCTCACGCGCGCGGGCGAAATTTACGCAAGCAAGGCTAAAATTATTTTTGATGTGATGGACGATCTAAACAGCGAAATCTCCGAGCTTGACGACGCAAAAAGCGGTAAAATCCGCATAGGCTTTTCACAAAACGGATATAATCTGCTGCCCTCACTGCTACCGAAATTTTGTAAGAAATTTAAAGATTCGGATGTGCAAATCATGCAGTTTTCATCAACGCTTAATATTCAAGAAATGCTCTTGCAGGGGGAGCTAGACGTAGGAATGCTAATACTTCCTATCGATATGAGCGGGCTTGAAGGCAGTGAAATTTTAAAACAAAAAACATATGTAGCGCTTAGCTCTTTGCATCCGTTGTCGCTTAAATTTAAAAATGAACCAACTCCTAAAATCGATATTTTGCAGCTAAAAAACGAGAAATTTATCCTGCCTAAACAGAATTTAAGAAGCGCCGAGCAGATAGATGCATTCTTTGCCGCCGCAGGCTTTGCGCCGAAAGTGCTGTGCCGTACGGAGACTTTTGACATCGCCAATGCTATCGTCGCAAGCGGCGCAGGAGCGTGCTTTAGCATACCACAGATGATAAAAGAAGATAAGGCAAGTAGGATAAAGCTCTTTGATGTAGGCGCGCGCGAGCTCGATAATACGCTGATAATCGCCTACAAAAAAGGCAAACATCTAAACCATCTAGCGCAGGCATTTATCAAAACTGCACGTAAAATTTCTAATGAAATTTAAAATTCATAGCTCGCAACGATAAATGAGAGATTGAGTTTTTGCAGCACTTTGCCTCTGCATTAGCTTTTGCATAAAAATTTTTAGAGCAGATTTTGCTCAAGTTTAGGTAAAATTTCAAACTAAGCTTAAATTAGAATTTTGCCAATAGAATTTTTTATTGCTAAAATTTCACTCACAATTTACGACGAAATTTAGTGCGAAATTCTAATTTTTCACTCCGCTTAAAATATCCAAATCCTTGTTATACACCTTAGTATCTACTTCAAAAATTCCAAGCAGCGTGTGAAAAAGATTATCGTGCGAAAAGGCATCGTCCTTATGCGATTTAAGTACGCTCAGATTGTATCTTTCGCGCATTTTTCCCTCGCCTAGCCAAACAATAGCGCCGATATGCTTTTGCGCCTCGGGAGCAAAAAGATAGGGCATGCCGTGCAGATAAACGCCGCCCTCGCCGAGGCTCTCGCCGTGATCGCTCATATAGATCATCGCCGTTTCGTGTGTCTTAGAATACGGCTTTAAAAATTCTATAACCTTGCTTAAAAAATAATCCGTGTATAAAATCGCGTTATCGTAGGCATTTGAAATTTCTTGCTGCGAGCAGTTTTCAAGCTCATTATCGCGACAAACGGGGCTAAATTTTTCAAATTCTTTCTTATAGCGCTTAAAATACGCAGGCCCGTGATTGCCCATCTGATGCAGCACGATTAATACGTCTTTGCCCGCGTTTTCGGCGACAAATTTATCAAGCCCCGCAAGCATCCCCTCGTCCCTGCACTCTACGTCGCAGATAGGATTATTTTGCGGAATTTTAAAATCCTGATATTTTACGCGCAGCGCCACACCTTTGGAATCGGAATTGTTATCGCGCCACAAAATCGCTACGTCGTTGGTGCGATTTAGCACGTCCAGCACGTTTTGCTCTTCGTTAGCCTTTTCGACGCTAAATTCCTCGCGATTTAGCAGCGAAAACATGCACGGCACGCTTTGCGCCGTCGAAGTGCCGCAAGAATGGGTATTGCTTAGGCTTACGACACCCTGCTCTTTGGCTAGTAGCGGATTAGTATCTCGCTCGTAGCCGTTTAGCGAAAATCTATCCGCTCTCGCCGCTTCGCCCACGACTACGACGACGAGCTTTTTTGGGCTTGTAGAATTTTCATCGATATGCGCGTCCATAGCGATTTGCATCAGAGGCTGTGAGCCCTGCTTTTTAGATTTCGCGGCAAATTTAACGCCGCTGTAGATCCAATATCCGGGATTTGCGTAGCTGCGTAAAATTTTATGCTCTCTGAAAAATGACGCGTAGTATTTGCTAAATCCAAAAAGCAGCGCCGCGATGATCACTATGCAAATGCCCGCTACTTTGAGCTTAGCTAAAATTTCAAATTTAAGCGGACGGTAGCTAACGCGCGAGCGAGCAATCAGCACGCAGGGTAAGACGCCCAGTACCAGCACGTAAATCGCCAGTCGCAGACTGAAAAGATCCGCTGATTCGGCAAAGTTCGTTTGGGCTGCGTTACGGATCATCTCCGAATCGATTACGACGTTATAGCTATCCATAAAATACGCTGTAAACGACGAGATAAAAAAGCAGATCATCAAAATCGGCTTGGTTGTATAACGCGAGCTAAAAATCGTAAAAAATAGCGTCAAAAAAGCGATCAAAGCCGCCGCGTCGCAGACAAGATAGATAAAATTTAGCCCCGAGATTCCGTAGGCATTTATGATATTTTTAAAAAACGAGAAGTTAAAAAATGCCACAAAAGCAAGCGAGCTTAGAAAAATAAGCTTCTGCTGCGACGGATTTTTAAAAAAGCTAGGCACCAAGCGTTCCTTGAGATAAAATTTCAAGTTGAAATTTTACGGCGTTTTGGTAAATGCTCGGAAATTCCGCGCTTCGTATCTCACAAATCGCAGCAAAATTTTTGTGAAATTTTAAAATTCCGCGCGTATTCATCTTAGCTTCATCTTGGAATTTTAAAATTGCGCCATCCAAAATAAAATTTGGAAATAAAATTAAAAGGATTAAAGATGAAAAATCTTAAAGCTTTAGGCGCGCTCGCTGCTACATTCGCCCTTGTAGGCGCATTAAACGCAGGAAACTTTAGCGAAAAAGATGCTAAAGTTTCATTCGATCAAGCGATAGGGATCGCACAGCAAAACTTTGGTGACGCGACTATAAAAAGTGTAGAAATCGACGATGAGCACGGAAGGCTCGTCTATGAGATAGAGTCGTATAAAGAAGGTAGCGAAAACGAGATCAAAATCGACGCTCAAAGCGGCGAAATTTTAAAGACTCAAACGCAAAAGAAGCTAAAGCCTAGTAAAATTGATTATTCGCAGGTCAAAATCAGTGCCGCAGACGCTCGCGCCAAAGCACTTAGCGCAAACGCCGGCTGGGATTTTCGCGAGGTTGATTTAAAAAGTAACGGCGGTAAGCCTGCATACGAAGTGAAACTGCGCCAGGGCATGAGCAAAAAAGAGGTGCTAATAGACGCTGCTACGGGCGAGCAGATCTTGCAGCGTCAAAAATAAGCAAAGGCGTGAGATGAAAAATCAAAGTTTAAAGGGTGGAACAGATAGCTCCGCTCAAACTAGCGAGGCTTTGGACGCTAGGGATTTTAGCATAAACGAAAACGCTGACTATGGCGCCCAAAATGCAGACGCAGCTAAAAATTTAGATGAAAATGCGCAGGATTTTTCGGCAAATTTCGCTAGCGAAACAAGCGAGCGGAATCTCGCGTCCTGCGAGCAAAATTCTAAAGATTTTTCTAGCGTGGAATGTTGCGAAAATCAAAAAATTTCTGCGGATGCGAAAGATTATAAGGACGAGCGGAATTCTTCGCAGACGCAAGACTTATCAAGCGAGCAAAATTTCGCCGATACACAAAATTTTTCTGATACAAGTAATTTCGCAAGCGCGCAAGATTATGCCAGCGCAGCAAGCTGCGCGGAGGTTTGTAATTCTTGCAAGCCAGTGCTTTGCAGCCGCTGCAAACGCGAAATCGCTAAGCAAAATTTCAAGCTTGGCTGCATAGGATTTGGGCTTTTTGCGTTAAATATCGCAGCAGGTGCGCTAAATTTTTTAGGGCGGTTAGGAAGCGTAGCGGATAAAAAGGCAAGTGAGATTAGAGCTAGGCAAAAGGCGCCTGCGAATTAGCGCAGCTCCCAACGCTACTGAAATTTAGTGGTGCATAAAGCGAGCAGGTTTACACATCCAAGGCGCCGCAAAATTTATACGTTTTTGGCTAAAATGGCGGATTAGAATTAGCAAAATTTTAAAGGAGCACTTTGAAAATTTTACTTGTCGAGGATGAAAAAGATCTAAATCAAATCATCGCAAAATGTCTGAAAAAGGACGGCTACAGCGTAGATTGCGCCTTTTGCGGCAAGGAAGCACTAGAGTTTTTGGATGTCGCGAAATATGACGCTATCGTGCTTGATGCGATGATGCCTGTGATGGACGGCTTTGAGTTTTTGAAGGTGGCGCGGGCGCGCAGATTGGGCACGCCGGTTTTATTTTTAACTGCGCGGGACGCCAAAGAAGATATCATCGCAGGGCTTGATCTGGGCGCAGACGATTATATGGTTAAGCCCTTTGATTTTCGTGAGCTTTTGGCGCGACTTCGCGCAATTATTAGGCGTAAAAACGCTACTGCGGATAACGAAATTATCATAGGGCAAGTGCGCCTAAATCTAAGCAAAAAATCGGTCGTCTGCGCGGGCGAGGTAGTGGAGCTAACGGGTAAGGAATATAGAATTTTAGAGCTTTTGATGCTAAATCGCGGTGCGATTTTGAGTCGAGAACAAATCGGCGAGAGCATTTGGGATTTTAGCGGCGAAGCAAGCTCAAATGTTATCGATGTTTTAATCAAAAATATCCGCAAAAAGCTAGGCGAGCACGGCGATATAATAGAAACGAAGCGAGGGCTTGGCTATGTCGTGGCAAAATAGCAAGATTTGTATCAAAATTTCGGCGATTGCGAAGCAGATTTTTGTCACTACGGCGCTTTTCATATTAAAATTCGTGCGAAATTTTAAACAGAATTTTACGCATAATTTTGCGTGTTTAAAGAAAAGCCGCAAGAAAAATCCCACGCAAAATATCGAGTTAAACCGGGCTCTAAATTCTACTCAAAGCCAGGCGTCAAATTTTAAACGGAATTCCACGCAAAATCCGGCATCAAATTCCGCGCCAAATTTTTCTGCTACAGGCGCAACACCCGATCTAGTGCAAAATTCTAATAGCGTCCTCGCGCAAAGTCAAGAACAAAATTTCGCGTCTAAAATCACAATACAAAATTTTGCTCAAGTCTTATCTAGAGTATTTACAACCGCTAAGGAAAATTTTAGCTCACACGCGCTACCTATCAGCCTGCGCGTGACGCTTTATTACAGCGTATTTATTTTGGCGCTTACAGGCGCTATTATCGGCATTTGCGGCTATATTTTAGACGAAGTATCAGGAAGCTCCGTCAGCCAAAAAAAGCTTGCCCGCTTAGTGCAAAAAGCCGCGCGCGAGGGAAAATTTAAAAGCTTTGATGACGGTGTATTTTTCTACGAGCATGACGGACAAGGCGGCGTGATCGCAGGGTTTGTGCCTAAAGGCTTCGAGCCTGCGATGCCGCTCTCTCCTCAAGGCGCGCGCGAGGTGGAGCTTGATGACGATGAGTTTTTCTATTACGACGCGCAGATCAAAGGGCGCAGTGCATGGATACGCGGCGTCATCGCAGTTAGCGAGTTTGAGCTTGCGATGAAGCGTGTGATGCTGATCGCTCTTATCCTATCGCCGCTATTTGTGGTGCTCGTCATCTACGGCGGCTACGCAATAATAAAAAGAGCGTTTAAGCCCGTGCGCGCTATGTCGCGTACAGCTAGCGAGATCGGAGCTAGCGGCGATTTTACGCGGCGAATAGAACTACCGCGAGGCAAGGATGAGCTAAGCGCGCTCGCAGCTACGTTTAATGAAATGCTAGCATCGCTGCAAAGCGCGTTTGAGCGCGAGCAGCAGCTAAGCGCCGACCTTTCGCATGAGCTGCGTACACCCGCTGCTGTCATACTGGCTCAAAGCGACTACGCCCTAGCCTACGAGCAAGACGCGAGCGAGGCGAGGGAGAGTTTCGCGGTCATAAACAATCAAGCCCGTAAAATTTCGGCGCTAATAGAGCAAATTTTAGAGCTTGCCCGCTTACAGCGCGGCGTGTGTTTGGCACCCGTAAGCTTAAGCAGAATCGCAAGCGAGTGCGCGCAAGACTTTCAACTTTTGTGCGCACAAAAAGGGCTAAGCTTTAGCTCGCAGATAGCCGAGGGCGTGCGCGTAAACGGCGATGAGTTGCTTTTGATCAGGCTGATTAACAATCTTTTAAGCAATGCTTTAAAATTTGCGCGCAGCTGCGTCGTTTTAGAGCTTTGCGTGAGCGCAGACGCGTGCGAACTTAGCATAAGCGACGATGGAGAGGGCATCGAGCCTGCTTTGCAAACTAAAATCTGGGACAAGCTCTATCAAATCGAGCGTTCCAGAAATCGCGAGCAAAATAGCGGCGCAGGACTCGGGCTAGCCATCGCCTCACAAATCGCAAAGATCCATGGCGCGCAGGTTTCACTACGTAGCGAAGTAGGACGCGGAAGCAAATTTAGCGTAAATTTTAAGAAGGTTTAGGCGGTTTTGTGGGCTTGGTGGCATAAAGAAATGCTGGGCGGCGAAATTCTTAAAATTTTATCGCCTATCGTTGCTTAAAATTTAACGACTATAGCAGTATATAGGGGCGATGGTGTAATTTCAAAATTAGGCCGGCGTCGCCAATAATATCGGATGATTTTTGCGATAGTCGTGCGCTTTTTAAATTTAAATGGGTCAAATTTTAAAATTTAGTTTTACCGCGAAATTCCGCGGCGAATTAATAAGACAAGGCGCGGCATTTTGCCCTTAGGCGAAGTGATAAGGCAAGCGCTTTAGAGCTTAAGTAGGCCGGCGCGGGTAATTTAAGAATTTGAGGTATGCGGCAAAATAAGCCTTCGCTGAAATTTCACGGCGCAGTATTACAGAATAAACCTTTACTAAAATTCTAAGACGCCACATTCGGCTCTAGGGAATTTAAATTTAGGAGTATCTAGCGACCTAGTAAAATTTAAATACGGAGCAAAAAAGACGGACTTGAGATTTAAGGCCGCCTACATAAGCGAAATTTTGTCTTTTTGTCTGTTTCATCCTCGCAGCTTACGGCGATATAATCAAAGCCGTTTGCCTTACCTCTTGCTACGCAAGGCAGCCCCGCCGTTTATTAGTATGACCCTACCACGCTCGTCTGTCCCGTATCCGTAGTGGGTGCTGTAGCCAAATTTTACGAGGATCTTGCACAGCGGTAGGTTAAATTTCACGAGCTCGCGGCGAGTTACTTTTTTCTGCGCCATATTCGTTGTAAGACATCGCGCTTTAGCCGTACGCAGTGCTATCAAAAAGTAAAATTTCCGCCCGTTTTCATGTATTTGATTGCTAGCTTGCATGGTATGAGCTCGTCCTCATAAGTCCGCAGGGATGGACTTTTCTAAATTTTTCGCCCTGCCTAGGATCGTAATCGCCTTGTGCTCGCATATATTTACGCACCTGTAGCAAAGCGTGCACTCATCACCGAATTGCGCCTTTTTGCAAGCGAGCTTTATGTTACGCATCGGGCAGGGTTTGACGCAAGCCCCGCAGCCGCTGCATCGCGATGGATCGAGGCTCGGCTTGCGCTTGGCAAAGGGGCTTTTGTCCCAAATTTTCATCCAAAGTCGCTGTCCTAAAAACCCTGCGATACGACAAAGCGCGCTCAGCCCCTCTTGCGGCGGACGATTTGCACTAAGCGCCTCCGCAACGCGTCTGACTTTAGCGTCCGCCTCTTTGATTATGCGCTCGTTTTTCGCTTGCGAGTAGCTGAAAATCGCCACGTCGAGGATGAACGCGGGCATTTTGATATGAGCGCCGCCCGTTATGTTTGCACCGAATTGTTTTAAAACTCTAGCCGCGCACCCTGCTCCGTCGCCGCTGAAAATCTCCATCGTAGCGAGGATGAATACGTTTTTGCCGCTAAAGCTTGCGCCGTTTCGGTAGAGGAAGTCGCGCATGATACGCGGCAGGTCGCTAAAATAGACGGGATATGCCAAAATGACGTCGTTGTGGTGCTTTAAAAGCTCACCGCAAGCCTCGCTCTCGATCGAGACGCAGACGCCGCCAAGATGAGCGATGAGCTTATCTGCGCAATGCTTCGTGTTGCCCGTGGCGCTAAAATAGATCGCTATCATGCCCGCCCCCCGAGTTGCTTCGTGTGACGAATTTTAGCGAAATTTAGCATCGTTGATTGCTAAATAGATGAAATTTTACGCAAAAGATGCATGAAATTTTAAAATTTGATCGAGTTATTGCGCCGTGGCATCATAAAAGCGGCGGTCAAATTTAACTTTTCCTAGTACGCGCGATACATACAAAACGGGGCTTACGAGCTACAAACTCGGGCGACGCCGCAGAGTTTTGGCGCTACAAAATTTAAAACTCCCGCGTTATGAGATTTTAAAATTTTATGATTTGAAATTTTGCCGTCGCGCCGTCGCGGGCGACGAACGCACTCTCGTCCTTAGGCGTTACAACTTGGGCAACAAAGCCTTTTATTGCTGTACGCATTTTACTGCTTCACGTGCCTAGCCTTGCAAATCGCGACAGACCCTGCCGCCGCTCTACGTAGGATTTACGGATTGTGTGCTGTGCCCTACTTCGCGTAAGTCCTTCTCAAGCATTTCGGCGCAAAGCATGTATGGCTACTTCGCGCCGAAATTTTGAGGCGCTAAATTTAAGCCCCGATTGTTTCTCCCGCGATCATTCCGAAAACCATACAATCAAGGATTGCGTAGGTTCCGAGCCTGCTCGCGCCGTGCACGCCGCCAGTCACCTCGCCCGCAGCCCAAAGACCCGGGATCGGCTCGTGAGTAAGGCTCGAGATGACCTGAGCTTTGGTGTTGATCTCAAGTCCGCCCATCGTGTGGTGCACCTTCGGCATCGTGCGGCTTGCGTAAAACGGCGGTTTGGAAACGTCGATGCCGTCTAGCTTATCGACCACTTTGCCGAATTCGGGGTCTTTGCCCGCTTTGACGTAAGAGTTATAATCCGCGACAGTCTTTAAAAACGGCTCCAGCGGCAGATTGTAAGCCTTTGCAAGCTCCTCTAGCGTGTCAAATTTCTTCACGACTCCCGCTTCCAGCGGCCTTGATGTATAGACCGGGTTACGCGCGGCGACGGCTTGAGAGTCGCAGATATTTACCGGATAGTTGTCGTTTTTCTCGCTCTCGCCGATAACCTTAAAGCAGGCGTCCGCCTTGATCTTGCGCCCTGCGTGCTCGTCCATAAAGCGCTTGCCCGTCTTTGGATCGACGGTAAGGCCATAGGTATTGCAGCAGTGGTTGGTAAAATTTACCGCAGCGCCGAAGCCTTTTTCATCGGGCGAGCAATATGGAAGGAACTGAATCCACGATGTAAGAAGCGTAAATGCGCCGATTCTATTTGCCGCTAGCATCGCTCCCGCCGAGCTTCCTGGATGATTGGTGCTATCTATGCTAGGCACTACGCGCGGATCTTGGATCTGGCGATACCATAGATCGCGTCCGTATCCGCCCGAGGCTAGCAAAACGCCGTCTTTGGCTTTATAGCTCTTTTTCTCACCGCTTTTATTTTCCAAATCGTCGCTAAAGAGCTTCGGATCAAATTTATACTCCTCACGAGCTTCTACGCCCACGACACGACCGCTGTCGTCCACGATGAAATCGTCAAATTTCGTGCGGGTTTTAATGGTGACGTTAGGATCGTTTTGAAGTTTACCCATCATCGGCTGGATGTAGCCCGAGCCCGAGCCGTTGGTTGATTGCAAGCTTCTTGCGACGCTGTGACCGCTTTCAAAGATCAGCTTATCGCTAAACTCCGCTCCGCAGCCCACCAAAAGATCCACCGCATCGTTGCTGCGATCAAACATCACGCCCAAAAGATCGGTGTGGTTAAGCCCAAGCCCGTCTTTTACGGCATCGGCGATAAAAAGCTCCTTGCTATCCTTGATGCCTTGTGCGACTTGAAATTTATTCATCGGAGCGGCCATATTTCCGCCGTTGATGACGGAATTTCCGCCCGCGCGACCCATTTTTTCAAGCACCAGCACCTTTTTACCGCGTCCGCTAGCTTTAATCGCTGCGGCAAGTCCAGCAAAACCGGTGCCGATGATGACGATGTCGTATTCCTCATCAAATTTGACGTCCTTAGCGTTTTGTGCCGCGCACGCGCTACTAGCTCCCAGCGCAAGTGCTCCGGCGCCAACCGCGCTAATCTTTAAAAAACTACGTCTTGATACGTCTTGCATTTGCAACTCCTTTAATTGAAAGTGTATATTTAAAAGAAATGATAACTCGAATTTAAATGTAAGTCAAATAGAATAACGTTATAAATAGATAGTAAAAAACTATGAAATATGGGCGTTGATATAAAATTTTGAAATTCGGCGGGCGAGCGGAATTAAAATTTTAAAATTTTATCAGACGCTCGTTTGCAAAATGCTTGTGAACGCAAAAGCGCACTCGGCGCGAAAATCGCAATTAATGCAAAATTCGCGCCGAGCCTTAAAATCGCTAACCCTTAGCGAGCGACTTTAAATTTAAGCGTTTGCAGATCGTAGTTATTTACCTGCTCGTATTGCATATCCTCGATAGAGATCGCAGGAAGCGCGCACGAGCCCGACATGATCACGTTTATCGGCGTGTAGATGACGCCGGTACTATTATGGCCCTCTTGCGGATCGTAGTAAAAATAACCGCTTTTCGGGAAGTGAAGTACTCGGTCGTACAGATACTCCGTATGCTCGATCGCTACGCTATCCACAAAGCCTTCCGGGCGAGCCTGTGCGGCCGAGCCCAGGCGCTCATTTACCGCCTCAAAGCAGCTAGGCATCGCCTCGTCGATTGCGAAATTATACAGATAATGATTCGCTCGCCAGCTGATCTTAGAGTAAATTTTCTGCCCTACTTTGAGTTTGTTTAGATCGACGATGTTGCCGCGAGCATCGAGAAACTCGCGATAAATTTCAACCTTCTTATCTCGGTCGTTATCAAACGGTCTATTTATGCTAAGCGGATTGTGTTTGACCGCAGCGCTTTCATATCCAAATCCCAGCACCGTAAAAAACAGCTCGCCGTTGCCGCTCATCGGCGTAAATTCTATCGCGCCGTCTTTAACTGCGAGCTTGGTATCCAGCGGCGAATTGAAATTTTTCGTTTCGCCGTCGTATTTTAATGCAAAATGGGCTTCTTTTTTCGAATCCTTAAAATACTCATCAAATCCGCGTATAACGCTCGCTCTCTCCTGCGTGTTGTTTATATTTTTTAGATCGCGAATGATCGCATCGACCGTGCGAGCCGTGTTATCATCTTTGATGCCAGCCTTGCCGAATGCGTAGAGCTTAAAGGCGGCGTCTCTTATGTCGCTGGCAAACGTCAAGCCCGCTCCGTCTTCGGCGTAGTCATAATCCATTTGGTTTATTTTTTCACGCATGAAGTTAAACTCGGTCGTCATATTGTGCTTTTTAAGTATCGCAGCCATAGCGATGCGAGCCATCGGCGAGTTATCATAAAGGCCATTGTCGAAAATAAAATTTATCTCATCGTCATCGAGCTTGCCGTATTGATCCAGCACGAAATCCGCGTATATTCGAAGCGTCGCTTGATCTTCGTAGTCTGATTTTAAGGCGCTAAATATCAGCGATCTTTGCTTATTGCTAAGGAATTTATAGCGCGCATCAAGCTCCAATAAAACGTCGCTTGCGTAAATCGAAGCGTAGTAATTAGTAACGCCGTGAGCACTCCAGTAGCCGAAACTGCCGCTAGGTTTGAGGCGAGATAAAATTCTACTTGCATACTCGTTTACGCGGTTGGTTAAGGTTTTATTGGAGTCTTTGCGTGCGACATAATCAACCGCTACCATCTTTGAAGTAAGCTGCTCGGTGCAACCGTAAGGATAGAGATATAGCTCGTCCGCTAGGCTAAAAGCGTTAGGCGTAGAGCTTACGTGAGCGTAAATTTCTTTATAGCTCGGATCGATTTTGAGCGTTACCGGCTTATCGCCATAGCTTACGTGAAATAGCTTCGAGCGCGGGAACTGGCTGATTATGTCAAATCCCACATCATTGCTAAATTTTTGCCCGTTTGCGTCAAGATCAAATTTAATATTTGCATCCGCAATATCAAGCGCGCTCGCGGTGAAGCTCGTATGTTTTACCTCCAGCGGTTTGAGTGTGAAATTTGCCTCGCCGCCGCTTATAGCGACCGAGGGAGATGAGCTGATTTTTAAGACCGCCTTTTGCTCTTTGTCAGTCGTATTGATGAGCGTCAGCGGCACGGAAATTTCATCGCCGCGCACCATGTAGGTTAGATCGGCGGGCTTTATGATCACGTCGTCTCGGACCTTGGCTTCGACGTTTGCCGAGCCAATCGTAGACGCCTCTCCGATAGCCATGGCGCTTAGTCGGATCGTGGAGTTAAAATTTTTCGGCATTGCAAGCTCAAATTTCGCCTCGCCGTTCGCGTCTGCTTTTGCGATCAGCATTTTGATAAATTTTTTCTGCTTTTTGTTTTCGACCGGACTTAAATTTCGTTTAGCTTTCGCCATAACGCCGTCGCCGCCGAAGCTTAGCTCTTTAGCAGTAGTTTGATACACGCTAAGATCGTCGTAAATGTCGAAATATCGCAGCGCAAAATACGCGCTAATGTCAAACGCCTTAAATGCATCAAGCTCCTCTTGTGAGACGATATCTAAAATTCCAAGATCGACCGCGTATAATATGACTTTTGAATTTGGCTCGCTTTTTACGCTGATCTGCGCATTTTGCCCGTTTTTGTAGCTTTTCTCGGCTAAAATTTGCACGCTAGCCTTGTGCGAGCTCGCATCTAGCGCCACCGGCACGTTTGCATAGGCTCTAAGCGGCATCGCAGCAGGTGTCGCAGCGCGCGCGATTACAGCGTTGATGTGTCCTCCGACGAAATTCTCCGGCACGCTAAGCTCAAATTCCGCGCTACCACCTTTTATGGATAGAATTTTATAGTCGTAAACCTGCTCGCCTACGAGCGAGATATTTAGCACGCCGCTTTCTACCGGCGAATTGATGACGCCTTTAATTTTATCTCCGGCTTTAACCTTGTCGCTTGCGAGTTTGATTTTAGCGCTTTGCACGTCTTTAGCGTTTACCCGTCCATAATATCCCCAGCCGCTTACATCCACACGCACGCCAGCACTTGCGCCGCTTGAGTAATCGTTTGCGACGATTAGATAATTGCCGCCGTTTTGGAATTTATACTCAAACTCGCGCGCGTCGGTGCTAACGGCGCTTACGAGATTAAAGCTTTCTTGCTCGACATATCTGTTGCCGTCATAAACGTAAGTAAAATCGTCGCGGTAAATTTCAACGTCGATCTTGCCTTTGACGTCGGTTTTGGTTTTGGAATCTAGCAGCGCAAAGCCGAATTTTACGCTATCTCCACTTGAGATAAAGTCCTTGCTCGCGCGAATTCCTACGATACGATCATAAGGCAGATAGCTCAGGCTGCGATATGCGTTTACGTTTTTGCCCTCTTCGGTTACGCTGAAATTTAGTAGAATATTTATGGCGTTAGAGACATTTAGATCAGCTGCTGCCGGCGAGAGTGCAAGCTCTTTTTTGCCGGCGGAGCTTAGCGTAAATTCTGCCCTGCGAAGCTGCGTAGCACCCTTTTTCTTTAAGCGATCGTTTAGAAACGAAAAGCCCTCGTAGCCTTTAATTTTTAGCTCTTTTTCGTAGGCGTTTGCTTCCAGCGAGCCTTTCAAATCTCCGGCTGGTGCGCCTGCAAGATAGTTTGAGCTTAGCTTTAGTGTGATGATCTCATCCGCGCCGTATTCATCTTTGGCAGTGAGAATTTCATTTTTAATGCGGTTTGGGACGAAATTTTCTACGCTGAAGCTTTTAGAAGCGATGATTTTGTCCTCATAGATGAGATCCAGGCGGTAAGTGCCGCTTTTCTCGCCCATCAGCTCGTCGATTTTAACGCTACCGAACTCATCGGTGTTTTGCGCGCGCGTGATGACCACAGTGCCGCTAGGATCGTAAATTTTAAATTTAATCGGCGTATTTTTTAAAGAGCTAAAATCGCGATTTTTTATCACGATCGTGCCTAAAAGCCGCTCATTCGGGCTTATCAGCTCGCTTGCGAGATAAACAAACGGACGCTTTGCAGTAATCGTTTTCTCGATGCTTGCTACGGCGTTATTAAATAGCACGAATGCATGCTCATCGCCTTTACTAATCTCGATAGAGCGCGGATTTTTGGCTAGAATTTCCATATTTTCTAATCGCAAAATTCCATCTCCGTCCGTTTTATCCTCTACGATTAGCTCGTTTTTATCGCTGTAAATTTTAACCTTCGCTCTGCTTAGCTCCTCGCCATTACTAAGCCTAGAAGTATAAATTAGCGCGCCGCGCTCAAGCAGCACCACTTGAGCCGTAATGTCGCTAAGATAGGCTACGCGCGAAACCTCTTGCATCTTTTCGCCCACTTTGTAAAACGCCGTGATTTTATAAATTCCATCCTCGTAGCCTTTAAAATCCATCGCGATTTTATGCTCCGCAACGGCGTTTTTAGCGCCTCCTATATCAAAGCTCTTAACCGCGATCTCGCTAGCTAACCCACCTACGCTATCTTCGTTGCTTTCAAAGTTTAAAAAATACCTAAAATTTTGCTCAGGGACTTTGGCAATCGAAATTTTAACCTCATTTACGTTTGAGCTTTTAAATGCCAACGAAGCGGATTTTGGGATAAAATTTTTCTCGTCGCTAAAGGCTACGAAAGGCAGCCTGTCGCCCATTTTTACGCTTTGTTTTATCTCGTCGCGCAAGATATATGAGCTATCTCCGAAGCCCTTTAGCAGCCTAATCTCGTAGCTTTTATTCGGCATAAACTCGTCGCTTACTATATCTGCATAGTAGTAGCATGAAGGATCGTCGCTTTCGCTGCCCTCCTCATCTTCGTCGTAATAATAATATCGCGGCTGAGTGAGGCTAAATTTACTCACGCCTGCGATCCTTATGTATTTGGCGGACAGCTCGTCCATATAGTTAGGGAAACACACTCTAGCCGCGAGCGAGCCGTCTTTTAGAGCCGCAGGGCGAATCTGCACGCCGCTTAAATTTGAAGCGTTAATGCTGTCGTTAAAAGGCTCCTCGTCCGTGCGCAACTCCACCGGATTTTGTAGCTTTGCGCCCGCTTTTGAGGTGAGAGATTCTATTTGCAGTACGACGTTTTGCGCCTTAGGATCGAAGCTGAATAAAAAATTCCGATCATCGTGTGAGCTAAGCTCGTAGGATATGTCGTTTTGGGCTAAATTCTGCGCGCGGTAAATTCTAGTCGCTTGCTGTAGCGCGTCCTTGCTAACCGCATCGTTAAATTTAATTGCCACTAACCCCGGACGCAGAAGCGCGATATGCTCGGTGCTAAAAGGCTCCGTCTCGAACTCAAAGCGCACCCCGCGCGCCTCGCACGAATAATTAACCCCGGCGCTAAGCATCGGCTTAGGATAGAGCCTGATTGAGCTCTCGCTCACGCTTTCGTAGGTGCCTGTGATTTTGGGAGTGCATTTTAAGATCTGCTTTTGCGTGACGCTAAATCCACTGCCGTCCACCCCGCTAATCTCGTAAGCCCCGCTAGCGTATTTGATCTCTACGCCTGCGGCAAAGCTAGCCAAAGCGCAAAATAGCGCTGCGCTTAGTAGTTTTGTCTTCATAAAATTCCTTTGCAAAAATTTTACGAAATTATATACAAATTAACCTTTTATTTTCTTTCATTTACTCTAAAATTTGCTTTAGCGAAATTTGCATTTTCGTCCAGGCAGCCAAGCTCAAAATCCCCTGCGCCAAGACTTAGCGTAAAAGCCTCGCCGTTAGTGCGCGCAAAATATTCTCCCATTTTAACTTTAGAATTTGCAGGCGCTAGGCTTTGCGTGGTGAAATCTCGTGCCGCAGAATTTTGTTGCGAGAAATTTTGATCTGTGAAATTTTGAACTTCCGAATTTTGCTCTGTAGAATTTTGCAAGATAGAATTTTGCGACGCCAAATTCCGTGTGACTGGATTTTCAGCTATAAAATTCAATCCCGCAGAATTTTGCTTCGTAAGATTTTGTGATTTTAAATTCTGCGGCGCTAAATTTTGTCGCATAGAATTTTGTGCTGTAGAATTCTGTTCTGCAAAATTTTGCTGTGCTAAATTCTGCTTTAAATTATCTTGCTGCGCCGCGCTAGAATGCTCGAAATCCAAATCCGCGGAATTCTCCCTCGTAAACGCGGTGGAATTTAGCACTATAAACTCCCGCGAACCGCCGCTTAGTCTGATATATACCCGCTCGCCAAAAACCGCCGTGCACTGCACCTTTAGCCGCAAAAAGCCGTCCGCGCCGGTCTCGTAGGTTTTGGCGTTAATGTCGTTTAGCACGGGCTTTACGGCGGCAAATTTAGCCGCGCACCTTCCTGCGCGCACCTTTTGCGGATCAACTAGACCGTGTTTTAGCAGATAAAAAAGCTCGCTCGTGCCGTAAATTTCGCACTCCTCGTTGGGCTCAACCCCATCGATCGTAAGATCATCGGCGCTTTGTGCGCACTCCTTTTCGCGGTACGCGTCGGTGCATACCCGCCGCAAGCTCACGCCCGCAGGGCGCGCAAACTCCACCTCGCCTAGCATGCCCGATTTATCGAGGAAGGCAAACATATTAAACGCCACTTTTGCAGCACTCACGCCGCCGCTAAGATCCCTAGTCTTGGAGCCGTCGAAATTTCCCAGCCAGACGCCGAGGGTAAATTTTGGCGTCAGAGCGACGGTGTAGAGATCGCGCGCATCGGCGCTCGTGCCCGTTTTAAACATCAGAGGCGGCGTGTTTAGAGTATTTTGCCACACCGAGCCGAGGTAGGAGCGCGGCGCGTTTCTTAACATCTGCGTTACGATGTAGGCACCCTGCGGGCTCATGATCTGCGCATCATCGCCGATCTTTACACTCGCTATTTCGAGCTTTCGTAGCTTTCCACCATTTGCAAACGCGCTGTAAAGGCGAGCAAGATCCATTAGACTCATCGAAATACTGCCAAGCGCGATACCTGCGCCGTAATAATCCTTGCTAAACTCCGCCAGATGCACGTTTGATAGCATTTCATACAGCCCATCGTCACCCAGCATTAAATTTAGCTTCACCGCGGGGATATTTAGGCTAAGACTTAGCGCGTCCGTAGCACTAATCGCGCCCAAAAAGCCTTGATTGTAGTTGCGCGGCACATAGCCCGCGAAGGTTATCGGTGCGTCAATCAGCTTCTTTGAAGGGGTGATAAGCCCGTGCTCAAGGGCTTTGGCGTAGATGAAGGGCTTGAGCGTCGAGCCTACGTTTTTTTGCGAGCGCACGCCGTCGTTTTGCCCCTCATTGGCGCTAAAATCGTGGCTGCCGACATAGGCGATCACCCTCATGCTTTCGTTGTCGATCAGCACCGCAGCGCCGTTTCTAACGCCCTTATCGCGTAGAGAGAGGATCTCGCTTTTCAAAAAACCCTCAAGCGCGATCTGGGTTTTCAGATCCAAACTCGAATAAATTTTACCCTCGTTTAGACGCGCAAGCTCCTGTGCTCGCGCAGTTTGCTCCTTGGGCTGCGCGCTCGCTTTAGAGTTTGCGGAATTTTCCTGCGTCTTGGCGTTCGGATAGGAATTTATCTGCGCTTTGGCGCCTGAAACGGAATTCGTTTGCGCCATAGTGTCCGAAGCGGAATTTGCCTGCGATTCAGCGCTTGCAGCAGAATCCGTCTGCATTTTGGCGTCTGAAGTAGAATCTGTCTGAGCATTAGCGTTCGACGAAGCGAAATCCGTCTGCATACTAACATCCGAAGCAGAATTTATCTGCGCACTAAAATTTACGCTCGACCGCTCGCTAGAGCTTGCGTCTGCCTGCGGATTTTGCGGCGGATGCGTGGTATCTTGCCGACTATTTAAATTTAGATTTTGCGGATTTTGCGAGTTTTGATGCGGATGTGCGGTACCGACGACATTCTGCCGCTTGTTTAAATTTATATCCGCACTCGGATTTTGCGGCAAATACTCGGTCTGCCCTTCCGTATCTGCGCTAAAATTTTGCGGCAAATGCGCAGCGCCTCGTTGCTCGTTTAAATTTAGACTTTGCTGATTTTGCGAGTTTTGCGACGGATGGGCGACATTAATTAAATCTCGCCGCTCATCTAAATTTGCACTCTTTCGTTCATTTGGTTTTACGCTTTCCGCTTCATTCGGTTTTACGCCTGCCTGCGATTTTGCGCTTTCGCGCTCGTTTAAATTTAAACTCGTTCGTCCGCCCAAATTTAAACTCTCCGGCGCATCTGTTTTAAAATCCGCCTCTTTGGAATTCATTTCTTTCGAATCCACTCTCGCCTGCGCACTCACGGAGCCGGATAGATTCGGCGTGGCTCTTGTCAAAGCCGTAAAACTTGATTCTGCACTAGCCGCGTCCGAAAAATTTGACTCTGCCCCCGCCGCGGTTCGGCGTGTAGACGAGCTTGCTTGCCCTGTCGTCGCGCCGGGCGCTCCGACCTGCTCTAAATTTTGAGTGAAATTTACGTCATCTTTGGCGGTAAAATTCTGCATTTTATAATTGCTAAACGCTAACAGCGCGTAATGCGGCGCATAATTGGGCGCTGCGTAGCGTCTTGGCGAAAACGGCTCTGCGAGGGCTCGCTCATACTCGCTCTGCGAGATCACGCCGCCCTCTCGCAACTGCGAAATTAGGCGGTTTTTAAGCGCGTTAATGCTTGATCTGCGGTCCAGGCGGTTTTTGTTCGGGTTTTTCGGGATCACGCTAAGAAGCGCGATTTGAGCGCTGCTAAGCTCGCGCAGATCCTTTTTGAAGTAAAAATACGCCGCGGTTTTGACCCCCTCGATATTGCCGCCGTATGGGGCGAGGTTAAAATACATTCCTAAAATTTCATCCTTGCTGAAGTGCCACTCCAGCTGAAAGGCGTTGAAAATTTCGATGATTTTATTCTTGTAGCTGCGCTGTTTGGGGCGCATCATACGCGCAACCTGCATCGTAATCGTCGAGGCTCCGACGCGCTCGACGTTGCCCTCGCTTTTTTTAGTAAAATTTTGCGTAAAATTATACGTAGCCGCACGCAGGATCGAGGCTGGATTGACGCCGAAATGGTAGTAAAAATAGCGATCTTCAAAGTAGATCGCGCTTTGTTTCAGCCGCGGCGGTATCTCGTCCGCGCTCGCGTAGAAGCGCCAAATTTGATCGTCGCTGATCTGCATATTTAAAATTTCGCCGTTTCGGTCATATAAAATTCTACTCTTCTGCTTGTTTAGCATATCCAAATTTAGCGGATAAAGCGCATCTAGGATCAAAAACAGAGCGAATGCAAATGCGCAAAATAGCGCGATTTTTAACGTAAATTTTAGAAATTTCATCGCGCAATTATATCAAAGAATTTTAATGATTTTAGGCTATAATGACGCCTTTTTGCAAAGGAATAATCTTGGACGCTTTAAGCAAGCTCAATACCGAACAATACGCCGCAGCAACCGCTCCTGCGGGGCACAATCTAATAATCGCAAGCGCAGGCACGGGCAAAACCAGCACCATCGTCGCGCGTATCGCTCATCTGTTAAATCTCGGCACGAGCCCTAGAAAAATTTTGCTTCTTACCTTTACGAACAAGGCCGCGAGCGAGATGATAGCGAGGCTGCAGCGGCATTTTGATAAAAAAATCACCTCCGCAATCGTCGCGGGCACCTTCCACGCCGTATCCTACGCCCTACTTCGCGAGCTCGGTAAAGGCGTGATCTTAAAGCAGCCTGCCGAGCTAAAGACGCTGCTAAAAAGCCTCGTAGAAAAGCGCAAATTTTATCACGTAAGCGACGCGCGTCCCTATGGCGGGGCGTATCTGTACGACGTGTACTCGCTGTATCAAAACAAGGAGATGAGCGCGGATTTTGAGACATGGTTTAGCAAAAACTACGAGGATCAGGCGGAATTCGCCGAAATTTACGCAGATATTTTGCGCGAATTTGAGGAGGAAAAGGCGAAATTTAACTACGCCGATTTCAACGACGTTTTGCTAAAAATGCGCCATGAGCTGCGAAAGGGCGCGCCGCTACGGTTTGATGAAATTTTAGTGGACGAGTATCAGGACACGAACTCGCTGCAAGGAAGTCTCATCGATGCCTTCGCGACGAAAAGCCTTTTTTGCGTCGGCGATTTCGATCAGAGCATCTACGCCTTCAACGGCGCAAACATCGACATCATCGGCAGCTTCGGTAAGCGCTTTGCGGACGCTAAAATTTACGCGCTGAATATCAACTACCGCTCAAGCTCGGCGATTTTGGCGCTTGCAAATCGCGTCATCGCGAATAATCCGCGCCTTTACGAAAAGAAGCTGATCGTGGGCCGCGAGGGTAAATTTAGCGCGCCTAAGCTGCATGTTTACGACGATACGGCGGCGCAATACGCCCACGTGGCCGCACAGATCGCGCAAAGCGCCACTCCGCGCGAAAAGATCGCCGTTATCTTTCGCAATAACTCCAGCGCCGACGGCGTCGAGGTCGCGCTTAAGGAGCTCGGTATCGGCGCGAAGCGAAAAGGCGGCGTGAGCTTTTTTGAAAGCCGCGAGATCAAGGCCTTTACGGACATCTTCGCGATGATAATAAATCCAAAAGATATGATGGCCTTTATGAGCACGTGCGAATACGCAAGAGGCGTCGGCAGCGCGCTAAGCAAGGAGCTTTTCGACGCGCTGATCGCGCTTGGACACGGAAGCATCCACGCAGGGCTTTTGCGTCCCGACGAGAGCGTTAAAATTTTTGAAAAAAAGAGGAAAAACTACCAGCTCGGGCTTTTTGACGATGTCGATATAATCGGCTCGGTATCGCGCTTTGAGGCTTTGGAATTTGATGAGTTTTTTCGCTCGCACCCGGTTCTAAAACACAATAAAATCACCGAGGGCGGCGCCGTATTTTTGCACGAAATTTATAAAATTTTTAAAAAAAGCGGCTCCGTTGCAAAGTCTGCCACGCTCATCTCGCAGATCAAAGGCTCGCGCCTTTTCGCGCTTGTGGCGGATTTCATCGCGACAAAGCGCGCGATGCTGAAAAACGGCAAGATAGACGATGAGCGCAAAAAGGATGAGATCTCCCGCATCTACGATAAATGCGGAATTTTAGAGCAGATCGCCGGCAAATACGCGGATCCGCATAGCTTTTATAACTTCATAACCCTGGGTGCAAAGGAGATGAGTGAGGGCGAGGGGGTAAATCTGCTCAGCGTGCACGCAAGCAAGGGGCTTGAGTTTTGCAGCGTCTATCTCATCGATCTGGCGCAAAACCGCTTCCCGAACCTCAAGCTAATGGCGATGGGCGGCAGCCTGGAGGAGGAGCGGCGACTATTTTACGTGGCGGTCACCAGAGCGCGCGACGAGCTGGTGCTAAGCTACGCGAAATTTGATAAGATCAGAAAGATTAATTATGAGCCGAGCTGCTTTTTAAGGGAAGCGGGGCTGGTGAAGTAGGCGAAATTTGCTCGCTAAATTTTTAAATTTCATTTTAGCGCGTTCTACGGATCGTTTGGGTAAGAATTTTACTCCTCGCATACTCCCGACGCGCCGCCCTGCTTCTTTATCGGATTGCTTGGTAAGAATTTTGCCGTACGATTTTTGCAAATTTTGCGATTTGTAAATTTTTGCGGCGCGGACGTTGTGAGATATTTTGCAGCGGGCTAAATTTGCAGGCGGTAGCGGGGTTTTAAGCTGCTATGAAAAGCGTGACTGCTCGGAGTTTTTTTGCGAGCTGTGCGCGGGTTACGCTACAGCGCGATCAGGGGTGGTTTGGAAGCGGTGATCTTTGCGGCGCGGGCGGTTGCAAAATTTTACGCCGCAAATGCGAGCCAAATTTTAAAATTTAGCTCCCGCTCTGCCGTAGAGTTTTGATGCGGTAAATTCTCCGTGAAATCTCGCACGGCTAGAATTTTGCAGAAGAATTCGACGGCAATAAAATTCCGCCGCCCTATTTCATCTTTCTCTTACTTTGAAATTTACGTGTTTTATACATCGCGGAGCTAAAATTTTATTTAATAAATTACAAAATGCCGCAAATTCTACGACGAGTTAAAATTTACGGACGCACCAAATTTACAGCGCCGCAAAATTTTAAATTTCACTACGTATTGCGCGCGCCGTAAAAAGTACGTGCCCTGCCAAATCTATTGCAGCGTGAAATTCCGAGCCGCGGCAACCCGCATATTTGATAAATAGATTCCGCAGCGCAAATTGCATGCTGGCAAATTTAATTTATCGCCGCATAAAATACTGTCCGCGCAAATTTAACGCAGCACAAAGTCCTTCACCGCGCAAATTCACAGCGTATTAAACACCCTATCTCCCGCGTCTCCGAGGCCAGGCACGATATATTTTTGTTCGTTTAATCTCTCGTCGATCGCCGCGGTGAAAACCTCGACCTGCGGGTAGATCTCGCTAAATTTATGAAGCCCCTCTGGCGCTGCGATGATGGAGATAAATTTGATCTTTTTAACGCCGTTTTGCAGTAGAAATTTTACCGCATCGATCGCCGTGCCGCCGGTCGCGAACATCGGATCGATGATTATTGCGGTGCGCTCTGCGGCGTCTGCGGGCAGTTTGGCGTAAAAAAACTCCGCCTGCGCGGTCTTTTCGTCGCGCTGAAAGCCTAAAAATCCCACGCTGGCATCCGGTATGAGCTTAAAAACACTATCCAGCATCCCCAGCGCGGCGCGCAAAATCGGGCAGATCATGATCTTCGTGGCGAGCTTATGCGCGTAGGTTTGCGCTACGGGCGTATGCACGCTCACTTCGCGCAGCGCAAGATCCCGCGTCGCCTCAAACATCATCAGGTAGCTGATCTCATCGACGAGCATGCGGAACTGAAACGGATCGGTCCCCCGATCTCGCAGGATCGTGAGCTTATGCTCGATCAGCGGGTGCCTGATAAGCCTCACGTTAGGCAGTTCGCACGCGGTTTGGTGCGTACATTTTTGGCTTTGGCTCATTTTCTCTCCTTAAATTTACTAAATTTTGCGCCCTCTTGGGCATTTTAATTATCTATTTTGATGCGAACTCCAGCGCCGTGGCGCTAAAATTTTGCCGATAACGGCAGCGCGATTTTAAATTTAAAGCGTCTTTGCCTACGATATGTGCGTTTTGACGCTCAAAATTTAGCTCGGTGACTCGCTTTAAATTTAGCGCTTTTAAAACGCAGCGCTTTAAATTTAGCTTGCGCATGCGCTTTTGATTTGGTTGCTATTTAAACAGGGCACGCTTTTTATCGGCACTGAGCGCTACTTTTCGGCGAGCGCTCGCGGCGTAAATTTCACTTCCGAAATTATCGTCTGAGGCGGCTTTAAATTTACTTAATGCTCGCGCTCGTGAGCCAAATTTTAAAATTCCCCGCTATCTTGCGCGCCGATAAAATTTTAATTTCATAGATGCGGGCGCTGTGCAAGCAAGCTAAATAAACCGAGCGCGTATCTTTTAAATTTAGCTCAACGCAAGCGGTTAAATTTGCCGTGCCGAAGAGATCGAATTTAACAGCCCTACTCCTTCACCACGCGCAGAAAGGAATACACGTCCTGTACCCCAGGCGCGTGCGTCGCGTACCAGATCGCGTGCTTTTCGTGCTCGATGTCGCTCACCACGCCGCTAAATACCACGTCGCAGCCTACGATCGCCACACGCACCGCAGTGCCCGAAACGTCGGTATCGGAAAAGAGATTTTTCTTTAAATTTGTAAAAATTTCAAACGAATTGCACGGATATTCGGGCTTTTTGACGCGCAGGTAGGTATGTACGCGCCGCACGCCTTCGGTTTGTCTAGCTAAAGCAAGTAGCGGCTCGCGCATCGCTTCGCTGTCCAGTAGCCCGATGAGATAGACCTCGCCATAGAAGCATTCGACCTCCAAATCCCAGCTGCTAAGGCCTTTGGTAAATAGAATTTTGCTTTGGATTTTAGTCTGGATTAGCTTGTCGCTAGCGACCTCGCTTACGCTGCGGCGGTCGCGCGCTACGGAGTAGATGTCGTATACGCTAAGCGCGTTACCAGCGGGCGCCAGCGGAGCCGCGCACGAGCTAAATAGCGCCGCGCAAGAGAGCAAAAACACCGACAAAAATGCCAGAAACAAAACCCTCAAACCCTCTCCAATCTCGTTTGATTTCTCGTTATTTCAAACCGGCTGCCGGCGCCGCTTTTTTAAATTTAGCTCCGCAGGCGCCGTTTTACCACGACCTGAAATTTTACGGCGCGAAATTTCACGACTTAAAATTCCGAGCCGACGCGCCGCAAAATTTTACAATATAAATTTTAAAATTTGCGTTGTAATTCGCACGGCTTGCGGAATTCTGCATTTTCGCCATAGCGGAATTTCACGCGCAGTATTCGTCGCCGTAAAATTCTACGTGCTAAATTTTTCATCGTAAAATTTGCCGCTGCGAAATTCTACGGGGTAAAATTTCTCGCGGCGGAATTCGCCTCTGTAAAATTTTATGTTTCAAAACCCGCGCCCAAAATTCCGCCCGGTCCGGCTAATTCGTCGTAAGCCCGCCGTCTATCGCAAATATCGCGCCGCTGACCCATTTCGCCGCATCCGACGCCAAAAACACCGCCGCCTCGCCGATGTCCTGCGCGCTGCCGATTTTGCCGAGCGGATAGATATTTTGCACCATCTGCTCGAACGCCTCGCGCCCCTGCGGGCTAAGCGCGCTTAAATTTCGCTCAAACTGCGGCGTCAGCACGCTTCCGGGCGCTATGGCATTGACGCGAATGCCGAGTTTGCCGACCTCGAAAGCAAGCGATTTAGTGAAAGAATTTAGCGCGCCTTTGGTGATCGAGTATGCCGTCGTGGTGCGCCCCACGAGCATTCTGTTTGCGAAATACGACGAGATATTGATCACGCAGCCTTTGCTAGCCGCAAGCGCGTCCAAAAGCCCCTGAGTAAGCAGATATGGCGCTTTGACGTTTAGATTTAGATGAGCGTCCAGCAGCGCTTCGTCAGTCGCCTCAAACGGTACGAATTTTCCCAGTCCGGCGTTATTTACGAGAATATCTATCTTAAGGGGTAGTGCTAAAATGCGCTCGCAAAGGCCTTTTATCGTTTTGCTTTGCGCCAAATCCGCCTCTACCGCGTAAATTTTCACGCCGTAACCGTCCAATGCCTCCTGCGCGATTTTTAATTTCTCCTCGCTTCTGCCGAGCAGGATCAAATTTGCGCCCTCTTCGGCGAAACACTTTGCGATGCCAAGCCCTATGCCGTCACTTCCGCCCGTAATTACGGCGGTTTTACCCTCTAATCGTTTCATACTTTTCCTTTCAATGCGTAAATTTAGGTTCTAAAAATTTGAGCGAGATTTATGGATCTCGCAGACTTCGAAATTTTGCAGGCTTTGAAATTTTACCCGCTTTAAAATTTCGCTCGCTTTAAAATTTTACAGCGAAGCAAAATTTCGTCGATAAAATTTTACTAACTTTAAAATTCCATCGATAAAATTTCACGGCAAAATTCCATCGTAAAGCTCGCGGTGGAATTTCATCGGGAATTCCATCCATAAATTCCACCCAAACTGCGCCGCTCGGCTTACAGCACCTGTTTTACACTACTAGCCGTGATTTCAAGTAGCCTTGTAGCAAAAGGGAATTTTGCCTTCGTTTCCTCAAACTCCGCGCCGCTATCTATAAAGCGCGCCGTGCCCTTCACCACAAAGCCGCGCCCTGCGCCAAACCTGCCTGCTAGCTCCTTCGTTGCGACGCTAAGCTCGACGTTTGGATTAGCCTCCACGTTGCTTTGCGTCTTTTTCATACCCGCAGCCGGGATGAGGATGCGATCACCTTTAATGACGAGATATCTGTTCCACGTATTGCTGATATGAGCCTCGCCCTGCGCGCAGGTAGCGATACCTACGGCGCATTCGTAATTCAAAATCTCCAAAAATTCCTTGCTAAACATTTTCTCTCCTTAAATTTACATTTTAAAGCTCGCGATTTTGGCTGACAAGCCCCGCGCGCAACTGAAATTTTAACTACCTCCGCCACTTTCTGCTGCGGTTAAATTTTATACTTCAAAAGCGCATCTTTTTCGGCTTTACTTACGCGAAAGCTATCGCAGATCTTCGATATCGCCTTGTTTTGGACAAATTTAGCCGCTCGTTTGCTCGCCAAAAACGCAAGCGTGATCTCGCGCTGCTTGATAAACATCTCGGCTATCGCCCACGCCGTGCCCATCTGCACGTAGTACCGCTCGTCGCTTTCGGCGGCGCAAATTTCAAAAAATTCCTTAGGCGAGATCGCGTCCATATTTCGCATAAAATAAACGTAGAAAAATCGCCTCTCAAACTCGCTCGCGCCGCTTTTAGCCTGCTTTAGCAGCGCGTCCGCAAGATCGGCGCCCCTGAATTTCGGAGCGAACATATCGCAAACCGCCCAATTAGGCATCGTTTTGATAAAACTGCTCGCAAGCGCGAATTTCGTCTCATCCTGCTTCAAAAGCATTATAAAAAAGCCCTTTAGCACGAACTCCTCGTGAAAAACGGGCTCGTAATTTTGCAGCTTGCGACGCGCCTCGTCCGCCTCTCCCAAAGCGGCGAAGCTTTTGCGGGCAAGCGCGCGAAGTGCCGGAGTGCGCACGCCCAAAATCTGCGGCGCGGGTATTAGGCGCTGCGAAAATTTCGCCAACTTCTCCTCGCTTAACGCCCGCAGCTGCCCTAGCATATTTTCTCGTAAATCCATAGCTTTCCTTTAAATTTTGATTGCGAATTTTACCAGCCCGAACGCGAGCTGATCGCGCCGCGCCGAAATTCCGCCGCACAGACTATCTATTTAAACAGATCGCGCCGCACGCTCAAACTAATCGCCCGATAGATCGCGTTTAAGTCGCTCGCCGCACTCGCTCAAAGTCTTTTATCTAAAAAACATGCCTGCTAAATCGCTCTGTATACAGCCATGCAGAGTAAGCCGTATCGCTAAAGCCGCTTAAATGAAGCTCGGCGCGTCGTTTGAAAACAAAATCAGATCGCCGCTGTGCGTATTTTCGCTCAAAACCCGCTGCAAATCGCGCTTATCTTTCAAAACGATAGTCTTTGCGGGGTCGATTTTGCTTTGCAGCACCTCGGAATTTAGCTCGCCCGTGATGATCGCGAGATCAAAAATTTCATCGATTTTGGCAGCCAGCGTCTCGTTGTCTTCGCGCGTGCTCTCGACGATGCCCGGCGTGATGATGACCTTGCGCCCGCCGTAGCTTCGCATCAGCTCGTAGCTTTGCAGCATGCCGCTTAGATTACCGTTGAAGCTATCGTCGATGATGATCTTGCCGCCCGCATCTAGCCGCGCGAGGCGGTGCTCGACGGCGCCGACGTGTGCGACGCGGCTTTTGATTTTATCTGCGCTAAGCCCTAAAAATCGCGCGATCTTTATGCATGCAGCGAGATTTGCGGCGTTAAATTTACCCAAAATCGGCGCGAAAAACTCATGCCGATCGCCCTTGCTCGTTTGCTTCCCTTGCTTTTCCTGCTCCTCTTGCTCTGCGCTGCACTCGTCGCATATGTTCTTTGCATCTAGGCTCAAATCACCCTGCCCTTCGCTCTCTGCGGCGGATGTTTCTGCGCGCAGCGCGGAATTCTCGCCGCTAGCACCGCTTTCATCCTCACTAAAGCTAAGACTAAATTTTATTCCGTCCAGATCTGCACCATGAATTTCCAGCCCCTCGTCGTAGATCGTGACGCACTCGTCCGCGCTTTTTTGCGTAGAGCTGTACAAAAACGCATGCTTTAGCCTCACGCTTGTGAGCGCTTCGAGCTTGGTTTTGCGGATGTTTTCGATGCTTTTGAAATACTCGATGTGTTGCGCACCAATCTCACCCACGACGACGATCTGCGGCGCCAAAAACTCGGTGATCTCGGCGATGTCGCCGCTTAGCCTGGCGCCTGCTTCGGCGATGTAGATCTGCGTATCTGCGGGTAGCGCCTCGTTTACGTCGCGCACTAGCCCCGCTAGCGTATTTACCGAGCGCGGCGTCTTGTAGCAGCGAAAGTCATTTTTTAAAATTTGATACAAGAAGTTTTTAATGCTCGTCTTGCCGTAGCTCGCGGTGATCTGAATGATCGTAAGAGAGGGCATCTGGGCTAGTTTTTTGCGTGCGGCAGCCTTAAATTTCGCAGCCTGCGCCCGCTCATAAGCAAAACTCGCCGCAAGGCCCGCGCCAAGCGGTAAAAATATCGGCAAAATCGGGCCTCCCACGGCATAAAACGCGGCGTTAAAGCTAAACACACAAACCGCCAAAATCGCAAAAAATCGCTTCACGCGCGGCGTAAAGACGAGCTTTTTATCAAGCCCTCTTTGCCAAAAATAAAGCGCTAGCGCATAGACCGCGACGATTAGAATTTTAGCGATGTGCAGGGCATGGAGGGGCGCGGTGCCGAATTTAGCCGCACAGAGGCTCGCCGCGATCTCGCAGCCAAAATACGCCGCCAGCGGCAAAATCAAAAAATAGAGGTGCCACGCGGGCTTGGTGAAGTGAAAGATGATGCGCGCGGGCTTGTATGAAAACCACTGCAGGCAGGTGATCAGATAAAAGCCCAGCAGTAGGACGAATGCCGCGTGCGCGATCAAAAATATTATATTCATCTTTTAAAATTCCTTTTTATAAATTTGCGCGCCCGCTTTGCGAGCCTGTGCGGGCAAATGCGGCGAGCTCGGACTAACCGGCATTAGACTTCATTTGCAAATTTTATGAATTTTCGCTTTGCAAATTCTATTTTTGCAAACTTCGCTAGCTTGCAAATTCATTCTCTCATGCTAGCTGCACGAGCCACGCTAGATAAATTTACGCTGCCGCGTGCCTCCATTTTCGATACCGCGCCGTATCCATCTCGCGACCTGAAATTTTCGCACGCTGCATATCTTGCGACATCGCGCCCTATCTCGCGCGATTATTCGCATTATTTACGGCACATAGGCCTTCTGTCGCGGCAAATACATGGCGCGGTACGACTAAATTTAATCGTCCGTTTTTCGGTGCACGCACGCGGTTTCGCCGCGTCTTGTACGGCTGCCGCAAACACAAAGCGGAAACGATCCGCTACGGCGTAAAATTTTAAAATTTAACGCGGCATTGCCGCAATTTGAGCTTTGCGTTTTATACTACGCGCCCAAAGAGCGGATTTTACGCCGCTAAAATTTAATATGTGCCGCATACTTCGCGGCTTTTATATTTAAAATTTACGCTTCGGTTTGCGATCTTTGACGCAAACAGATTGCAAAATTTTAAAACGCGGGGTGAGCCGTATTAAAGCGCCTCATTTGAAATACACTCGCTGCCACCCAGCTTTTCGCGCGATCTGTTATTTACATCTAAAGCACGATTTTTAGCGGCGCTAAAATTTCGCGGCTAAATTTTAAAATTTACACAAAATCGCGTTTCGTTCTAAATTTAGCGCGGCGCCAAATCGTTAAATTTAGCTGCTGCCAAGCTCCTTTTCAATCTGCTCGCCGATAAAATCCGCGCTTTGCAAAAAGAAAAAGTGATCCCCCGCCAGCGGATAAAATTTGCTATTTTTAACGAGCGAGTGGATCAGCTCGCCGCTTTTTAGGCTAGTGGCGCGATCGTCCTTACCCCAAAAGATGAGCGCATTTTGCGGGCTTAGCGCGGAAAAAATGTCGCGGAAATCCTCATTTACGACGTTTTTTAGCGTCTCGTACATCGTCTTGCTCATACCTGCGGCATCCTTGCTTGCAAACGCGCGCCAAAGACCCGCCAGTCCAAGTCTTTTTAAAATTTTAAAAATCGCAATTTTAGCGCGCACGGCGAAAGGCTTGGGTTCGATGATACCAGCGCTGCTTAGCAGTATGAGATTGCGCGGAGCCAGCAACGCGGCGATCTTGCCGCCGAAGCTGTGCCCCATGATCGCCGCGGGCTGCTTGCCAAAAGCCGCGATAAAGGCGCGCATAATCTCCGCGTAATCCTCGCTACCAAGGGCGCGCGCGGGCTGCGAGCTGGCGCCAAATCCCGGCAGATCGACGCACACTATCGCGTAACGGCGGAATTTATCCGAAAAAACCCTAGACATAAGCGCTTTGTTTGCGCCCCAGCCGTGCAGCACCAAAATATATTCGGTGCGCTGCAGGTTTGAAATTTCGTAGCTGATTTTGTAGCTCTCGCCGCCGTAGACGAGCTCCTTACTCGCCACCGCCGCTCCTTTTGGCATAAACGGCCTTGAGTAGCTCGACTGCCTTTTCGAGCCGCTCAAACTCGCTCACACTGATCATTACGGCTTCGAATTTGTTGTTTTTGACGATCAGGGCTTTTTTGATCTCTTGGTTTTTGATCTTGTTTAAAACGGTGCTGAAGTTGCGCACGATCTCGGTAGCGGTGTAAATTTCATCTTGATTTATCATAACTCGACCTTTTGGGGTAAAATTTTACGCAAAATTTAGCGTAAAATTTTAAACGATTGGCTATTTATTAGCGGTGATTTTGGTGATCAGCTCGTAGCTTACAGGGATCTGCCTCATCGGCGGCAGCGATGAAGCAAGAGCTGCTAAGACCTCTGGGAAATCATCAAATAGATAGTTTGCGAGGCTGCCCGGGTTTGGATTTATCTCGTTTAGATAAATTTCACCCTCTTTTTCAAAAAAATCGCAGCGAATGAGCGCGCCATCGAATGATCCTGCGTTATAAAGCCGCGTAAAGGCGTCTTTCATCTTGCCCTCTAGCAAAGCGCCAGGACGAGCGGGCTCGATCGCACCGCTACGCGAAAAATCCAAATACTTACGATCGAAATTTAAATAGCCATCTTTTTTTGGCTCTTCGATGTTTGAAAATACGATTTTGCCGTCTATTTTAGCGCCTGCGAGATTGAATTCCTTTACGTTTTCCCAGTACGGCTCTACGATCGCGCTGTCGTCCAGCTCAAAAGCCTGATCCAGCGCGTAGCTAAACTCGCTTTCGTTCTTGGCTATCGAAATTCCGATGCTAGAGCCCAAATGAGCGGGCTTAACGATGATCGGAAAATTAAAATTAGGCAGGCTAGTACGATTTACGATCTCATACGGCAAGGTTTTTACATTTGCGATTACGGCTAGGTGCTTGGTTAAAATTTTATTATAACTTAGCACGCTAGCTTCGATGCGAGGCCCGATGTAAGGGATGCCAAAAAACTCAAATAGCGCTGCCATTTTACCATCCTCGCCGTCGCAGCCGTGGATTAGATTGATATATGTGCCGACTTCTAGCATGCTTTTGCTAAACATTCCGCTCTCAAAAAATCCGCCCGCACCGATACTAAGCTCTTTTGCTTTAGCATAGCCGCCCTGCTTAAAATATGCCGCGCGCATATTTTTATCCTCGATGCGGTAAAATTTACGATTTTTATCGCAAAATACAAACTCCAAGTCCCAGCCTTTTAGGGCATTTTTGACGGCAATTGCCGAGATGATACTTACTTCGTGCTCGTAGCTCTGAGCTCCAAAAACTATGCCAAATTTCATTGCTTTCCTTCAAATTTTATTTTCTACGCTAATTTTTTTAACGCCTCTTTGACAAGATCTGACGTATTCGTGCTGCTGCATCCCGCTAAGATTTGATTGATCTTATCGCGCTTAAATCCAAGGCTTTGTAGTGCGGACGCCGCTTCATTTTTATAAGTCTCGCTAGGACCGAATTCCATTAACTTCGCATCGCCTAGTTCGGCAATGATCCGTCTAGCGGTCTTTGGGCCGATGCCCGGAACTGAAGTTAGCGTCGCAGCATCCCCCGTAGCTACGCAACGCGCGAAATCCTGCGGAGCAAGCGTCGAACAAACCGCCATCGCCGTGCTTGCACCTACACCGCTAAGCTTGATTAGGGTTTCAAACATCTTTTTTTCACTCTCGTCTAAAAACCCATACAGCAAATCGGCATCCTCGCGCAGAATTTGTACGCACGCAAGCTCGGTCAGCTTGCCCTGCGTGAGCTTCGCGGAGGTATTTAATGACAATGAAAGAGCGTAGCTTACGCCGCTAGCGCATTTAATGACGCAAGCAGTGGGCTCCTTGCGCGTGATAATTCCTTCGATCGCTGCTATCATCTAAGAGCCTTTAAAATTTCGTTTATGCTCTCATTAAGCGCTAGATTTAGAGCATTATAAATGCTTTGCGAGCTAGGATCAGGCACAAAAACGCGCTTAGTGACGATGCCTGATTTTATGCTTTCTAAAGAATTCAAAATTTCATACCCCATCGTGACGGTTGCTTGATCGTTATTGACCTGAAGCGCTACGATACTGGTTTTTAGGCGCAAATCCCGCTCTTTTGGCACAAATATCGGATTTAGCGAGCAGGTGGAAAATGCCGCATCAAGCAGTGCCTTATATACCATCTCGCTAGGCATCGTGATAAATTTGGCGTCGCTTGCGAACCGCGTTCGGTTTCTAAAATCTACTATTAAAATATCCCGCCTATCGACGAGATCTGTCGCCGTGATAGTGTCGATAAAGATATTTTTGCGCGCACCGCTAAGATTTACGCAGCGCTTTTGATCATAACGCAGCTCGTAGTAGGTGTATGGCTTAGCCTGCTTAGCTAAGCAGCCGCCTAAAAATATCGCCGCCAGCGTCGCAGCAAGCGTAAACTTTATAAAATTTTTCATCTTTATTCCTTTTTATCGTCGCGATCCGCGCCTTTAGAAGTGTCTTTAAAAAAGAAATCGTAAGGATTGTCCTCTAGCCTAAACATCGCGCCTTGGAATTCTCTAAGCGATTTTTTTAGCTCGCCAAGAGTGTTTTTTGCCTCCTCAAGCGTAGGATCCAAGATCGCTTTTAGATTGTACTCGCCGCGATCGATACGCTTAGTGATGATGCCTGCGGTTTTATCCAGTGAATTCGATAGATTGGCAGCACTCACGGCAAAAGCATTTAGATTATCTAGCAGCGCGTCTAGCTCCTTCTCGCGCTCGTTTAAATTTGCTATGAGAGTATTTACGTTAGCAAGCAGCGCGTCTAGGCTTTGGAATTTTTTCTCATCGCTTAGCTCGGCGCTAAATTTATCCATCGAAGATAGGATTCTATCCACTTTATCGGTATTTTGCTTAGACAGTAGCCCATTAATCTTAAAGATCATCTCACTTACGCTATCGGTGATGACTTCAGCTTTAGAGCCGATTTTGTCAAGAAGTGTTTTGTCCAGCGCAATTATCGGCTTTTTATCATTCGGCGGAAAAAGCTTGCCGCTTCCTTTCGTGATATTTATAAACGCGATTCCGCTGATGCCTTGAGATTCTACCTTAGCGACGCTATCTTGCGAGATCGGTAGCTTGCTTTTTACCGAAATTTCAATCTCAATAATCGCATTTTCGATATCGGCAAAGTCGATGCTTTTGATGATGCCCGCATTTACGCCGATAAATTTAACTTCGGAATTCTCCTTAATGCCTACGGGAAGCTCTTTTGTGTGGATATAGTAGGAGCGGTAGCTTTCGCTGCGATCAGTCTTTGTAAGCATCCACCACATAAATGCCGTAAGAGCCGCGACGCAGATCATAACAAATGCGCCTACTATCGTGTATGAAGTTCTATTTTCCAATCTTTTCTCCTAATTTCAGAGCGTAAAATTTAAGCCCTGCGATATGCCTTAAAATAGCCATTTGGGCTTAAATTTTAAAACTTAGCACTTTCTCAAATAGTCGCAAAATTTGCAGAATCATCTGAGTTTAAATTTTAAAGCTTAGCGTGCATTTTGAAATTTCAAAATATCGCCGCGCCGTATTTTAGCGTAAAATTTTGCCGCTCCGGTTTAAATTTAGCGCCGCTTGCTCGTTTAAATTTTTAAAATTTAATGCACTATCCAATAAATGCGCCCTTAAATGCGACCTGCTTAAATTTTAAAATTTCGATTGAGCCACTAAGGTCTAAATTTTAAAATTTAAGCCCTGCGGAGCCGGGAATTCCTCGCTAGGTTTAAAATTTAAAATTCTTCCGCTGCTATTTTAAAATTTCAGCTCCTACCTATCTAAATTTTACCCGCCGCGATGCATATTTCGGCTCGGTAAATTCCGAAGTTTAATCTCTTTGTCGCATCTTAAATAGCTCTTCGAGCGGGTTATTCTCTAGGCTTGAAATCTCCTCGATATTTCCTTCAAAAGCGATTTTCTGATTATCCACGATCAAAAACCGATCCAAAATGTCAAAGATACTATCCACGTCGTGCGTCACCATCACGACCGTGACGCCGAGGCTGTCTCTAAGCTCGCAAACAAGCCTATCAAGGGCTCTGGCGCTGAGCGGATCAAGCCCCGAGTTTGGCTCGTCCAAAAATAAAATTTCAGGACTTAGAGCAAGCGCGCGAGCCAGCGCCACGCGCTTTTTCATACCGCCGCTAAGCTCGTTTGGCCTAAGCGCGGCGGCCTCTTTTTTAAGCCCCACCTTCTGGATCCAAAACATCGATAGCTCATCTATCTCGCGCTCGCTAAATTTAGAGTATTCGCGCAGCAGAACGCCTACGTTTTCAAGCACGCTCATCGAGCTGTAAAGCGCGCCGAACTGAAACATCACGCCGCATTTTAGGCGGATCTCGTTTTGCTCCGCCTCGCTCGCGCGCCAAATATCGCGCCCGAAAATTTTAATCTCGCCGCTTTGCGGGCGTTTTAAAAATATGAGAGTTTTCATTAACGTCGTTTTGCCGCTGCCGCTGCCGCCTAAAAAGCCGTAAATTTCGCCCTTTTTGACGCTAAAGCTCACGCAATCGTGCATAACGCGCGATCCGTACGCGGTAGTAACGTCGCGTGCGACTATAATGTTAGCGCTTTCGCTGGATTGTACTTGCTCGCTCATAGCCCGATTTCCGAAAACAGAACCGCAAATACCGCGTCGATCGCAATAACCCAAAATATCGCATTTACGACGCTGATCGTGGTGTATTCGCCGATGCTTTGGGTATTTCCTTTTACTTCGAAACCCCGCATGCAGCCGATGATAGCGATAAATGCCCCAAAAAACGGCGCTTTAATCATACCTACTAAAAAATGCCTAAGCTCTACAGAAGCCTTAAATCTATCCAAATAATCGCTAAAGGCTATGTCTAAATACGCGTCACACACTATCATCTGAGCAAAAATACTTACCGAATCTGCAATAAAAATGACCAGCGGCATGATTAGTACCATCGCGATAATGCGCGGCATCGCAAGAAAATAAAACGGATCAAAGCCCATCGTCCTCATCGCATCTATCTCTTCGGTGATCTTCATCACACCGATCTGCGCCGTAAAGCTCGAAGCCGAGCGACCTGCGATAACAATAGCGGCGATTAGAGGTGCTACCTCACGAAGCGTCAAAGCACCCATTATATCGATGATGTAGATGCTGGCACCAAATTTAGAAAGCATATCCGAGCCTATGTAAGCAAGCACGATACCTATCAAAAATGCCGTCAATGAGACTATGAAAAGCGCGTCTATGCCGCTATCTTTGATGAAATTTACGGTTTCTTTGAAGCGGAATTTCATCGGATGAATTATAAAAGCTGCGAGTTTAGAGAAAAACTCGCCCAAAAAGCTTGCAAGGCTTAGCAAGCCTAGAATTCCAAGATGGCAATAAAGCCCGATCTGCGCTAAAAAATTTAGCCTACGAGATTCGGGTACATAGCTAAAATCGATCGTTTTATCATCCATAAAGCTTAAAATTTTGGCAGCTTTGCTGCTATCCTCCACAAGGCTAACCCGCTTGCCGGCAAGGGCGTTTTTGATCATCAGCGCCATGAAATAGTCTAAATTTGAAATTTCGCTTAAGCTTAGCTCCAGCTCGTTTAGATTTTTTACCGCTTTTTTTAGTGCAAGCAGCTGCGAGCGCGAGCTTTTGTAGTTCCACTGCCCGCGTAGCGATAAGGTATTTTTCCCGCCCGAGCTTTCGAGCGAAAAGGCTAAATTCCGCAAAAATTTCTCTCCAAAATCAAAAAATAGGGGAAATTATAATATAATCAACCTTGGCATTTTATAAAATTTAATGGAGATTTATGCTCAGAGGCTTTTTTACAAATAGCGTAGGCACGCTGGTTTCGCGAGTTTTGGGTTTCGTGCGCGACCTGCTTACCGCATCGGTTTTGGGCGCGGGGATTTATAGCGATCTGTTTTTCGTAGCGTTTAAACTGCCCAATCTTTTTCGCAGACTATTCGGCGAGGGAGCCTTTACGCAGGCATTTTTGCCTAGTTTTACCGCCGCGCGCAAAAAAGGAATTTTCGCCGCAGCGGTGCTTATTAAATTTAGCATTTTCATCGCGCTTTTGACGGCGCTCGTGCTGCTCGCCGCGCCCGTTTTTACTAAAGTTTTAGCATACGGATTTAGCGCCGAGCAAATCGGTCTTGCAGTGCCGTATGTGCGGATAAATTTTTTCTACCTCACGTTTATCTTCGTCGTTACGCTCTTTGCCTCGCTGCTTCAGTATCGCGACCACTTCGCTACGACGGCGTTTTCGACCGCGCTTTTAAATTTAGCGATGATAGCGGCGCTTCTGCTGGCTCGCGGCAAAGACGGCGCTACGGCGGTACTCTATCTTAGCTTTGGCGTAGTAGCGGGCGGGCTTTTACAGCTTGCGGTGCACGTTTATGCGCTGAAATTTACCGGTATGCTGCGCGTCTTAGCGGGCGGCTTTGCGCGGCTTGCACGGGGCGATAAACCGCAGACGCAGGGCTTTTATAAAAATTTTTTCGCAGGCGTGCTCGGTGCGTCGGCGCTTCAGCTAAGCTCGTTTATAGATACCTTTTTTGCGAGCTTCCTTGCTAGCGGCAGCATCAGCTATCTTTACTACGCCAACCGCATATTTCAGCTGCCGCTCGCGCTTTTTGCGATCGCGCTTAGCACGGCGATCTTTCCGCGCATGAGCAAATTTGTAAAAGCGCACGACGACGCGCAGGCTATGGCGCTTGTGGAGCGCGGATTTTACTTCCTTTTGGCGCTGCTCGGGCTCTCTGCGATAGGCGGCGTGATGCTGCGAAACGAGATCACGCAGCTGCTGTTTGAGCGCGGAGAATTTACCCGCCAAAATTCCATCGAATGCGCCGCGGTTCTTGGCGCATATATGGTGGGGCTCGTGCCGTTCGGGCTGTCTAGGATTTTTTCGCACTGGCTGTATGCAAATATGAAGCAGAAGCTAAGCGCGAAAATTTCGATCTGGTGCGTCTTTATAAACGTCGCTTTGTGCGCGCTGTTTTTTAAACCCTTCGGAGCCGTGGGGCTTGCGTTTGCAAGCACGATAACGGGGGCGTTTCTGCTCGGCTTTAACCTCTATTTTTTTGGATTTAATAACTTTTTGGCTATAATCCGCGCAAAAAAAATTATTGCGATCGCGGCGCTTTGTGCGGGCGAAGCGGCGATTTTATACATTTTAAAAGGCTTGTATTATGGTAATTTATGATAGTTTGAGTAAAAAGAAGCTCCCGTTTGAGCCCATTAGCGAGGGGGTAGCGCGCATTTACGCCTGCGGCCCGACCGTTTATGACGACGCGCATTTAGGGCACGCAAAAAGCGCCGTGAGCTTCGATCTGCTGCGCCGCGTACTACAAGCGGAGGGCTATGAGGTTAAATTTGCGCGAAATTTCACCGACATCGACGATAAAATTTTAAAAAAGATGGCGGAAACAGGCAAGAGTCTGGGGGAGATCACGGAGCTTTACACCCGCAGATATTTGCAGGATATGAGCGCGCTAAACGTCGCGGACGCGAGCATTTCGCCCAAGGCGACCGAGAATATCGCCGCGATCTGCGAGCTTATATCTTCACTTCTTCAAAAAGGCTTTGCCTACGAGATCGCGGGAGACGGCATCTACTTCGACACACGCAAGGACGGGGATTATCTAAGTCTTAGCGGCAAAAAAGAGGGCGCCGGCAAAAACATTGCCCGCGTCGCCTCAAACGATGCTAAGCACGACGAGAAGGACTTCGTGCTGTGGAAATTTGACGAAAATTGGTTCGATAGCCCGTTTGGCAAAGGGCGCCCGGGCTGGCACAGCGAGTGCGTCGCGATGATTTTAGCGCACCTTGATAGCGGCGATCCGCATTTTTGCATCGACATTCACGCAGGCGGCGCCGATCTGCTCTTCCCACATCACGAAAACGAAGCCGCGCAGTGCCGCTGCGCCCGCCATAGAGCGCTAAGCAAATACTGGCTTCACAACGGCTTCGTGCAGGTAAATAACGAAAAGATGAGCAAGAGCCTAGGCAACTCGTTTTTTGTAAAAGACGCCCTAAAAATCGCACCCGGCGAGGCGCTGAGATTTTATCTCTTAAGCTCGCATTACAGGGCAAATTTTAATTATTCGGTGACCGATCTGCTTGCGAGCAAAAAGAGGCTCGATAAAATTTACCGCCTTAAAAAGCGCGTCCGTGACGTTTTAACTCCCGCTGCGGGGCAAAATTCCACGTCCGAGCTGCCTGCTGCGGAGGCTAAATTTAGATCGGAGATGATGGAGTTTTTAAGCGACGATCTCAACACCTCAGGCGCGCTTGCAGTGCTTGATAGCTTTGTAGCAAGCGCGAACGAAGCGCTAGATCGCGCACCAAAAGACAAGGCGCTAAAGGCTCAAATCGCTGCAAATTTGGAGTTTGCAAAGCAGACGCTCGGAATTTTATATGAGGATGAGACCGAATACTTTCGCTTTGGCGTGAGCGAGCAGCAAAGAGCGCAGATCGAGGAGCTGATAAAACAGCGCGCGCAGGCGAAAGCGGAAAAGGACTTTGCGAGCGCGGATGCCATCAGGGCGCGCCTTGCGGATATGAAAATCGAAGTTATGGATACGCCTGGCGGCACCGTTTGGGAGATCACGACGGAATAAAATGTAAAATTTAACGCAAAATTTTGCGATAAATTTTACATTTTTGCCATGTGGGGTACAAATCCGAACGCTAATTCGCGCGTAAATTTCAGTGCGATTTTTATCTGCAGTATTGTGATACAGCGGCGTGATTTTATTTAGTGATACGGTGCCAGAGCGATGTGTGGCGTGACACGGCGACAGAAGCGCAAGGTGGATCGCTATTTTCATTCGTCGGCGCAGCTGATACGGCGGCGCGATATATCGCGGCAAAATGAAGTAACACTACGGTGTCTGCGCGTATTTACCGTGTTTTATTGGTAATAGACGATGTGGCGGTGCGATATAGTGCGGTGCAGCGGTAGTACTACGTGTCTGACTGTACGTAAATTTTAGTGCGATTTTTATCGGCAATTGGCGATGCGGGGTTGTGCCGTAGCGCAGTGAAAGCAGCACTGCGGCGGTCATGCATATTTCGGCGCAATTTTTATTCGGCGATACAATGATATGGCGATGTGGCGGCGAAGGCATAAGGCGGATCGCGATTTTTTATCGGCAGCATGTGGTAATGCGAATGGGTGCAGTGCATAAATAGCAATACAGCGCTCGTGCGTAAATTTAGCGCGATTTTTTTAAGGCGCGGTAGCATGAAAGCGCAATGCGGCACGCCGTTGTGAAATCGCGATACACGCGATATATAACGGCACTTTGTAGCGCTTTATGGTGCCTCAAAGCATTTGCCGCTTAAAACGTGGGCGTACAAAAGCGTGAAAGATCGCGATAAATAAAAACTAGCTCGCTTTTAAGGCGCTTTGAGCTTTAAAAATGGCAATGTAAAAACCGCTCTGCGATGCGCAAAAGCCATTTTAAAGCGCTTAACGCTTTAAAAGCGGCAAACAAAAAAGCTAAATCTCGGCGTCGCCCGCACGGTCGCCGCATGCGAGCGAGTTGATTTAGTGAGCTTGCGTAGCGCAAATTAGTCCCGTGTCGTAGCGCAAATTTGTGCTGCCTCGCGGCCGAAATTCTAAAATTTAAGGAATTTTAGAATTATAAATTTTGAAATTTTAGGAATTTTAGAATTATAAATTTTGGAATTTCAAGAATTTTGAAATTTCATAAATTTTTGGGTTTTAAATTTTAAAAATTTTATAAAAAAGGATTGTATTTGAACGGCTTTAAAACTTTACTATCGCGCTTTAAGCCCTATTTTAGGGATTACAAGCCGCAGTTTGCATTGGCGATTTTGGGTATGGTGATGACAAGCGTGGCGACTGCTACGAGCGCGAAGCTGGTCGAGCCCGTTTTAAATAAAATTTTCGTCGAAAAAAACGAACCGTATCTCTACACGCTTCCGATCGCGATCATCGTGGTTTTTGCGATGAAAAGCGGCGGCGCGTTTATGCAAAACTACTTCACCGCCTTCATCGGTCAAGACACGGTGCGCCGCTTCCGCGATAGACTCGTCGCAAGCCTCGTGCGGCTGGACGTGGATTTTTTCAACCGCTTCCGTACGGGCGAGCTCATCAGTCGCACGATCAACGACATCGAGCGCATCCGCGTCGTGGTTTCGAATATGATCCCCGATTTTTTCACGCAGATCATTACGATCTTGGGGCTTTTGGGCGTCGTGATCTATCAGAGCCCAAAGCTCTCATTTTTCGCGCTCGTGGTCTTTCCGTGCGCGATATATCCGCTTTCGCGCCTTGCAAAGCGGATGAAGAAAATTTCGCGCGAGTCTCAAGAGAAAACCTCCGATATCTCCTCGGCGCTCAGCCAAATTTACTCCAACATCGAAATCGTCAAAGCAAGCAATGCCGAGAGCTTTGAAGTGGAGAAATTTAACGCCGAAAACAAGAAATTTTTCGGTCTAAATTTAAAGGCAGTCGTAACGGCGTGCCTGGTAAGCCCGATCATGGAGATGCTAGGCGCCGTGGGTATCGCCGTGGTGATCATCGTCGGAGGGCAGGAGGTCATCGCGGGCCAGATGAGTATCGGCAGCTTTTTTAGCTTCCTTACGGCGCTTTTTATGGTTTACACCCCGATAAAAAAGGTCTCCTCGCTCTACAACAATATGCAAGACGCCATCGCGGCGAGCGAGCGGACGTTTGAGCTCATAGACTTGGAGCCTACGATCGTAGGAGGCGGAAAGCAGATGGGTGAGATCGGCTCGGTGAGCTTTTGCGACGTGTCGCTAAACTACGGCGACAAGGCGGCGCTGAAAGATATAAGCTTCAGCGTCAAAAAGGGTGAAATTTTAGCGCTCGTCGGAAACAGCGGCGGCGGTAAAAGCTCGGTCGTGAACCTGCTGATGCGCTTTTACGACGCAAGCAGCGGTAAAATTTTATTCAACGGCAACGACGAGATCGGCGAGTTTAGCATCCCTAGCCTGCGCGAAAATATCGGCCTCGTAAGCCAGCGCGTCTATATCTTCAACGATACGATCGCGCAAAACGTAAGCTACGGCGCGGAATTTAACGAGCAGCGCGTCATAGAGGCGCTCAAGCTCGCCAACGCCTATGAGTTCGTAAGCTCGATGAAGGATGGAATTTACACCGTGCTTAGCGAGTTCGGCGCAAACCTTAGCGGCGGGCAGCGCCAGCGTATCGCCATCGCGCGCGCGCTGTATAAGGACCCGCAAATTTTAATATTCGACGAGGCGACTTCGGCGCTGGATAACGCAAGCGAAAAGGAGATCTCAAACGTCATCGAAAAGATCAAACAAAGCAAAATCGTCTTTGTAATCGCTCACCGCCTATCCACGATCGAGCGCGCCGATAATATCGCCGTGATGAAAAACGGCCGCATCCTCGCTATCGGCACCGACGCGAAGCTAACGGGCGAATGCGAGGAGTATCGCAGCCTAAAAGGGATAATGCAAAACGGCTAGAATTTTAAATTCCGCGCCTTTTGCGCCCCGGTTTTGCTCTATGAAATTTTAAAATTTTATCTTTGAAGCAAGCCGCATAAATTTATCCGCAAAGATTGAAATTTTACTTTGAAATTTAGCCGCGCGGATAGCCGCTTTGGCTGCAGAGCTTTTTTTAATAAAACTCGTCTCTTTGATGCGACGAGGCGAGACTGCCGGAGCTTTAATGTTTGGATTAAAATTTTAGCGCTTCGTTACAGGTTTGCCTATAAATTTAAACGCTCACGTCGTTTTAAAACCGCTGCGATAAAATTTTATCGCACGCTGGGCTTTTCGGCGCGCTACCTACACCTGATCTTAGGCATCTGCGATAAAATTTTGGCTTGATTTTTCTTTATAAATTTTCGCATCTTTTTAAAATCCCTATCCGAATCGAAATTTTTCAAATATTTTTATATAAAAACCGAGCTTTAATCAATAAAAGGCTACAATAACGCCAAATTTAATTCCAAGGAAAAGTCATTGTTTGAATCCATGCGTGCGGCACGCTCGCTAAGCCCTTTATTTCTGGGGATTTTCTTTATGTTTATCGGCGACGCGCTAGTCATCGCAAGCGCGGGCATCATGCTAAAAGAATCCGGCCACAGCGAGCTTGAGATCGGAGCGATTTCGGCGTTTTTCTTTTTAGGAGCGATCTTTAGCGGCTTTTTCGTGCCTTCGATAATCGGCGCGCTCTCGTACGTGCGGGCATACGCAGTCTTTACGGCGCTTTTCGGCATCGCGGCAATGCTGCACGATCTTGGCTCAAACCTCGTGTATTGGGCGATTTTGCGCTTTATTTTGGGCTTTTGCTACTACGCGCTTTTGATGATAATCGAAAGCTGGATAAACTCAAAGATCACAAACTCCATCCGCTCCCGCGTGCTGGCGATCTACGAAGCGGTTTTTTACGGCGCGTTTGCGATAGGAGTTGCAATTTTAGCGCTAAATTTCGGAACGATGAAAGTTTTCGTGCTAAGCGCATTTTTCATCATCCTAGCGCTGCTGCCGGTAAATTTAATCCGCTTCAACCCTCCTAGGGTTCCCGCTCGCATGCGAATTTCTATGCCGCAAATTTCAATAGTGCCGCCGCTTGCGTTTGCAACGGTAGTTTGCGCGGGCATTTTGATTAACGGCTTTTTTTCGATGGCGAGCGTTTTCGTGCTAAGCGCAGGGCTTGGAGTGGGCTCGGTGGGCGCATTTATGGGATCGGCGATGGCAGGAGGCTTCTTAGCGCAGCTCGTCTGTGGCACTATTTCAGATAAGTTTGGTCGCAAACGCGCCATAATGATAGTTTGCGCCATCGGTATCGTAGCCTGCGCGGCGCTATTTTTTGCTAAAAGCTTCATCCTAACGTGCGCACTTGCGCTGATGTTAGGATTCGGCGCCTTTCCTTTGTATTCGCTTGCCATCGCGCGCGCAAACGACTCCATCACCGGTGAAGGCGCATCTCGCGTGCAAATTTCGGCGGCAATGCTTTTTATCTATTCGAGCGCGTCGCTCTGTTCGCCTTTGATAATCGGCGCGATGATGAAATGTTTGGGCGCAAACGGCTTTATCTGGGTGTTTTTTGCGGCGATGAGCTTTTTATTTATATTTGCTATCTTTCGCCCCGAGATCGCGCCTAAAAGATAACGGCTTGATTTTAAATTTTTTCGTAGATCAAAAATTTATAATAAAACGCCGCGATTGCGAACATAAAGCCCATGCCGAAGGTGATTTGCGAAAGCGAAAATCCAAGCTCGAAGAAAAATCCGATCGCAGCCGACACGAGCGTGGCGACGATGAAATACGCCATATCGTTGTAAGCGATGACGCGCCCGAAAAACTCCCTATCGACGTGGCTTTGCAGCTGCGTAAAAGAATACGACCACACCGTCGTGATGAAAAATCCCGCCGCAATCATGCCCGCAAACGAAAGCCAGTAGTTAAACTCCAGCGCCGCCCACAGCGCGATGCCCGCAAACTGCCCAAGCAGGATCCAAAAAAAGGTGTGCTTGTTTACGATCTTGCTTAGCCATATCTGTCCGAAAAATGCAGCCGCCGAGCGCGACATATTCATAAGCCCGATGACTAGAGACGCGCTTAAAATCTCTTTGTAGCGGTATTTCGCAAGAAGCGCGATGAGATTGTCGTAGGTGGTGACGGCGACGAAGGCGTGAAGGACGATGAGATGCACCACCAAAGGGTGCGAGCGCAGGTAAGAAAAGCCCTCCTTTAGCATCTTAAACACCGGCTCACGCGCGTTTCTTGCGAGGTCTTTAAAATTTAGCCGCAGCAGGATGAAAAATGAAAAAACATATAAGCAAAAATCCAAAATAAACGCCGCTCGCACGCCGAAATAGTGGATAAAAATACCCGCGCTCGCCATGCCGAAAGTATATGTGATCGTCCAGATAATGCCCGTCATCTCATTAGCAAGCTTGAGATAGGGGCGGCTTAGGAATTTCGGCAGCGTAGAGGATTCGGTTTGAAAAAACAGCGTGCCTGCGACGCTGCGCACGACTACGATCAGAAGCAACAGCCACAGATAATCCAAACTATCGATAAAAATCAGCATGAAAATACTGATCATCTCGGTTATAAACATCGCCGTCATCAGAGGCTTTGGTTGAAATTTATCCACAATGATGCCGTTAATGGGCGCTAAAAAAACGTTCGGCACGAACGAAACGACGCCCACCGCCGTAATCGCCCACACCGGCGCGCCAAGCTCAATCAGCAGCGTAGCGACCCCCACCACCGAAAACCACAAGCCGAACATACATATAAAACCCGCCGAAAAGAGCAGGCGGTAGTTGCGTGAATGTCGAAGCAGCACGATGTATCTGATCATAAAATTTTATCCCGTATTTAATATAAAAAATCTAGCGAAATTGTATCACGACGCGCCTTAAAAGCCAAAATAAGATAAAAATGCTATAATTGCGAAATTTTAATTCAGGAGTGAAAATGGAAGGGTTCGTAACTACGGTAATAGTATTTTGCGTCCTCATCGCGGCAGTTCTAAAGATGGGGGTCAAGATCGTCTCACAATCGGAAATTTTAATCATCGAGCGGCTGGGTCGCTTTCACAAGGTGCTTGACGGCGGCTTTCACATCATCGTGCCGTTTTTTGACGCGGTGCGCGCGAAGATGAGCGTGCGCGAGCAGCTCGTAGACATCAGCAAGCAGCAGGTCATCACCAAAGATAATGTCAACATAAGCGTGGATGGTATCGTGTTTTTAAAAGTCATCGACGGTAAGATGGCGCTTTACAACGTCGAGGATTATCGCCGCGCGATTTCAAATTTAGCGATGACCACGCTACGTAGCGCGATCGGCGAGATGAGCTTAGACAGCACGCTTAGCTCGCGCGATCAGCTAAATTCCAAGCTACAAATCGCTTTGGGCGACGCTGCGGATAACTGGGGGGTAAAGATCATGCGCGTGGAGATCTCCGAAATTTCGGTACCGCACGGCATCGAAGAGGCGATGAATATGCAGATGAAAGCCGAGCGCGAAAAGCGCGCGATCGAGCTTAAAGCCGAGGCGGAAAAAGCAGCCCTCATCCGAAACGCCGAGGCGCTAAAGCAGGAGAAGGTGCTCGAAGCCGAGGCGATCGAGCGTATGGCGGATGCGAAAAAATACGAGCAGATCGCGCTTGCGCAAGGTCAAAAAGACGCGATGGAGAGCATCAATATCGCGATGGGCTCGTCACACTTCGCCGCCGAATACCTGCTCGCGCAGGGTCGCGTAAATGCTTTTAGCGAGCTATCCAAAAACCCGAGCAAGGATAAAATTTTGATCCCTTACGAAACGAGCGAGCTTATCGGCTCTCTTAGCGTGCTTAAAGAATTCTTCGGCAAAAACGGCGCGAAGGAGCTCAAATGAACGCGCTGATTTTTATCATAATCGGCGTGATTTTGGCGATCGTCGAGCTTTTGGTGATGGATTTTACCTTTATATTTTTCAGCGCTGGATTTTTCATCACGGGGCTTTTGAGCTTCGGTTTTCATCTTGATTGGGACGTGCAAATTCTACTTTCGTTCGTGCTTTCTTTCGTGCTTCTAATCGCATTTAAAAAGCCGCTAAAATCACGCTTTTTCAAACCAGAAGAGAAGCATAAGGATAATTTTTTAGACGAAAGCGGCACCGGCACCGTCAAAAACGGCATGGTATATTTCAAAGGCACGTTTTGGAAAAGCGATGAAATTTCGGATCTTAACGAGGGCGACCGCGTCGAAATTTTAGGCGTAAAAAACGGCCAGATCGTGATTAAAAAAGATAGCAGTCGAAATTCTAGCGGCGCAGACGGCGTAAATTTAAATGACGGCTACGCAAATTTAGGCGGCGCGGACAGCACGAGTGCCGACGATAAAAATTCTAACGCCGCCGCAAGCAAAGACGCGCAAAGCTCTGACGCTAAACAAGAAGCGTCCGCAGATCCGAAAGAGGCATAGAGTGAGCGCTAAAACCGCACCGAAAAAAACGATCAACAGCAAAGATGAAATTTTAAAATTTTTATCGTCGCAAAAAAAGAGGCTTTTTGCGGTGGGCGTTACCGAGCTAGGGCTTTTCGGCAGCTACGCCAAAGATAGCGCCGACGCGTTTTCAGACATCGACATCGCGATCGAAACCGACGGGGCAAAAATGGTAAAAAATCTAGGAAACCCTTTTTCGGCGCTGGTTTTTTTAGACGATTTTAAAAAAAAGCTCTCCGGTAAATTTAATGTAAATGTCGATCTGTGCGATACTACCTCTTTAAGTCGCGAAGAAAAAATGAAGCTACTGCAAGGAGCGATTTATGTTTGAAAGATCAAGCATCGAGCGATTAAAAAAGATATCTGATAAAATTTCATCCATCCTAAAAAAATGCGAGGGCGGCGTAGCGCAGGCTCTTGCCGACGAGGACGTTTTGCAGCCTGCGATAATGATGCAGTTCATCAATATCCACGCCCTGCTAAAGGGTCTGCAAGAAAGCAACGATTTGCAGGCTTTGGCGATCTTTAGCAAAGATGAAATAAGAGCTATCAACGCCACCAGGAATATCGCCTCGCACGAATACGAACGGCTAAATTTTGAGCTGATAGAGATAGCGATCAAGGACTATCTACCGACGCTAAATCAAAAAATCACCAGCGCACTAAAACCGTATCGCAAAGGCAAATCGGAAGGATAAATTTGAAAAGACTAAGTATAGATGAAGCCTTAAATTTAATAGAGCACGCCGATCTAAACGAGCTTGGACGCGCGGCGTTTGCCCGCAAGCGCGAGCTGCATCCGGATCGCGTCACGACTTTCATCATCGATCGAAACATAAACTACACCAACGCCTGCATGATAGATTGCAAATTTTGCGCATTTTATCGCCACGCAAGCGACACAGACGCCTACGTGCTGAGCTTTGAGCAGATCAGCGAAAAGATCGAGGGGCTCATCGCCGTGGGCGGCACGCAAATTTTATTTCAAGGCGGCGTCCATCCGAAGCTGAAAATCGAGTGGTACGAGGATCTCGTGGAGTTCATCCACAAAAATTACCCGAGCATCACGATCCACGGCTTCTCGGCGATCGAGATCGATTATATCGCGCGTCTTAGCGGCATCAGCACGCTTGAAGTACTTCGCAGGCTGCAAGCCAAGGGGCTTTACTCGATGCCTGGAGCCGGAGCCGAAATTTTAAGCGACCGGGTGCGAGACCTCGTAGCGCCGCGCAAAAGCGACAGCGCCACGTGGCTTAGAGTGCACGAGGAGGCGCACGGCATCGGCATGAAAACGACCGCCACGATGATGTTCGGCACGCTTGAAAGCACGCGCGAGATCGTAGAGCACTGGGATAAAATCCGCGAGCTGCAAGACCGCACGGGCGGCTTTCGAGCGTTCATTTTATGGAGCTTTCAGGGGCAAAACACCCGCCTTTTACGAGAGCATCCCGAGATCAAAAAGCAAAGCCCGAACCGCTACCTGCGCCTGCTCGCCGTCTCGCGGCTATTTCTGGATAATTTTAAAAACATCCAAAGCAGCTGGGTCACGCAGGGCAGCTACATCGGGCAGCTGGCGCTGAAATTCGGCGCGAACGATCTTGGAAGCACGATGATGGAGGAAAACGTCGTAAAGGCGGCAGGCGCGAGCTTCCGGATGAGCAAGGACGAGATGATAGCGCTGATCCGCGACGTGGACGAAATACCCGCCAAGCGCAACACCAACTACGATATTTTGGAGACGTACGCTTAGGTGTGGGCTTTTGCGCGTTTGCGGCAGGAATTTATGCGCTTACGGCTAGAATTTAGCGGTAAAATTTTGTCTTAAAACAGATAGCGAATTTTCTCGATAGTAGAATTTTGCAACGAAATTTAAAATTTTGATATGGGTGTGGGTTTAAATTTACTGGCACGAGCGGAATTTGCACGGCAAAATTTCATTTTGCTGTGGAATTTCGCCTTAAAATTTTTTGGACGCGAAATTCTACGCTGCGAGATCAGCGCGGCGTAGACGGCGCGCAGAAGGCATTTTGTGAAGGCGCTTGCCGCGTTTGCAGCGACAAAATATATTGCGGCTTTTTACGCCGCATAGCTGCGTGGTGTTTGGCAGCAGCAATACGCCCCGTTTAGGCGTTAGCGAATACATTTCGCCTCATAGCTGGAATGCGCTGCGGCGGGAAGCCGTTTAGGGCGCTGAAATTTTACAAAACGTGTGGTGCGATTAAATTTAAAATTTTAAGCAGGATGAGTAAAACCGTCCGAGCGTAAAATTTTAAAAGCGAGCCCCGGCGCAAATTTAAAAAGCGGCGCGGCTGCGCCAAAATTTTAAAACTGCGCCTGCAAGAGCGATAAAATTTAAAAATTTTATAAAGGAAAACGATGGAAAAAAAAGAGATTTCACTCAAAACTAAAGGCGGTAAGAGCGCTAAAATCGACTTTTTGTATCAGTTCGACGATTCGCTGCCGGTGGCGAGCTTTAAGTTAATTTTTAAAGCAAGCGGCGCGGTGAGCGAGAAGACCCCGGGTCTTGCGCGTATCTGCGCGGGCGTTTTGGGCGAGGGCTCAAAGACGCTAGGAGTGAGCGAATTTCACCGCAAGCTCGATATCCGCGCGGTCGAAATCAGCGCCGCGAGCAATTTTGAGACCTTCGGCATCCAGCTAAACTGCCTAAAAGAGCACTTCGATTTCGGTTTAGATATGCTGCGGGAGCTGCTTAAAGAGCCCAATTTAACGCCCTCGGTGCTCGAAAAGCTAAAAATGCAAACCATAGGCGAGCTCGCCGTGTTAAAAAGCGAGTTTGATTACATCGCGACGTGCAACCTAAAAGCGCTTCTGTATCCGCGCACGAGGCTCGAGCGGCCGCTCATAGGCGACGAGGCGAGCATAGAGCGGATCACTATGAAGGACGTGCGGGAGTTTTTCGCCTCGCTGAGTTTAGAGAATTTATACGTCGTTTTATGCGGCGACGTAAGCGATAAAAACCCGAAAATCGCGGAAATTCTAAGCCTCTTTGCAAGTGGAGAAAAGCGCGAGCTGCCGTTTTTCACGCCGAGCGATGCGAAAAAGATAAAGATCCAAAAGGAGCAGACGCAGCAGGCCTACATCTACTTCGGCGCGCCCTTTACGCTGCCAAAAGAGCAGGAGTTCATCGCAAACACTGCGCTTTTCGTGCTCGGAAGCAGCGGTTTCGGCAGTAGGCTAATGGAGCGCATCCGCGTTAAGCACGGGCTTGCGTACTCGGTCTATGCGCGCGGTGATTTCGAGCTTAGCCGCCGCGAGTTTTGGGGCTATCTGCAGACCAAAAACGAAAATTTACAAAACGCCGCCGCGCTCGTAAAGGCAGAGATCGCGAAATTTATCGCCTCTGGCGTGAGCGAATCGGAGCTGAAAAGCGCCAAAAAATTCCTAATCGGAAGCGCCGTGCTGCAAAAAGAGACGATGTTTAAGCGAGCGGCGATCGCGCAGAGCGAGTATTACAAGGGCTACGCATTCGGCGAGTTCGAGCGAAATTTAAAGCGCATCGAGACGCTAAAACTAGGAGTGCTCAACGATTTCATCAAGTCGCACGACGAGATTACAAACCTAAGCTTTTCCGTCATTTGCGATGAGGCCGCTGCGAAAAAGGGGCTTAAAATTTAGCCCGTCGCGGCGCGTATCTCCGTGATCAGCATAAATGGGTAAATTTTAAATTTATAAAGCGGTGCAGACGGCGCTAAATTTTACTTTTGCGCTCCGCTTGCGGACAGCTTTGTGCGTTTAAATTTAAAACGACGCTTGCGTCGCGTTAAAATTTGCGAGGTTTTGCAGAAGCGATTAAATTTGCAAGCCTTACAAAAGCGGCTAAATTTAAAGGCGCCGTGCGCGACTCGGTAAAATTTCAGCGCACAAAATCAAAGCCCGATTTCGCACGCCGTCTGTAAGCCGCGCCGTGAAAATTTCAAGCGATCACGCTATGTTTAAAACCCAGTGCGCACCGCAAAGACGCGGCCGCCAAACAAAATACGCGCAAGGCGGCAAAATTTACAGGCGCGGCCGGCTAGCGAATTTGCCGCAATGGGTGAAAATTTTGAATAAATTTAAGCAAGCGTTCGATGCGGCGCATAAAATTTTGATCAAATTTAGGCGGACGATTCCACTGCGGCGCATAAAATTTTGCAGCGCAATGGCTTAACGCCTATAAAATTTAAAGGATGAAAATTGATTTTTGAAGCAAAAGACGCGGCGACGCTGCAAAAGGCGGGCATTACGACGCTTTTGGATCTGGCGCTGCTTCTGCCCAAAAGCTTCGACGATCTAAGCGTCAGAGACGCGCCGTGCGCGGGCGAAAGCACGGCGGAGGTCGAGTGCCTCTTCCAGCACAGGCGCGGCTCGATGCTCATCGTCACGGCGCACTGCCTCAGCTGGGAGCGCGAGATCAAAATCGTGATCTTTAACGCCAAAAACTGGCACTTCGGCGCTTTTAAGCGCGGCAAAAAATTTTTCATCCACGGCAAATGCGACGAGAGCTTCGGCTCGTGGCAGTTCGTAAACCCAAAAATCGTAAGCGAGCCGGGCAGGATCGCGCCCAAATACAAAGCCGCGCTGAGCGACGCGGCAGCGCAAAAGCTGATTAAAAAATATCTAAGCGCGGGCGCGCTTTTAGCCTGCGGACTGCACGCGGACGAGGCGGCGGTACTGCTCGCGCTACACGAGAGCTCGCCGCGCAGCGTGCGAATGCTAGCCGCGCTAAATAGGCAGATCAAGGAGGGCGGCGCGGAAAATTTCGGCGAGTGCGACGACGTTTCAAACAGCGACAGAATTCCAAGCGGCAGTGAAATTTCAAGCGACGAAATTTCAAGCAGCGATAAAATTTTAAATGACGACGGAATTTCAGATAACGGCGAAATTCCAAGCTCACAAAGCCTCGCTGCCGCCGAAATTTTAAACGGCAGATCGCAAAATGATGAAATTTTTAGGGGTAAAATTTCAAACTATCCGCAAAACGGTAGAGCTCTTGCCTGCGAAGCAAGCAGAGGCGCGGAGAATGAAATTTTAAGCGGCGAAATTCCAAAGGGTGCGGAGACTTCACTCCCCCCAAGCCTCCGTGACGGCAAGATTACGAGCGATAAAATTTTAGATGGCAAAGGGCGCCAAGCGCACGATGCAGAGATTTATAACGACGAAAATTTTAACGTTCAAAGCGGCACTGATTTTCTTGCCATATACGGCACGGAGTCGCGCAGAGATGAAATTTCGGACGACTTCAAAGCCGATAATGAAGCGGTTGCAAGCGGCGATAAAATTTCAAACGACCTAGTATCCGATGTCCAAACAGTGACACGGCCAGCAGACACTCAAGCTGCAGCCTCCCAACCTATGCTAGAGCATGCCGCAACCAAGCAGTCCATAGTCGAACAACAAAATTTAAGCGCCCAAGACGTAGATGCGCAATCCGCAGCGGTTCAAACTTCAGACGTTCGAATCGCAAATTTGCAACTCGTAGCCGCCCAAAATCAAGAAACAAGTGGGAAACCTACGGCAATCCAAACTTCAAGCCAAGTAGCGAGCGCGCAATTCGCGACCACCCAAACTTTGAACGCACAAGCTACGGGCGCGCAGGCTACAAGCGATCAAACCGAAAATGTTCAGACGGTAGTAGCTGTGCAGACCGCAGAGCCTACAATCGCTCAGGTCGCAAGCGCCGCCGAGGCTGTTCAAGACGCGCTCGCCGCACCGATGAGCGCTTCGCGCGATTGTGCCGTGCAACCTACGCATTATCAAACTGAAACTATCCAGACCGCAGCCGCCCAAGCTACAACGATCATACCTACAATCGCTCAAATTGCAAGCGACGCTGGAACTGTCCATGCCGCCGAGGCCTTACAGGCTGCAGCCGTCACACAGATGAGCGGAGCTGCGATTTTACGCACGCTGAAATTTGTAGAAATTCTAAACTACTTGCAAAAGCTAAGCGCGAAAAAAACGAGCTTTCCAGCGCAAATTTACCCATTGCACGACATTTCGGACTGGCTCGCTTCGCTTCCTTTTGAGCCTACGCGAGATCAGTTAAGCGCGATAAAGGACATCGCTAGCGATCTGCAAAGCCCTCTGGCGCGCCGCCGCGTCGTCATGGGCGACGTAGGTAGCGGCAAAACACTCGTGATCCTCGCCGCTGCGGCTATGAACTACCCGCGCATCAGCTATCTGATGGCGCCTACGAGTATCTTGGCCGAACAAATTTACGCCGAGACGTGCCGTCTGCTGCCGCCGCAGATCAAAGCCATGCTCGTAAAAAGCGGCGATCGCGAGCCGAATTTCGCAGACGCGCACCTTATCATCGGCACTCACGCCCTGCTCTACCACGAGCTCGCGCCGTCAAATCTCATAATGGTCGATGAGCAGCACCGCTTCGGCTCCAACCAGCGCGAAAAGATCGCGCGCCTAACGGGAAGCGGCGAGTTTCGCGCGCATTTCATTCAATTTAGCGCCACGCCGATACCGCGCACGCTGAGCATGATCCAATCCGAGCTCGTGAGCTTCAGCTTTTTAAAACAGCTGCCATTTGAAAAGCAGATCAAAACCAAAATCCTGCAAAACGACGGATTTGCGGGCTTTATGCAAGATCTGCACCGCGAGCTCGCCGCGGGCAATCAAGCGATCATCGTCTATCCGCTCGTGCAGCAAAGCGAAAGCTCAGTTTATCAAAGCCTTGAGGAGGCGGCGCCGTTTTGGAAGGCTCAATTCCCAGATGTCCTGATCACCCACGGCAGTGACAAGGACAAGGAGGAGGTCCTGCGCCGCTTCCGCGACGAGGGGCGGCTGCTGATAACTACGACGATCGTCGAAGTGGGTATCTCGCTACCGCGGCTTAGCGTCATCCTAATCGTAGGTGCCGAGCGGATGGGGCTCGCGTCGCTTCATCAGCTGCGCGGACGTGTCGGGCGTAAGGGGCAAGCGGGGCGCTGCTACCTCTACACCAAGCTCAAATCTCCGCCGCAGCGCCTGCGCGAGTTCGCAGCGACGCTGGATGGATTTAAGGTCGCAAATATCGATCTGAAAAACCGCCAGGGAGGCGATCTGCTCGGCGGCTCGGTGCAGCACGGCGCGATGTTTGCGTGGTATGATTACGAAGAGGACGTAACGGCTGCGGCAAAGCAGCGACTGAAAGACATAGGACGGGGTGCATGAAATTCTACGAGATGCGATAGAATTTAAACGTAATTTTAGCCGCGGCAAAATTTTACGAAGCGAATGCGATTATGAGGTAACGGGCGATCTGATATAAAATTTGAAATTTCACGGCGCAGATTGCATCGGATAAAATTTAGAGCTTTACCAAGCGTCGTTTGCTTTTAATTTCTAAAATCTATGCAACTTAAAGTCCAAAAAAAGGAGAGCAAAATGGTTTACGTGACCTACGACAAGGCAAAATGGCACTGGGGCGCGAAAAATGCGCCGACAGATATTCCGCAGGAAAACGGCGCGACGCACATCGCGTTTTTCTTCCGCTGGTGCATGGAGCGCAAGCTTTACTCCAAGGACTTCGCGGCGGATTTCGCGGACGATATAGCGCGGATGGACGATAGCTTTGATTACCGCCGGTATTTTTTGGGCGCCATGGACGGCGTGCTGGGCAGCGAGGAGCTAAACACCGCAGGCAAGGCCTTTGCGAAGGCCTACTACGCCACGGACCGCACGAAATTTGCCAAAACGCACGGCTGGTATTTGCAAGATTACGACGATTTCGTCGCGCGCAAATTCGGCGATAAAAACTTCGACAACGCCTATTTTTACATAGAAAACTCGCCGCAAAATTACGCCGAGATCAAGGCTATCATTGATCGCCGCTACGAGGAATTTTTGAGCTTCAAGGCGGCGAAGTAGAAATTTTACCGCCGAGCTTAGCCGGTTAAAAATACACGCCTAAGCCGAAACGGCGCGCGATCTGCATCGCGGTAAAATTTAAAATTTTATGCAATGTGTTAAATTTTGCGCAGCGCGTAAGCTTTAAATTTACATAGCATGGCGCGAGCTGGCGCGACACATCGCAAATTAAATTTTAAAATCAAACCGCTTCGCGGTGCGGGATATATCAAACCCAGCGGCGCGCTGTTTTTATAAACCTGATGCTGTATTTGCAAGCTCTCAGCATGCAATATTAGCAGCCGTTACACCGATCGTCGCGCCGTAAATTTTATAAACGCCGATCGTTTAAAACAATTTTCAAAGATCGCGCAATCCGCATTTTAAGATAAATTTGAAATTTTAAAATCATCGCGGCGCGTGATGTAAATAAGCAGAACCTATACAAAACCGCGAGCGGCAGGGCTTAAAATTTAGGAAAATTTAACTATAATCGCCGCAAAAATTTGAAAATTTTAAAATTTCACAAAGGATTTCATAGATGATCAAGGCACTTCGCGGTATGAACGATATTTCAGGCGAGCAGGCGCGCATCTACTCGCAAATTTTAAACGTGTGCGAGCGCGTGGCGCGCAATTACGGCTTTTGTCTCATCGAAACGCCTAAGCTCGAACAGACCGCGCTATTTCGCCGCAGCGTCGGCGAGAGCAGCGATATCGTCGGCAAAGAGATGTATGAGTTTAGCGACAAAAGCGGCGATAGCGTCTGCCTGCGCCCTGAAGGTACCGCGGGCGTCGTGCGCGCCTTTATCGAAAAAAAGCTAGACCGCAGCGGCGGCGTGCATAAATTTTATTATCAAGGCTCGATGTTTCGCTACGAGCGCCCGCAAAAGGGGCGCCTGCGCGAGTTTCATCAATTCGGCGTCGAGTGCTTCGGCGAAAATAGCGTTTATGAGGATGCGAGCGTGATCTTGATGTTAGCTCAAATTTTACGCGAGCTAAATGTCGCCGCAACGCTTAAAATCAACTCTTTAGGCGATGAGGAGTGCATGCCGGCGTATAAAACCAAGCTCGTAAATTTCTTACAAGAACGCAAAGACAGGCTCTGCGAAGACTGCCAAAGGCGCATCGACACCAATCCGATCCGCGTACTGGACTGCAAAAACGAGAGCTGCCAGAAAATTTTAGCCGCCGCGCCTCTTATAACGGAAAATTTAAACGACGCATGCGCCGCGGAATTTGCGCAACTGCAAAGAATTTTAACCCAAAACGGGCAAAAATTTCAGATCGATCCGAAACTCGTGCGCGGGCTTGACTACTACTGCAAAACCGCCTTTGAGTTCGTCTCATCCGAGCTTGGCGCACAAAGCGCCGTAGGCGGCGGCGGGCGCTACGACAGACTCGTGGAGTTTTTAGGCGGCAGAAAGACGGCGGGCGTGGGCTTTGCGATCGGTATCGAGCGAATAGCCGAAATTTTAAAAACGCGCGAAAGCTCACAAGCGCGCGAGGGGCTTTATATCGGCGCACTGGATGAGGCGTTCGTAAGCACGGCGTTTTCGTTTGCGCTAAAGCTGCGAAAGTTTTGTAAAACTCAAATTTCATACGAGCCCAAGGCGCTTGCGAAGCATTTAAAAGCGGCTGACGGGGCGGAGGCGAAATTTTGCCTTTGCATCGGGCAGGACGAGTTTGATCGCGCCGAGGTATGGTGCAAAAATTTAGAGGATCAAAGCACCTTTGCGATCAAATTTAAAGAGGTCGAAGCATTTTTTAAGGATAGAGCATGAGCGATTACGGACTAAATATTTGGGGAAATTCCAACTTCACGATAGACGGGGGCAAACTATGCCTAAACTCCGATTTCAAGCAGCCTTTAGTGGATATAATAAAAGAGATCCGCGCAGACGGCGTGCGAGGCCCGATACTGCTGCGCTTCCCGCACCTCATCAAAAAACAGATCGTTGAAATTTACTCAAATTTTAACCGAGCCATAAAGGAGTTCGGCTACAAGGGAAAATTCCACGCCGTCTATCCGCTTAAAGTAAATCAATTTCCGGGCTTCGTTAGAAATTTAGTCGATATCGGCGAGCCTTACGGATACGGACTCGAAGCCGGCAGCAAGCCCGAGCTGCTGCTAGCGATGGCGTATAATAACTACGGCGCGCCGATTACCGTAAACGGTTTTAAAGATAAGGAACTCATCAATATCGGCTTCATCGCCGCAGAGATGGGGCATAACGTAACACTTACAATCGAGGGGTTAAACGAGCTTGAAACCATCATCGAAACGGCTAAGGAGCGATTCGCGCCAAAGCCATTCATCGGGCTTCGCATCAGGCTGCACAACTCCGGAAGCGGTATGTGGGCGAAAAGCGGCGGGATAAATTCCAAATTCGGCCTTACCTCGACCGAGCTTATAGAGGCGATAAATTTACTCAAGAAAAACGACCTCATCGAGCAGTTTACGATGATTCATTTTCATATTGGCTCACAGATTACAGAGATTCATCCGCTCAAAAAGGCCCTCATCGAGGCGGGCAACATCTACACCGAGCTTCGCAAAATGGGCGCAAAAAATTTAAAATCCATAAATTTAGGCGGAGGGCTCGCTATCGAATACTCTCAAGCCAAAGAAAGCTCCAGTCGCAACTATACGCTAAAAGAATACGCCAACGACGTAGTCTTTCTGCTAAAATCGATCGCGCAGGATAAAAAAGAGGCGGAGCCCGATATTTTTATCGAGAGCGGCAGATACGTAGCCGCCAGCCATGCGGTGCTCGTAGCGCCGATTTTGGAGCTTTTTACCCAAGAATACGCCGAAGAGAAGCTCGCCCTAAAAAAGGACAATCCGCCGGTAGTCGCCGAGCTATACGATCTGTATAAAACTCTAAAGCCGTCCAACGCGCTAGAGTATCTGCACGACGCCATGTCGCATATGGAGAGCGTGCTTACCCTTTTTGATCTGGGCTACGTCGATCTGATCGACCGCTCAAACGGCGAAATTTTAGTTCATCTAATAATGCGAAAGGCGTATGGAATTTTAGGCAACAAGCAAGAATACAGCAATTTCTTAAACTCCCTAGGCAACGCCCAAGAACGCTATTTGGTAAATTTTTCGATCTTTCAAAGCCTGCCCGATTTTTGGGGCATCAAGCAGCACTTCCCAATCATGCCGCTAGAGAGGCTGGACGAGCGCGCCACCCTATCAGCATCGATCTGGGATATCACCTGCGATAGCGACGGCGAGATAGAATTCGACAATCAAAAAAATCCGCTCTTTCTGCACGATTTCGATCCTGAAAAAGAGGAGTATTTTTTGGGCTTCTTCCTTGTCGGAGCCTATCAGGAGGTGCTTGGCATGAGCCACAACCTCTTTGCACACCCAACAGAGGCGACCGTGATTTTAAAGGATGACGGCGGCTTTGAGATCAAGGATTTTATCGAATCTCAATCGGTCATCGACATCTTGGAGGATATGGACTACGACGTAGTAGATATCCGCGAAAGCCTAAATGAGCGCGTCGAAAAATCAAATCTTATCGGAGATAAAGAGAAAAAGCATATCCTGGGCGAGCTATATCTGTTTTTAAACGACAACAGCTATCTAAAGACGATCAAATGAGTTTTTGGCAAATTTTAAAACGGGACTTCACCGAGCCCTTGCGCCAAGACCCCGCATGCAACAGCGTATTTGAGATATTTTTCTGCTATCCAGGCGTCTGGGCGCTAATAAATTACCGCTTCGCGCATTTTTTCTACGAGCGAGGTTTTAAGCTCATAGCTCGCGCGATTAGCGGACTTAGCCGCATAATCACCGCCGTAGATATCAACCCGGGCGCACAGATCGGCTCGGGCGTATTTTTCGACCACGCTACGGGGCTTGTCATCGGAGAAACGGCGATCATCGGCGATAACTGTCTGATCTATCAGGGCGTAACTCTCGGTGGCGTGAGCTTAGAGCACGGCAAGCGCCATCCGACGCTGCAAAACGGCGTCGTAGTGGGCGCGGGAGCCAAAGTGCTAGGCAATATCACCATCGGCGAAAATTCCAAAATCGGCGCAAATTCCGTCGTCGTAAAGGACGTCGCGCCAAACTGCACCGCCGTAGGCGTGCCTGCTAGAATTTTAGGCGGCTGCGAGAGCGATCCTTTGGCACATAATAAAATTCCTGATATCAGCCAGGAGCTTATCAAATATCTCATCAAGCGTATCGAAATTTTGGAAGATTGCATCTGCAACGGCAGAAAAGATATCTCCGCAATGGATGAGGATCTAAATAAATTCTACGAAGAGTATCTGAAATCATTAAAATAAGAGGATCAAAGTGAAAAAAGCTCTATTTTTTACAATTTTTGCTATTTTGTCGGCAAGCGGCAGCGATGCTAATAGCGCGAAAAATTCCGCGGACGACGCCAGAATAAGCCTAGTAAAAAGTCTATACATCAAGGACACCTATTTTGGCGATCACAAAAATGCCCTATCAGCTTCTTTCAAATCCGTGCTTATGCAAGATGAAGCCTCTGCCGGCGAAGGTGAGGTAGGCTGCTTGGACTACAATCCGATAATCGGCGGTCAAGATGTCTGCGACGACGCGAAATATGATTTTGAGCTAGGGCAGCGCGACACCGTCGTAGTGACACAGACCTGCCCCTACGGTGCGCAGACGATAATCTACAAATTCGTCCGTAGCGGAGGCGATTATAAAATCGACGATATCTACGACCAAGACCCAAGCGGCGGCAGGGCTTTTAGCGTCAAAAATCAAATTTTAAATTGTCTAAACCAATCCAAGGAGCATCAATGAAATTAACACTTTCAAGTCGCGTAAGCAAGCTCGGCGAAAGCCTAACGATCGCAATCAGCACCAAAGCCAAACAGATGAAAGCTCAGGGGCAAGACGTCGTAATCCTAAGCGCGGGCGAGCCTGATTTCGATACCGCAGAAGTCGCCAAAAGGGCGGTCATAGAGGCTATGGCTAAGGGCTGCGGAAAATATACGCCGGTTGCCGGCACGCCTGAAATTTTAAATTTAATCGCACAGAAGCTAAAGCGTGATAATGCTCTAAACTACAGGCCTGATCAGATCATCACCAACGTAGGCGCCAAACACTCGCTATTTAACGCCTTTAACTGTATCTTAAACGAAGGCGATGAGGTTATAATACCGGCGCCTTATTGGGTCACTTACCCCGAAATCGTAAAATTTTGTGGCAGCAAGCCCGTCATCGTAGACACCAAGGCGGAAAACCGATACAAAATCACCGCCTCGCAGCTCAAAGCCGCGATCACGCCGCGCACGAAGGCACTGTGCCTTTTCAACCCAAGCAACCCCGCAGGCGCCGTATATTCGCGGCAGGAGCTGCAAGAGCTTGCGGAAGTGCTAAAAGGTACGGATATTTTAGTAATTGCCGATGAAATTTACGAAAAAATCGTCTTCGGCAAGAGCTTCATAGCCGCAGCAAGCATCAGCGAGGATATGTTCGGGCGCACCGTGACGATCAATGGGCTAAGCAAATGCGGCGCAATGCCCGGCTGGCGCTTCGGATACACCGCCTGTGCGATCGATGAGCTAAATAAGGCGATGATCAGCCTGCAAAGCCAAAGCGTCAGCAACGTAGCAAGCATCGTCCAGGCAGGCGCTATGCCGGTGCTGCGCGGCGAGGCGGATGATTATATCGAGGAGATGAGGCGCGAATACGAGCGCAGGCGTGATTTTGGCACAGACGCGATAGGCGCGATCCCAGGGCTTAGTGTCGTAAAACCAGATGGCGCATTTTATTTCTTCATAGATTGCTCCCAGGTAGAACCCGATAGTATGAAATTCTGCATGCAACTGCTAGATAAAGGGCTCGTAGCCACGGTGCCAGGAAGCGGATTTGGCATGGATGGGCACTTCCGCATAAGCTTTGCATGCTCTATGGAAAATCTAAAACGCGGCTTTGAGCGCATAGAAAAATTCGTAAAGAATTACCACAGATAGGCATGCTAGCGAAATTTGAATCTAAATTTGTCGTAGCTTAGCGGCGAAATTTTTTACATAAAATTTAATGCAGCTTAGCGGCAAATTTAGTGTGGCACGGCACAGCTCGGTGCGAGATTAAAGCAAATCCGGTGCGATGCAGCACGGAATTTAACTCAAATTCCGCCCATCACAGCACGATACAGCTCGGCTTAGCTCAGATAGCGCGGTAGTTTAGTGCGGTTAAAATTAACGTTTTTATCCGAGGCGTTAAGTTCATTCCATGCTGTTTTATCCAAAAGTATTTAAATTTCGCCGTTTAATTCAAAATTATAACTATCGCGAGCTTGGCGATAAAGGCTAATTTGCCCTTGCTCTACTTAAGAACGATTAAGTTTCGCGCCGTTTTATTCAAAAACATTAAAATTTCATACTTGCCGATGCTACTTCGATTTCCCCAAATCCTTTACGTTTTACTCAAGAGCTTTTGATTTTTATACCGCCGCATTACGTCGCCTGCCGCGCGAAATTTTATCTCGGCGGCGATATTTCTAGCGCGGATGGTTCGGCGCGGCACGCAGGCAGATCCGACTGCCAAAGCCTAAATCCGCTTAAATTTAAAATTCCAAGCCCGCTCGAGTTAAATTTCAAACCTAGAGCCCGTTTAAGACGCGTGCAGGGCGAGCATAAATACGCGCGCCGTCCAAACGGCGCATGGACGAGACGATCCGCGCCTCGTCCTATCGCGCCGATAAATTTCGAATACGGCGGCGATCCTGCTGCGATGCACCGCGATATGCTTTTGCAAATCTCGCATTGAAATACCAATTTGCGACTTGTATTTCGGCGGCATGCCGCGACACGTTTTTGCGAACGGCTCGTTTGTGGCGGCAATATCGGAGCCTGCGCGGGCAACACACTGCGGTTTTACAAATGGGTAAAATTAGTCCGTTTATCTTATCCGTTCGTTTCCAGCGGGCGCTTGCACGCGCGGGTTCAATCGAGTTTTGATATTTTGATATACGGCGTAGCATCCGCGACGCAAAAATGAAGCGGTCCGTGCGCGCGACGCAAAAACGCAGCGGCGCGAAATACAGAGGTGCAGGAAACGGCCGAGCAGTGCGGACGAAACGAGCGGCGGGAGTAAGACAATCTTTTAAATTTTACTCTCGCAAGCCTTAAAAAAATCCACTGCGTCACGGCTCGACTTCTTTTTCTGCGTAGCTCGCCGCACTGCCAAAATTTATCGCATGACGAAATCAAGTAGTTTAATCGCGCAGGTTCTGCCAAAATCGCCCGCTCAAATTTTAAAAAATCTCGCCATTTACTTTAAATTTTATCGATAGGCCGCGCAAAATTTACGTCAAATTTCATCGTCTCGCTAAGTTAAAATTTCGGCTCCTTTAAAATTTTCCTCTGTGCGAGCTCTCGGAATTTCTCCTTTTTTTAAAATTTTAACGCACATTTAACTAAAAAATTCAATAATTTCAAATGTATATTTTACTTTTAAAGGAGAACATATGAGAAAAACCGCCCTTGTTTTAGCGCTTCCGCTCTTTTTTACGCCCGTTTTAGGCTTTGATGTAGCCAAACTCAACGCCAAAAAAGCCGTACCGTACGAGCAAAAGACGCAGGAATTTAGGCTACCCGTAGGCATCGACGAAAACGGCGTCATAGACGAGGCGAAGCTCGGCGACTCGCCTTATGCAAAGACCGTCATCTACGGCGCGAAGCTCATCAACGAGACGACGAGGTATCTCGGACCGCAGACAAAGGACGAAAAAATGCGCTTTGCGGGCAACAATCTCTCCTGTTCGAGCTGCCATACGAGCGGCGGCGTCGTGCCAGATCAAAGCCCGTTTGTGGGTATCTACGCGAGATTTCCGCAGTATGTCGCGAGATCGGATCAGCTAGTCACACTGCAAGACCGCATAAACGGCTGTTTTCAGCGCTCGATGGCGGGCAAAGCGATCCCTACGAACTCCAAAGAGATGCGCGCGATGATCGCCTACATGCACTGGCTCTCCGCAGGATATGAGGTCGGCGCAAAAGTAAAAGGCCAGGGGCTGCCGAAGGCGCAATTTTTAGATCGCGCAGCAGATCCTAAAAAAGGACGCGAAATTTACGCCGCAAAATGCGCCGCCTGCCACGGCGAAAACGGCGAAGGGATAAAAAACGAGGGGTTTGCTCAAAGCGGCGATTATTACACATTCCCCGCGCTTTGGGGCGATGACAGCTACAATACGGGCGCCGGTATGTATAGGCTCATCGAAGGAGCAAGGTATGTCAAAGCCACTATGCCTAAAGGGGACGCCTCGCTAAGCTGGGAGGAAGCTTTCGACGTGACGGCGTATATAAACTCAAAACCACGCAAGATCAAACCCGATAGAAAGAAAGATTTCCCCGATCTAGACGTCAAGCAGATGGATATGGACGTGGGGCCCTACAACGACGGATTTGACGAGAACGATCACCGCTTCGGCCCATACAAACGCATGATCAAAAAATAAAATCAAACGCCGTCCTCGCGGCGGCGGAATTTTGACGTAAATTTAATGCGGCTCGGAATTTAACGCAAATTTAGTGCGACGCGACATAGAATTTAATGCAAATAGCGTGTTACGGCACAGATTTCAAAGCAAATTTGCGATGTGCGGTATAACTTGAAATTTACTGTAAATTTGCACAGTACGATATGGCTCAGCGCGAGATTAAAATACAAATTTTGTGTATATTATTTCTCGCCCGCCCTACTCGCCGCTTTTGCCCGCTTTTATCATCTTTATAAATTCCTTTGCGAGCTTGGAGGGTTTTTTATACACGACCGAAAACGACACGTCCAAAAGCGGCTCATCCGCGACGTCAAAGAGCGTGATGTAGTCCTTTTGCGTCTCAAAAATATACCGCGCGAAGCTGAAACTCACGCAAAGCCCCGCCGCGACCATCGCATTAGCCACGTACAGATAGGAGGTGTCGCAGAAAATTTGAGGCGTAAAGCCCGCGTTTTCAAAGATCTTTTTGAAGTTCGATTCGCTTTTTAAAATTTTACTGCTGATTGCAAATTTATCGGATTTAAACTCGCTAAGTGCGATTTTAGGGTATTTCTCGGTAGAATTTATACTAGCTCGCGAAACAGCAGGATGAGAGGAGCAGACGCTTAGAAGCAGCCTGCGCTTTTTTATAAACTCGCACTCAAGCCCCTCCGCGAAAAGCTCGCCGAAGTGCGCGGCATAGACGATGTCAAGCTCGCCGCTTTTTAGCATCTCGATGAGCGCGGGCTCGGAGTGAGCATGCACGATCCTGATATCAGCCTTCGAAAACCTACTGTAAAACATCGCGATGATCTTTTCGATAAATTTAAAGCTGGTCGAGGTCGCGCCGATTACGAGCTTGCCCGTCTTGATTGACGAAAGCCCGCGGATTTCGTTATTTAGCTCCTTATTGAGCCTAAGCATATTTTTCGCTCTGGCGATGTAAATTTCGCCCGCGTAGGTAAGCTCAAGCCCATTTTTTCTATCAAAAATTTCGATCCCGAGCTCCTTTTCCAAAAGCATAATGCTCTTTGAAAGCGACGGCTGCGCTATTCCAAGCTCGCTCGCCGCTTTTGTAAAGCTTTTAAGCTCCGAAATTTTTACCGCAAATTCCATATGTCGCAGGCTCATTTTTTGCCCCTTCGGTTGAAATTTTATAGCCTTTAGCTATTAAATTATATACCAAATAACATTTGACTTACATAAAGATTTAATATAAAATTACGACATTAATCTTTAAGATTAAAAAATCTCTAAGTAAAGGGGCAAAATATGCAGAGACGCGACATACTGAAAATGGGTATGGTAGGAGCCGGTGCACTCGCACTTAGCGCTGTAAATGCACAAGCAAGCGCAGTGGACGCAAAGGACGTCAAATTTGACGAGGAGTGGGATGTAATCATCATCGGCAGCGGCTTTGCTGGACTTGCGGCGGGCTTAAAAGCAGCCGAGAAAGGTAACAAAGTCTTGATTCTAGAAAAGATGGCTCGTATCGGCGGAAACTCAGTCATCAACGGCGGCGGTATGAGCGTGCCGATGAATCCCGTGCAGGAAAAAACGGGCGTTAAAGACAGCAAAGAGCTATTTATGAACGACTGCCTAAAGGCGGGCCTTGGCATCAACCACCCCGAGCTTTTAAGCACCCTGGCCGATCGCGGCTTGGACGCGTTTAAATTCCTCGTCGATAGCGGCGTGCAATTTAAGATGGATCACTGCGCGCACTTCGGCGGACACAGCGTCGCGCGCTCGATGCTAACGACGAATGATAGCGGCTCTGGCTACATCCAGCCGATGCTTGAAAAATTTGAAGCGCTAAAAGATAAGGGCTGCGAGCTTCGCCGCCGCGCAAAATTTGACGATTTCGTAATGGACGGAGATCGCGTGGCGGGCGTCGTGATCCGCGAGGAGTATAAATTTGATCCAAATCTCTACAGCGACGATCTTGAAAACACCAGCGGTACAAAAAAGACGCTCAAAGCCAAAAAGGGCGTAGTACTCGCAGCGGGCGGCTTTTGCCGCGATAAAATTTATCGCAAGCTTCAAGACCCGCGTATTCCAGATGATGTCGATAGCACAAATCACGCTGGAGCTACCGCAGGCGTGCTACTAAAAGCCTTTGAAATCGGCGCATATCCGGTGCAGGTCGATTGGATCCAGTTCGGTCCGTGGGCGAGCCCCGATGAGAAGGGCTTCGGTACCGCTCCGATTCTAACTCAGCAAGGCACCTTTAAATACGGTATCGCCGTGGATGTTCGCAACGGCAAACGCTTTATGAACGAGCTTGCAGACCGCAAGACCCGCGCGGACGCGGAGTTTAAAATTTTACGCGAGGATCCAAAAGCCTATCCGATAACCTTCGCCGATACCAAAATGGCGTTTAAAGACCTAAGCGAAGAGGTTATTTCTAAAGGCATGGCAAGCGGAAAGCTAGTGGGCGAATGCGCTACGCTCGACGATATCGCCAAAAAATACGGCGTACCTGCAGATGCCTTAAAAGAGAGCGTCAAAAAATACAACGAAGGCGTTAAAGCTAAAAAAGACGAGTTCGGCAAACAAGAAAGCGCACTTAGCGAGATCAACGAAGCGGGACCTTTCTACGTCATCCGCCTCTCGCCGAAACCTCACCACACGATGGGCGGTCTAAAGATCAACACCAAAGCCGAGGTCTTATCATCTAAGACGAATAAGCCGATCCCAGGCCTTTGGGCTGCGGGCGAGATCACCGGCGGAACTCACGGCGCAAGTCGCTTAGGCACCGTCGCGATCACCGACTGCATAGTTTTCGGAATGATCGCAGGCGAGCAGATCGCCTAATTTAGTCGGAGCGTAAGCTCTTTAAAGCCTTGCAGGCTAGCTTTCGCGAGCCGGCAAGGCAGTTCTCTAAAAGGTTGCAAATGAAAAAAATCAGTTTTACGGCGCTGTTTCTGTGCTGTATCATCGCGACTATGTTCGGCGCGCCGAGTGCTAACGACGCCAACGCCACGAACATAGTCGTTTCAGATGAGCTTCGGGCAAAATACAAAATCAAACCTCATCACGAGCATTTGTCGTTTGACTGCGTCGATTGCCACATAAATCAAGGAAGCGATCCGTCAAAATTTAAAAACATCGGCGATAAAGGCTGTATCAGCTGCCACGGCGACAAAAAGCAGCTCGCTTTGAGGCTTAAATTTATGGATACGCTCAAGGCTAATCCGCATAACTCCGTCCACGACGGTCCTACGCTATACTGCGACGAATGCCACAACGAGCACAAGGCATCTACGAATATGTGTACCGAATGCCACGAGCACGAAGTGCCGCAATGGATGGGGGTGACGCCATGAGAATTTCTAAAAAATTACTAGCGCTTATCATCTTAATAAGCGGTATTATAGGGTTTTTCGTCGTCGTGCCGGTGCATTACGCGCTCGAGAAAACGAGCACCGATAAATTCTGCGACGTCTGCCATGAGATGGATCCGATGGTGATCGCCTATCAAGACGACGTCCATTCGGGCAAGGGCAAAACGGGCATCAAAGCCCAATGCGTCGACTGCCACCTACCGCACGACAATATCGTAAAATACGTCTATCAAAAGGCCAAAAACGGCGTGTTGGAAGGCTACTCGCACTTCTTTGACGAGCCTGAAAAATTTGATTGGAACAAAAGGCGCGAAAACCGCGAGCATTATGTGTTTGACAACGGCTGCACGAGCTGCCACGCTACCGTGATCGACAGCAAAATCACCTCCGAGCAGGCGCAGCGCATGCACGCGCACTACAAAAAGCTCCTAGGCACCGAGCGCGAGCTCAAATGCGCGAGCTGCCACGTAAGCGCAGGTCACGGCATCGGGCTTCGCAACTACCTAGAGTACTGGCGACCTACGTATAAAATTTACGAAAAGAAGATGATGGAGGAGAAGATCAAAGCAAAGAAGAAATTCTTCGGCGACGAGTATAAACCGAGCGCCGAAGAGCAGGCCTTTATGGACGCTTCTAG
>ERZ773004.69-NODE-69-length-67461-cov-3.788580_pt1 | contig 67461 bp, 82 predicted proteins | sample MGYA00580667_ERZ773004 | MGnify/ENA primary metagenome ERZ773004 (study PRJEB29015, sample SAMEA2737963) | human oral metagenome | biome: human oral; feature: human-associated habitat; material: dental | place: China | collected 2123 ... | reverse complement strand
GGCCGAGTCAAGTGCACCCACCTGTCGGTACATGTCTCCCAGAGCGATGAGATCTCCGTCCTCATCCTCAATCATGATGGTGCATGTCCAGTACATTCCCTCACCCCAGTCACCATCTGCCGGAACGTCAGTGAACGCTGGACCACTCCACTGAAGGTAGAACGGAATCTCCTTCAAAGAGAACCCACTGATCACCTGCTGGAATGTCTTCGCCTGTTCGGTCATGTTTTGTCAGCACCTCTGCTCATGGTTGTTGTTTGTAAAGAACCAAGCCAAATCAGAAAAAATGGCCTGGTTTCTCTTGATGACTCAACCATAGCACCACTACAACATGATCTACAAATCTGTTCCTCGTGATTTGCACTATTTGAACAACCAGGAGATAAGCAAGACATCTCAGAAAAAGATACTCGTATACTGCTTACAGCAAGTCGCTTTATGTCCTGCAGGAGTTGGAACATGTGCCTATTTTTTCACTTGTCTTTGTTCAGGTAAACCTCATTCAGCATCTTCTCGGCAAGAACAGCAGTTTGTCTGCTTCTGGCTTCATTCTTGACAGCCTCAGCCTCTTTCTTCTTTACCCTATCAATCTTATTCTGGTTCCTCTTGATTCTCTGCTGTCTTTTATGCTCTTGGATACTATCTTTCTTCATCTTCTTAAATCGAGAACCCATGTCAACCATATTCTTCTTCTCGTTCTTGATGAAGTCATTGACATAATCAATCATCTCTAACCTCAACTCTGGAGCATCACCCTTACAAAGAACATTGACCACAACCTCATCAGATAAAACACCAACAACCCTCTTAAAGGACTCCCGCATCTCATTTTGAATCTTGACCACATCATGCCGAGGTATATACCTTGACTCAACATATGGTATGACCTTCCAGTAACCTGACACCTTTGACAAGGTACTGAATGGAAAGTTCTGGTTGCACTCATTTATCAAACTATCAAATTCTTGCTGGAATTTGTTTGAATATTCAGAGAGATCAATTATACAGGCACTAAAAATCAAGATTAGTATAAAGCAAATTGCTACAAATATAAAACATCCTGTAATTCGTTCTAATACACTAACTTCTCCAAAGGGAAGAAGAGTAGACAGAAAAATTAGCACTGGCAGTGAAAGTAATTGGAAAGAGCCCCATTTGATGGCTTGCAGTCTTTCCCTCACCTGTCTCGTTCCTTCGCGTAGTACTCATCAAGGAACTCGTCAACATTCCTAGAATGCCTTTGACGACTTTCGTTATTCTCCTTCTCGAGGATACTTTGGTTATACTGCTCAGACTTCTTCTTGATGTCTCTAACTACCTTGGTCTCCTCTTTAAGAGTATTCTTGACAGCATCAACCAACTCAGATCTCCTGTCAGATGAATACCCTCGGTAGATAGATTTAGATACTGAATCATTCGATAGAACCCAGAGGACTTTTTTAGTAGATCTCTCAATCTCATTGTAAATTGACTGCTTCTCGTCATCTGAAGCATAGATGTACTCAGGAATCGAGTTAAAGTACCTCACAAACCTGTACTGCATCCATAGTGGCATTCTTGACGGAGATACATTTATACTCTCATCAAGAGATTCGCAAAGTTCTTTCTTGTGCTTATTTTTGATGCTTCTCTTCCACCGTTGCTCTTTTTTTGCATGAAAATTCACACAGAGTACCTATATATAAAATAACAGGTGGTATTGAAGCCAAGAGTGCCAAGAAAAGGGCAATGGCCTTATCAGATACAAGGATCCAAAATAGCCATGCAATACCTCCTACAATTAAAACGCTTCCAGTAACAACGAAAAATAAAACGATCTTTTCAAAAAAGTTTCTTATGATTTTCATAATGTATCCCTAGCCCATTTTCCAAAAAACTCAATAGTCTTCTGGTTGTAATCCTACTTCTCATTCATGTAGTAGTTTTGAAGGAACTCAGAGGCATCCTGAGATACTTTCTGGTTGGTCTCAGCATTCACTCTTTGTGCTTTCTCTTTTTGGCGATTCTTCTTAGCAGATAGAAACTCCTTGTGGTACCGCTCTGAATCCTTTCTGATGCTTCTGACTACTCTCGTCTCATCCCTGAGAGTGTTCTTGACAACATCAATCATCTCAGATCTCTGCTCAGGAGCATACTTACGATAAACAACATCAACTACCGACTCATTAGAAAGAATCCACTTCACTTTAGATACTGAGTCCTCGATCTTGTTGTTCACCTCCTGCTTCTTGTCATCTAGAGCATAAACGTCTTCAGGAATCGAGTTGAAGTACTTCATAAATCTGTACATCACCCAGAATGGCATTATTCCTGCATATTTGCTTAAAGAATTGCAGAGTTCTCTCTTGTAGGTGTTTCTAGTATCCTTTTTGAGGTCCTGAAGGTTGTCTGTGATCTCAATCAAAGCACCTCCGTATAAAATACATGACAAAAACGAAACAATCAAAGAAAAAAGAATAGCAGCAATAATGTTTAATCCAAAAAGACCATAAAGTAGACTCAGCGTAGTCCCAAAAATTGTAATTGAACCAAAAACAAAGTATAGGATAAAAATCCTATCATAAAACTCATCTATAATCTTCATTATCTCTCTACTTCTCTCTCGCTAGAAACTCAACAACTCTATGATCTGACTCTTCATTCTGCTTTTTGGCCTTGTTGTGTTTCTCAATCTTGGCATTCTTGGAAATCTCACTCACCTCTTGAGTTGCACCCTTAATCACCCTGGCAACAGATGACACAACATCCTTCTTAAAGTGCCTCGACTTGCCTTTCTTGATGACATCAATGACTGCAGGTTCAGAGAGAATGTCCTCAACCTTCTTATGAACGTGCTTAATCTTGTCATCAATTACCAAATTACTGGTAACACCTCCAGAAACAAACCTGCGAATCTTGTATCCATATACAAGCAGCAAGACGTTGAGTCTAGGTGATTCTGTAAATGATGGGATGTTCTCAAAATCTTCAATTGAATTCGCCAATGCATAAACTGATGACCCCACCAAACAAGAAAACGGATGTGAAAAGAGGAGTATGGATAGCATAATAACCACCATATTAATGTCTAACCAAGCAAGAATATACACATCCCAAGTCCAAGATACTGTCATCTCAGAGCCAATAGTTGCTGACCATACAATAGTTCCAATTATTAACGACACCAGCAAAAATGGAACACTGAATGTCGCAAACGCTAATCTGTCAGCAAAGATCTTTCTCTCTTTGAAGAAATTAAATCCATTGTTTTCAGGCATTTGTGTCGTCTTTCTCTTGATTGACTTCAGACAGGTATTCCTCATCCAGCATCTTGCTTGCCTTCATCCTAACTTCTTCATTCTTGGCATCCCTGGCAGCACGACGCTCTGACTCCTCATGCTCCATCTGACTCATGCGTGTCTGGTTGCGGATCTCGTTCTCTCTAGCAACAACATCACGCATCTCTGAGCGAATCTGCCTGAGAACCTTGAACTCATCCCTGAAAGTCTTTCTAACGAATGCCTCCATCTCATTCTTCATGTCAGGAGCATACCCATTGTATAGAACATCGACCACTGACTCGTTTGTCAGGACCTCAGTAATACGATCATTTGACTTCACGATTCTGTCGCTGAACTTCTTCCGATCTTTGAGGATTTTTGGCATCTTGCTAGATTGTGGAATCATGGCTGAGTAGATTGCAGATTGAAACAAAATCCACAATGGGATCTGGTCAGCGTATTCATCAACAGACCGTAGAAACTCAATTCTCTGGTCCTTGTAGTAAAAGATGGCGTTTATTATTTTAGAACCGATAAATATTAGCAAAGAAGAAAAAACAACCCACAAAAACGAAACAGCAATGCACGATGCCATTAAATAATTCAAAATGTCATATCTTGAATCATAAAAGGAGGCAACAATCAAAAGTGGAGTAATTAATGAAAACACTAGAATGATGTTGTAAAAAATATTTACTACTCGTTGAACCATATTAAATTGTCTTTCTTCTCATAAATTTTGCTTAGAATACACATCCAGAGTCATAACAGATATGGCGGCACTACCAGCAACAGAAACATACTCACTATACATGCTCGCTGACGGACCAGGAAGAGACCTCCAGTTCTTTGTATCCATAATGAACACAGGACCAATCTTTCCCTGACGAGCATCATCAAGAACCTGTTTGAGATGAGGTGCAGCATCAGATAGTGCTGTCTGGAACCTATCACTTACCTGACAGGCACTCAGCCCCTGCTTGATTACATACTCTTTCTGTATTCTCTGGTCAGCGTTCTTGAAATTCTTCTCCCAGTTGTGATGCAGGTCCATCTCAGTATGAATACACTTCAGCACGATAGAGGACAGAAGGTCTGTTCTCTCTTTGTCATCACTGCTGGCGGCCCACATGTCAATGAGTTCATAAATCTGTTTGCCTGAGTACCTGGAAGTGTGTTTAGGATTGATTGCATCAAGAACACCATCTATAAAAGAACAGGAAGTGTCTGCGCTGCGGACAATGGTTGCAGGGTGACTGGAGGTTGTGGCAGCCATCACACATCCTGTTCCTGGTTGAGGTCCCATGCAGAGGAGTTACCATACTTATTGTGCAGTGAGTCACGCCATGCAACAACAACAGAGTCAACCATGACATCAGCATAGTTCGGGTCAATGAGCACGGACTTGCCAGCCATTCCGTCAGGCCACTCGTCAGCCGGAACGTACTCCCAGATACCAGCAACATCTCCTGGAACTCTGCTGTCAAGCACTCGTCCATCTGAAGGCAACACAACCCAGTAAGCGTACACTCCGTTGCAGATACTTGCCATGTCTGTACTCAGGTTCAGGAAGATACGAGTCTGATCATCAGTAACAGCAAACAGACCACTAGCACCGTCACTGATCCAGGTGTAGTGAGAACCTAGAGGCTTGACAACACCATCATCATAAACGCCTGTGTACCCGTCCTGGTGCTTCCAGTCAGGCAGTTCATCAAGATCTCGCCATGCGTGTGCCATGAGATCTCACTCTCCTCTGTGTTTGTGCTCTTGTGCCTTCATAGCAGGGTGTCATGCTGACACTCCTGCGCTCACGGCATAATACACACCTTTGAGAAGTTGCGCAAGTGCATGTTCGCATATGAGTACTCTCAAAATGTCCTGACAACCTGCAGAACAACTCTAATATGGCACACATCACCTAAGAAGTGCTTGTTCCGCCAGTTCAGCCCTGCTACCATAATTGAGCCAGTGATGTGTACAAGATGTACATAGTCAAGAGATACACAAACCCAAACACAAAAGGAGGCAAGTCATGGAGAAGATAGCATCAATTGCTGGAATCGGTTTTCTGGTCTTTATGGCGATCTTTGCGACTTTCCATAACGGACTCTTCCCTGTAGGCGCAATCATGTGGGTTATTGCTTATTTTGGTGGTCGTGACATCTGGCGACGCTACCAAGAGAGCATTAACAACGAGAAGTAAAGGAAAGTTAAATGACTAATACATCAGTTAACAACATTCAGGATCAGAGCACCTACACCAACTACCTTCTGCAGGTAGGTAACTGGAGCACTCTGTGGCTTATCAGCCCAACAACATGGGCGCTCTTCCTCTTCGCACTGGCGTCAACCATCTTCATTGGTGCATCAGCAGTTGGGAACATGTCGCTCGCATGGTTCCTTATTCCATCCGCAATTGCCGCCTGCATGATGGGGACATGGGTTGTTTACTACTACCTCACTCAGGATGTCAAGGCGAGTATGGGTGATGATGAGAGCAATCCTGCAGCACCAGGAGCAATGTCATTCATGAGAGCAAAGGTTGACTAGCACTCACTCGTTGTGCTGATTGCAGACAGGTTCAGGCACTCTGTTAACTTCTAGAAGATAGAGGGTCAGAGTACCTAAACCTGTTTTATTTTTTAACTAGTCGAACATGCGCTCTCTCTGACTCCCCACTGTTCTCATTGTACTCTTGTCCTCTGTTGGCGGTTGTGCTACAATGAGGTGATTGTCTCATCTAGAGAAATCGTGAAGCACAGAAACAGAGAGAGCAGATGACTAGAATCATCCAGATTGGCCCTACAGACCCCAACAGCAACTCTGCAAGTGGTGGTACTACGATCACCATGTCAGGTAGTGGTGACTCAGACCTCACTATCAGTGGTCTTGATGGAGGAGTTGACGTTGGCGACCTGAGCAAGTTGAATGAACCAGGTGCTGCTGACAACCTTCCTCCATCCATTCGTTATGCGCTCAGTGCAATGGGGCTTCTTGATGACGACGAGGAAGAGGATGTTGACGGGCCACTGACTGAGGCTGATGTCAATGTGTACTCAGAGGTTGAGTCCGATGGCTCCAACACTCTGCACATTGACATCAGTGTCGAAAGCACAGAAGGCGAGGACCAGAGCACAAGTGTTACTCTGAGAAACCTGACCAGCCCTGTGTCAGACAGCACATGTAAGCAGGTTACTGACACTCTGAGCCAGATGCTTACAGAGCGGACCTGCTTGTATGGTGTCTCTATGCAGGAGAACGCAGTCACTGTCAACACTGCAGTCAGCCAGCAGTCCTCAGAGTTCTATCATGACCTTATCGACCTTCTTGCTGACACTCCATGGAATCACATTAATGAGCCGCTGATTCGTGGAGCATGGTCCTGCCTGAACCTGAACGTCTACTACAACTCCATTGGCGACTTCCGTCAGGACGTTGCAGACATAATGACCAAGGAGACAGGTGTCACTTACGCCAGTGCTGATGACATGCTCTGCATCAGAATTCTCTCTGAGGGACAGGATGACCTCAGTGGCCTCAAACTGGCCTACAACAGGTCTGAGGAGTCGCGTCTCACTCTCGCTGACGATGCTGTCTTCCTGCTACTTCCAACACCCGAGAAGGTTGACAGGCACCTGAACAACATGGTCACAGGAGGGTATGCTGAGCATGTTGACACTGAGCGAGGAATTGATCTCAGTGAGCCTGTTCTGTTCACTTGCCTTCAGGCATATCGTGACGCTGTTGATAACTGGGGAGCCGGATACGAGACGACACTGGACCTCGCAAGAATCACTCTTCGTCGAATCCGTATTATGCAGCAGGTTCTACCACAGGACACGTTCTATGACACCATCCGACAGGTTCTTGGTAGCGCCAGTTGCAATGTTGAGGAGTATGTTGCCTCGCCTGTCACAGAGGACCTTCTTGTAGGCTTCAGGATGGCGCTGAACTGCATCACAACCATGGTTAATGGAGAGACGCCATCAGAGATTGACAAGAGCATCTTCCTGACTACCAACCACGACCAGGATGAGGGCAGACTAGGAGTACCACACAGGACCCTGCGAAACAGTGTCTTCACTCTGGAGTCCACAGTTGACAGGATGCTGTTTGACGTCTGGGACTACGACGAGGACGATGACAGCGAGGAGCGCCCAGGATACTTCACTGGACCAGCACGGGAGACACTGACAGCAACCCTGTGTGCAGCCAAGAAACTCGATCCAACAGGCATGGCATCACGAACCATCCTGTCTCAGCACCTGTCCCTGTTCTCAGACCCAGACACACTTACTGAGGCACTGGAGGAGACAGCAGTAGAGGATCCCTCTGTCTTCCTGTCCCGAGTACTAACAGAAGCGTACTCGATGCACCTTCTTCGACTACTTAAAGACAGCATCCCAGACAGCGACACCAAGAACGTCATTGCCAACACCATCTCTGTGCTGGAGAAGACAGCAGAGATGGACAACAGGTCAAGCCAGACAGATGAGTGGTGATGTTATATGATACCGATCGTTTTCCTGTTTGCTTTTTGTGCTATTAGTTTTATAGTACGTGATTTCATCTTCAATGACCGTCTTGATAATTTAATCAGAACAGCCAAATTCAGTATTCTTCTTGGAATCAGTACTACAGGTGTTCTTAAGAAATCACATCGCTTGAAGAGAAGAGAATGGAAGTACCTATGTAAAGGACGTATTTCTGAGTATGTAGAAGAGTATGTTGACGAGTTGATTGAGTTCTGCTCATTTGTATCACGCAACAAGGACTCACTGCATATTGTCTCTGACGAGATTGAGCCCATCTGTCAGGAAGCGGATCAGATTTACCAGAATCTTCGAGAGTATGTTGTCAACCCTGCTGTACGTAGGTCTTTGACTCGTGTCATCAACAATCATGACTGCACAGAAGCAGACTACAGAGCATATGACATGATGCAAGCAGTACTTGAGAATGCTACCAACAAGACCAATGATCTGAGACGTCGGAGTAGAGATCTTTTAGACAAGGCACTTGAGAACGAGAGTGTTGAGATCGACAAGATTGTTGACAACTGGAAGAACGGTGTCAGCATCAATGAAAGTACTTCTGGATCTTCTATCTCAACCAAAGAAGATAAAGGTAATGTCAACTCTGGCGATGATGACAATAACAAAATAGAAGATAATCAGTCCACATTAAAACAGCACGATCTCTCTGACGTGTTCAACGAGTTCTCTAGTCCTCTTTGGGACGAGAAAGATGCGGACGATGAAGAAGACTCCGATCAGTTGATTTCATGTTCTTCTGTTGTGTAGGATTCTATAGGAAGAATAACATGTATATAGTTCGCTCTTGCATTTATGTTGACTACGAAAGAACCTTATTCCCAAGATTCTTTCAGACCATCATCTGTCTAAGCAGTGGTAGACATATCTCATTAGATGATGTGTGTAACGTCAGCGAAATTAAGAACAAGTACTTCATTCAAGATGTGCACAAGTACAGGAAATCACTGACTAACTGGTGCGATACCAAGCAGAAGATGATTAACCAGTACTCTGATGGTAAAAATGCAGATTCAAGCAATACTGGAATCAATCATGAATCCAGCCTTTCACAACTTCCCAAACAAATTGAGCAGATTATCAGAAAGACTGACCAGCAGGTTGAAGATCTCTTTGTGAAACTACAGAACTTCTCTGAGCATCCAGATACAGAAGATAGTCTTATCGATCCTCTTGGTATCAGGATAAACTCGTTTGAAAATCCTGTTTTGTTTGGCAAACTTATGAATTTGCTGCAATCAAGTATGCTTGAAACGCAACGTCTGACAGAAAACCTTGAAGCGCTCTGTCAGAAAGCACTACAGGAGTCCACAGAAGAAGATAAGAGTCAGTCAGATAATGATGAATACAACTTGGCATTGCTTAGTGATGTTTGGTGATTTTGGTTATTTCTAAAGTCATCCATCTAATGCGTACACAGAAGTTGTTATCATGTAAGTAAGAGATACCACCCTAGTATGACCTGGAGAAAATTATGACATCGGTTATGTCAATAGACCCAACACTCGTTATAGCAAACCCAGAAGCAAGCGCACGTATGACGATTTTTATGGTGTCAGTTATAGCACTTGGTTATATTCTGTTCCTTCTAGGAAAACTGACCTACTACTTCATTACTCCTGTTGTCGTCTTCTCTGTTGACCAGATTGGATCCACTGTCGCAGGCCACAAGCCTGTTCTCTACTCTCCTCCGATTTTCGGGAAAACTCCTAAAGGAGGCAAGTCAGAGAACTACGAGAAAATCCTGCTTGCAATCAGAGATAAGGACACAAAAGCACCTAAGAACTACACAAGAAATTGCTTGCTGTCTATAGTCATCCTGTCAGTAGTGCTCTGGTTGATTCTTTGCTCAACTATTGGATTGCTTGTCATTACTCTCCTGGGATTTGAGAATACCGTTATATTGCTTTCATTCATAGGGGTACCAGTTTTCATTAAACTAATCATGAATAGTACATGCGACCATAATCAACAAGAGGCTCATATAAACACAAGCAAGGAAGAAGACTCCCAGTGATTCTTTGGCTCATATTCATCTTTGGAGTTATTGGTGCACTTTCTCTCTGGGATCATCTTTCTGGAAGAAATAAGAAGGAGTGCCCATACTGTCACAAACAACTTGATAAGGGCATGAAAAATTCTTCATCAAATGACCCAGCACAGGAAATCGAAGACAGTAACTCTAATACATGGTTTTATGACAACGACAACCCCATCTTCAACAAGAATGAGTGGTTGTACCTTTCCTCAGTTCCTGAACTACATCAGGCGTACACTATGTACAGAAGAACCTGCAAAATATACCTCAACAACTGGAAGCAGATTCTTGAGAACTACCCTGAAAGTAGTTCTGAGTACCAGATAGGTAAATCTGTTGACAAACAGGTCACAGAGATCTATCAAGATGTTCGCAAGATTGTGTGCAACGATTCTGTCAGGAACGCCATCTCGTCAGTATCCAGGCAAGGAGAAGATGCTAAGGACCTCTACAAGGATGCTGTGCTCATGGTTGTTGACAAACTGAACAAGGCGTCCAAAGAAACGTCTGCTCTGTACTCCAAGATGAAGGAAGAGATTAACGCCCCCAAAGACGCTGAGGTGAAGGATCTGGTTGCTCAGTGGCAACAATCCAAAATGACATCACACGACAAGAGCCCAGACGTCACACCTTCTGACAAAGTGACTGAGGAACAGGAACTTGTAGACCTTTCTGATGCTTTTGATGCAATGGTGCAGGAAGATGAACACCTCAAAAAATCAGGCGTCAAGAGCACGATTGATGAAGATTTATGGGGCACTGAGAACCAGTCAGATCAGCAGGCATCTTTCTAATCTGTAGATATACTTATTCAGTAATAATAACTTGAGCCAACTATAAGAAACTTGGTGACAACAATGCTGGAAACACTTACATCTTACGCATTAAGCGTACTGGGAGCATTCTTTGTTCTGATGATATGGTCTGGCGTCATTGTGGTTGTCGAAAGAATCAGAGCGCGACTAGAAAACAGAATTCCTGCAGATGAGGAGTTCAATGGTCCCGCTATCCTGAACATCTACAAGTTTGGATTCTTCACTATCATGATGGCAACACTTATAGCAATTCCTGTCGTTGGAAACCTGCTCTTTCTTGTTGGACCATTTTTTAGAGATGGAATCGCTGCTGGGATGATTGCATGTACCATCATCATGACAGTCTTTCCTTTTGTCCAGCACCTCAAATGCGGTAAGGCAGAGTTCTGAGAGTATAATAAGAATCTGCTTCAAGCAGAACAACCCGCCTGATTAATAACTTCAGGTGGGTTGTTCTTTATCTGGTCCACTCGTCAATCCACTTTTTCTCGATCTTTTCAGCCATTTTACGGATACTTTCAACGAACCACTTGTCATAACCTAGTCCGTTCTGAAAATCAAACTCAGGCAGGGCGAAATAGTTCCACCTTCTGAAAGAAGCATACCTGTCACAAACAATACCTAAATTCATCATATAATCCTTACCATATTCTTCCAACATATGAGTATAGTAAGATTTACTATCTGTAAAAACTTCAAGTGCATTATAAATAAAGGTTGATGGAACCTGGCATCCAGCACTACGAATCACTTCAACAATCTCTGCTAGGTTCTCATGACTTTTTGACACCAGTGCAGATGCTCTCCAATTTGTTCTGTAAGTACCTTTGAACAAAGTTGTTCTCATACTGTGTAAACCAATTGGAGTCATAAAAACAACGCCAGAAAACTCATGACTACGTAAGTTCATGGAGTCATTTTTATTTCTGAAAGCAGTTCTGATCATCTTTTCATAGTCATACTTAAACCCTTCAAACAACAATAACAGATCGTCTGTTTCCAATGACTGATGGCCCATAGAAAATGACATCTCTATTACAACGTTTTCATTGGAAACAGGTCTGCTTATCCAATAGTCAATGCCTCCAAACATAGATTCATTGTTAGTAAGAATCATCTTCTTGTTGACAGTACCTCTGAACCACCCCGACACATCAAACATGTTGTTGTCTGTAATCATCTTTAGATTTCTTCTTGCACGATTTGTTACTGCTGTGATTCAAAATCAAGGCTATTGATCCTTAAGAACCAGTCCTTGACAATAGAATGAAACTCTGGCCTCTCACTGAGAGAATCCTGACTAATTGTGCTCTCATTGACGACAAACCCAGCACTGACAAGATCTTCTGTACTACAAGACGACCTTAATATGCTACATGTCCTTGATACGTTCTCATATGGATTCACCATTGAGACAGGAGTGGTGCCATGCATTCCAGCAAGTGTATTCACAGAGTTCACAAAGTTCTTAACCGAAACCTTGTCCTCTGAGTCAGTAAAAATGATCAGAAAGTTCCACTCGTAAGGATTCTCTATATTCTGCACAACACTGACCAAGGAGAGCAGACTAAAGCACTGCTCTTCCTGACTTGCAATTTTCTTGCTGTCTGTGAACTTGTTTCTAGCGAGAACCTTTTCAGTAACTCTTCTCATCATGAACTCAACATAGGAATAAAATCCATAATCCAGTAAACTTTCACCTTGTACTAATACACTATCCTCAGGAACGACAAACCCTTCCCCGCTTCTCACCCAGGAAGCATTTGCTATGAACAAAACACCATATTTAGAGTAACTGACAACAATCCTGTTCATACCATCATCAACGTGTAAAAAAGTACATGGTTCTGAACTCTCATGAAACACAGGCAACTTATATCCTATCCCTGATTTGGAAAATCCCCTATAATGATTGAGAAAAGAATTCATACACAGAACATACTCAGCAAAATTGTCAGTCATCTGCTCTACCTGCTTCCTTCACCATTCTCTCAACAAGGTTGATAAGTCTTGGTTCAAGTGTTATGAATTTACAAGAATCACCAAATGTGTATATATTGTGATCGCAGCACTTTGCGTTATAAAGATCCTGGTGGTTGATAATCTCTATATAGGAATCCTCTCTTACCAACTTAGGAGTATATTCAGCGTCCATGAATCTAGCGATGTAGGTGACACTTTCGAGCCCTGCATTATCCAGTGCTCTAAGAATTTTGTCATGCTCTTCCTGATCCTTGGAGATTAGGAATACAATCTGCCACTCACTTACACTTTTACGATCAAACAGAACAAGAGAGCAGAACAACCTCTTCTCATCAGTAGGAATCTCTTTTCTTGTCGCCATATCCTTAACAGTTTCCACAAGAGATTGCTGAATGGTTTTCTCGATTGCGCTTAGTAAAGAACCTGCATGGGCACTATCTGCATACTCAAGAAGAAAGTAACTACCACTACTTTTATATGACTTCTCTTTTACTACACTTATACTCAGAAAAACGTGATTGCCAACAGGATGAATAATCCAGGAGAAGGCATCCAGACCACATAACATGGCTTCATCAATCGCAACCATCTCCCTGTCACAAACACCCTTGAACCAAGTGCTTGAACTCTTAGCAGTCTCCTGCTCTAGTGGCTGGCACATCCAGACACCTCCTCTCTTGTGCAATACATAAAACAGGCCACAACTACCACTCTTATGATCTGTTCTGCTCTGGTAGCGTCATTCTTGGTGAATTGTAGCACATAGCACACAATAAGTACAGATCTCGCCTACCTTGATCTAACTGGTAGCACGCAAGCAGCCACATACACCAAACATGTGTGACCAAGACAACACTATCTCTGGTTCTCATGCCGCCCGCTCTCGTGTATAGTGGCTGGAGCAAATATGTCAGCACTATCAAGAAAAGAGGTATCGCAACATGCTTCAGACCATGGTTGCAACAACAGCACATGTCACATCAGTAAACAACCACTTCTCATATATTCACTACGTAGTCGCAAGAGTCTTCGTTGCTATCACTCTTGGAGCAGTTGCATACATAGCGTCACTCGTCTATCGCAGGGTCAATCTGGATAACTATAGTGACAAGATCACCAGCGCTGTTGTTATCTTCCTGGTGTGTGCTGCTGTATCTGGTATGCTTCTAATTGATGATCCAGGAACCACATACACCATCTATGGAAATGTTGTCAGTGCTGGATACGATGGTGAGGTCTATTCTACTGTATTCTGACATTGTTGCTATCTCTTTATCTGCACTGGCACGCTCCACTATAATACACACAGACCGTTACTCAGTCAAGATCCCGAAAGGAGGCTCACCAAATGTCGTCTAAGATTGTTGTGTTACGTACATACCCAAGAGTGCCATATGCTGCGTTTGACAAGAACGGTGTGCCTCTGAACCTTGATGATGTACTGAACGGTATCAGAGCGGATGCTGAACTCGTTGCTCATTACGCTCTAGAGGAGATGACTGAGCAGAACCTGGCTCTGGTGACCTACTTCAATGGCATCAAGCCCGCTGAGGCAGGTAGACAGATGAACCTCAAACTACCAGCCGAGGTGAAGAAGCAGTTCAAAAGCGGTGCCTCGCGTCTTGAGAAGATGTTTCAGGAGCAGGTGGTTTCTAATCTGAGATCCTGGGCTGCTAGAGTCGAGGTTATGACTCAGACCTCTACTAAATATGTCTCGGCAGGATGGAAGAGGGCCGCCAGTGACTCAAAACCCACATTTATGAGTCCTCGCCTTGCTCTGTCAGCCACCGACTTAGGTTATCATAAGAACTTTAGTGTCACGCCTAAACGTATCTCTCTAGAGATGGTTGTCCAAGGTAGTTGGGTGACCTTACACTTTCCTACACCACCCCAGTTGCTGGAGGTGGGGTGTGAACCAGGTGTACCTGACATCTGGGTTGATAAAGACAACAGAGTTGTCTTTGGATTTCATGGTAAGACAGATCCTGGCAGACCTAATTTCTCTGAGCGCTATGTTGTTGGAGTAGATCTTGGAGTCACTAATCCTGCTGCTTACGTGGTCTGGGATACTGAGAAGAAAGAGATTGTTGAGAAATCTCTGCTTGGTCAACGCGCCAGGTCCTTGCACAACAAGATTAAAAGGACACAAACCCAGGTTGCCTCTCTACAGAAGAAGAACCGTTCAGAGGAGGCGGCCTCTCACAGAGAGCACCTGTCCAACAGAAGACGTGAGTTAAGCATCCTCATTGCCCAGGAACTAGCCGATACATCGTGGCACTATGACAACGCCATCGTGTCTTTTGAGGACCTATCCCACATCAAGAACACGATGAAGTACGGCCGCTGGTTCCGAGGCGAGGTCTACAGGCGTACCAGAGACATGGTTGAGGCTGACGGCGGGCGAGTCATGAAGGTGAACTCCGCTTATACATCTAGGCGTTGTCATGTCTGTCAGGCTGACCTGGATATGAGCAACTATGGCAGTCCTGTATGTGAATCGTGTGGTATCACTCACCACCGCGATTTAAACGCTGCTGCGAACATCGCTCAGAGAGTGAACGTCAAGAAGGCTTGTGAGATCAGGAACAAGCGCGCCACGAAGACGAAACGTGTTCGCCGCTCCAAGTGCCATGTAAAGCCTCTGAAACACCCTGGTACGAAGAACAGGCCAACACCGAAGGCTCCACAGAATCAAAAGAAGAAGGCTCACGCCCCTACTTATCCACCTCTTCCGTCTAAGGAGGTGAGCAAGGAAATGTGCCCCGCAGACAATAGGGTTTCTGTGGTGGACCACGATTATAAAGAGTGGTTTCAGACAACCAGCGGCACGACGAATCCGAAGGAGAACCTATCCATTAATACTGTGGATTGGGTTTATCCTCAGGAGTAGTCGTACTCTGACAAGAAGATCACACCTGATAACAAGAGGAGTCAAACTAGTGCTGAAGGAGAGTACCAAGAGCAACAAAACTGCGCAAAGCGTTTCTCCTGCACGTTTTGTTGTCCGCAAGAACATTACTCGCAAAGGCGCTCAATTCCTTCGCTCATGTGCCTATGATCACATTGTCAGAATCAGGGAACTTGAACGTGAGATCCAGAAGAGTAACAAGAATCCTGACGTCAACAGCAAACAGGTAGTCAGTCATATTCGTCGAAGGATTAGGCACAACCGTGACAGAGCAAAGTGCCTGTATGCTGCATCTGCTGTCATTGATGACATGATCAACAATGGTGAGAACAACAAATCATCAGCAAAGACTATCGGTAAGTATCGACGTAAGGCCGCTGACATGGACAGTGAGTTCATGCAGTACGCCAAGGAGAGGATTTCTTTTCTCAGTGACGGAAAAATAGTTCGTGAGACAACTTTCAACACTCTCAGCAAGAGCCTCCTCCCAACGTCACCCAAGAGTTTTGGAGTGGCAACTGCTGTCAAGATACTGGATTCCAGGTACTATGGAAAGGAGTATGGTGCCAAGTCTTCTATGGGCGCTGACCAATCCAGCACATACAACAAGTTTGAGAAGAAGTTCTTTATCTTAAGTTAATCACGCGCAAACAATCGCTCTTCTATTTTTCAACACATGATCAGAAAAACACGACAGGAGTTTTAAGATGAATGGTTACAAGAACAGTGTCATCTACTACATCAGTTCACTGCTTGCACCACTTGCTGGACGAGTCCTCAATGGAGTCAGCATCTCTCCCAAGGAGCCCATCTTAATCAACGGGAACTATCTCGTCACGCATTATGACTTCACCTTGTCAGCACACGAGAAAGATAACTTCTTTCCTGTTGAGGTGAAACTCCCTGTCGATGTCATGAGGATTGACAACGCTCAGGTTGACGACCGACCTGTTCTCATTGACCACATCAACATCTCCCACAAGATGGACCCAAACGGCAAAGAGAGCGTTCGTTTCGATCTGGTTAACAACGAGGGTATTTCTGCTGCCTGGTTTATTGGAGAAATCCGTGAGAACCATGTCAACAACCTTGGTTTAATCGCTCCAGGGCTAGTCACCAAGACGTTCTCCGTCAGCGCTGTCTTGAAGCCAGTAGAGACGAGCACAGAGGCAGGTTCGTCTGAGATTGACCTGCGTGCTCTTGCTGGCACTGTCCAGAGCGTTGCTGAGAGCCTTGTCAACCCGTTCACCTGTGATGACATAGGAAGTGGATTCAAGGGACACACAGAGGCTTGTAGGCGCTATTCTGACTACTCGTACAAGGCATCAGTACGTGTTCTCCCATCTTTTGGTGCTGTTGAACTCGTCTACCAGATCAGTGCAGCCAGTGCTGTACATGCCGGTAGCATCAATGAGGACATTGCGAACAGGGTTGCACACAGAATCAAGAACGAGACAGGTGTCAACCTTGAGATCAGAAACCTTGGGTGTAGTTATTAAGTGACAGAGTAGGAGGGCAAGCGATCTGTTGGTTATCTGTGGTTGAGCAGGGTTGCCATACTTGCTCAGATGTGAGACAATAGTCACAGATCTGCTGGTGACACTAACTACCAGATCATCAACATCAAGCCAAGCATTCTTTAACCTTAGATGAGAGGCGATTCAGCAATGACACACAACAACGACTTTGAGTTGTCAGAGTGGTACCTGAAGCATCACCTAGCGCCACTGATGATGAGAGAAATCACTGGATACCATATCCTTGGTTCCAACTCTGTCAACATCAATGGTGAAAGCGTCAGAACCAGGCAGGACATTGTTCTCTCCACCAGAGATCCAAATCTTGACAATGACAGCACTCAGATCATTCTTCCATCAGAAATGGCACATGTCCATAATGTAGAGGTTCCTAACAAGTCGTTTGTTATTGAGAACATGAACCTGCAAATCACCAGGAATGACAGAACATGCAAATTCAAGGTGGATGCATCCGACACTGATTCAAGCAACCACCTTCTGATTGATGGGCACTTCTCTCACTGGCCCATCAATATTTTTGGAATTGAGTCACTACCACTAAAAGAGTTCAGCCATAACGTCGTATTCAGGGTAGACAGCACGCAAGTACCAGACCTGTCAAGCATCACTCAAATGATAAGTGATCATTTAATAAAACTGCTGTACCCATTTGAGAACGACAAATCTCGTAGTCGAATTGCTGATAACTTTGAAATCACCTCTCAAATATTCAGTCGCTCCCATAGTAGGTATGGGTGTAGTAATTTCCGTATAGTCATTTGGATGTCGTGTATTTTAGAAAGCACATCTACATCTCTTGCAGCAGAGTTTGTCAACAATGCTATCTACCGAACCGCTAAGTACGTTGAGAAGAGTACAGGGTTGTACACAACTTGCAGCAAGAGTATTTCATTTGCTTGAAGAACAGAAGAATTAAAAGGAAGATTTTGCTTATGTCGATGATTGGTGTTATTGCTGTCGCTGAAAGGCTGGTAGATGGAAGCGGATCTCAGAAGATTCGTTTGGACTGGTGCTCATGCAACTCAATGTTTCTTTCCAGTATGATTGCAGATTATCTCAGTGAAGCAAGTTGCTGTGATCACACTGAACAAGACGTCTGGGATCTGCTTATTCGTACAATTAAGAACTGCTCCAGTTTTAACGGAATCAATCTTATGCCAACCAATAGCAAGAACTGGAAGGATGTCTCGTTCAATCCTGACTATGCTGTCTACGCTGGAAAGGATGAAGATGGTTCAAATTGGTGGCTGTTCTCAGACAGGATGATGGACAAGTTGCACTTCACTGCAGGACATCCTGATCTTGGTGAAGCAGATCCATTAATGTTTGATTCTGTTGAGAGGTGTCAGGAGTTCATCAGTAATCATCCTCTGTATCAAGATGGCTGTAGCATGATCATTGTTCCTGAGGACAAGGAGGTCTTGATTTCGTCTAGTATGATACAGTTCTCGGTACCAGTGATAAACAATGGTGTAGTAGAAGAGCGCTGGTTTCATCCAGAGAGTTGGGTCAAGGTTTCGTTCGGCACTCTGACTGAGTATGGACAGATAAAGGCCAATTCTCTCAGTAATACAAAATGATTCTTCTGTCTTTATCTTAAGGAAAGACATATTCATGTCAAGCAGCAATGACAAAGAGATTTCAGCATTCACTATCGTCAAGAAGGTGCACAATGAGGTCATCAAGAATGGCGGAAGTGCTTCTGATGCTGTCAGGATGTTAACACATCTGGCTGAAGAGAATGGCTACAGTCTAAGCACAAACGGAAATATGGTGATGGTTCGTAAGCCGCCTAGTGACAACGCAAGGATTCGTCTAGGTAAAATCTGGAACTCTGATGAGATCCAAACAGAGATGATTGACACAATCATGGCAGAAATAAAGAGCAGACCTCTTGAAGACGTATGGGGTAGTTACGACATGTGGAAATCTCGCTACTGGAAATCTCATATGTCATTCTCTGAATACAAGCCTTTACTTTAACACACAGAAATTAAACTTTAATCTTAATAACTGATACAACTTAACGATAGGAATAGTTAGAAGTGGGGCTTTTTAGAAGAAACAAGCAGAATGAAATCACAGAAGACGACCCTCAAACTACCTCTGATAATGAAACAGAGGAGTCCCCTACTGAGCCGCCAGAGCCAGAGCCTATTGACACTCATGCATTTGTTGAGGACATGAGACGAAAGTCAGAAGAAATTGCTCTGAGTGTAGCCAACAGACTTGCTGAAAGAATGGACGGAATAGTTGAACCAGTATACCCGCCCAATGAAACAGGGACGAATACATTCTTTGCGAATCCTAGAGCATACTCTATCTGTAATGGCTCTACCAAAGTGATTCTGTTTGTTCGGCCGTATCAGAGAGATTTTCAGTATAGTATTAAATCTGGCTCAAATCTCACTCCATATGAACAATCTGTAAGGGACACAAAAGAAAAAATATACAAGATGAATATAAGATGGTTTAAGTTGTCTCTAGAGTCAGATGGATCTTTATCCTGGAATGAGTTCTCAGACAACATAATCTGGGGTAGCTATAACTATGTAAGGAATTTCGAGTTCTGGCGTGACAGGAATTGTCAATGGTGAAACAGATTCACATACGCTTACCTGTACGAACCAAAACACTCTGAGAAACAGCATCGTCATCATACACAACCTTAAACCTGTAAGTTCCTGCACTCAGTTGTAGAAGCATTCCATCACCATCAGGACTATCGACAAGAGTTCCACCTGCTGCTTTAACAAGTGTATCAAGAGAGCACCACTGACTGCAATATGAAAGAGTTATCCCTTCTTGGCTACTACTGGTGTCGCCAGGTTCTCTCACCTCAGTCATGTTGTATACCTCAACGTTCTTTCCGTTACGTTTTGCAGAAAGAACGCCATCCTGACAACCCGTAACAGAATTCTCATCAACGATAGAGGTTTTTGGAGCAGCATCCACCATGCTATCACAAGCATTAACTGGTTCCGAATCCAGTCGATTTGAATATATCTTTACATGGTTGTGTTTGCTGTTTTGCACAAGAGACTCACTTGATGAACTAGTATTATTCTCTGGTTGTTCTGAGGAATGACTACTTGGAGAAGAGGGCCAGAAGACATAAATAACAGAACCAAGATAAAATAATACAAACAATGTAATAACAGCAATGTTTATTAACTTGCTTCCAACCACAGACAAAGCATCATCAATACGCTTCTTATTAGATCTCCATAACTCTATTAGTGGTTTTGTTTTCTTCTTCTCGCAGGGCATTTTATTCATCATGATTTTAAATCTTTCTATTCCTGACTAGTATTTCTCCAGCAATTTCACATATAGTTGCAAAAATCAAACACCCAATATGTCAGCAAGGTCATCACTGAGAACAAGTGCCTCCACTACCCCGCCTCTGGTGTCTGCTGTAGGTCCAACACCATACCTGTGACTGGTTGTGATGTACCTGAACCTCTGTGACCAGATTTCCTTCAAGCACTTGTTCTCCTTGTAACCACCTCTAGCAGAGTTCTTTGACTCCCAGGTGGACAGGATGAATGATGAGTTCAGGTTGCTGACCTTCTCAAACAGTTCCTCCTCGTCCTTGAGGTTCCATGCCTGATTGTGATACAGAGTGGACAGGTCAACATACGGAGGATCCAGGTACACAAGGTCTCCAGGTTTCACGTCTCCAAGAACATCCTTGTAGTCTGATGTACGAAACTCCCAGTCACCTTCAGAAAGCCTGTCAGCAACCCCTCTGACGCTCTCAGCAACCATCCTGATGTAGTCTGGTGTCAGCCGTTCAGGGTTCTTGCAGAACGGGGCATTGAAGCCACTCTTGCGGTTGAATCTCATGAGCCCGTTGAAGCACAGTCTGGACAGCAGCAGAAGGTCTATCGGGTCATGGTCGCTGTTAAACCTGTCCCTGATCTCGTAGTAGTAGGCACCATCTGTTGACCGAATCTTCTCATCCGTCTCAACCAGTTTCTCAGTAACCAGTTCAGGCGTCACCTTACCATTCTGGATGGACTGATAGAGCGAGATGACGTGCTGGTTAGTGTCACTCATAATCGCCTGCTTGGACACAGATGCAGTCATTGCCAGGTTCAGACCAACAACACCTGATCCCATGAACGGCTCGACCCACCTGCCAGGCACACCACTAGATGGAACAGCGCTCTTGATGAAGTTAAGTAACTTGATCTTGCCACCCATGTACTTCAGTGGCATCTTGAGGTAGGACGAGCCAGACTTGAAGCCACACGACTTTGCTCTGGATGCACTGCTGACGGGTGCTTTAATGTCAACAAGTTCGGGCTGACTACAACCATGCGTGCCAGTACTACTCATCTGTGACTTCATCTTATTTTCTACCTACTTGTCAAAACATGTTGTTAGTATGTGCTCTATCTGACAACATCTTAACAAGAGTCAGCAGTTTTGAGGTTCCGACTGGTCTGTACTGTTTCTCTATTTGTGGTAAATAGGCAAGTCAACACAAATCTTTGTTAAATCTCTGCTTGGTGGTAAACCTCTCTTCAAGTTTCTTGACATCCAGTAGATTGCAAGCGTCATCAACAAAGATGAACGGATCTATACCTCTGAAATCAGCGCCCTCTTTACTCAAGAATCTGTCAACAGCATTGACTACTGGAATAATCATATGAGAGTTGATTCCTGAAACTCCAGTAGGTACATACTGACGATGATATGCACCTGCACCCACCATCAAAAGATTCATGATTTCATAGTTGTACTTAGTAGTGACATATGTGCACATCCTTCTGACAACAGGAGTGTCATCTGTACCAGCACTCTTATAGTCACTATCAAAAACGCTCTTTCTCAACAAGTTCAGGCAGTGCTCATACACCTCTTTCAGTGAGCTGTTATTCTCGGACATATAGTCAATGATGGTACTACCACATGCTATTGTCTTCATCATTACGACAAGAGATGACATGTCATCACTATTCAGATTCTTGTAAGAGTTCTTATATCCAGCAACACTACCAGCATACCTAGAGAATCTTACATCATCCATAACAGCATCGTTCATACCGTACTTGTGTAGAATTGCTTGTAATGAAGGAAGGAGGATGGCAGCATTTATTGAGAAACATGACTCACTTCTGTAAGCATTATTCGTTTTGTCTCTAAACAGATGAAGAATATGTTTGTCAGTAGCAATAATGTCATCATATACTTGAGATGAGAACATTATTCTGACAGGATAAAATGGATCTATACTCAAGATACCGTCTTCTGTTCTGTCGCAATCACTAGTGAACCACAAGATTAATCACTCCGCTGTCTTTGAATAACTGTTGGAAGCCATGTACACAACCTTAAGCAATGTCTTCATGTCGTGAAGTTGCAAAGTATATGGGTCAACACCGCTTAAACCAAGCGCCTCAAGAACCGTCTCGTTGAAGGCATTGATTACCTCCAGAGCAAGCTCAATCCACAACTTCTCCAGTGGAACAGGTATGTATTTGTACTTAAAACCTGTACTGATACCAACTCTTCCAAGATAGGTCCTGGTGTTCTGAATGACTCTCAGGTGGAACACTTTGCTCCATGAATCACCAGACGAGTTTGCCTTCTCTATCAGAATGCTTGCTATCGCTGCAAGGTTCTTAGTGATAACCTGGTTCTTGCAACTGAACTCATACCTATTCGCAGAAAACTTCGAGTCATACTCGTGAATAATCCTGCTCATGCTCTCAAAGTAGGAATGAGATCTCGCCATGATGACAAACTCATCACTATCCACCTCTGCAAGAACACACTTCAGTGCCGCAAAATATAGAAGCACCACGTCATATGCAGCATAGTTGGTTTTTCTTCCAGTAGTGAAGAGATAGTTCAAATCTGTATAGTCATTATGATCCATGACTTTCTCACAAAGGTCATATGGAAAAACTTCCAGTAAGGTATCCAATATGTACTTTTGCTCTGAGTTTCTTAAGTCTCCTATGAGAGACAACTCTTCAGTCTGATCTGAATTATCAATTTTGTCAGCATAAGATTCTGTTTCAGAGGTTCCATTCCTATCAATAGGATTCTTACCAAGTATCTTGTGAAGAAATGACCTGGAAGAACTCAGCAACCTATCAAGAATACTCATTTATGAACCACTTTCTAGTGAAGGAACATCGAAACCAATCACGCCCTTGACTCCTGACTCATGAATCTTGTTCATCATGCAACCGGTCAGAAAAGCAAAGACCATAGACATCATCTTGAAGTTGTCAAGGTATGACTCTTTTTCATCAACCCTCTTCGTACTGATACACATGTGATCCATGATAACGCCGATAAAAAACTCTATAAGGTGACTCATCTCACTCAGCATATCCTCAATAACTGAATAACCATGTTGCACCGGAATACATGTGTACATTGAGAGTTTGACGTCATCAAAAATCCTATCCCCATTATTCAAACCGATTCTATTAAATACAGTTCCACTATATCCCTTCTTTATTCTTGCAAGAATCCTTTTCACGAGATCATGTCTCATTGACTTGGCCGAGTCAATCAAGTCAAGAAACTCAATAGTACTAAGCAACATCTCTACAGGAATACAATACGCCTGATTAATAGATCCACTTTCATCAGACATCAAGTCCCTGTAAAGACTGAAATCATCTAATACAACTTGCATCCCATTCTCTGTTGCCAGGTACCTCAAGTAACCTACAAGGATCATAAAAATCACGTTCAGGTTATATCTTGTACCGTATGAAGCATCCCAAATATAATTATACAACACAGAAGAACTTCTTAGCCTGTCATTTTTGTCTTGCTGCCCTAAATTAATAGACAGAATCTGTTCTGCTGTATTCACAATGACGCAAAACGGAACAAAATCTGGAACATAATTCTCAGAAATTCTTGACACATTTAGCAACTCAAGAAGAATTTCCTTGTCAACATTTCCAGCAATAGAAGCAATCTGCCTCAATCTATATAAAGGAAACATACACCCATCACGATAAGCGTAAGAGGAAATAACGTCATACATTATCTCTAATGACTGAATTGGGTATATCATGTTATTCCTATTGTCACACACAAGAACATATATGATTGACAACATGCTTTCTACAAAATAAGAGAATGAAGGCTTAACAGGATCCTTGACCAGTTCTCTCACTGACTCAATGTCTTGACTCAATTCAGAAAACGACTTGTATGAAATCTTGTTGTATATAACAGAAACAAGAGTCATAACAGCAATGTCATCATCCAGGTCAATTTTCTCTGAGGCGTCCAATGTAATAGAGAGAAACGATTTTTCTGTGATACAAGGAGTTTCTTTGAAGATCTCCATTGTGCTGTTTTCTGACTTGACCATTGAAGTGGCCTTTTGCAGCAATCTCACAATTGGTAATAAAGAAACAGTATACTCATTGTTCTTCAATAGAATTTCATGCTTGACATCCAGCAAGACTCGCAGAACAAAAACAAGAATCTTGTCATTACCTTTGTGTTTGTGTGTCTCAATTTCTATCAGAGTGGACTTGTTGTCAAAGGCAACAACAGATCTCATGCGCGCTGATGACTCAAACGCTTCAGGAAGGTCACACTGATACAGATTCTGATCAGAACTAACCTCCACCCACGTCAGATCTGGTCCATCCTGCTCATCAACTGCCATAAAATCTCCTACCATTCTGATGACATTGTTCACACCCACCAAAGCACAAACAACTCATACTCTTCCTTCATGATACCACTACAACCAAGAGATTTCAAGGTAATGTGCCGCTATCTGTACCTCAGTTTCTCTCACCACACCTGCTAGTAGTGCAAGCAGAAAACAACCCAGCATAGTTGACTTCACTTGCTATCTCAGGTACACTTGCATCAAAGTGTTGTCATATAGCGAACGCAAGAGAGCAAGTTTCAGGAGGTTCAGGATGATCAACCATACTGACGAACCACTAGGATCCTTCCCTGTGCGCCATGTCACCAAGCAGATTCTTGGCCTTGACCTGTTGTTGAACCCCGTTGTCACCTACAGTAATGACAACTCTGTGGACATTACCTTCAAGAGCGATGGATTTGACTTCAGCATCATCATACTTCCCTATGAAGGTTATGAGGACCGACACTTCCCTGTCAAACTGGACGAGAGGGTGTTCAAGGGCCAGAAGGTGGATCCATGGTACAACGATGAGTACAACTGCTTCCTGATGCGTGCTGAGGCTGATGGACGACTGGAGCACAACTACCTAATGCAGATTGCACACTGGCTCAGAAGTGCTGACATCATTACTGAGTCAGCACTGAAGCAAATCGAGCACGAGAAGTACTGAACATCTACAAGCCAAGTTCAGCAAGACTAAAAAACACAACGCACTAGATAGGAGAATACAAGAATGTGCATCAAGAGTATGGCATATGGGCGACTAAAGTACACAGGTAGTTACGCATATCTTCAAGAGGTATGCGAAGAGTTCAACCACTACATGAGTGAGTTCATTGGTGACTCTGGATCGAACTTTGTTGAGGTTGATTTTACTGAGGATGAAAAGAACTTTTATCCTGTTATCAATTTCAAGATTCTCAGCGATGGTGCAGAGATCCAGGAAATCAAGAGCGACATCGAAATTCATCTCATCAACATCATCAAGAACAAGAAAATCAAGAACATAGCAGGACACCTAATCTACATGTCTTTTGACAAAGAGAAGCCATTCCCAAATGTTGAGTGTTTGGGTGTCAACAACTATACTGACGATGAAGTCAGTTACGTCACAGACGCCGAGATCGACGAGAATGATGGAACTGTTGCCAGCGATCATTTCTGACAACCAACACTACTCATTCAACAACTAGTCAAACAGAAAAAACAGAGTGCTGGCATCTTATTTTTTATGCCAGCACTCTGTTCTCGTCTTCATTTAGAGCGCTTCCGCTATCTGACGCATCCTGCTCTCATAATCATCATCAAACCGACTCTTGATGTCGTCAACCTGCATCTTGATCCCATAGCGCCTGAACGTATCATGCACACTCAGAATCGACTCGTCACTTAGCAACCCGTCTTTTGTGCCAAACAGGAATGATACCTTATTAACAGATGGATACATGTTTGCAAAGATGCTGACCTGATTGCTCTCAACACCATTTGTCACAACAATCTTGGCGTTGACATCATCCTTCTTGTAGTTGATGGTAATTCTGTCACTACCACCACACTGAGTTGTTGATTTCAGAGAAGCCGCCAACTGGGCCGCAACCATGGCAATAACTCCGGGAGAACTCACTCTCAGGTAATCCGGCAAACGACCAGTAAGATCGTAAACCTCCTGAATAATGTCGCCAATCTGAGCAATCGAGAGCAACCCTTTACTATCTGGATACCAGTAGGCACACTTGTTCTGTCTTCCCTTAATGAACCACGTCCCAGATCCAGTACTGCTGCTGGCAGATCTCGCCACCAACTTAATCTTCACGCTAGGTTTGTTATAAGAATTCTGCGAACCTGCTGCCAGAACCTCAATCACAATCTTCTCCGAGCGCTCACCCCAGGTGATTCGAGCACTGCCAAACAGGCCATAACTACTGACCTCAATGTCAGATCCCCGCTCTCCAGAAGTTCCTCTGAGCATCGCAGCAATCTGTTGAGCAATCGCATCCTCTACAAGCATACCTGGCCTCGTTCCTAGTTGTTCAGTACACGCACAAACTAGTATGAACTATAGCACAAGAGCCACACACCAAGCAACGCCGCACTCCTACCTAGATCTATAGAGTCATATGGTGTAAAATTGGGTTTAGTGATAAATCAAGTACAAATTCATTAGGTATGCCAATAAGATAGAGGCATCAATAGACGCCCAGTGTGCTCAATCTCATTGGTTTCAGATCGTACTCACTGCTTGATTCCATCTGTTCATTCTGGTACTATGTCAAACCCAAGCAAGTACAAACCTGCACAAACTCAGAGACCGGGAGCACTTAACGATCTTCAACACTTACGATGACAACACAAGTCATGACATCTATCTGACTGAACTTCTCAACGTCGCTTTTGAGTATGAGAGCATTGTCGAGATTGAGCACACTGGCACAGAGGTGTACACCTGGAGCAGTCGAAGTGTTAACGGACTGAAGGCAAAGATTGACAGAGTTGGTCCACAGGCATCCTGTAGTCGTGAAGTCAATGGTGTTCACCTAAGCACATTCTGGTATGACTTCTATATGTCTGACGATGGCACTAAGTCATTTGGACGTATCTCTGATGCTTATGTCTCTCTTGGCGAGGGAGTACGTCTTGTTGTCGAGGAGATGAAGATCTTGGAACATCTGGCACTCTACCTGACACAGATCAACAACCATGGATTCAGTGTCAAGAGTATGCAAGAAGGACCAGAAATCCTCAACCTGGAATCTGACGCAGATGGATGGATTGAGTTCAATACTTCATTCACAGAGGACGAAGAAAGCAACAACTCCTACATTAAATTAGATTTCAGAGGAAACGAGCAGAAGGCCAGGGAGATTCTTGCAGGTGCATTTGGGTCTACATATGCATCTGACAAATAGAAATCTTGCTTGTTCTTAGATGATAATAGAAATCACCCTGAGACTATTGGTTGTGATCTCAGGGTGGTTTCTTTGCGTAGATGACATACTTGTGTCAATATGTCAGATCATCTTGACAAACAGATCTGGCCGCTCTTCCTCATGGGTGTCAACCATGACATAGAACTCCATGACTGGCGCTCCATTGTCATCAATCGCCTCAAGTACTATACGCGCAGAGGTATTACCAAAGAACGAGTTGTATCTCGAATCCTGATTAACGATTCTGACATCATGCACTTGAGCACTCTTGAAGAGTTTGTAGTAACTGACCCAGATGTCATTTCTGTCATCAGTAACCGACTTGTTGTCACTAATAGTGAGCATCTTAGATTTGCCAAGGTAATCAGTAAGATCGACCTTAACACTGCTCTCATTATGACTGACACTGTTGACAACACTTCCTGCAAGTGACTCAGCAATGCGCTTGATGTCCTTGTCGTGACTGGAGAAAAGAAGAGAACACTCATTGCTGTTTTTAACATCAACGTCATAGATTTTTGACTCATCATGATAAAAAGTAATCTCAAAATCCTTGTCAACACCAAAAGCCTTAATGGAGATAGTGTCGATCTTGTCATCAGAGATTAAACTAACAGATTCAATAACAAGATTCTCCAGTCCTCGCATCCAAGGAGCAATAGAAAATCTGGCGCCACCAACATACACCTGAGGTCCATCATACGTCTTGAGAACTATAGATGATGACTTACCTCCCTCACTGAACTCAACCTGACTGATCCTAAAACCAGCCAGGTATTTTAGCACCTTGTGTACGTCACCTACTGTGAACTTGGAACTCATAGCATATCTCCTCTTGATAAGATGACTAACCCTTCTTTCTGATTAACAGGGTACTCTATCCCTATAAAACCGGTCAACTCCTGAATCCCATGACTTACATAACTTTAATAGACCCAGGAGTTGACATACTTCTGCCTATGTCTACTCCAGCCTTCCTGTCACATTTGGAGGTTGTCAGATTGCAGAAGAATATGTTGACACAACAAATACTCTAGTTCGCTCGTGTAACAACCAGATTCAGTCGCTCGAAGTCATCAGTACCGTTAGAGATGCAGGCAAGACGAAACTCTGCTACTGGTTCATTGTTCTTGTCCACTGCCTCAACGACAGCAACTCCGTTCACGGACTTTGGAAAACCAAGCCCACCAGTAGTCCAGGACGACTGGCTGATAATGCTCACGTCATGAATCATCACGCCCTTCTGAAACACCTTGTGGTACTGAGTCCACGTGTTCTTGACAATCTCCTCGTTCGGGTGCTCAACGTCTCGGATGATGACAGTTCCATGGTTCCCAGAAGTGTCAGATGTCTGCAGGCAAATCCGGTCATCACCTCGTGATTCCTTGACGATGCTGTGCCCAATAAGCGCCTCAGCAATACCCTGAATGTCCTTGTCAAAATGAGAGAACACCCTTGGTGCAGAACACACAGGATCAACCCAATCAACCTTAATTCTATGCTCTGTGCCTGACTTGAAGTCCACGTTCAGCAAAGAGGCGATGCTGGTGGTCTTCAGGTCAATCCTGCTAGTGCCCTCAACATGGTAGACATCCTCCACTACGTAGCCTTCGATCATCTTCTTGAAGTTCTCAGACATCTGAATAGGCCAGTAAGTGGATACGTAGAGATAGTATCCTGATGTCGTCCTGAACTGAAGGTTGTACGTACCTCCAGGACCCTCAGAAACATCAACCCTGTCAATACGCTTACCAACAAGGTTCTTGAACTCGTTGTGAACAAAAGGCATACCCTGTGCTGTCATAATTCTTCCTAGTGGTCGATCTGTTGTTTTTCCTAGCATACACTACCTTGCATGGCGATTTATTTCCAGTATGATCTCAGTGAATCACAACACATTTATTGTTATCATCTCTCTTAGAGAACTATGAGGAGTATCACATGATCACAGGCGAAAAATCAATAGACAGGTTAAATAGCGCGTCCATCCAGCAGGGAGGTGGCAGCACTCAACCTTTCTTACATCTATACAACTCAATGACTCAGAAAGTCGAGCCGATTGTTCCCACCATCACACCTGGATCTGTGTCAATCTATCTCTGCGGAGCAACAGTTCAAGGATCTCCTCATATTGGGCACATGCGCTCATCGCTGGTGTTTGACGTGATGAGGCGATGGCTGGAGCATAGTGGTACTGAGGTACGTCTCATCAGGAACGTTACTGACATTGATGACAAGATTCTGGCAAAATCATCTGAAGCAGGACTGCCTTGGTGGCAATGGGCACAAGTACATGAACGAGAGTTCACTAAAGCATATGAGTCACTAGGCATTGCCCCACCAACGTATGAACCACGAGCAACAGGGCAGATCCCAGAGATGATTGATCTGGTGCAGAAGTTGATTGACAAAGGTCATGCGTATGTAAGCAGATCTGGTAGCGTATATTTTGACGTGTCATCATTTCCAGAGTACGGACAACTGACACATCAAGGAAATGCTACTGCAAATGACGAAAGTGAAAATCAGGTCAATCAAGATGATTCCTGCTCTTCAGACACCTTAGAGGATAAACGTAGTCCAAGAGATTTTGCTCTGTGGAAGGCTGCTAAACTGGAAGAGACAAAGGATGCTTCATGGGACTCTCCTTGGAGTCGTGGTCGGCCAGGATGGCACTTGGAGTGCTCTGCTATGGCACACAGGTACCTTGGGAACACGTTTGACATCCATGGTGGCGGAATCGATCTTCGTTTTCCTCATCATGAGAACGAGTTGGCTCAATCATGTGCTGCTGGCTATGAATCTGCTAGACATTGGGTCCACAACGCCTGGGTGACCATCAAGGGCGAGAAGATGAGCAAGTCGCTGGGAAACTCCCTCTTTGTGTCAGATCTTGTTGACAAATATGGCGCTGCTCCACTTCGCCTTGCTCTGATGTCGGTTCACTATCGCTCAGTCATTGAGTTCTCTGAAGAGATGATGAGTCAATACGTAAGAACCTGGAATCGTCTGTCATCAGCAGTTGTCAGCGCCTACAAGATCGCTGAGTCAACGATGAATAGAAATGGTCTGTCTAGTGTTTCAATAAATCCCGTGGACGCTTCATTAGACCAGATCAAATCCAGAGCACTTCCTTCTGAGTTTGTGAGTGCTCTGGACAACGATCTCAACGTACCCACTGCAATGACTGAAGTGTTCAAGTCAGTCAAGCATATAGAGAGACTGGCTGCATCACTGAACACTGAAATTATTGCAAGTGATGGTACAGAAAACTCAAGTGACAGCATTTCATCCAAGGATTCTATTAGTACTCTTGTTGATTCCGTGCTGACTCTTCGTGCAATGCTGGATGTAATCGGTCTGGATCCTCTGTCAGAACCTTGGAAACAGGATACTCTTCATCTGCTATCTGACAATCCAGCAAACAGTAAAGACAGAGAGATTCTTTCGTGTCTTATTGAGCAGATGATTGAAGAGCGTCAACAGGCACGCAAGTCAAAGAACTGGGGGCTTGCTGACAGAATCAGGAGCAATCTTGCTGAATCTGGAATCATGATTGAGGACACCCCGAGTGGAACCAGATGGAAGATTGCTGAGTAGTTTCTCATCTTTCTGTGTTCTTGTGCACTAAGTACCTACACAACAAGATAGAGTGCAACCAACTCCTGCTAACAGATTACCATAAAAGTAAATCAGCAGTTAGCAGGAGTTGGTTGTAGTGTGTTCTGATTAGTTCCTGGCAGATCGACGAGCGTTCTCAGGAACCTTGTCGCCTGACAAAACCTCCCAAATGTCCATCAACTCATCAAGAGTAATGACCATCTTTTCAGACATTGCAAACGCCTGACGGATGAAATCAGGATGCTGCAACACCATCTTCACCATGGGATCAACCTGATCCTCATTCACCTCAATGGTGGCAATGCCTTCAGGCGCTTCACCATGGAACTGAGAGGCGTTGAACATGCCTGGACCAGCGATGTAAACCTTCTTGCTCTTGCGAGCGCGACTAGAAGATGTAGAATTACCTCCTACAGTGAAATGAATGCCAGAGGGTCTTGAATCAGAGGTGGAATCCTTACTGCTGTTCCTGGTTCCAGCCTTGTTGACAAAAGTGTTCGACTCATCATCACCCTGTTTCTCATCATCCCACAGATTATCCTTGTCAAGAACAGAGTTCACGTTGACGGCATTGTAAGCACTACGCTTAAAAGAGTTACCTCGGTTGCTGTCATTCTGTAGGCGATTGTAGAGTTCATGAGCACGATTGGGTCGAAACGATGACACAATTACAGCAATGAAAGCGCCTGCAATGATACCAAGCACAAGCGCAGAGATGTAGAACAACATGACTCACTCCTTTATCTGGTTTTGAGTTGTTCTGTGTAATCAGCAACCAAAATACACCATACAGATGCCATCAGCCAAGTCGTTCTCTTGTGATTTATGTCTTATGGTGTTGTGGCACATCTCACTCTACTTACCCTTGAGTACGCATCCAAGCATAATGTACTCTCGTTGCAGGCAGAATGTATGCATCAGAAGCAACCAACAAGGAGGTATTACTCATGAGTCATGTAAAGCCAGAAATCTCTGAATTCATCAAGCACCGCTGGTCAAAAGGTGGATCCTACAACCAGAACAGCGATGTTTCTGAACTTCCAGAACTCCCACATAGCATGACTCAGACACTACTTAGGTCTGGCCTGTGCTCATCTGTTGACACAAAACGACAAGGTTTTGTCATGCCTTTCTGGTCTGTTGCAGGTAAGGTAGATAATCGAGATCTTGGAATGTTGTTTGACATTGAACACAGCAAGATTGTTGTTGACGGATTCAGATTCAAGTCATCTAGAATCAATAATGACATCAGATGCTACGCCACTACACTTGTATGGTGTGGATATGGCGCTTCTCCTGTGCCCATTACTGCACATACAAGCCAGATTGACTGCCATCTAAGCACAGAAAGCATCAGCACTCTTACTCTGAAGAGCCTGATGAAACTGGCAATTCAATCATATGTGATGCAGGTTGCTTACAACTCACGCTCTTCCTGGAACAACGCCTGGTCCAAGACTCCAGACGAAACAATGAGGAGTAGATTTGTTCTGTCGCTTAATCGTACAACAAACGAGACCACTAATCAGAAAATAGTCCTTAATACCGACTTAAAGAATGTTATAGACAATGACAGAATCACCAAGAGTATTCTCTCTGTGTCGCTGACTAGCCTAAGGTATGATGCAATGGATGACATGCGTCAACTTGCACTCGAAATCATAACACCCCTACAGGATGCTGGTTATGAAGTCAACATTACAACGCACGAAGGTAATACTGTTGTCAATGAACAGGGATATGCTCAGGTACTTGAAATCAGTATTGACGTAACTGATGACATTACCCTCTCTTCACAATCCAGGATCAGTGAGTGCAGGTTCTTGCGTACTCTTGAGTCGGTTCTTCGTAAAACCACTCCAAGCACTCGTAAACCCTTGTATCTTCTTGACGAGCAGAGAGAACTCACCGCTCTGGAGAGAATCGCCAGCAGTGACGATAGGATCTCTCAAGAGTACTACAAACAGACGATGAATCTTGCCGAGAAGACAATTTATGCTTCCACTGGTCATCAGCACAAGTAGCATCATCTACTAAAAACTAATAAACAAGAAAGCAACTTATAATGAGCATTAACAGGAACAAGCGGATTCTACGTCATCTGCGGCTTGAGTCGTTTCATAATTCCTATTATCCCACTTACGACCATGTACGTCCATTCTTTGGTCCGTCTTGGAAGCAGGTTTTTCGGTCTCCTGCAACCAAGTCACTGGCAAAAGAGTACTTGATGGTATACACAGAGCAGTTTGTTTTTTGGAAGAGGTGCGATCTCAATCACTACCCGTGGTTCAGGCAGGCCGTCTATAAGATTGATGAAATCTATATGGATGTCCACAAAATTGCAAACAACGATGATGTCGCCTGGCTGCTAGACGGACTAAGTAAGCAGAACCAGAACCATGATATCATTGATGCTGTGAATAAGGTGCTGGTTGATCGTCTTAATCAGTCAATTCTTGAGACAAGACGCCTCTTTGACGAAGCGGTTAGCAAGGATCATGATCTTCAAGAGTACAGAGAGAACCTGAGCAATAGATCTCGTGTATCTCGACTTGAGGAAATTGTTAAAGAGAGTGGGGTTGAGATTCCTGATTCACCCTCAGAATTCACACAAATCACTGTGTCTGAACCAGAAGATATGAGCGATCTCATTAAGGTTGGTCGTTATGTTCGTCCATCATTTTTTGTCCAGTTGATTACTGAGGAATGCCATATCGAAACTCATGATAAGTACTCCACAAATCATGAGAAGAAGCATAACGAATGGGCTTCTAACAGGCTGAAACCAGAAATTGCTGAAAAAAGAAGGAACATTTATCGTAATGACGAAAAAATAAAAGATCTTCAAGTTGAGATAAAACAAGTAGGGTGCATTACACCTGAAATCACTAGAAATCTCAATAACAAAGAAGAATTTTCATCATTCCTTAAAGATGAGGGGGTACGTCTGTATGCAGAAATTCAACATCTCCAGGAGATAAACAAATCTCTTCAAGAGGAGATCAACGAGATGGAGAGCAAACTCTTCTAGAGTAACATACAACACTCTCATAGAGCGATCCTTTGATGTGACGCTCTCCTGAGACCCATCTATAGAGTCATATGGTGTAGCAGATCCGTTTTTGCACCATATGACTCTATAGATCTTGTAGACAGGTTTCGGGTAAGGGCGTTCTCTCTGTGTTGCAGACTATCGCTCAACCCTTCCCGCCTGTTGGGTAGATGAGGTTGTTCATGCCTCTTGTGATGTCTCCGCCCTGTGCTTAACGGTCGCCTGGTCATCTTGTAGTGCAGAGAGACCTTGCTTCCAATCTCCCTGTGCCATTGCTCTACAACTATGGCACACAACACACTTACATGATTTGACATCACCTGTGCACTGCCCTAACTTAGTCTTCAGAGAAACAAACACATGCCAGTCTGCACATGTCTGGCAGTACAACTTGAAAGGACTTCGTACAATGACTAACCCTGCTTCTGACATCATGTTCTCAGAGAACGGACTTAATGTCATCATGACTGCTCAGATTGGTGCAGAGACTGCTGAGACCTTCCGGGACGAGGCGTCCTTCTATGAGGATGAGATCAATGAGGTGTTCTCTCAGTACGCGGACGAGAAGGGTCTCGCATTCGACCGACTAATGCGTCTGTCTGACACGGAGATCAATCAGGCCATTATGCATACTCGCAAGACCTACTCCTATGCCAACCTTGGTAGGATGATTGACCTGCTACTGGATTCTGACGAGCGAAACCTCTATGACAGGATTGCGTCTGGTGCCCTTGACGACGATGAGATGATGTGACATACTTCTCTCTGTGATTGCTAATAGTCAGTTACATGTGTTCATCTGATGCCTGTTCCGTCTAATGGGGTTGCCTTGAGGACAGAATAGGCGCGTTGAGCACATCAGGAGTGTCATAGAGAGGACAGATTGTTGTCAGCAAGACCTGATAGCACGACAGCAGATGAAGTCGCCAGAGAGCGCTACAGGGAGTGCTGTGAAAAAGCAGCACTGATTGCATCTGATGTTGCGTGCCTTGTTGCTGAGATCATTGAGAGCCCGCACATTACTCAGGTCTTTGCAAGTGAGACGAAATCTATCTATCATGTAGAGCACTCTTCTTTAACAGGTAGATTCATCATACACGCTGGTGTTGTGCAGGGGTATATGAGGGAGTCATCTGAGCACCCAGGAGTAGTCGCTCGCTCGTACTATCCTCAAGTTAGTGTGTTTGCTCAGTACTCAAACTGCTTGAAGTACATGACAGACGGCAAGGGTTCACGTTACACCGATGTTGATTGTCAACGTATCTTCACAGAAGACAGATTCTCTCTTGAAAACAAGGATTCAGTGGATGAACTCACAAAAGAAGTCAAGCGCCACCTGATCTCATAAACAACACACAACTGGTACCACATTACAAGAACAAGAGCAAAACAATCACAGAAAGTTGAGTAAAAATGATCACAGGTGATACATGGATTAAGTGGCTCTACACAGATGGTGTTCTTGCTGTCTGTCCTGTTGGAGATCTTCTTTATGGAGACATGGACAAGATTCCTGGCTTTGATGACCATATGGGAGAGGTTGCAGATCTTCGTCTGGCACTCCAGAAGAACGTCATGAAGATGGCTAAGGAGAATCACTTCCCTGTTACTGAGGGCTGGATCCCGTTCATCAGGAAGGGCACACAGAAGCCTATTGACTTCATCTTTCAGGGTCTTTCTGAGAAACTGTCAGCACACCACGGTATGGATGAGACCTACTTCCTTTGGAACCTGACTAAAGGGACAAGTATCGAGTCACCGCTCAACAAGGCGTCCATGATGGCTTACAATATAACTCAGCCTCTCTTCCCTGAGACAGACAGAGACACATACCAGCAGGAGTCCAAGGATGCATTTCTGTACACCAGACGCTTAGTTGAGACAATCTGCTCTCAGGTCATCAGAATGGGCACAGATGCTGCTAGTTCAGAAGAGAACGGCAGTGCTAACAGCAGCAAGAGCAAGTACCTGGACTCCGAGGCCGCCCAGATGCTTGACAACGTTCCTGTAGTCACAGACCCTGAGGACAGCCGATTCGTCACAGGTGGTGTGTTCATCATTCCGACAGAGGATGACAAGGGTGAGATGCTGGCAATCTGGGCAGTACCTGGACCACCTGACTTCTCACCTTCGTTCGCTCCAGAAGGAACCTGCTACGGAACCACTGGTGTCATCAACTGGCGAGACATCATTACCAACCCTGATGACCAGAAGGCAGTCGAGAAGTGGATTCAGTCAAAGAATAATAACGAAGACTGAAGAAGTTAACTTGAAAGGCAAGCATTATGAAAACAATCAGTAGCACAGCAATGAAATGTCTAGGCCACTTAATAACCTGTTTAATTCTTTTGTTGTTTCTATTTTTCATGAAAATTATCGCAGAACATACACCAGGTCCTGTAATAGTTTTGATGGGAATCACTTGTATTATTGGTGTTGTCTTAGTGAAATATGAAGAGAACAGTAAAAGTAGTAATGAAGACAATAAATCTATAGATTTTCTGCTGAAGTATCTTTCAGCAAATCGTCTTCACTCATCAACCATCCACAAGGTGCTTGCCCTGGACTCACTAAATGGTGGTCCAGACAACTCTCCATCATTCTTCAAGAGTAACATCTGGTACACGATACGGAACAACCCTGGGACACGTAACTCGTTCAATCTCTACCTTTCACGGGTTGCTAAACTTGTAGAAAAGATTGGTTCCGTTTCATCTGTTCTTCCTAATGAGGTATGGAGCCAGCAGAGCAGAGATTTGGTCAGGTCTGTTGAGTACCTGGATTCCTTGTTCAAGAATGACAACATCAGTGACGTGTTCAAAAAGGACTGGAACAAGACCTTCACTCAGGCAGAGCGAGGCAAGGCGGTTGCTGTTGTCAACGACGTTCTTACTGAGCAGACAAAAACTCTGAAGGAGGTTTCAGAGGTCCTGGATAAAAGGTGCTCAGAATACAGAAACGCTCGTCAGTCAGAGGTGAGTCGAAACCTGGATGCTCTTAGGGCTGAGTACATGAAGGGTACTCTGGTTGAGAGCAGGATTGCCAGCAAGCAGGATGATCGCCATGTTGATGACACTACAGGTAACAACAACATCTCTGGTATCTCTGATGTTTGGGAGTGAATAAAGGCTCGAGGCGACTACTCCGCTCTGATACATCATGTGCCTGGTGTCACTACTTCCTATCATCTGCTATGTTGACTCTGATGGCAAAACATGTGTACAATGTCCTCTGATCCCTGAGGAGGATACAGACGCCTCCTTGACTAGAAGCCGTAGGAGGCATGAAGAAAAATGAGCAGCAAGTACAATGGACCACGTAACGACATGACGTGTGTCTCAGATCTTGTATACGATCTGCTTGGTGACACACTGTTCACAATGAACCAGGCCATCAAAGATGTTGAGGTTCCTGTCCTTGAGGACGGGAGTAAGGATCCTGAGATCTGGGACAAGTTGAGTGTCCTGTGCCAGGAGAGCAAGTTCCTTCGTGAGAGCCTGACGGGTGTCGCTATCGGTCTGGTTGCTGACAAGGAGAGCGGTCTGTGGCGCAATCACATGCGAGGAGTTGCCATTGTGCTTCTCTCCGTGATGCTGAATGGTACAGCCAATGCTCGTGCCGCCAGCAAGACAAAGCGTCATCACTGGCTGCCTTGCTCCCTGATGAGTCGTTTTGAGGACAAGAGCACGCTGTACGTGAATCCTGCTCTTCCAGTGGCGATGGTTGTAGGCGGCATCACTATTCAGGCTCGTATTCCATTCAGTGAGTTCGTTCTTGAAGAAGGTGTTTCTCCTGAGGAGTGGTGCTACAGCGACGTAACTGAGTCCACCTTCTCGTCACTGGAGTACCTGTTCTCACAGGCCACCAAGGATGGCACAAGCGCAGCCTCTATGAGCGACTTCGATAAGTGTGCTCTTGGTGCTTTCTCCATCGCTCAGGAGGTGCGTCGTCCAAACGAGAACGGAGAGTTCAACAACGGACACCACACCAGTATGCTTCAGGCAGTTCTCGACCATGCTGATGCCTATGGTGCTGACCTGTTTATCCAGCCTGTAGGATCACCCTGCCTGCTGAGCCTCAATCCGTTCAGCAGCACACGAGTCCATTCCTCTGACTCACCTGACAGCATGTTTGATGGTACAGTCTCGGTAGTCACTCCTAACACTGTTGTGTGCCTGTCAGCACGTCAGACTACACTGGAGGACATTGCTGAGGTCTGCAACAACCTTGTGTTCTCTGAGTACGAGGGCAGCGACAGTCAGAATTCTGGCGGTGGTTATAGTGCTGGCTTCATGAATGCACGTGTGTCATTTGGAGCAACCAGGTAACGTCGACAAGAGATCACCTGGTGTCAAAACAATGACCCAAGATGATTTACAGGAAGGATTTACTCAATGAAAAAGATGTCACCATTATTAATCAATTTCAGTACAGTGATGTCGATACTATCACTTCCGTCAATAATCATAGTTCCTTTGACTCTTGTTTACTTATTAGAGATCAGCAACCAACACATACAATTACTCGTTGCTGTTTTGTCTGCTACGTTGATAATTGTTCTGTTCTTCTACTTTGAAGATAAAGCAACCGATCTAGGTTATCGAGAAAGAGTTGCACTTAACTTCACTAAGAAAAGCAAGAGAACAGAGATCTTAATTGACCATGATACACATAAGTCAGTGATGTCTGTTATCAACAAAAACCATAGACTCAAGGTTTACTTTATTGACTTTGAGTTATTCATTACTGAGTTCATCAAGAACAGCGACAAGGTGTATGATGATGACAAGATTCAAGAACTTGACAACCAGGTTCGTGAATCGTATGAAACAGTTACCAACCTACTGCTTTCTGATGGAGTCAAGTCTGTCCTGAATGGTTACGCCAAGGACTTCAAGAAGGATGTCATCAATGTTGCTGCTGCACTTATTAAGAAGCACAGGGACATTGCCTACGACCTTGCTGTGGAGACACAGAATGCCATCAACGAGCGCAACGCTACTAACGAGAAGGACAAGAACAGCAAGGCTGAGCAGGAGGCTGTCAGCATCATCCAGAACCCAGATTACAAGAAACTTGTTCAGGAAGGCTGAGTAGGATGCGTTTCGGTGTTTACAGGCAAAACATTGTTGGAAATGCCTTGATGATTTCAGGTCTAATCTCTATGGCTCTAGGAATTCTGATCTTGAATGTTTTTACATCAATAGAAGATACTGGTGCTGCAATTGCTTTCTTAGGAATAATACTATCTTTCTTAGGATTGTTTGTTAACGCTGATATAGAAGAATCCTTTTCTCGTATCAATAAAAACTATCTTAAAAGCAAGAGGTTCAGGGACATCGTTAACCCTGAGGATGATAATGCTGGCGTGCTTAATCGTGGCGAAATCCTTAAAGTTGCTCGGAAGAACACAAAAGTCAAGTGTCACCTAGTTAACCTCGAGTACACCATCATTGATTACATAAAGTTCAGCGGCAGAGCGTATCGTTCTGACAGGATTGAGGAACTGGACGCTGAGGTCAGGAATCTCTACAAGGATGTTGCTCAACTGATTATGTCAGGCGGAGTGAAGCCCGTTCTTAGTGGTCGTGCAGATGCTTTCAAGAAGGACATTGTTGAACTGGTTGTGTCGCTCATTATCCAGCAGACCAAGAAGGTAGAGAAGATCATCAATGACGCCCGTTCTGTCATTGACTCAGATGGTGAGATCGCTGAGAAGGATGCCGTCTCAGTTCTTAGGGATCCCAAGTACAAGCACCTCATCAAGTAGGTAAGATTCAAGATACCTCTAGTACACAATCATCTAATAGAACACAGGAGGTTAACATGAGATTCTATAAGAAAGAGATATACCGCTTAATTTCCATATCTTTATTTAATCTATTCTTTTTTGGCAGTGTTCTGTTTGCTTTTGTTGCTGAGCGGTTAAATCTGAATGAACTTTTTGCTTTATCTAGCTCTCTTACTATGATTGCCATATCGCTAATTTTCATTATCGCTGCCACCATTTTTATATTGCTAGAAGACAGAGATAACAGCCTAATCCGCTATCTTGGCTGCACTCCTAGAAGCGACAACCTAATGTCGATCAGTGACATCAGGTACTGCGAGAGGCTGTTAATAGATGAGGACAAGGTTAGGTTCTATTTCAATGAGTTTCAGTACGCTCTAGCAACATACCTTAAAGTGAGTGATAGAGCATACCAGAACAACACCGAGGAAAGAGTCGAGCAGGACCAGACTGCTGGCAAGATTTGTGACAAGGTTGTTGGCTTCCTTCGCTCTCCAGGATCAGTTGCCTTCTTTGAGAAGAACCAGGCAAAATCACTAAGAAAGGAAGTTGTCAGCACTGCCACTAGTCTGCTCACTGCTCAGACAGAAGCCATTCAAGAACTCACCAGACAAGCAGAGTACTACCATAAGCACACCATTGTTCTTAGTGACGACAACAACAAAAAGAAGCCGAAAGAGAACCTTTCTTGCAGCGAGAAGAATGTTGTTGAAATGCTTTGCGAGTACGGGGATTATCACTACTAGAAATATTCTTTACTTTGAAAGAACAGGAAAGATAAATTGAACGTAATAACAAGTAGGCGCAAAAATTTCTACCTATCTGTACTATATTTTGTAGTATTTATTGCTATGTTGTCTATAGTGTTCATAATATTTGATCATGGTTATCCACGCACATCATTCCTGGTAATGATCATCTCGGGTCCATTCCTTTACATGTCTTTAGATCATGGATATGATTTCTTTGAAAACAGAAGCGATTTTACATACTATTTTCGTAACAAGAAAAAGACTGAAAATTTGGTAAAATGGCTTGATGATACTGACTACAGAATTCACACATGTGGCAAAGATCGTTGTCATCACATGTATTTTTCTGATCTATGTCTACCAAACAAGAAGTCAAAGACTCTGTACTTCTCTGTTCTTGAATACTCAGATGTCGTTCATGAGTATTTAGACAATGTTAATCGTGTTAACTCTGATGACAACACCACTCATAGTCTCATTAGTGAGTTTGAACCTCAGTTGATGATTTCATATGAAAAAATCGTCAGTCTTTTTAGTGATCCTGGAATCAGGAACGTACTAAAGAAGAACGAAGCCGCTTATCTCTTTGATGATGTTGTCAATACGCTGAAAAACACCTTGAAGCAGGAGATAGCAGATCTCTATCCTCATGTCCAGAAGATTCAGAGTTCTAGGATTGAGTTTAACCAAGCGAAGAATAAGGCAATCTGGGAAGAAGAAAAACTCAAGCAAAAGATTGCTGAGGAAGAAGAGCGCGCCACCCAGGAGGAGAGAGATCAGAAGACAGGCGTTCATGTGCTTCAAGTTCTAAACAAGATACATCAAGAACAGAATCCACACATCTAAAAAACAACACTTCATCAACTCATTAAGAACTGGAGCAACACATGACATCAGTCAGTAACCCTACTGTCATTTTGAAGACATCCACCGACCACATCAGGAACGACCTATATCCACTGATGCTGAACGCTAAGAGGAATGGGGATCTGTCCACTGCTCTCATGGCTGCCAACATGATTGAGAGCCGCCTGGAGGCTATAAACAACCTCAGCAGGTATCATGGAGTAGACGCTGAACTCAGGGTCCTTCTCAGGCACGTACAGGCCATCAAGAAGGGGCTCAGCCGTGAACGAGGGATGGTTGAGAGAGTTGTCACCTCAACCGCCAGAGGTGTTGGCAAGGCCGCCAAGAACCGCCTCAGTCGTCTAAGAACCGAGATGGCTTCTGCTGGTCAGGAGAACCACAGCAACCAGTAGCAGCAACACATGGAACAAGGCGGTTGTGTCCTCCTCGCTGATTTTGCGAGAATTGTGAACACAATCGCCTTGTTTTTGTGTCTCTCTTAGATGCGATCTGGATTCAGTATCTCACCACCACAGATGAGGAAACACTACCTTCAGAATGTCCATCATCAGGTCATTAAGAGCACTACTGTACCAGGTGACAACCGACCAGTCACGCTCAGACATACTGACGGCTGGTCTGAGAACAAAATTGCTTGATGCATCCAAGTCCTCAGCATTATTGTCGTCAGAGTCACTATCTGAATTCACAACAGACTCAAGTGGAACAAGAGTGCTGGATGTGTCGTCGTCTTCAGGCTCATCATCCTTGCAGATCAGGTTCTCGTCTACCAGGAACGAGCGAATCATCTCGGCAAGAATGCGCATCCAGAACGACTTTGGACGAGAAATGGAGTCAATCGTCACTAGACGTATAGGCTCAGTCTTCTCTACCTTGCCTTCATGAGCAACCAAGGTGCCATCAATGTCCAAATTACTCAGACAGTCAGGAATGAATACAATCAGGCGTTCAAACAGGTGGGCCAGTACTGTCGCATCAAGATTCCATGTCTCTCTGACATCAAACCCATTGGCAGCCATCTGCTCAGTGAACTCTTCCTGCCTGTCCTCAGAGTATGACTCCTTGTCCTTGTGATAGAACATCTCAATGCCATACATGGAGAGAATACTGTGACCAGGATTCTCATTCTCCAGACGTGCCGCTAGATGGCTGTCAGCAGGTGTTGGCAAGTTCTGCGCCTCGTCCAGCGTGAACCCTTCAATCCACTCGTCAATCATATAGCGAACCTTCAGGTACTCAGGATTGCTCAGACGCTCTGGAAAGTAACCAATCACACGATCTCCAGACATCTCGCTGCTACCTACAGTGTCCTTGCTGATACCATTATGATTCACGCTCTGAGAATCCATGTGCTACCTCCTGAAAATACCTACAGAATAGAAAGGTTGTGATCTATCTTGCTGACTTATGAGCAATACATCACAACCTTTGATCACTCTGTCTACTCTACTCTAACTGTCAATCATACCTGTTGAATCACAAGGATGTCAACGATTAGTTTGTCAACAAAAACAGGACAAGCGGGCGAGCAATCAGATCCTTTGCGCAAGAATCTCTGACAGACGACTCAGAGACTCCTGCACGTCATCCTCAATCCTGAACAGTGCTGCAACTGGACTCTCACCAGTCTTCCTAACCAGAACACCTACTCCATTGAGAGTGTGACCAGCACGTGAGTACATAATCTGTGCGCTCAGATCTGCTGCTGGCTTCTCCTGGCTGTCAGTGCTCTTAGTGCCAGCATGACCGCTCTTTGAAGACTTGACGAAGAAGCCGGTTGACATAGACTTGAATCCTTGTGCTCTAAGGATGTCTTCAGCGCCTTCAAGAAACAGTCTATACTGCTCAAGATCCTCAATCCTGACTCGAGCCATCTTACGAATGGATCCAATCAGTGAGGTTCTTGACTGACTAAGAGGTACTACATGAAGTTCCACTTCTCTCTCTCCTTGTTTATCGTGGAGTATTCTTGTATTACCCACATGGTAGCACGTTTACCAGACCTTTACAACCAATACCAACACATTTACTTGTCGTGCAACCGTTTTTTAGCATGTTTGTGCTGGTAGAGATTTTATAAGGATTTGTCAAGCAGTAATCATACTGACATATGTCAACACATCAACTACTTGAAGTGAGGTATTGCACATCAGAGATCAGAGGAGAGCAGTCCAGCCGTCTCCTGCGTTATTGAGTTAGATGGTCAGTGATGACACCTTGACTGAACTCGCCTCTCCAACAGCCTTTGTGGCCTCAGTAAGGCTCTGGAATACTCCACCAGACTTGCGTGCCTGGAATAGAGGAGCAGGCACATCAGTCACATAGACGTTCTTGTGACCCTTGACTCCCTTAAAGCCGCGAACAGACAGCACGCGACCAACAGAGACACCATCACGCATAACAGTGTACTCACGAGTCCCCTTGCCGTTTCCTTCCGTCTTGATGGCAGTCACAGTAGAACCATCAGCAAGATCAAACGAGCGAATCATCTCGTTTCCTTTCTTTTGCCCATTACAGGCGGTTGTTGTAGTGACGTGTATATGTTTCAGAACTACAAGCACTCCATCCCTGACACAACAGTCTAGGCACTTCTGAGTTCTAGGTGCATACACACTCTTGACCTTGCAATCATCCCATCACAACTTCATTCAGTCAACCTGTAAACTTATGAAACATGTCACATCTTATGAGATTCTGCAAGAAGAAAACGAGCGTATTATAAAATGTGTCAGGATTCACCTTTTATCAACTTTCATCCATCATCAGCAAGCACTACAATAGAGGAATCAAGGATGAATAGATCTGACACATATACTCATAAACGTGTGTTAGATCCCAGAGATTGACCAAAAAGGAGCGGTCATGGCAGCAAACACAGATCAGGTGAGACACTTCACTGAAGACGAGATTATTGACCTGGTTTATGATGACTCAGAAATTGGCGAACTCATCTGGAAGAGTGAGCCAGACATTGATCGTTGGCGCTCATACTACTTTGGTGTTGTCAAGATGCATGATGACAACAGGTTCTACCGAATCTGGTGGGCCGAAGGCAATACAGAGGACTGCGATCCTGAATTCGAGGATCAGGACGCTAAGGAGGTTGTTCCTGTCACTGCCATTCATATCAAGACTGACTACATTCCTGTTGTTGACTTGAGCGACGGCACGGATGCTGACAGCAATGTGTTTCTGTCTGTCCCCAGCGAAGACCCAAGCGCTGACGAACTTCTGAAGTGGAAGGCGTCTTTGGAGTCGGCTCTGAATCTGGTCAACTCTCAGATTTCCTGAAAAGTACATCCTAACGGAAGACCTTTAAAGCAAGGAGAGAAAAATTATGAGCAACACCTGCGACTCTTTTATCCGTGAGACATACACAACTGACGGAACACTCCACATCATTCGGTACGCCTCATCTGGAAGCCACACCGACTTCATGCAGATTTACGATCTGGACGGCAATCGTATTCTGGAGTTTCCTCGTAGAAACATCATCTACACCAGGAATGTTGGCCCCATCTCTGAACAGCCAGTGGGTTGATTACGCCAATGATCGCATCAAAAAGTACGAGTCAGCAATCATGATGAATACGATCAAGGTCATCATCCATGACGCCATCAACAACACCTCAGAGATGGTTGTTGTTGAGTACTAGCCGAACTGATTGCTGAACCTCGTACACACAAAAATCACCCAGCACTTCTTCTGTGTCATACTGTCTTGATTAGAATGAAGTGCTGGGTGATTTTATGAAACAGGACAGGATTACTTTGACGTCATTTTCTCCACGTCAATCAACATGACATCAGGATATACGTCACTGACTCTTCTGGGTATCGTGTCATCCACATTGGAGGAGATTCTGCCGAAACTACAAGTGAACCCACCTTTCTCGTTCACAATCAAGGCGCTTCCTGGGAGAATGGCACCAGTTTTAGCAAGAAACTCAGCGACACTCTGAATTCTCTCCTTACCTGAGATGAGTAGATGAGTGAAGATTACCTCATTAGCATCATTACTTCTCTCTATCTTCAAGGTGAATGAAGCAACAGGGGATCTAGGAGATATGAAGTTCTCATTAAAAATACTCCTGCTAAAGACAAGATACAACCCTGACTCATACATGCTCTCAAGTTCATACAGGTCATTTGCAGGCAATCTGTGCTTAGCAATAACAAAAGTCTTTGTAAAGAAAAGAATCTCTGAGAGTACATCTTGCGAACGAAACCTATCGTCAAACCATATCCATCTTGGGAGATTTGACGTATAGTTCTCTGAACTTGCAATCATTGAACACCTTGATACTCTGTTCTTGTTAATCTTACTGAAATCAGGATCGATAGTAATAGAGATACACCCGTTCCTGTCGCCAGCAAGAACTCACACACTAAGAAGACGACCGCCAAAGCCATCAGTGTACGCAACCATCCTGGAAATCGCCAGACAGATGACGTATCTGGCTCCAGTCATAGCGATCTCCCTGTCATCGGCAGTACTGTTTCCGCCAGCCAGCATTCGCCATGTCTGCGCTCGACCAATCTCATCGAGCACTTCAAGAACATCAAGATCCTGATCCTGCTCATAGTGAATGGCGTCATACAGGCACTCGTTGTACAGAGTGCTGACATCCTGAGTGTGTGCTGCCATTGCTCGAACCACGTACACAATTACAGCGCCATAAAGGCCATCAGACCATGCGTCAGCAGCCGTCTGAAGAGACTTGACAACACCCTCAACCCTGACAGAAACAGGCCGAGTCCTCATCTCACTGGCGAACAGTCTAGACAGAACCACCTGAATCTCACCATCAGTCAGAGGTGACGTACCCATGCTCTCACAGCCAGCAGGAGGCCCATAGGTGTCATGCATCCAGTCAGAACATGCACGACCACCAGTAGCGCTCTGTACATCACCAGAGCCGTAGACAACAGCGTCAGCGCCTGTGCTGTCAGTGGCACTATCCTCTGTCTCCTGGATATGACCAAGAGCCTGACGAATCCTTGCAAAACTATTGAAATCCATGATGTTCAAAGGCGCAGTCATGTTTTTCTCTCCTTCATGAATCTGTTTTTAACAACTGTAATCTTCACGCATCATACCAGATTGAGACAGACCCATACACCTCAAATCAAGTTGAGTGAGTCACACTTGCACAGGTATCACACATCACAATGAAGATGTTCAACAAGTACCAGTTGTGTGACATCTTGTGTGTTGTTGTTGCATGTAACTGGTAAAAGAGTAAAATCCCTGTCCCTACATGATTACTATAGAGTCTTCTGCTCCCTCGTATCCAACCCCGTCATTTGCTCGATGGGGATGAGATGTGAACCTTGATGTCGCGTAGACGAGCAAAGCAGGAAATCTTAGATATCATAATGATAACACAGGTGAACCATTATTAAGATCAGGAGTATAGTTTCACGTATTTTGTTTCGTAATCCTCCAACGTGGGCCACCGCTCTGATACCGAAGTGAAGGCCAGGAACTTTTTGACTGGATACTGCTTCCTGCTCTGCTGGTTTTCTCGGCGTCGAGCCCAGAGGTGCAACAGGTACAGGAAGTAGCCTTCCCGCTGTAAGCCGGGGTCGTTACCACACACCATCGCCACACACCACACGATAACAATAACCTCAACATCCCACAGGTTAAATCGAGTGAACCATTCTTCTAGGCGGTCACTGCGAGCGAATGTGTGAAGGTATTCCCAGTTCGGGACGCTGGCGTTAACTGCTGCAACAATACGCTGCGGTACCGTTTGCCGTGAGCGCTGATCCGCCCTGTAAGTAATATACCCATCTTGGATAGATTGCTCTACTTCTGTGTTTTCGTGACTAATGGATGTTGCCCCATTGTTGAAGATGTCTTCTCCTGTGGCGAGCGCCCTAGTAAGAAGAAAGCAGAGTTGTGCGGATCGCTTTTCTGCCGCTGTGGCTGTGGTCACAGTCTGGTGTGAGAGATGAAGGATGAACGGGAGAGCGTCAATAATGCTAAGAACAGCCCTAGTTTTCTGATCCTGGTGGATGACATCAAAGGATAGTGCCTGCTGTACACTCTGTAAACATGTTGCCATGAGCCTTGGCGACGCTATGGTTTGGCAGTATTTCCGTGCAAAACTGAGGTTGCTTTTCACTGACCGTGTTTTAAGTGTTTTTGTATCGATCTCATGGGTAATTTCATCGAATATATTTTCCCAGGTGTCCATTACGGTATTCTCCTTCTCGGGTGCCACATGATGACCAGAGTTCGACAACATTAAATATGCTACCACAACCACTCGTGCCGCGCAAATCGGGACAGTGAGCGTATGACTACTCCTGAGGACAAATCCAAAGGATAGCCTATCTACTGCGAATACAGTAGATGTGGTTTATCCTAAGGTGTAGTCATACGCTTAATATTACAATTGCAGCCACAACCAGAATATTCGATTCAGTAACAGAAACCTTTTCATGGAAGAAAACCCATTCACAAGATTGGGGTTTTAAAGTTGCAGATTCTGATAGTTTTTACGAGATGCTCACCGAGGAGGATGCGTATAGAATTCGTGATTGGTATTCAGCGTGGTGGTGACATTCTTCTTTCAATATTCCGAAATATAAATATAGACAGCCAAAGAAGATGATGTGACTACCTGCCAGAGCAATTATGACAGGGCGCTATCTATGAGAGCGAAAAGACGCTACTGACGACAACTCAGAGATTGTTCTAAGTGTCCTTCTCTGCTCCTCTGGATACATCTTGTAAGAGAATGATAGATAAGCGAACTCGCTACTTATGAGACCACTACTGAACGCACCAAAAACTGGATAGAGGCACATTGATCTTAATACAGAGTCAAGGTTGCGAATGTCAGGATTTGTTGACAGGATAAAGAATAAATCATTGTCACCAACATTCGCATCCTCCTTGTCCTTGACTACAACCACGCATAACTCACTCTTTTTAGTGTTGTTGATGGCATAAAAAATTTCATAGTCATATCTTATCATTAGATTAAAATGAGCGACTCCCAAACTATTCTGTATTTCCTCAATACGAGTATAGTTACAACTATTAACCAGAGGACCATAAAGCGTGAACGAGTTGCCATTAGTGATACATGTTATGCCAGTAGTTGAATCAGTTTTTGTAATGAACTCACTTGATTCCAAAATACCTGCTCCTATTTCAAAGAAGTGACTACAGATACTCAATCAACTCAGTATTGTACACCCTTTAGCAACATACTTCAACTTGCTGGTACCACATTCTATACTATCCACACGCTCACAAAATCAAGCAGTCGTTCAAAGATGAGAGAACACAACATCCATCAGAATAGTTGCTTGAAGGTACTGAAAAACATACGAAAAAGTCATTAATTTATCGTTGTAGCAGATATATAACACCCAGATAGGCAGATGTCAGTACCACAGCACAAAGGGCAGAGAACACATGTCAGAGCACGTTTTAAACAGCACACCACTCACTGACTCTCCTACACCTGATGGCAGCAGCATCTCTCAATCAAATATGTCTTCTTCGTCCAAAGGCAAGGGTTCTCACACAATGGTCTCTCCACCAGCAGACATCCTGCAAGGCGGTGGCGATCTCAGAACATCTGACCTACCATCACCTTCAGAACCAAGCGAGGAACAGATCGAGGCGGCCGTCAACCTTGCTCTCAACGACGCCAGCAGAACCATTGACGCCCCTGGAGTCATGGTTGCGACAACTGACGGCATCGATCCACAGGACAGGTACTCAGTAGCCTTGAAGACAGCAGAGACAGGCATCAGAGAGGCTGTCAGGCAGATTCGGCAGATTGCTCTTGGACCGACAGATGTCCGCAAGGTCTATGTCACTGGCAAGGAGAAGGACGGAAGTGACAGAGCCCTTGAAATCGTTGCCTTCAACAGCATCGTCTCATTGATGACACGTATCGAGCAGGACGGAGTTGTCAGCGTCATGGTATACGTCAGCACCAGGCACAACTACGGGCCGGGAGACTACCACTTCAGCGAGTCCAAGTGGCACGGAACATATGCTCTGAACAAGCAAGGATTCGTCCAAGGTGAACAGGCCGCCAGAGAGGTTGCAGGACTGCTCGTCTACTAGATGACTGATAAGAACAGGACGGAAGCAAAAGACACTGGTTCCGTCCTGTTTATGTATCCAATCCACTCTAAACTGCTGCTTTGCTCACGCCGAGTCAGGTTCAGCAATCTCCATCAGACGAGAAGCCAGATGCGAGTTGTTGTCAAACTCCAGAAAAGTCATCGTCGTCACAAGATGACCACCCTTCTTCAGGTACGCCTTGGATGTGCTGACAACAATCTCCTCGCCATCATCAAGCAGACCATTACCACCATTATTCTCATCCAGCAGAGACATAGCAATAGTACTCAGGATACCAAAGATGGTCGTCTTGTCCTGAATCTCCCGTCCACCCACACGAAGATAGAACTTGTCAGAGGTGACCTTCTGCTGCATTCCTGACTGAATGTCCGCAAGAATGTTATCAAGATGGTAACGAGATCCCCTCATAGAGATAAGAACACTGCGACCAGAACTCACTTGTCATCGTCCTCTCGCCACTCAAACCAGATGCACAGATCATCAGTTGGGTTACCCTCATCATCGAACAGGTTAGCGATCCTAAAAGAGTCAGGAGTGTCCTCACGCTGTACCTCAGCACTCTCCAGAATCCTGCGCAGAGTATCAGTACCACCAGCAAAAACATATGGTGCCTCTGACCACATGTAAGTCATGTACGAAATTGACTGGATCAGATAGGTGCGCGATCCCAGCGGCACGCAGATCTTCATGGTTATCTCCTTTATGAGTGGTGAATAAGTGACAGGTGCCTTTACCTTGGGCCTGTCTCTGTTGGCACCAGCATACACTACACAAACAGAGTTCAGAAGCAGATCTACATGTGAGATGATAGACAAAACAGAAAAACTATCCTACAATGTAGTAAGCATTCTTAGTGAAGATGTCCTCATGACTCTTGATCTGATCGGGGTTGTTAATCAGATTTTCTGCCTTCATGGCGATCTTGATTAACTTTGCGTTGTCATCAACACGATTGAAGTCAATCACTTCAAAATGAAGACCCTTCTGCTGACTCTCGCTGAACTCATACTCACGCTCAAGTACGTCCATAATGTTCTCAGGATCAGGGACATCAAGTCGAAGAGTAAAAGCAGCCCGCTCCAACATACTTCCATCTGGATCTCTGTAAAGAAGGCCAGAACCTGGCTTACTCAGAAGGATCTTCATGTACTCATTGTAAATCCTGTCAACATAAAGAAACTCGTGCTTATTGTCTTCTGTAACAAGATATGTGTATCTATTAACATAATCAGCATCACTACGACTAAGTAGAAGATCAGCAAGACCAATACCAGTACTCATGATTTTTCCTTCCAGTAAAAGACTTTGGAACCTTGTGTCAGGATGTTAACACAGAAAAAGCCGACAGCAAAGAGTCATAGTGTGTTAAATGAGACACAAACTACCTCACTTTTCTTCAGTCTATTGTGTACCAGAGATCCACAAGCAGATCATTCTCTGTATCCAGTTCCTCAGGATCGTTCATGGCTTCCTCAATCAACTCGGCCATCTTCAGAATCTTGCTAGGGTCACGAACGTAATTGAAGTTGTCAACATACTCATGAAGGTCATCATGATTCATTGAATTGTACTCCTGCTCCATGACAAGCAGCCTGTTCTCAGCGTCAGGAAGATCCAGTCGAACACTGTAGAAACACCTTGAGTCATCATCCTGCTTGTAAGGCCAGGGACCCTGAGCACACAGATTCTCCATGATGGCCTGATAGTGATCAAAGACATCCTTTACATGAAGAAGATCCTCCTTGTTGTCCTCAGTGACGAGATACGACTCACGAAAAACGTCCCAGCGCCTGTCATCCATCTGGATAAAGATGAAGTCAGCAATACCAATACCCTTACTCATGAAATTCTCTCCTCTATTATAGTTGGTATGGTTGCTCCATTGTAGCACAAAGTGCCTAGAGGACTCAAGCACCGAAACTCGAATCTCTAGACACTTTGTGCAGATGTGACTAAGATCTACTTTTTCTTCTTCTTAGGAATCTTGTGCTTCCTGATCACACCCTTAGCGGTGAGCATAAACTGCTGCCCGCATTCAGGACAGTCAACGTACCTGTCGGTCACTTTCATGCCTCTCTTGTACAACTCGTACTCGTTAAGAGTGCTCTCATCATACTCGCTACTTCCTGAACCTGGACATATACCGCTGGCTGCCATTGCCTCTGGTGACTGACCAATCTTCCCGTTCGTCCAGTTTGTAGGCGCTGATGGAAAACAGGTCGTACACATGGCTGGCCCCAACTTGGCAACAGCATCAGATTCTCTTAGTCCGCTGAGTTCAGGCTGCCAGGAGAAGTTTGTCCTGGTTCCCATCTTGTTACAAGTGGAGCAGTTCATGGATGAGTGGATGTGCCCATTAGGACCCTTGGTGGTAAAGAACCTGGGCCACCCAGTGTACCTGCTTTCAAGTTCTCGATAGTGCTCATACGCATTGTCAACATCTGTTCTAGCACTTTCGAGGCTGTCAGCAGTCTCCTTTAGTTTTTCTTTCTTTCTGGCTTTAGGATTCTTGGCGATCTCCCTGAGCAACTTCGTCATGTGATGAGTTGGCATGTTGTCCCACGACCGACGCGCATCCACATGAATAAGTTCTGGATTGTCCCTAGCAACATCCTTCGCAATTCTGCGGTACAAGTTTTCTCTATCAAGCGCCTTGTTTGCTGCAAGAAGAACCTCAGCAGATTCCTGGTCGTGCTGCTGCTGACCTTCAACTGTAGTCAAGTCGTACTCAGGTGTACTTTGAGAGGATGTAGCGATTCCACTCATTCCTCCATCAATAACACCAGCCTGTGCAGCAATGATGGCCTCACACTCCTGCGGTGTACGACCATGAGGAACAGGCGTGCCATCACTGTTCTTAATGCCACACACATCTGGTCCCTTGCACGGCATCATACACTTCTTCGTTGGACTCCAGTGTTGCCACTGCTGCTGACTACTCATGACATGTCTCCTGAGTTGATGAGTGAGCGGTCCTTTTTCTTGTCTAAGAACCTGATTCATTACTATACTCTAAACAAGGTATCTATCTCAACTACAACCAAGTCAATAGACAAGCGGTGGTGCTTACCTAAGAGTGAAGAATTCTGGTGTGACACATCTCCATTTTCTTTTCCTACTCTGAGAGCACCTTGCACACATACGAGTGAGGTGACAGGAGAAGGCTGTCGTAGTAGCGCATCTTGTTCTCCTCACGAACCAGCGCTACCACGAAGCACCTGTTCGAGTCCAGCCACAAGGCATTCACAGTCCACACCTGCCCATCACCAGAGACAATCTGGTCGCCTTGAGCAAGATCCTGAACGAGCGTCATTGCTGCCTTCATGATTTCTTCAACCTTTCTGAAGATTTTCTGTCAATATCCTGATAGAGCAATCATAAAGGTCTGACATCTGATTGTCCACTTCTCAACTAGTGATACGAGTGACGTAAAAACAAGAGCAAATAAAAAATCGGTAGATTGAAGCAAAAAACAATAGATCGGGTGATTCTTGTCAGCAAATATGACTAAAACCACCTGATCTACCAGTCAATTGGCTCCATGTCTCTGACCGAGTTGAATCCTTTCGGGTGCTCTGGATAGACATTAAACTGAGTAGGATTCTGAAACTGAACCAATTTCTTACTGCTGAACTCACTCATGTCTGGAATACTCGCCCAGTCATCAGGAGTAGAATCAAGTAGTGCTCTGTTTTCAGAGTTTCCATCTCTCCTAGTTGATTGAACAGACGCTTTGACAATCTCAGCAAAGTCCTTACCACTTAACGGACTGGATAACTCTTTACCATTGATGGCAAGCGACCTGATGGAGTCAAGAACCTTGTAGCCATATATGCTCTTGTCATTGCAGAAAGCGTTGAGTTTACGGCACTCAAAAGGATCCCAGTACGCTGACACTGAATCCTTGCTGTCAACTCTGAACTCACGACTCATCTCAAATACACGTGGAAGTAGATAGAGTCGCCCTGTCTCTGACCTGATTCCTTTACGAAAAACGCTCTCCAGTGACTCGTAACTATTGTATGACACCACAACCATCTCATGAAGAACAGACTCCCTGTGTTCATAAATGAAAGTGTTCTCATACTTGCTGCTACGAAGACGAAGAACCAGATGAGACGGGTGGTTCTTGACAGAGATCTCCTTGACAGTGCAACCAACAGCAGCACACGCCAGCAGAGTCATCATCTTAGCAAGCATGATGCCCCAACGCTCTGTTGACTCAACACTACTCTCAGGCTTGTACACTCGTACACGCAAACGAGTGACGACAGATGAGTCGTACTCACCATTGTCAACAACAATCCTGTTGAAGTCAGCATCACCAAGATAGTTCAACAACGGTTTGCAGTCAAACATCTTCAACCATCTGGCAATAGTAGGCGTGACGTCAAGTTTTTCCTTGCCTGTACGCTGAGTGATTCTGCTTAAAGGCATCCAGTCAGGAAGAATCTGATACATGTCAGCAAACTTCTCAACCAGACTCATCAAAGGATCATCATTGCTCATACTTATGCCTACGTCTCACTTCTTGCTTGCATCAACCCAGAATCAGGTCGGCAGCACTCTTGCCCTCACACTCGCAGACACCGCCCTCGTGCTCAAAGAACTTGTGAATCTTGTCAGAGAACTCGTACTTGTCAAGGCTTCTCTTCTCAGTTGTGAACTGCTCTCGTCGTCCAGAAGCAGCCAAATCAATTGTCCATGAGAATGTACTAGTTCTGCGGTTATCTGTATCCCGTCGAATCGGCTTAATGTCAACAACCATTGTAGGATTCCCGTAACTAGATGGAAGAGATGGACACCACAACCCATCGACAGACTTAAAGTATCGATTATACTCAAAATCGCGCATTCTACTTGATTTGAGATCGGCAAACTCTAAAATAGATTTCATAAACTCTGAAGTGTGTCCAGACGATTCAAGCACAGAGTTAATTATATTTAGCATCACAGTAAATGAACCGGACACCGCTTTGCTTTGGTTTTTAAGCAGAAATTGTATACAATCGTTTCTAAAAACCAGAAACAGATAGGCGTCGTCTGGCCCAGGAATGCTACTATCCATATATGCAGCAATACCTGTATCTTCTGCGGTGTTTTTGTCAATCACGGCATCCAGTCCTCTTCGTTGTAAAGATTGTCTGACTCAAGAAGTTCAGTGATTGTCCTGCTACTCATCAGATTAGACAAAGCATGTGCTTTGAACGAGGTTGTGAACATCTCAGGAGCGTAGATGTTCATTATGTTCATCACCTCACGAGTACGCCGAGCAATCTCCTGACTGACCTTCATTCTGGCGAGGCAGTAGTGCTCATAGTTCACTAGTCGAACCTGCTCAAACGGCGTCCAGTCAACCCAACCATGATCACCCATGAACGAGTTCTTCTCAGCCCTGTACGACGCCTTGCTCCAGTCATCGCCAGAGTACACGCTCCAGAAGGCCCTCAGAACAACCTCTCCGTTGTCAACAGCCAGGAAAGGCCCGCTGGCACTGGTACTGGCGTCAACGCTGTTGAGTTCATGCGCAGCCATCATGGGAATCTCCTTGACGGCATCAGGGTTGCTGTGGATGTTCTCAATCATGTCAGCAAGAGAGTTGACGGCTGCCTCAAACTCCGCTACCGCCTTAACCTGCATCTGCTTCCTGTCCTCATCAGGGAACACAAAACGAGCAACATCACGAGGCGCAAGAACCATCCGCAGAAGAGCATCCGAGTCCATGCTCTTCTCTTCAGAAAGATCCCTGAAACTCCGATAGGACGGAGCATAAGGGCTGTTTCCCAGAACATGATGGAAATTACTCTCTCGCTCAGAAGCCAGATCGTCAACGCTGCTGAACAACTCGTCAAACGTGACAACCTTGGATACCATGGTGCTCATGTTCATTAACCGAACCCAAGGCCGAAGATGAACATGCTTGTTGGCCCCAGTAAACTCTATGGCGCTGATTCTATTCTTCTCTGCACTCATTTTCTTTTTACCTCTTTTTCTTATGTCTTTAATGTACTACGTAATAGACTGAACGAGCAGAACAGATGCAACTATGCAGCCTGTATGTATTCAAGTAGTTGCTCACTCATTCTGGCAGTTGATAGTTGATTGTGTACTTCTTACCCTTGGAGTCAACCACCACAGTTCCATTGACAAACCCGTTGTAGTCGTCCTCACCAAAGTCAGCAACAGTGAAGCCATTGTCATTGAGACAGTGCTCCACCATCAAACAGGCGTAACCAGTATCCATCACCCTGGAGACACCGAATCCCGCTCGATAGACCTTATCCAGGAAGTCCTCAGTACTGTCAAAGTCCTCCAGAAAGATGCGGCTGCTGCCCTGCGAGTTGCGATCAGAGGCCAGAGCAACAAGAGAGACCATGGCATCAGCAATACTGGATACCTCATCAAACCCAAGAGGCTTGCGACCGAATTTCCATCCAGCATCACTCCACTCCGACTCATCCTCCCAGCGAACCAGCCACAACTCACTATCCTTGTTACTGGAGTCACCAAGCACAAAGATGTTCTGGTCCTGATGAATAAAACGCAGAGCACGAGTAAGCGCCTGATCCACAAAAGGATACAGCAGACCCAGCATTGAGGTCTTGACCGAGATATGGTTCTCCTCAATCTCATTCAGAGCATGGATAAACTCGCGTGGACTCTTGGCTTTCTTCAGTGTCTTCACCTGCTGGGAAAGTTCATTGACATCGAACTGCATGGTTCTGCTTCCTTTCTTGTTTGCTTGAATTCGTGTAGTTGCTCTATTAGTATGTTTCCTACTTAAGACCGAACATAGACTTCCGGTCATCCTTGCGGAACAGCCGAGGACGATGAAAACCAAACTTGTACTCAATGCCGTCCTCATCCTCAGCGGTAATTACTCCGAAAGAGTGCCGCTCAAACGAGGTGTCTCCAAAACTCTTGACCTCGAAGTCGTAGCCCTTCAGGTAGTCAACCAAAAGGTCTCCTGCCTCCTTGGCGCCAACAAGCCCAGAGACGTTAACCATATTCTCATAAGCCTCATCAAAGAAGTCCTCAAGATTGGCATAATCAAAAATATAAGGCATCCAGCCTTCCTTAGTAAGACGATTCAGACTAATGCGAACCTTGTCCAGTTCGTCAACATCGAAGTCATAGTCCTCTTCAAGGTAAGCACCATCACCATACCCATCAAGGCACCAGCCAGCCTCAGTGTCAAAATAGACCAGGCGGTACCTCTGACTACCAACCTCACTCTCAACAATGAAAGCAGAATCATCAGAGGCAATCTCTCGATACATCTCAGTGTATTCCTTGTTGACAAGAGGAGACTCAGAAAGCACCACGCGAGAAATTACAGACACAGGAAGAGAGTCAGCAGAAGCAAGAGTATCACAAAACTCATCAACATCCTTTGACTTCTTGATCATCTTGGAAAAATCTGACTTGCTCATCTTGTTGTCACTCATTGGAGTACTCCTTCTTCATGGCTGCTTGTTGCGTCAAGTCCTGTGCTTAACACCTCTGGTAAGAGTATAGAGCACAGACAGAAGCAATGTCCACCAGAAAAGAAGTGAAACACGTCTCAAGAACAGGAAGCAGATGAGACGTGTTTCACTAGCAAATACATGTCAAAGGTTTTCGATGCTCACCCCGTTTAGGAGAAGGTAGTTCTTAATCAGAACGAGAGCATCATTAGCAGGTATGTATTCAGCAATCAGACGCATACAATTATGGATATGGAACTCACCTATAAAATCCATTACTCCATGATACTCGCCAGAAGACAGTTTGAGAACTGATTCCTCCGGATCGGTAAGATAGGTGTACACTGCGTATGCATCAGAGAGATCAACCAGATTAACCCTCTTTCCAATATACCAACCCTCATCAATGTAATCAGAATACTTCTCAAGGTAGATCTCCTGAGCAATGTGGTCACGCTCAGGATCAACACCCTTGACAATAAGGATACTGGGATCCTGTGTCAAAACACGCGCCTGCACAGAAGCCTTGCAATCAACAATAGGTGCTGCAACACCAAGAGCAATGGCGTCAGCGCCCTTCTCGGACAGAGAGTCCAGGACCTTGACAAGTTCCTTAGCGTTCTGAGCATCTTGCATCTTCTTCATGATCTCAAAGACCTGCTTGGTACGACTTGACATTGTTGCTCCTCCTTGTACCCTGTACTTCTTCACGTCGCCACTTATTGACTATGTGTACATCAACCAGCACGTTCTATCAGGAATAGAGTAGCACGACAGAGAACCATGATACCAGCACTGAACAGGTGACATGCATCACTCATCTGCTCTTCACTACTAAGAGACTTGATGACGGACGCTCTGGTCACTCATTACATCTCGCCACTACCTCTTAGAGAGTTTCATCATCACTAGAAGCACTCAGCAGGTAGGCGTCCAGAAGATCCTCGTCCAAGACACCTCGACCTCTCTTCATGGCTGACCGCCTGACTTCACGCCACAGATCATCACCACCGAGAACCATCTGAGACATCCTCATCTCCTTCAATTGCCTGTCAACCTCATCACAGAGCAGGTAGTAAGAGATACTGCTCCCTCCACCAACCAGCAGAGAGTTGCAACTCATTGGGTATCTTCTCTTGACAACATCAACAGCAGATCTCTCGTTGCTGAGGAACTGAGAAATAAGAGACACAGACTCCATGTCCGTGATGATACTACTGCCGTTTACCTTGACGTCCAAGAGAATACACAGACGATAACCATTCCCATTCCTAAGTAGTGTCGGCTGCAACCACACACCCTCAGCACACAAAGAACTCAGACACACATCCTGAACTTCCTTGTCTCTATGAGCGCTGTCGTCATCCCCCTCAAGAACATCATCCTCGTCTGAAACCTCATAACGCAGAAATGACGTATCACTAACAGCGTCCAGGACCTCTCTGGCGACAGAAAGCCGTTCAGCACCACCACTATCAATCTGCCCAGCACGCTCCAGCCACCAGAAAGGAGAGTCAATACCCGGCTCAGCATCACCCCTCCATATAGGCAACTCATCACCAGGCAACTGAGCAAGGCTGGCAAGGCTCCTAGAGAAGTCGGGCACCACCACACTCACCATATAGAGAGAAGCCCTGAGCAGACCAGTATCCTCATCAATATAGATGAACCCCTCGACCTCTTGCTCCACGGGCGATCCACGGAACAGATCGAGGACCTGACAAACATCCTCAAGATTATCCTTGTGAAACATGCCACACTCGCTGAGCAGGAACTCTCTCAATGTCACAGCAGACACAAAGTCACCAACCCTGAAGAACACAGACCTTGTTCTCAACTCAAACGACAAGGACTGAGAAACCACCTCACAAGCAAAGGCGCCTAGACCATCAGCCATATAACCCAGAGGCTTGTCAACACCTAAGGATCTTAAGGAGTCATATACGTCGTCCATAACCTTCTCAGCACCAGCAGAAAACATACCACTCATCCTCCATCATCTCCTCTGCCAACTCAGTAAGAACGTCACATGAGTCATCCGGCCATTGTAGCACACCTAGTCAAGAAGCGCTCCCCCTCGCCCCTCCCCCATTCGGAACCAAGTAAGTTAGTAATGTTTTATAGACCTGTGAACACATCTTTTAACAGGTACGTAACGCCGTGTCTTGCAGGTGAGTTTTTTAGTCGCAACTATCCTTTCAATTATCTTTCGTTGAAATAACGTGGTTTGTCAGTGATTAGCAAGTATCTTATAGAGGATAATTGTCGGACTTTTCGTTGGGAACACTAGGTTTGTCAATTATCTTCTATTCTTAGATGTATACTAGAGTTAATAGAGTATATAAGAGGCTATAGTATGTATATATAGAGTCATAAATCCGCAAAATTATTTGACACCCTACTCTGAGCACCCACTAATCCGCATGATAGCGGGGTTTCATTACGTCAGTTATCTATGAACATGTATACTCGACATCCCACATAGATAACTGCGTTTTCGTTTCACAGGCACCTATGCACCACCAAGACTCGATGACTTACCCTTCTACATCAGAAAAAGAGTGTGCTCGGCTTTTATTCTCGCTGACTCTTCATGTATCCCTTGGTATCCGTATCTCTTAAACAGGTGACTTGCCTCTCATGCTGAATCAGCAACTCTCCGTCAGGAGAGACCAGAAGACACAGGCTGCGGCTCCGACGCAGGCCATGTCCTTCCTACATTCTCTGTGTACATAGAGGTGTATAAAGGGATGTGAAACGGCGCGACGAGTTTTTTCGAGAGCCGAACTAACTAACCAGCGTCACACACCAAGACAGACAGCATCAGAAGCGCCTCTCTTATCCTCAAATGCTCTATGTACTTACCTACCCACTTCTCTTTCTCTCCTCCTTCTGTATACACAGCCAAGTACACAGAGACAGAAGAATACATGGTGTACAGAGAGCGTCAGTGAGCACATAGAAAAAGATGTACATGTTTCAACTAATCCATACCTGTCTGTGTGTAAACTTCTCCTGTATAGCACACTTCATACAGTTAGGAAGGCGCAGCCGAGCGAGCAGACGTATAGAGGACTAGCCCACAGAAAGAGCGTAGCGAGCAGGGTAGGAACCATCTCTGCGCTGGACCAGACCACAAGAAGAACAATCTCTCGTAAGGAGAAGAGAAGGTGTAAAGATGAGATAGAGAGCAGCACAACTCTCTGCATGAGGCACATCTACATGTCTAAGGGGCATAGAGCAACCCCTTACACTCTACGTATCTCTGACCAGTCGAATCGTTACCAACATGTTCTGTATCTCACTAACTATCTGGCTTGATTCTATGGTGTTTCCTTGATATACTTGTACTGTCTGCGCAAGGGTGGATTGGTCTCTGCCTTGACACTCGTATACGACACAAAGCGCCTGAGTTTTTCCTTAGTACACTCAGGCGCTTGTGTGCTATCTGAGACACTTCCATGTTATAATGAACATAGAGTGATATTTCACTTTCGTATGAGACCTGACCAACCTCATATAACAAAAGGCAATAGCAATAAGAAAAAAGTACTAAGGACTTTATATGAGTACATCATCTGTACGAACCAACATCTTCAACAGAATACCCAGTCACATCAGGAAGTTCACCTTTCCGTTGCGACCACTTAAAAAGACTCCTGCCCAAGGGGTGTTCTGGAAGAACTGGGAATCTGGCAACTGGCAGGAAGACAACTACTCCTCTTCCACTGGATACGGTATCTTGACCGAGAAAGCCGATCTGATAGTTATTGACTGTGACGTCAAAGGTGACGTTGACGGACTTGACTCTTTTCTGAACCTGTGCTACAGGAACAACTACAACCCTGACGAGCACACCCTTTCTGTGGACACTCCTTCTGGTGGACGGCACTACTACTTCCTTGCACACCAGAGGTACGAGAGCGGAGCGAGAAGAATCCGCAGCAGCGTGTCAAAGATCCTTCCTGGTGTAGACGTCAGAGCAGACGGAGGCTACATCGTCGGATTCGGCAGCATCATCGACAACGGGCACTACACCCTAGCAGGTAGTGTCAGAACAGTTGACCAGGTTCCTGACTGGCTTTACGACTCCCTGCTTTCCTTGCAGGAGCCCCAGCAGAACAGCCTTTTAAGCAGTCACAAGGACAGTAAAAGCATCACAGGTAGTAGCATGATGACAGGAACAACAGAGCACAATAACACAGATAGAGAGTCTTCTTCTGCTGCACCACCTGTTGACTCTGAGGGGAGCGGAGCGAGCATGAGCGGTAACCACAAGAGCGCCAGCGAGCACGACAGTAGCATCACCTCAGAGAGTGGTTCTGATGACCAGGTTGACTGGGAGAACGACTCCTACGCTAGTGAGATTCTTCGTCGCTGTGTCAAGGCTCTATCCAAGGCGTCTGAGGGAACAAGGAACAAGGCGCTGTTTGACAAGGCGTTCTGCTGCGGTGCCAACGGAGTACCCCACGACAAAGCGGTGGACGCTCTGTCGGACGAGGCCATGAAGATTGGTCTGTCCATCGGTGAGATCAGTCGAACGACTTCACGAGCATGGAGCGAGGGCCGCAAGAAGTTCGACTCACCAGATGGTTATAGGAAGGTTCTTGACGAGCGCCAGGAATGGATAAGCAAGAACAGCACTAGTGATTCAGACAACAGTGTTGATGACGTTGAGATTCCCTCTTTAGAGGACTCGTGGTCATGGAGCGCTCCTGCTATGGCTGAGAGAATCCTTGGTAAGCACCACATCAGGTACGTTCCTGGGAAGAGCAACAATGGTGACTGGTACGTGTACTCTCCTAAGACAGGTATCTGGGAGAAGAGCACCAGCGTCAAGGAGATTGTCACCCAAGAGATGAAGGCTCTCAGCAGGGCGCTGGACTCCAAGGACGTCAAGCAGAAAGCCCGCTCCGTCGTCACCTACAGGTTCATCTCCGAGATCACCAGCAGCATGAAGTTCATGTGCAACATTGACGAGAACGAATTCGACTCAAACCCCCATCTCAGGTGCGTAGCCAACGGAGTGCTTGACCTGAGAACAGGACAGTTGTCCCCCTACGACCCGGATCTGCTCATGTCAAAGAGGATTGACGTGTCCTACAAGCCAGGCTCGGCCCGTAACAACCAACTGCTCAGACAGGTTCTCTCCGCAATGCCTGAGGACGCCATTGACTGGGCACAGGTGATGTTCGGCCAGGCCATGTTCGGTCTCCAACCATCCTCATCCGTCGTGACCTTCATGCACGGATCAGGATCCAACGGAAAGTCAACCATCATCAACCTGCTGAAGGAGACAATGGGAACCTACAGCAGTGAACTCAGCAAGTCTGCATTCAACTTCAGATCCACAGACAGCAAGTACGCCCTTTACCAGATGCGAGGCGTCAGCCAGACAATCCTGGAGGAACTACCCAAGGGAGTGAACCTGGATATTGACACCCTCAAAGAGATAGCAGGAACAGAAACCATTGTCGCCCGAGGAGTGTGCAAGGACTTCATCACTTTTGAGAACATGCTCAGCGTCTTCGTCTCAACAAACCACCTACCCAGAGTAGACACAGAGGACAACACCGACTACGGAACACAACGACGACTCATCGCTCTACCATTCCCCTACAGGTTCGTCACAGCAGAGATACACACCAGAAACCCTCAACCAAACGACAGGATGGCAAGCAGTTACCTCACCCAAAGCATCTCCACTAACAAACCACTCCTTGAAGCATTTTTGGCATGGAGAGTACAGGGAGCAGTGAGATGGTGGAAAGCAGGAAGGGATCGCTCAGAGATTGAGACGACACTACCACCATCAGTCATCCAGGCAACAAACCGCTGGCTAAAGACCGACAGCGCCATTGAGGAGTTCCTGAACGAGTACATCACTCAGAAACAAGGCCATTGTATCCCCGTCAGCAACGCATACAGCATCTACAAGGAATGGGCTGACAGAAACGGCTACGAGAAGATGAACCGAGCAACCTTCTCCAACCGAATCACCAAAGTCGAAGGAATCTCCAGAACCACAGGCACAAAAGGCAGCCAGGTATCCACTATGGGATCATTCCGAGTTGACAGAAGAGCAGTAGTCCTGCAAGGAATCCGGTTCGCCACAGAGAACGACGAGGCATTCAGCACAGACCCCCTCTCACAGAGCACAGGAAACACCTACAGCAGCATCACCTCTGACAACCTCCTGAACGACTTCCAGGACAGTACTCAGAACAATTCTGACAGTGTTGACAACAGAGACTACGCCACCAAGAGCGCAGAGATAGAGCCAGAAGCAGCCCAGGTAGATGACAGCCAGGAACCACAGCAGGAAGAAATTCTTTCAGAATCCGCTGACTCTGTTGTCACACCAATTGCTGAAACAGAAACCGCGCCAGCAGAGCCAAGCATTTCAGACAGTAACTCTGACGCCAATGAGGTTGTGTTGTCAGAGGATCCACAAGAGAGTAGCAGTAAAGAAAGTGCCAGCATCTTAACATCATCAGAACAGAACCACATTGACACAAATGATGCTCTAATGGATTCCTCAGACGTCGCCAGCAATCTAGAGCACACAACAGATAAAAGTACGCAGGAATCTGATACAAGACCTGACTATGAGCAGAAGCCTCTATCCGTACCAGAGACAGATGTGTTGGTTCTTGACTCTGTTCTCATGTCACGTTCAGAGGCGTGGGAAAACCTGGATGATCTGTGCCAGCAACTCGGTATCCATGATCTGGTGACACCCAACGGAGAACGATCCGAACTTGAAGTGGTTCTCCGTCTGCTGTACCAGAACTCGATGACACTACCTGACATCATCATTGCAATCAACACTGACAGAGAACATGTCAACAAACAGCAGGAGTGAATGAAAGAAGTTGACGCAGGAGCGCGTATGTCCTCAACTTGATACGCGCTCCTGCGCTGGCCGACTACTCTACCTGTCTCATTTAGTCAGGAGACCTTCTTGGTGAACACATCAGCGTTGACCAAAATGCATCCATCGTAGGCACTAATCGAGAAGTCATCATTTTGCTGCATGGCAGATGTCGTCATACCAATACCAGCGAAAGAACTGGTGACGTCTTGCCACACACCAAGATAGAACTCATCTGTGGTGCTCTTGAGATTAATGTAGTCACTATTGTGATCCATGATACTGATGAGAACCCAGTTGGGAGTGCTCTTTTTACCCACGGCCCTGACAGACACACGAACCTTCTTGGTGCTGTCAATCTTGCTTACGATCTCCTTGAAGCCAAAAATGCTGTTAATCACAGGAGTACCCGTCTCACTACTACTCAGGCAGGAGTAGAGATAGCGAGTCATACGATCCTCAGCCACAACACCACGAACAGCATTACGAATATTCTTGCCGTTCTTAGCGTCTCGTTCGATAACAGCACCAGCATATGTAGATGAAGAGGATCCAGGAACCTCAGTAATCAAGCGCATTGAGATTTTGTTGTTAGTAGTTACAGTAAGATAAAACTTACCGCCATTAACAGAGCACTCAAGAACAGTATTGCCATCGTAATCCCTCTTTTTGATAGTGATGACATCAGTATCGGTCTCAGAAAGGATCGCCTTAACCGACTTACGAACCACCTCGTTCTCAATGGTCTTCACGTTGTCACTCAGTCGGTGAAAAATCATTTTTTCAGTCATTTGCCTGCTCTCTTGTTCTTGTCAGTCGTCCTGTTCGGCTCCAGCCTCATGCAGTCAATCATAGCACACCATGAACAGAGGAGAAAACACCTGTAACAGGTTAACTACCTCACGCTCTTGCTCGTGTTTTTCTGTCATTTGATTGCTTTTGTGCCTCAAGTCACATGTTTTATGAGTGTCAGAACCATCTGATCATGATACGATAAAAACAGACAGACGAAAGAATCTCGTCCTGTTGCAAGTACACATACTCATCAACAAGCACAGACGTATCCAAAAGGAAAGGACAAGATCAATGAGCATCATCAGCGAGACCACACTCTCTGAACTCATCAATCAGATTGAAGAGGGCTACAAGCATCTCTATGGAGGTTCTAATCTGGCCTCAGCAACCAGCACTACTCTCAAGATGAACTCGATGCTAAAGAAGGTGAAGCAACTCGCCATTGACGCAGGAGTTGAGAACACCTCTGTCGTAACGGCTGACTACATGGTTCCTGCTGGACATGCAACACTGAATAACTACAGGTCTTTCAGATCTGAGTCAGAGTTGAAGGTGATTCTCAGTATTCTCACCGACCGCGCAGCGGCACTGTGGGTGTACCCGGATGGAAGCAACTGGATCATCAGTATCGACGCCAACACCTTCGACTATGTTCAGATTGCACGCCAGATTGCACCAGACGCCCCAGTGTTTGAAGGAGAGCAGTTCCTCAACCTCTCATTCAAGGTGAGCCATAAGCAGGCAGTGAAAATCCTGAAGGCATTCGCGGCACTCTGACACAAAAAGTCAGCCATCATCACAATACACAGAAAAAACAAGTGAATCCAGATGAATGCACTATTATATGAGCACATCTGGATTCACTTGTTCATCATGTTGTTCTTCTATGAATCAACTATTCCTTAGAGGACCAGAATCCGTGCGTCCGAACAGAGTACTCATAGTGGTCAATAATAACGTTCATGATGTCCTCAATCCTCTTGTGCTGAATCATACCCGAGTTCACCAACTCAACGTCAACACTGTCATCGTCTGAGTCAATCCCAATCACCAGTTCAATCTCGCCGCTACTGTCAGACCATGAATCACCGTTTCTGACAGCCTGGCTTCTGTCAGTAACACTCAAGGTACTGTCCTTAACTATCAGATCAAGAAACACCCCAGTCTTGTTTCGAGCAACCACAGGTCTTACCCGTGTGACCACCTTTGACATCAGGTGTAACACGTCCAGAACCTCCTCCTGGTTACCACTGAGACGATACTGATTCTGCTCAGTGTAAGATCCCTCTGGACCATTAATGTCACCAGACGCAATAGTTACATATGCCTTCATTTTAAATCCTCACTCTCATCGTCAAATTTATGCGTAGAGTTTTTTCTTAAATCTTGTTGGCGGTGCTTTATCTGGAGATTATACGCCGCTCGGAAATAGTGTTGATAATTCCGTCAATATAGTCAGAGTGTATTTCTTCAGGTGCTATCAGTTCAGCGTCAACTCTCTTGTCCTCAAGGTTAATGTAGATAACAACCTCAATCTCATCCCTGCTGTCACCTGCAGTGTTATTTAGAAATGTGTTGTCATGAACAGAGCACTTCTTGATAGTGACTTCTACTGACTTCTACTTGTCCTCATGTTTACACCAACCAAGGAATGATTCAGTATTACTGCGAGCAAGAATCGCAGGAGAGCGTATGACTATTCCTTGAGATAAACCACATCTACTGTATTTGCAGTAGATAGGTTATCCTTCGGATTCGTCGTGCCGCTGATTGTCTGAAACCAAGTATCATGGTCCACCACAGAAACGCTAGTGTCTGCGGGGCACATCCTCACACTCACCTCCTTTGCGCGAGTAAGAGTGTGAGTTTTCTTTTGGTTCTGTGGCGCTTTAGGTGTTGGCCTGTTCTTCGTACCGGGGTGTTTCAGTGGCTTTATGTGGCACTTGGAGCGACGAACACGCTTGATCTTCGTGGCGTGCTTCTTCCTGGTCTCACACGCTTTCTTGACGTTCGCTCTCTGAGCGATGTTCGCGGCGGCGTTCAGGTCTCTATGGTGAGTGATACCACAAGTGGTACAGCGTGGTTGAGAATAGTCGCTCATGTCCAGATCAGACTGACACACATGACAACGCTGAGACGTGTAGGCGGCGTTCACCTTCATCACTCTACCACCATCAGCCTCAACCATGTCACGGGTGCGCCTGTAGACCTCACCACGGAACCAGCGCCCATGCTTCATGGTGTTCTTGATATGAGACAGATCCTCAAACGACACGATAGCGTTGTCATATTTAAAGGAAGCATCAGCGAGTTCCTGAGCAATGAGGATACTTAGTTCGCGTCTTCTGTTGGACAGGTGCTCTCTGTGAGAGACTGCCTCTTCTGAACGGTTCTTCTTCTGCAGAGAGGCGACTTGCGTTTTTGTTCTCTTAATCTTGTTGTTTA